>Ga0310342_100000078_pt1 | contig 44337 bp, 56 predicted proteins | sample S15DNA20500_MG_FD_206155 | JGI IMG/M metagenome (GOLD analysis project Ga0310342, IMG submission 206155) | Marine microbial communities from station ALOHA, North Pacific Subtropical Gyre - S1503-DNA-20-500_MG | ecosystem: Environmental > Aquatic > Marine > Oceanic | place: Pacific Ocean: North... | reverse complement strand
AAGTAAAAGATCGGTCCCTCAGTGGGGAAGAGACCTTCTTACTGTCCCTTTGAGAATTGCCCCTGCTGTATGGGAAACCGTGGAGGCCCTTGCGGGGAGGGAACAATTCTCCAGTGGGATGAGGGTGCTTCTCAATCCACAGAATGCCAAGCCAGAGGACTTGATGGAGTTCTCTGAGCGGTACTTGGGGCTGAGTAATCCCTTTGCCAGGTTTGCTGTGGATGTGGTCATGGATCCGGTAAACTTGTTCTGGGGTGTTGGGTTCTCCAAAGGGGCTCATGCTCTCAAACTGCATCGAACGCATCCCTCCCGATTAGTCAAGCCCTTCATAAACGACTTTTCTGGCTCAGGACCAGGAGGGCTCTTCAGGTCTTTCGCTAGTCACTTCGACCGCCAGGGGTGGGTGCTCCCCCGGAATGCCGACATGCTTCTGAATAACAGGAGGACTGCCTACACCCAAAAATTCATGCAAAAGTACGATACCATTAGGAAAACCTTCCGCCATCTAAATAATGACGATAGAACTGCATGGGAAAACCGTAAGGGTAGGGTAGCACTCCTGATGGATGGGAAGATGAGGGGGAAAATACTAAATCCTACTCGCTCAGAGCTATGGGCCTCCGAACAATTACATACTTTGTTCGAGGACTCCTACACAATGACGGCCCTCTCAGAGGATGTCAGGAAGCTAAAACCTGAAGCCCTCGCGTCGGGGGTGAAAGACCTTCCGGCGGATCAGGTTCCCATGGGGATTGCTGATTTCTTTCGGCATATTAGTGGGTACCTGCCAAGAATGGCCAGGAAACAGGGGATGCTGGAGTTTGATCCCGAGATGGCTGCCCATTACTTGACCAAGGAAGCCTCGACCTACCAAGGAAGGGTAGGGGCCCAGTTAAATGTGATGGGCAAGTTAGCTCCTCTCGATTCTGATTTTACCAAGGCCCAAGGGGCTGCTCGCCTATCGAGACACATCGAATCGCCGGGTGGCCGACGAGTCTATAACAGATTCCACCTTCCCCGAATCATAGAGGATGTGGGATTGACACCTGAGGAGTTCGAGAAGGTTTTCGTTATCGATCTCGATAAATTGGTGCCTGAGTACGTCCAAAGAGGGGGGACTACCTATGCACTCCAAGTCCCGTTGAGTGCAAGGGAGGCTACCGAACTCCATGGAAGGTCCATCTCGAATGCTGTCCCCGATGTCCCCAATAGGATAAGTACACTTAACCGTCTATATGCTCAAGGCTCCGAGTTGGGGGATGAGGCCAAGAAACGCTCTGCTTTGGATGATGCCAGAAAACTGTCTCGGGAGATTCAGAATGTTCCTGAGCAGAGGTCTCTCTACTTCCAGTTGGCTCGGGAGGGTCTAAAACATACGGGGTTCAATGTTTTGGATGGGAAAAAGGGACTGCTCCAAATGGGTAGGGCAGATAGAGTCCATCAAGCTAAACTCATGGACGAGTACATGAAGAGCATTACCGGGGACCACGATATCTACAACTATAAGATATCGCAGGGTCTAGCTACGGTGTTCGAGAAAGCAGGCGGATTCCTGGATGATCCCAAGATTATGGCTCTGGATCGAGCAGGGCAGGTCTTTGGTAAGAAAGATGTGGGGAAGAACATCAAGGATTGGTTGGTTTCTGGCCAGGATCTGTACACAACGGTGGGAAGAGAACGAGTTTTGACCAATTGGGTTTATGGTTCTACCCTGGGGTTTAGACTACCCTCCATCATCCTGAACCTTACACAGATCCCCCTAGTCACTCTACCTCATATAGGATTGGGTCCTACCCTCCACGGAATTGCCGAGGGGGGCCAAAGATTAGCTAAAACTTACCGACAAGCATTAGCCACTAGAAGCCCAACGAAATCTTGGCGTGCAGCCTTCCAGGAGGCAGCAGAAACCCACATGCCTGAGTTTGTAGATAAGGGGCTGTTAGGAGAACTCAGAACTGCGGAAATCGGGATGGATACGATACTCACGGACGGCCTGAACAAAGTGGTGGAAGCCTCTCTATTAGGATTTACGGGTGCAGAGAATTTGAATCGGGTGGCTACCTTCTACGGTACTCGACACATGTTGAGAAAAAGGGCTAAGCGAGAGCCTGATTTATTCGGCTTTGTGCCTAAGGAACCTTGGGAAAAGGATGCCTTAATCGAGGCTACGGCTGCCAATGCAGTCATGGAGACACAGTTCATTCCGGGAGCGGGAAGGACCGCCCGAATTAACTCTCGTTTGAGTCCTCTGACTCGTCAGTTCTCCTCTTACCCAATAGGATTCTTCAACTGGATGTTGGATGGGGCCTATCGAAGTGGCCTTGATATGATGAGTCAGCCAGTCGCCAGAGCCCTCGGAACTAAGCATGGGAGAGGTAGAAATTATTTACCCCATGCCCGGTGGTTAGTCGCTGCCAATATGCTCGATAAGGGATTTGGAAATATCCTCAATGTCAATCTAGGTGAGAAAGCGGTCTCAGGGGTTGTAAACCTGCCCTTCGCAGACCAACCCTTCGCACCTCTTCCCTTACCCCCCATTCCTAATCTGTTAGTGAATGCACCAGGAGCGGTGTTAGACCGGGATTACGATAGATTGAGCCCCATCGAACTTCCTTGGGTTGGGAAAATTCCCATTCCGAAGACCCTGGTTCCCGGTGGTTTGGCTCTCAGCCAGATGTCACGATGGTTTAATCAGACCAGAGACGGCTTCCTATTGGATAAGAATGAGAGAGCTATCGAGAATGTCTCCAAGTATGAACAGTGGCTCGAATTCTTAGGGTTTGCCAGATACGACTCAGTCAGGGATCGATTGAAGATGAGACAGCTACTCCATTCTCAAGATAGGGTGAAAAACTATCGGAGGAGATTGGCACTGAGTGTATCCCATGGGGATCTGGATGGAATGAGGAAGGCCCAAAATGAATATGCTAAGGAATTCAAGGATGCTCCTCCTCTGGCAGTAGCCCCTGGGGATGTAAAGAGGGTAGTTAATCAAATGAGGACCTCGAAGTTACAGCGAGTGATAAACAATGTAAGTCCGGTTGTCCGGAAGAGGTATGGACTATTCAAGGAAGACGATCCTGCGGGATTCTCCAGCCTGGGAGCTGAATTGGGGGTTCCACAGGAGATAGGACAGTGATATAATACTACGAGATCTTTCTCGTAGAGGAGTGCTACTGATGATCCAGGGTGTAAATTATGCCGGAGTTACTCCGATTCCAGCCAGTCCAGACGATACTGAATACGTCCACTGCAACTTCTCTAAGAAGAGTCCGAAGAAGGTAGCCGGGGAAGTTGTCGGACACAAACTTTGGCCAAGATCAAAGAAAAAGATTACCTTCCGGGACTGTAACTTAGTCAATTGTGAGCCCCCGAAGAATGCCATTCTGGTTGGATGCAACACGGCAATCGTCGAACCCAACATCATCATAGGAAAGAGGATCATGGAGATCGAGGGAAACCTGAGGGAGTTCAATCGAGTTAAGCATGTATTCCATGGTCGGTGGAATCAGAATACGAAGGAATATGATCGACCTGAGAACCCTATAGAATCCCTGCATGGTCTTCCTGAACCCAGGGTCGATAGGATTGTGGAGGACACCTAATGGCAACAGAAACTACATTCTGGGTTCAAACTGATGGTGCAGACACTAATGGGGGGACTAATGGAACTGCCACCTCTGGATCTGCATCCGCTGTTGTAACGGGCACCTGTAATACCTCCTCAGGTAGCGGCAACATTACCCTCATAGGAAGTCCAACTCTAACTGCTGTGCTTAACAATGTTGATTGTATCAGGATTGCTGGGGCAACTGGAGGATTAGGAAGCAGTGGAGATGTCTTCCAGGTTACTGTAAAGGGGGATCCTACACTCGTAGTAACTCCTGTTGTAGGAAATGCCCAATCAGGAGTAGCCTTCGCCATAGGAGGAGCGTTCCAGACGATTCAGAGGGCTCTTAATTGTGTTGACGACACTGGTGGTGGCTGGGAGGTTCAAGTCAAGACGGGGACTTATGCAGGGGCCGGTACTCGAATCGATCTTGCTAAACAGGGAACCAAAACCAACCCCAACCTCCTGTCGGCTTATATCAGTAGTAAAGGGGATATCAAGAAGGATGATTACTTCGATGACGCAAAGAGGGCCGTGGCCGATCAGACAAGCGGTTCCGGAACGGTTCTAACTCTGAATGGGTCATTGGGCTCGAAGGCTTTCTGGATCGTCGAGCATCTCAAGGTTAATAGTGGGGATGGTATTGGAATAGCGGTCACCATCGGGCGAATGGTTTTCAGAAATGTCAAGTCCGCTAACAATGGAAGTATCGGATGGGATGTCAATACTGGGCCTACTACCTATGACTGCTGTGAAGCAGACAATAATGGGACAGTGGGGGTAGATGCGGTTGCTGTTTTCTTTGCTTATAACTTCAGATCCTACCTGAATGATAGTTACGGGATGACCATGGATAGTTATACAGCATTGTACAAATGCCTGTTCTATGGCAATGCTACCATCCAGTTAGAATGTGATGGCGTGGGTACTGAAGGCTTATTATTGGCAAGGACGACCATTGATGGAGAAACCAATACCATTTGCGTGGATGGTCCAGACGAGGAGGGTCGAGGGATAGTTGTTGACAACTATTTCTATGATGGAAGTGAAGGGTTGGGATGTAATGATGACCCAGGAGGAAAGACCTACGCGGTTTGGTCCAATGTATTTGCCTCTAATACCGCTGATCGAGTCAATTGGCAGACGGGAGAGGACGATGTGTCCACCGCAGGAGAAGCCCTCTTCGTGGATGCAGCCAATCGAAACTACGAGTTACAGGCAGGTGCCCTCGGAATTGGTATTGGGTATGGAGGCTCGGATGCTGGTTACGAATCTCGACCAGCACTTCCTCGAAGGCCCGTTTTGTTAGGATAGGAGGCCAATATGGTATCCAACACAACCCTGGGATCGTTCTTCAAGAGACCTCTAGTCGATGGTCGAAAGTTGGTTGTCACTACTGCGTCCCAGGTGGACTTAGCTAATAATGTAAATGCCACCAGAGTCTCCATTCAGAATATCGATGGTCCCACGATCTGGATCAATCTTACCACTGCTGCTGTAGATAATGGTTATGCCCTTGAGACTGGGGACATGCTGACCCTAAACTGGGAGAATGTCAGCCTGGACAACGTGAAACTCAGAGCCCAGACAGCAGACGGAAACGTCTATATTATTGAGGAGGGTCTATAATGGCCGTTGCCTTCCGAAGAGCTATCGCTACGAACGCAGTTACCCCTGGGGCGACCCCCGTTAAGTTGAATACCTTAGTGACCTTCAATGCTGGGACCACTCGGGTTCTTGTACAGAACATCGATCCTACGAATCAGGCTGAGTGGGCCTATACCACAGGGTCCGCTCCTTCAAGTGGGTCCATGGGCATCTTAACTCCCTTCCAAGCCATCTCTTTCAACTGGGAAGAGAGGGACATAAATAATGTGTACGTGGCTCACGTTGCAGCTAAGAAACTCTTCGTCATGGAGGAGGGCCTCTGATGCCACAGCCTCTCAAAACCACGAGGACAACAAAATCTAGAAATCCTCAGGCCGTCTCCTTCGGTGGTCAGATGGCCAATAGTTTACTTTCCACAGCCCCTGACCCCGTCGGATTGATGCCCCACGAGAGGCAGGCTGCTATCTATCAGGCTCAAGGGATTCCTGGTGATTTTCGTGGGAGGCTAACCACAGGACAGCAGAACCAACTCCTCCATGAGACCCATCCGGAGACCTTTGGACTTACAACGGATATCCGAGAGCTATCGAAAGCTAAGGCAGCTAGGTTCGGGCCGAGTTTTGACCCCAGCAGAAGTCCGGAGAATTTTGACCCAGCAGGAGTGGCCCTCACATACAACCTACCCAGAGGAGTACAGACAGCACCCGCTCATCTAGGTGGAATGGAAGCTCGGAACTGGTATGGGGCCCAAGAGGGGTGGACAGAGATATTCCCGGGGAGTAAGGGCCTATCGGGGGAGCCTCTCCTGGATGCCACTGGTTATTACAGTTATCGGCCCGACATGCTCTACGGTAAAGAGTACTGGGGTGGAGAGTACTCGCCCTGGTTCAGTCCTGAAGACTACGACGAAGCCATGACCTACGGTTGGGGCAAGGGTCACGTAGGTGGACCGGGTTCTTTTCCTGAAGGATTCCCTGAAGGATTTCCCGAGGGGGGATATTACGGGACTGGGAAAGCTTCCCAAGGAATGGCGGATGCCAGAACCTACAATGCAGAATTAGCTAAAATTCTAGAGGGGGACTTTGTGAGTCGGGACTCTGGGTTAGGCACTATGGGTGACTGGAGTTCGGCTCTCAATGCTATTGAGGGAGATCAGGCTTATCTGGAGCGTCAGGGTTTTTTTGGCGAGGATCGACCTAAATTTGAAAGTATAGGTGATGAGGAATTCTACACTTGGGCTCAAGGACCAGGTGGGGGTTTCTTTGCGAATCCTGCCGGTCTACCGGGAGCCCGACCCGGTAGAATCAGAGAGGATTACTTCAGGGGGGACCTCCTTGACGAAGTGAGAGGTCAGGTGGGTAAGGGTGGTTCGGATCCCAAATGGCGTGAACTGCATGATAGTCTAATGGGATATATGTCGCCTACTCCTGGTCAACCCCGAGAGTCTTGGAATGCCTGGAGGGGAGGATATGGGCATGACCCGGTGTCAGAGGAGGAGTTTGCGAACATAGTTCCTGGTGAGTCTCTCCCGATCCCTCTTGAGGTGGAGAATGAGTGGCAAGGGCTTCTTACTGAACTGGGAATGCCTCCAGGTACGGGGTATTCTGGAGGCCTGTTTGGTGGAGAATTCGGGACAGGCAGGCTTAATGAAGGGGCTCTTCCAGAGGGGTACTCCACACAAAGGTTAAGTGGAGATGAGACTCTAGCAGAACTAAGAGGGATCGATAAAAGATTGGAACAGGCAGCCCTTCTGGGTATGGTTCCGTATCGAGAAGTTGAGGAGGCTTATGGGGGTGAAGATCCTATGGGAGGATTTGCCCCAGAAGAAGTGGACCAAGAAGGGTTGAGTCTGTTATTGGAGTTATCAGGGTTGGGTGGCGGTGGTCCAGGGGGTGGACTCCCAGGTGCCGGAGGTGGATTGGACCTGAATGCCTTGATGTCCCTTCTCATGGGCATGAGTCCGAGTGGAAGGGGAGACCCAGTGATTGATGAGGAAGATAAACTCCTCCCACCGAACGTCCAGCCAATGGTATCATTCCCAACAAGCTAGGAGATAATTGATGCCCAATTACGGAACTAAACGATACGGTCCAATGAAGGGAGCAAGTAAGGGAAAGGGTAAGAAACAGGCTACCTCGAAGAAGGCCAAGTCGAAAAAAGCCAAGTCGAGCTAATCCCACGCATAGGGGGTCCGATCACCTATCAGGGGGAAATCTGGGAGGTTTGGAGGCCAGGAGTCCGGCTGGGACCCTTCTCCCCTGGGCTCGCCCATACTTCGTCAGCCGAATAAATAGAAAGAGCAGGGTTTGTTGGACCCTGCCCTTCCTCAGTAGAGAAGGAGGTCCATCATCTGGTATGGCTCATCAGCCAATCATCCGGTGGGCCCTTCTCCCCTGGGCTCGCATCGGGTAGTATATCCCGAGAGAAATGCCTGTCAATGGGCCTTTTATCTCTGGAGAAGGAGGGTAGTAGGGGCCTCCCCAGCACACATTCCACAGGGCGTCTCCATCTGAGATAGGTTCTTCAGGATTCCGCTCCCTTCACAGTAAGGGCAGTCCTTTCTCTCCCATAGTGTCTCCCAATACTGTCCCTCCCTAATCTTCCTGGTTCCGGCCAACTCTAGTAGTTGTTTCATTAGAGCGGCCTCTCGGAAATAGATAGTAGATAGGGCCTCGGCTAGTCTCTTCTTCCTCTCACTCGATATCTTCCTCCTCCCCTTCTTGGCCTCTTTCAGGAACTCCTCAACTCCCTCAGCCTTCCTGATCTTCCTCTGAGACATCTTGATATCACTCAGTAGGGTTAATAGCCTCTCAGGGTGATACAGATATTTGTTAGATCCTGAGTGCTTCCCCTCGACATAGTGCCACCCCTTCTTCAATATCCCCCTCTTCATTGCCTTGAGGAGTTGGTCTCTAGTGACGGGCATTCTCTCCTCAATGAGGGCAACAGGCTGGAAATCAACGAGTCTTATCTTTCCCAGATTTACATACTCAGGGTTGCTCCACGCACTGGTCAATCGAAACCTCCCGTAAAGGATTTCCAGTAAACCCACACCAACAGTACTACAAACAGGACAAGGGCAATCTCCATGAGTCTCTCATAAAAAAGTGAAGGACCCCTGGGTGAGAGGAGATCCGAGTTCCAAGCCCAGGGGCCCCCACAAGATACATCAGGACGAGTAAGTCAAACTCCAATCATTGTATTCAGGATCGTTCTTCTGCTTCTTAATCCTGACTTTAACTGATTGGCCTCTGAGTAACTGAGACAGATTATCAAAGTACTCTAGCTTCTTTCGGAACCCATCGGGGGATGCGAGATCTTCTGGGCTCAGTTTCTGAACCTTGTCGAAGTTCGGACCCAGGGCTCTGTGCAGGAATCTGAGAGTAAACATTGAACCCCAACCAGGGCTAGTCTGTAGACTATTAGAAGCAGTCCACTCCCCGGTTTTGACTCGGATCAGGATCACGGGAAAAGCTACATGATCACCCTTCTTCCGGTTGATCATTTGGATTCCCACGATTGTCCCGTCCAGGGGAGTCGTAGTCAGGGGGATCTCGTTAAAGGGAACAGAATCCACTTCTCCCTTTGCGGCACCCTCTAGGAACCCTAAGACTTTCTCTTGATCCTCTGTGATGGACTCTTGGTCCACTTCTGGAAACTTAATTCCATCCAATGACATGTGAGATCTCCTCAAGTTATGCTCTCACCTTCAGAATAAAAACTCCCGATCTTATCCGGGAACGCATGTCTGCAAGCCCTAGCCTCGCACACTCCTCTCAGGAACTCACGGGGTTGGGAATCACAGTAACCACCCTTCTTCACAGATCTTCCTCCTGCCCCTACCTGCATGATGGCCTCTTCGTAGTAGACTACCTCCCGATAAGGCTCAGGAGCATCTCGCCGCCAGATCGTACAGACTCCCTTCACCGGGTACTTAATATAAGTATCCTCTGGTTCAGGGAACTCCTCGTAGGTCATCCCCAGGAATTTGGGATGTTCCATGGCCACCCTACGGAAGGCTTGTTGTCTGGGGATAAACTGGAAGCTTTTCAACCCAGTCTGTTTATCCTTGAACGAGGAGATAGCTACCTCCCCGGACAGCAGATCGAACCCTGCCCGCTTACACATGACCATCAGCCTGATCGCCTCCATCTCGGGGATGTCTCCCATGATCAACTCTTTGACCATTCTTGGAGAGAACAGAATCTCCCCGGCCCCGGATGGAATGGTAAACTTCTGTTCAGCTAGTTCCCTCTTGGGGTCCTCCATGATGAGGGAAGGAACCTCACTTTCGACTACTCCAGTATTACTCATCTGTGGTGTTCTCCTTTCTCTCGGTACAACTCCAGTGTTGCTGGGCTATACCCATGTGAACACAGGGGCATGAACTCGCACCAGCCCCCGTACTTTTTACAAGCAACAGTGGGGCTCACCCTTGGTACGGAAGGAGGAGCCTCACCCCAGTTAGGTTCATTTGGTATATCAGCAGCCGTCCTGACCATTTGGGCATCCAGGAAAGCCATCTCATTCAACCAGACCGGATCATTGAACTCTCCGGGGATAGGATGGGATCGAAAGAAGTACCCCTTCTTAGATCCGTAGTTCTGAGCATAATCGGGATAATTCACATACTCCTGAGATATCCTCTCCATGAATTGTCCAGCGGACTCCATATCCCCATTGATCTTCTTGGGCTTCAGTCCGAAGGGCTTCCTGATCTGGTTGTGGATATACCCTCTCACGGGTCTCTTCCAATGTACCCCTGCCGCCCTCGTATAGACTTTGGGTTGTTTCCACCAGCCGATCATATCCACCATATCAGTCTCTAGGTACTTGTGGAACTTGTGGTCCATTACGATGAGTCCCGTAGGAGTATCGAGTACCAAATCAATCGTACCCCGTAGATTCGGGAGTTGATTGACACCGTGATACTCACACGCCCTATCGATGATCTCGGGAGGATAGAAATCAGAGGGTATGATCGAGAACTCCTGCTCAATGGCCAAGACATCAAACTCAGAATCATCCTTATAGAACCGAACGTATCCCTCAACAAATGCCTCGACCATAGCAAGCCCTTCTGGGACTTCATTCGGGTACTTCTGGTTCCTTTGTTCACGGACGGCAGATATGGCTCGATCTCTTGTATGCTCGGGGTTGAAGACTCCATTTCTAATATCTTCATAGATCACTCGGCATCCTGTGTGTCCCAACGTACCGAACATCAGAGCTAATGACTCAGACTGAGGCTCGATCCCTCGGTTCTCATTACCCATCATCTGGGAGTGGAACCAGTGGCGTCTGCACCTCTCGAATGATTCCCGTTGGGAGACTCCTAACTCAACCAGTTTCATGAGAATCTCCTAGTCAACAATCATCACTGAGAACCTTTTTCAGGAGTTTTAAGGAATTCCTGATGTCAGATCTACACTGGACAAAGGCTCCATGTTCACCACCAAGGGCTTCATACCAGACGGCAGTTTCTCCCTTCCTCGGAGATCGCCACTTCGACCATCTCTCCAATAGTTTGAGGGCCTCTACAGTAGTATTGGGTTCTTTATTCGTTGGATTGTCCATCTATCTTGCCTCTCATTTCTTCTACAACAGACACTTCAGACAAATACTTATGGGTATTAACTACTTCCCAGTCCAAGTCGTCGTAAAGGTAGGTGTCTTCTTTACCCTTGTCCTCCGCTTCTCTCTCGTTATTTGCTTCAACCTCACTAAAGGCACACTGGTATTCAACTCTGATCCAGACTAATCGATACTTTGGCATTCATGTTCTCCGTTAGTTATCCACATCGGTCTCCTTTCTCTAGTATTTTTCTAAGTAACTGTGAAATCTGATACAGCAGGACAATGAGGGTCGTCATCCCACCGATCCACAGTGGCAGTCCGATCCAGAGGAAAAACAGGTCGAGCTTATCCATGTGCTCCCTCCCTCATCGCAATCACCATTAGAAACCAACCCCCAAAGTAGTAAAGCAGGTTGGCTGGCTCGAACCAGACCATCAGTAGCCCGCAGATCATGGCTGTGGTAATCATCCTTACTAACATTTCCTTCCTCTTTCGTTACTTGTCAGTCATCACCTTCCATTTTGCAGGGAAGTTCATATCCCTGCGATAGGCGTCATAGATCCCCTCGAACAGTTGTTCTAGTCCCTGGGCTATACAGCCCTTGGAGCCTCCCAAGAACCAGAGTGGGATCCCAAAGGACATCGACCATCGCATCAGCCTGCTAGATACTTGAGAGTACGACAGCCTTGTGTTCGGTGGGGCTTGTCTCAATTGAGTTATTGATCCTTCAATCACCAGCATCCGATAGGGGAATGCACTCAACCTCTCCAATTGGTTCCTGAATCTCTCCCGATCCACACCCACACAGGACCAAAGTTCCTTGGGCCTCTTTCTCTCAGCCCTGAAAACCGTCTGAATCCCATCGACTGAATAGTCGCCGGTATCCAACTTCACCCTTTTAGTGGGGCACTTGAAGGGTAAAGGCCTCTGCTCACGGGTATCTACGAGTATCACCATGTGTGATCAGGACCAATGGCTTCCACTCTTTATCCCATACTTCACCGGGACAGTAAAGTCCACACCGAAGTGCTTGCGGATAATATATGGTATCTCCTCATAGACTGCAACTATAGATCCGGGGACTTTATCTCCCTCGATATCCACAGTGTTTTCATCGTGAACCGTCATGATGGGCTGAACCCTCTTGAGCCCCATTAGTTCCAGGCAGATAGCGTGGTTAATGTCACTGGCGAAGGATTGAGTCTCCCAATTCACAGCCTGCCTCAGAATCTCAGGATCCTCTGACAAGGGGAAAACTCGGGCTCTTCCCGAAGGGCTGGTCAGATAGACACCCTCCATCACCTTCTGCCTTATCATCTCTATGTACTCCATGACCTTCGGTAGAGTCTCCTGTCTGGAATCGATTAGCTCCTGACAGGTATCCTCGGGGACATCCAGGCCTGCCTCCATCTTGAAAACCTTCTGTATCTTATCAGCTCCCGCCCCGTACATGATGGCTAAGTAGATGGTTTTCCCGGCCCTCCTCAAATCCTTGGTGATTTGGTCCGGCTCAGTCTTCAGAATCAGACTCATGATTCCTCGGTAGAAGTCCTCTCCCCTCTGAAGTAATTCTATCAACTTGGGTTCCTGTGTCCTCCAGGCGAAGACCCTCGGTTCTATCTGAGAGAGGTCCAACCCGGCGATAATCCCACCCCGGTGTCGGGAGCAGACTACCCCTCTATCCTCTGAGGGATAGACCTGGAAGCTGGGATCCTTCCAAACCACCCTGCCTGTGACTGTCCCTCCACCTCCATCCCCTGAGTTCTCCTTCTCCCTCTTCACTACATTAGGGATAGGATGGGCAAACCCCTGGGGATCGACGAGCCCTCCCTCCAACAATGGGAGGATGTATGTCTGGACCATTTTCTGTGAGTGGAGGAACTTCCCATAAGACTCCAGGAACCCGAAAGCATCCTCAGGGGCCAGTTGCAGCCTAGCCATCTTATCCAGGGAGAGGTTCCCTTCTCCTGTCCTGATGGGAGGCATACCCAACCTATCGTACACCAGTTCCAGGATCCTCTTGGTTGACCGAGTGAATGTGTATCCCTTGGGTTTGAACTCCAGGAAGAACCCGACCTCCTCGGCAACCCCCCGCATCTCTCGAACTACGACCTCTTGTTCTACTTGGTAGGCTTTAGCCCGGGCCATGCAGACCGAGTGGTCAATCTTGCAACCCCACTTGGACATTTGAGCCAAGGCACGGGTCAGCTTCATAACGAAGGGGATGCACTTCCGGGCTGGGTGGGTCTCCGCCTTCTTCCTCAGGTACTTCACTGCCTCCCCTGTCTGGTAGAGATCCAGGCAGATATAGTAATCAAACTCCTCCTCATCCATCGGATCGGCAAGAGTTTTTAGGTAGGGAACTCCAGTGATTTGAGGCCCGACCACCTTCAGAGTTCTGGTTGAAGCATCAGGCTCTAGGATCCCATGCAGGACCATCCCATCCATCCAAGGAACCTTGAATACTTCATCGGGTAACCACTGGGAGTCGAATGTGAAATTCCAACCCTGGATCTCCCTATTTCCTAAGGGTGGTAGGGGTCCCTTTAGAAGACAAGGAGAGGAAAGATCCTCGGCATCCGCGATGCCAACCTTAGTGATCTCCCCGGACCAGGGCCGGAGGTGGGTGGTCTCAATATCAACCACCCAAGAGCTTCCCCCGAGAGTGGTGGAATCTCTCTTGGGGGTAAACTCCGCTTCTTCAGAAGAAACCTCACCATCAACAACTCGCTTAACCCATGCAATATCCTGTCTCAAATCTCGGTGGGCATTCCTATTGGTCTCTCTCATTGTGAAGGCTGGGTGGTATGTGATAACTAGAGGGATTTCCCCATACTTGAATAGAAGACCTCTCGATCTACCGATCACCACCTTGTTCTTCTGTCTATGAAGAGTCCCCTTTAATAGAAACTCACCTGCAAACCCACCCAATGCCACAATGCACTTGGGTTTATAATGATCAATCAGATCGAGAATCCTCTTCCCCAGGCAGGCCTTGGCTTGCTCTTCTGTGGGCCTGTCATCGAGTGGAATACACCCTACAAGATTGGCGTATGCTGCTGCCAGCCCAGTATTCCCGACTATCAATCTGAGCCTTCGACCAGACTTCCCTGTGAAGGGCCGACCAGTCTTATCTTCTCTATGACCGGGTCCAATCCCTACGAATAAAGCTCCTCCGGGCTGCCCTTCAGCTATAATTCCAATCTCATTGGCAGTGCCCCACAATTCGCAAGCCTTACAGTCTTTATCCCTGATAGTCTCCGGCTGGAGGACGCTCAGGTCTCCCATGTTGAATCTCCGTAATCAGAGTCTTCGGCGAGTCTCTTCGGTTCATGAGGATTCTTCCTTTGCCTCCTCCATTGGACGGAGCAGATAGCTTCCGTCATCAGTCTTACCTGGTGGTCATCGAATCCTCCCACATCGACCCACATAACCCCATCATTTACACTGATCATTCCAGCCATTCTTCCATTCTTTAGAACAGCCCATGCTCCTCCCCCCCGCTCAACCATTGTGAATTTCATCACAGGGCACCTTCCTTCAGTGAGCTTCTTTACTCCCGATAGGTAGAAACTCCCAATTCTCTAACGATTATACAGGCACCAGATCGGCGACGTAATCGTTTCTCCCAGGAGGACAAGACATCCCTGAGTGCTGCAAGATTTACGTCAAGAGTACCCTGAGCTGTTATCCCGAAGCTCCAGATATGGGAAGGGATCGAACTCCCTTCACCCGGGAGGTCCTTGGCTAAATTCTCCATCATGGCCTCCCACTCTCTGAGAGTCTCCTGTAATTCTTTAAGACATTCGAGAGCATGAGCTGCCTCAATTGCCTCAAACTGGAATCGTGTCTTAGCATCCATGCTAGTTTACTCCTACAAACTCATATTGAAATACACGGTTCAACTCGATGGATCGATTAGCTGTGACTGCACCGTTACGCTCGAAGCCATCCTTCATGGTCCAGGTGAAACAGTTGAAAGCACGCCACGCCGTTGGGTTCCCACTCCAATCAGGTCGATCCGAGTGGGGGGTACGCCACACGTTGAGAACCTTTGGGACCTGCTGCCATGTAATAGCCCGTTCGTCTACAGCCTTGATCAGTAGATCATTCATCTCCGAGTCGGAGATCTCTCGATCTTTCAGCACTTCAGCGAACTCCCGACGTTGATCTAAGAATGACCCGACATTGGCTAACAGACTATTCACTAGGCCCGGTAGATCCTGAAGGATCCGGCGAGTGTGCTTCCGTACGGTTTTCCATGAATGCTCACCACCACCGAACACGAGGTTATCGCAGACGAACACCTGCTCACCGAAGACTACACCTGCTGACAGGGATCGATCCGTCGAGTTACGCAGCCCGATTGATAGTCCCATGTCCTCGTTAATCTTGTTCTCCAGATGGAGCACACCGAAGTACTGCTGACCCCGGTCGCCCTTGATACCATGCCGCTCCTCTCGGATGTTATAGAAGTTACCATCCAGACTGTTTTTCACGGCTCGGACCAGACGATGATGTCCAATCGGATGCCACGATCTGGTAGGCTCGGGTACGGGGACCTCTTTTAGCTCCTCGATACTCACATCGTTCCCACCACTGTGTAGAATCATCGTTCCATCGACCATTGCGGATCTCCTTCCAGTAAGGGTTTTGAGGAGTAACATACTCCTCATCCTCTCTTGATAAACACTACGTCTATGCGTGGATCACTACACATCGTGCAGGTGCCACAGAAAGCATTGTGTTTCCCATATCTAAGGATATTCCCGGCCTCATGAGCACACACTTTCACAGTCCTTCCGGTAATTCGAGCCCTGGCTAGGGCAGCATCCTTGGCCTCAAGAAGCCGGGCCTTCATTGATAATCCGGAAGTCCCCGCCACCCAGGTACAAGGGCCTCCACATCTAATCCAGCGATTCCATTTCTGTATTGACTCCCTGATCCAAGAACCCTCCAATTTCTTTCTATACTTCTTGACCTTCTTGGAGTCTTCCATTTGGAAGTGGAAAGGGACAGAATTGTCTTGTAGCCAAGTGAAGGTGCTTTCCAAGGCTTCGACATCCTCGCGGCTAGGATTAGGGTTAGCGGACCCGAAGGCATTGAACCTAACCCATGGAATTGAGGTCGTCCCCTGGTATTTGACCCTCATTTTCATCTCGTCCAGTGCTTGTCCGAGGACAGCAGCCATCCCTCTCTTTCTATGCCTCTCCATCTTCTTTTGGACAGTGGGTCTCCTCTTCTCAGTCTTGACTCCATAACAACCCTCAATAATTGAACACTCCTTTGAACACCAAGGTCCCCCGGACTCCGAGAAGCTGATATGCACAGAACCCGGTGCGAACTTGCTGGTGGTGCCCAGTACAGGCAACGATACCATAGGGATCTCCTTCCATAGGTACTTCAGTCCTTCTTCTTTTTTGTCAATCTGGACATCCTCTTTTCTTCAAACCTTCCCGCAGTAAACCCCGCCATGTACCCTAGATCACTAGCAGTCTTGAGGATTGTCATAATGAACTTCCCATCCCCATCCTTAATCCCGTAGTGCTCTACGATCCTAGCGGTTAAGGTCAATCTGACATTTTCGGGAGTTGGAGGCCCTGGATCAGCTACTTCCTCCCCTACCGTGTCATGTCGGACCAGCCAAGACCTTCGACATTCTCGGCAGTAGTTCATTGAGAATGTACCGTCACTATGAGTCACGGTATTGGTTCGGTTCGATCCACACTCGCACTTCAGTATATTTCTCTGGATTTGACCCAAGGCAACTCTCCAAATCCTGATGGTTAGTTATTCAAAGGCTCTAAAGGGAGAAGGGGATTCTGTATTAGGACATTGGATCCCTCGACGCAGGTTTTCAAATGGACTTGATCCATGACGGAGCCAGCAGCGTTGAAGGCTTTCTTTGCCCTGAGATTCTCGGCCAAGGTCCCCGGGGAGATCTGACTGAGATGTCTCTCCAGGAGGCCACAAACAATAGACCACTCTTTCACAGACAGGCTCACAGATACCTGTTTATTGGTGAGCTGATCATCCAGGATCTTCTTGACTAATTGAGGATCCAGGTGGTTCTGTAAGAATACTTTGATTTCCTTCTCGGAAGGGGGGGTACTATCTAACATAGGAATTTCCTTTTCTTATCTGCACCATACTCGATTAGTAGAATCTTGTCAACCCCTCGATGGTTAAATATCCAAAGATTGCATAGCAAACAGGATTGTCCCATGAGAGGCTTTTGACTCAGTAGTCTTGGCGACTGTCCTCACTGGATCCCATCCCCAATCGTTGAGGGTCTGGATGATCCACTGAGCATCCGTTACTCGCCGTTCTCCTTTTTCTCCATGCTCCAGGTATCTCTCAACAACCCCCCCGATGTAATCCAACTCTTCTCTATGATTCTCTACGAGATAGTCAGCCAGCTTCTCGAATGTCTCCTCCCTCAGTCTTTGGTCCTTTTCGTAGGTCTTGTAGATTGCCCCGACAGCACACCAGGAGGTAGTATCCGGCTCGTGTACCCCGAGGCACTTTCCCTCTGAATTCCTACCATTGGCACACTGAGTCCAAGCATCATACTCTTCAATCAGATTCTTAGCCTTCATCAAAAATCTCCTTTAGACCTCATACATGAATCCATCATCACGCTCGTGGAGTCGGACGGTATCCCGACCTTTCAACTCCGGGAAACGAGCCCGATCCTCCTCCTCCAGGGAATATTTCATAATCACAAACGAGCGATCTTCGTCAGATTCGTCAAGATCAGAGCGATCTTCGTCAGGGTCACATTCTTCAATTTCTATCTCAGGACAATCCTCAGTCAGCCAGAGGTACAGCGTATACCTCATCTCCCCCTGGAACTTTCCGAGAGAGGTAATCCTCCCATAGATATCTACATCGTAACCCCGACTGCACAGCCAACACTCCTCCTGGACACTCATGGAGAGGTCCCCGAAGGACTGAGGCTCCCCCAATGGGGCTCCAGTCATTCCACACTTACTACAAACCCTCATTTCAGTCTCCTTCTGGTACGAAGTCGTAGTAGTACCTGGGCCAGTGCTGGAATTCCAGTGTGCCCTTCACTCCATCACACCGACGCCTAACCGATACGAATGGGGCGGAGAATTCGATCACCTCGAACGATTGCCTCAACTGGTCCATGGCGTAGATTACCCCATGTTTCTCAGCCAGTTCCATTGGTCCTCCGGGATCCCTGTTGATCTCGGCGACCATTACCCGTCGAGCTTGTTCTGTCTTGTCTTTCATTTCAACCTTGCCTTTCTACCACTAGACTTTCCATACCGAGTAGCGTGCCACCGATTCAGTCTCACTCCGAACTCCTTTTGGTTTTCATTATCCAGCTTCCACCAGAGCCTAAAAAACCCCTTCCTGAGATCATCCCTCTTCTCAGATAGATACTCTCGCCGATCATAATCGACCCCAGACCGCTCATCTTTGGCATCCCAAGGCTGATGAGTTGAACACCCCTGCCCATAGGCCACCATCCCCAAGGCATCCAAGGCATCGGTGCCATCTTGTCTAGCTATCGACTCCCAATCGGCGAACTTCTCAATCGACACTTTCAACAACATCTCAGACTCCTTTCATTCGTTCTCTGTCATACTCATCTCTTTCTCCGAGGGCACAGTGCTCAATCTCGATATCTGGAACCCCATACTCATCGAACTCAAAGCAATCATTAGCTAGATCATGAAGAATAGCCTCCTCTGCTTTAATACAAGCCTCCTCTTCGTTCAGGGCCCCTACTTGGCGGACAACCCGATAGTCCAGGGTCACCACCATCGACACATCGAAGGGTTTATTAGAATTCGCCATCAGGAAGCCTCCTCCATCATTTCGATGAAGGAAGGATCCATTCGGAGGGCCACTTCCAAGCATCTAGGACACAATCCAGTCTCTTTGTCTTCTCCTAGCCCGTAAAGCCTCCTGCATCCTGGGACGCAGCAAGGTTTCAGGTCCTCATTTTCACCTCCCAGAAGGGATTCAAGAGGGGGAAGAACGGTAGGTACCATTGCCATTTCGGATCTCCTTGGTTTGAACCTCAACTAACTTATCGGTAAGTGCCGACAAAATCTTGACAGCCTCTAAGCAATTTGGGTCCTCGATCTGGGGAAAGAATCCCCCATTGTCAATCCAGTCGGCCAGGTCACGCAGCTTCCAGGACAGCTCTTGGCGGTCATCGCGATCAGGAGCCGCCCCGCTCCACTCTGTTATCAGGGCTACGATATCTCTCCAACAGGTCTGCGGGTCCATCAAACCACCTCTCTTTTCATGGGGTTGCTGTGCTCTGTGCACCCCGGATACAGGCTAATCCATCAATCAACTCAACTAGGGCCTCAGCCTTTTCCCGTGTCATTTGGATTCTCCTTTCTTTCCTAGATGCTTGGAAAACAAGACATCCACAGGCTTGATAATCCGCTCCGGCTTACACTTGTGCCGGGACACAAGATCGAACGGGATGGCCCCCAGAAGGTTTCGCCCGAATGTCGTCATGCACTTCGGGCATTTCCATTCCCCGTGAAGCCACCCCCCGGGCCAGTGTCCAGTCCTGTTGTCCGAATCAGTCGGACCCGGGCTCCTATCATGCCACTTGTTCATCTCGATCTCCTTTCGTAGTGACTACGATTTGTCTACGAAACTAGAATTGCCCCCACCTTAGACCGATCTACCCTCTCTTTTCGCGTCCCACTTCAGCATTTCAAGCTGTAGTGCCTGTTTTATGTCCCTAGCTAGTTTCCCCCTAACCGGAGATGGAAGCGTCCCAAGTCTATAACAAACCGCACTACCTGCTGGTAAGTGCTCGATAGTCTCACACCGAACCTTGATAGTGGACTCGTTCGGAGCATACACAACCTGTCGAATCTTCCCTCTAGACCTACCCATCAGATTCTCCTTAAGTTATGTCCTAAGTTCCTACACTGTTGGATCAGGAGGCTGAGACTCGAACTCAGTTCACCGACTTCACAGGCCGGAGGTTTACCAGGTTAACCTAACCCCTGGATTGGATCGTAGCGGCTACGATTTCCTACTGTAGACGGGGATTCAGCCAGCAGTTATTACCTTATCGAACTACCGGGAATAATTAAAAAGAAGTCGCCCGACCTGCCTTTGTGGGGCAGATCGTAGCGACTACGAATATGGGGCACCGATTATGTGTTTACACAGTGCTGCTCAGACCGTCTGAACAACTTCTTCAACTTCTTCAACTTCTTCAACTTCTTCAACTTCTTCAACTTCTTCAACTTCGCGAACTTTGGCGATATTGTCTACAACGTATCCGTGTGCATCCGGGATTCGTGCACATATCGCATCGAACGAGGTTTTCATAGTGACCAACAGCTTGATCGTCTGGATTCCGTACTTTTTTGCAGCAGTACGTGGATCGGTCTGAATCATCCTGTCGATACGCTCAAGAGCCTTTTGAGCACCGTCTAGGGCGGACTCGTACGAGGACTTCGAGAGCCCATGCGTTCTACGCCAGTCCGCCACTTCCTTCGCATCTTCACAATTCGCCAGTAGTTCGGCCAACTGACGAGCCTTTGCAAGTGTGACGATACCCATGTTTCCTCGTGCGGCTGCCTTGAAGTATCCTTCCCCGATGGTCAAGTATGCTTGACACTTAGACGGGCCACACCGTTGACACCACCTTGTCATGGTGTCCTTTGAGACTCCGATGATCTTCAGCATAGCGACGCACTTAATTCGTTGCCATGCCGTATTGAATTTGGCCAGGTTGTACTTGGACCCTAGCTCGCATTCAAACCATGTTCGGAAACTCGATATAGTCGGTATCGACGTCTCGGACGGTCCAGCCTCTTGCTCAAAGTCATACAATAGACTCCGAGACTCTTCCACCTGTCTTGTCTGGTCACCGGAACAGTCTAGTACCTTGACCATTTGGTCATGCAAATCGCTAGACTCTTGCGGAACGGACGCGACTTGTGTGGATTCTAGGTCCGCACTGGTCACCGCCGGGACAACCTCATCTGTCGATACAGTCAGGCCATTCGGGTTAATCAGTAGGTTCATCGTGGGGTTTCTCCCTATCACGATGCCCCATATTCTATTGTCAAAGACCAAGACGAATTGGATCGTAGCGACTACGATCCCGGGCCTTGCGAGCCCTTCGCCTGAAGATAAGATATGCAACTGGTGTGCCAACCAAAAAAAATCGTATAAACCCTTGTAGGATATAAGGTTATGGTGATAACGGTATATCGGCCGTGGGCAGCCATCTATAGCCTGCCAACATGGCAGTCGAAATGGCACCCCCTGCACGTAAATACTTGCTACTACTCGACTTATGAGTGGCAGGCCCCTTGTGTCAGAATTGGTCAAATAAATTACAGCTCCACTGAAAACCCCGGTGGTAGGCCAGAATCGAGGGTCGTGTCGTGCTGCATTGATTAAAGCGAGGCGGGAACCCCCCCTCTTGTGTCGGATCAACCGACACTCCTTAATTCTGGAGTGTGTGAGACTGTTGTAGTGTGTAGTCGGGTGCCAGTCGTACGTAAGAGGAGTTGGATCGTAGTGCAGGGGTCTTTAGGCTAAGGAGAATGAGCATAATGCGGGAAATGGTACGGTCCCAGTTCCCCCGAAGGGGGAACGTCTTAATATAAACACCACCCATATTAATCATATGGGGCCCCAAAAATGGCAAAAATTTTTTTCTAATTTTTTCTTCCTGTTCTAGGACACTTTTTCTGGAGATTCGTCCTAGTCAACCTTGGGTTTCCTTGGAATCTTCGTTTTTAACAAAAAACCAGAGATCCTATCAATTCTTCCCTTGACACCAAAGTCGTCCTAAAGTAGGGTACTCGTTCCCGAGACACACAGTTTTTCTTGAAAGGAGATTCAAGGATGGTCGAAGAATTTGGGTTTGGGGATATCCCGCCCGCCCCCCTAGTTATTATAAGCAACGGAACCCCTGGTCCAGATGGGCCAATCCCCAAGTTACCCTCTGAGATCCTGGAGGAGATCGTCACTTCAGCTAAATGGTGGCCTCGTCGTGTCGGTGATTGCCTGATAGTCCCCGATTCAAAGGACAATACTAGGGTTGATATCTGGGATCGTAATGCCTGCACCCGATTTTTCAGTTGGTTAGGAGCTACGTTTGGAGGAGTTCAGTGGTATACAGGTCGAGGGTTTTATAGGAGAGAAGATTTTTATGAGTACACCTTGAAGAACGTAGTTCGGCATGATTCTATTGAATTGGCTCCCCATTACCCCCGCTTCGATGAGAGGAATCCACCAGTCTACTACTACGCCTGTCCCAGTGAAGCCTGGGATTACGAGCGATCTGAGGGATCCCGCCTAACTGAGCTACTCCAAATGTTCAATCCGGCCACCTTGGAAGACTATCACCTTCTGAAGGCCATGTTTCTGACTCTTCTATGGGGCGGAACGCCTGGGGAAAGGCCGATATTCGTGATCACTTCGGACTCTGGTTCAGGATCCGGGAAGTCCACGATAGCTTATGTAGCTGCAAAGCTGGTCTGTGGCTACATGGACATGCAACCCGATGAGGATTTGACTGCTCTGAAGAACCGCTTACTTAGTCCGGTAGGTAGATCGAAGAGAGTAGCCATCCTAGACAACGTCTCAGCCGTTAAATTCAGGTGGAGCCTGCTCGAAAGTAGTGTGACACAGCCTGAGGTGACCGGAAAACAGATGTATACCGGCGAATCTACCCGTCCGAATACTCTAATCTGGATTATGACCTTGAATGGGATCAGTTTAGGCCGAGATTTGTCTCAAAGGGCCGTGATTATCAAGGTTAATAAGCCAAAGTACTCCTCAGATTGGAAAACCAGGCTCAGAGTCCTTCTAAAAGAGCACAAAATTGAAATCTGGCAGGACATTCAGAAGATTTTGGCTCTAAAGTCCTATCCAATGGGGGAGGAATCTCGGTGGGCCGACTGGGAACGGGGGGTTTTGTCCAAAATACCCCATCCCGAGAAGCTGATGCCCCTCATAATAGAACGTCAGAGCGGTGCAGATGATGATGAAGAAGAATCTGGGCTCATCAGAGAGGCCTTTGTCGTCAATCTGGAAAAAGTGGGTCTTGACGTAGATGTTGCTCATGTCCGTTTGCGGAAATCCCTGGTCTCTCAGTGGATTGGAACAGCATTAGGTCGGAAGCTCACCACGATTGCTGCCACCCGAAAGATAACTACCCACATCCAGTCGGGGTATCTTCCAGAGGTATCTGAAGACCCGTCTCGGACCCACGGAAGGAATTTCCTCTGGAGGGGCAGAAAAACCCTCGATGAGAAGCCAACTACCCTAGAACCCTACGTTTTCGAGGGAGAGAGTCTCCATTAGGACGAGTTAGGACTCTTTCAATTACCCCATAATCGGGCCTAAGAGGGTTAAAAATTAGGATTACAGAAGAGTTAGGACGAAAGGACACTTTAGTTGCCATTGTGATAACCTTATAGGTACCCTATTAGGGAGTATCTATACACAATAGAAAAAAAGCGTCCTAGCGTCCTAGCGTCCTAGAATTTACCCCAGCCGATGTCAACAAATAACTCCCAGGCTTGACAGGGGCCCCCCCAGGGTATTATTGTTTTACTGCTTCTTTCCCCTCCGGGAGGCACCCCCCTCACGAAAGTGAGGTAAGGGTGCTTCCTTTGGACTTGACATCCGGTACTGTGCTAAGTACTGTGCAGTAGTGGGTTGAAGTGTTGCGTGGGAATCTCCTTCTCCAGATGAGGCCTCGGGGTGTACTCTCCCGGGGCCTTATTTTTCAATGATCACTACCCAACCAGTCATCGGAATCGAATTCGTGGGTCTCGTAGCCAATCGAGTCCAGGGAAAAGGTTGGAGTTTCCTCGAAAATGACTGGGAGTTTATCGAATCTTGCTTGAAGGGTTTTCGTGCTCTCCGAGATAATGACTGTTATATCTTGATTCACACCGTTCTGATTAACTCGGAAGTCGATATCGAAACTCAAAAGCTAGAAATTGAGAGTTATCTCAAGAAGAGGGAAGTCCCCTACCACTCAATCCATATCGAGGTGGGAAAACCTTTAATGGATTTCGAGGTTGACTTTCCAGAAGATATCTGGCACTATCTAGAGAATGTCCATAAGTATTGATCCTTTTGAGCATCCCGGGGACCTTCCAGAGAGTCCTCAGTACCCCCGGACGGCCAGATTGTCCGGTGGGGTTCCACCCAAGACTAAAGCCTTCGCGGACTTCATGAGTGATGTGAAGAAGACGAAGGGGACTAAGAAAGGGACCAAGGTCCTCGATAAGGTGGTCGATACGAGGGAGGCTAACCGACTGAAAAGGAAAGCCCTCTCTGCTCTCCATGAACAATTCAGTGTATTTGAGTTGGCTCGAATCCTCCAAGATTCCACCTACTCACTCGAAGCCTACATGAGATTCCTTCGTAATGTCCGAGATGATGAGGCTCAGGGGGCCAAACCCAGGATGGAAGCTGCCAATCTCATCATGAAGACTGTCATCGGCATAATGAAAGCAGGAGGTGGAGAAATGGAAGACTTCACTCAGGAAGTAACTGATCAGGATAGGAAAGTCCTGGGGGCCATAGCTGTGGCCCAAAAGAGAGTTGAGCCTGAGACACCTGCTGATAACGGAGATCAGAATGTACATGAAGAAACCTGAGCATGATGTGACTTCCTGGGAGTTCGACCTTAGAACGGCCTTTCGGGATGCCATCGGTATCAGAATGGATCAAATTGAGAATGAAGACTTCGTTAATGGTTTGGTGTCTGAGCTTAAAGAGAAGAGCTTGAGATTGGGACCGGCAGCCCAAACCCTGTACAACCAATTTGGACCTGACTCCCCCTATCGAGGACACCACCACTTGTGGAATCGAGTCAAGAGGGTGATTGTCATGATTCAGGCCCTGGAGTTTTTGGGACAGAAGAAGGCTGGAACCTACGTTCCCGATCATCGGAAGTCACCCAGAGAACAAGCCAAGAAGCCTAAGACCCCTGCTCAGATTCTGAAGGAAGCGGAGACTTTGATCGGTGGCCCTTCCCAGTAAGAAGAATAATAAGTTCTACCCTCTCCCGGCAGATTACCTTGAACTCTCTGGGGAGGGACAGAGGGCTGCACGAGTCAATGCGTGTTCCTCATGGTATGATCCCAAGTTCCCAAAAGACATAATCCATGATTCAGAAGCCTTCGTCACTGGATTCCGATTCTTCAAGGAATACTACCGAAAAGGGTGGCGGGGAAACCAAGCCAAGTATTACTTAGACTCTCCTCAATTCCATGATGACTGGATACGGGATGTTGCATTCAACCCCCATGTTATCGTTACCTCCTTTCGGAGTAGTGGAAAAACCATCGTATTCGGGGAAGAGCTACCGGAATTTCTGGTAGTCACTAGGCCGAATACTCCCATCACATATACTTCATCCACGGATCCCCTGACGACCAAGCAAGTCCGTGCTGTCAGGATGGACATCGAACAGAATGAGTTGATTCATGACGACTTTGGGGCTTTAGTGCCCCCCAACCAGAGGTCCCTCAAATGGACCCAAAACCAAATAGAACTTACGAACCACTCGGCCATGATTGGCGTTTCCGCAGATCAGGCCCAGCGTGGTATTACAGCTCTATCTCTGAGGCCAGTTGTACAGATATTGGACGACTGGGAGATGGACAAGCGTATGCGGAATACCGAGCTACTATCGAATGCCGAGGATTGGCTGTTCGATGTTTTCTTTCCATGTGCTCTCCCGTGGGCTCGGAGGATGTGGGCTAATACCTTCCTCTCAATCTTCTCCTGGGCCATGAAGGCCTCGAAGAAAGAGGATGAGAGATTCAAGCATTGGCATACTGTCCGCTACGATCTACTGAAATATAATGATGGGGGAGAATTAGAATCGATCTGGCCTGAGTATATTAGCTCTAAAGAAGCATTGCAGATGGCCTCAGAGGGAGCCAAGGGCATTATTGGATTTGGTCAGAAGGCTTTCTCCGGGGAGTTTATGAATGACCCAACCTCCAAATCGGAAGCAGCCCTCAACTACGACGACAAACTCCATGGCTTTGATCTCCAAACTGAGGGTCCTGAGAGGCATGTTGTCAAAGGAAATGACAGGTTCCAATATAGAGATCTTGCCAAACGATCAGTACGAGTTGTCGGAGTTGATCTCGCTCTTGGCCTCCCTGGAGGTGATTTTTCAGCAATTGTTGTCGCAGGCCTTGACGAAAAAGGAACATTCTGGGTTCTTGACGAGTATGTGGCCCGAGAGCCCCCAGTCCAATCCATAGCCAAGGTACTAGCCCTAGCCTCTGAGTGGGATTGCGACTTCATAGCTATTGAGAGAATCCACTTCGACCAAATAGCCATTGACATGCTCCAATCAGAGATTGAGGAGAGGAGGGCATCAGGATTCCATGCTCCAGATGTCAATGTCATCAAGAGAGGTGGAGGGAAGAAGAAGGAAATCCGGATTATGGGGATGCAGTACCGATTCGAGGGGATGAAGATTATGATCAATCGGGAATGCACCGCCACCATAGACCAAGTCCGATATTGGACCCCCACTGGTGGGAAGTTGAAGCATGACGATATCCTGGATGCTATGGTTTGTTGTGAGGAAACTTTCCTGAAGTTGGGAGGACCGGGCTACTTCCTGTCCAAACCGGAGCAGACCGACGTTGATGTTTTCCGGGAGGCTGTCAAGATGGGAATCAAACCAAGTCCGGGGACTAATGGGATACCCATCGAAGCAATCCGGAGGGAAAGAGAACAATCCCCCGAGGATCCCAAGGCTGACGAGTTCAGTGCTATTTTCACAGAGGATTGGGATGATCAGGAGTATTTTGGAGCAGTCAGATGATGATTCTCGATTTGACTAAGGAGGACAGAGATGGTTAGTGAGGCAGTTCTTCTCATATCGGTGGCTATGAGTCTCCTCGTGGTAACATTCTCCCTGGCTTTTATGGTATTTCGTACTCTCTACCACACCGAGAGAAGTAGGGCAGCCTCTGATGATAGGCTGATTGAGGCAGTTCGGGCGGTAGAGAGGCTTTCGGACAAGGTGATCGATGTTGGATCGGTAAAGATCCACTCAGCCGAGAGGGTGAGTACCAATAATACTCCCGGCCCAAGAATGGAGCCGGTGAATCCCTTCGAGCATATTTCCTTGGATGGGGAAGAAGGCTCTGATCTAGACCCAACAATGATGGTAAACCCGACCCGAGGATAGCAAAATGGCCCATGAAGGAACATTCCAACGACCCGTAGGTCTTCCCCCAGCAGATGAGGAACTGGAAAAACTCATCATTGCCATGGAGGAGGAGGCTTACGCTATTAGGTCTCCCTCTGAAACTAAGTGGCTTATTGGTTCTGCTGTCCTTGATGGGTTCTCCTACTTGACTGAGAACTGGGACACTCCTCGGGTATATACCAATCCTTACGAGCCCAAGGGAAAGGTCAGGGTCAAGATTCCTGAGACCCTCACCCGTTATCGAAGAGAGAAGGGAAGACTCCTTTCAATTCTCCGAGTCCCAACGAGTAGTCCCGTGGTGAGTGGTGATCCTGATATTTGGCGTAGGAACAGATTCGCCACAGGGGCTCTCTCCTATTTATACCACTCTGCTGACTTCCAAACGGTCTTCGATACTTGGCTGACCGATATTCTCGTCGAGGGGACAGCCGGGATCATGCCATACTGGGATGAGATGCTGACGACCGCAGATGGAGAAACAGGGTCAGTAGCCTTCCGAACAATCCCTGCCTGGGAGCTGTACCCCTTCCCAGCAAACTCGGTAGATGACCAATCCCTCCACGGAATCATCTGGAGTCGTGTCGTCTCCCTTGAATGGATCAAACAGAATATCCCTGAGGCTGTGGATGAGGATCAGACCAGCGTATCCACTCCATACCACATCTATAAGAGTGCTCGTTCCTCCAGTTCCCCGGATACCCTGTCTGGGTACAAAGTCCGATGGGTCTTTTTCAAGCCCAGTAGGCGATTCCCCCAGGGGGAAACCATTATTATGGTGGGGGATAAGATCTACAGAAGGCAGGGAGAACTGAACTTCTGGCTAGGTCGGCAGCGGGTCCTACCCATTAGCATCGCCCGATTCACCAAGAAGAACATGTCTTGGTGGGGAGAATCCTTCGTTTATCCCATCGCTCAACTGAACCGCGAGACCAATCGAATGATGTCTCTGCTGGTGCGAAGGGCGATTCTGAAAGCCCATCCCGGATATCTGATGAGTCCCTTGGGAATCGTCAATACTGAGGATTTCAAGTCTCAGGTGGGAGGCTTGGTTCAGTACAAATCGAACCCCTTTGCCCCCGATAGTAAGCCTTATTGGCTAACTAACCCTCCAAGTACCTCTGATACCGATGTCATGGTCAACCGACTGCAGCAGTTTACGGAGGACGCCTCCTCCCAGCACGGTCCCACCTCAGGAACTGCAGTAGGCCGAGTTGAATCCCATGCAGCCATTCAGTCGCTTATCCGTCAGGATATGATCCCGATGGAGGGTGCTATCCGATCTCTGGATGCTGCAATGAAACGAGCCTTCGGGATCGCCCTGGAGATTGGCAGGGCTCGGTGGAAGACTAAGAGAAAGGCCTCAGTAGGAGGGCCTATGGGGTTCCCCAATTATATGTTGGCCTTCGATCCCATGGATCTGCCTGATATGGGGGACATCAAGATTATGACGAGTCTGGATTTCCCCATTGATAAGCCTGCCATGATGCAGTTCTTGGGGACTCTAGCCTCAACCCCCACTGTGGATGGAAAGCCTCTTATTTCCCCTGAGGAGTACCGGAAAGGAATCCTGGCCATGGGAATCCACCTCCCCGGGGTAGAACTTATGTCTCAAGATGAGGAGCAAGCATGGAATGAGAATCACCAGATGTATGGGGATGGGCGACAGCCCGGTGAGGTTAATGACCCAGATGGTTCTCTGGAGTCTTTGGAGACTCACCTGAGAACACACAAAAAGTTCTCTGGGAGCCCCGAGGTGCAGAATGCCTCGCCTCAGGTGCGAGCCACGTTCTCCCGTCACATTACCCTGACAGCTTCTATGCTCCAGGGCAGTCCAGTACCCCCAGATTTCGATAACCAAGCAGTTGGGGACCTGGGTGATGAGTATGCAGATGATATTGCAGGGCAGTTTGCGGGGGCCGAAGAGGAGACCCTAGCAGGCCGCCCGATTTGACAAGAGAAATAAACCTTGATACCCTCTAATTAGGAGACAAAGCTATGGCAGACCAATCTGCCCCTACTGTTACAGCCCCTGAGACAAACGCTCCAGCGGTAAATCCGAATTCCGCTTCGGTGCAGCCCGGCGTGGGTCCTCCTGACTCGCCACTTGCCCGACCACCCCAGGAGGGCTCACCGCCCGGGCCTCCTTCTAGTGGAAACGAAGTAGATATGTCCCAAGTTTTGTCTTGGGCCCCCGATAAATCCGCTACCCTACAGGACTTAGCTATAGCCCATGAGGAGTTGAAGCAACTAAAATCTCAGGGTCTTGACACCTATACCCAAGCCATGGGTGGCGATTTGGGTGCTGCTAAACAATATATAGAGAAGTTGGAACAGGAGGCTTCTGCCTCCCAAGGATATAACCCTCCAGCTTCAGGATCTGAGGCTCCTCCTCAACCAGAAGTTCAGAACCCAGAGGGGTGGAATGAGGCTCTGCAGTACATCAACTATGCTCGACAGAGGGACATTCAGAAACAATTATCAGATTTTTTATCACAGGAACCGTATAAAGTCCTTGCAACTCGTCCCGGAATCGTGGAAGATATCCTCGTTCGTCTGAACCAAATCCAGACGCAGCTACCACAAGGTCAGAGTATTAACCCTCAAACCATTAGTCATGTGGTTGGTGAAATGGCCAAAACAGAGAAAGATTATCTGGGAAAACACGAGGAGCAGTGGAAAAAGTCTAACTCAGGTTCGTTAGGAGTAGATGGCGATCCCTTTCGCGGCGGGACCCCTCTCCAGCCGTCCGGCCCGAAACCGAAGTACGGCGACAAAAAGGATTATGACCCCTGGCTTTCTAGGAAGTTTCATGAAGCCTTACGCCAGGATAGGATGGGACAGGACAAAGCAGCGGTGCAGTAAACTAAAAGCCTCGTGGAGGCCCCTGTTCAATCGGATCCTATATTTAGGGAATTAGGACAATGGCAGTAGATACCGTAGTAGGTGCGTCAGTATTGAAACTCCTCCGTGAGGAGATGGCCGGAATGGCCCGTCACATCATCGAAGATACCGATGATCCGGTGACTAAGGGAATTGCCCTGAATTCATCTCGGGTGTCCAGGAAGTTGGGTCGCCGAGTAGGGGGTACTACCACCAGTGCAGGAGACAGTGCTTTTGAGGCTCAGCACCCGATTACCTTCGGTCGTGCAGGTGCCCTCAAGTATGGTGACATGGGTGGGTCCACCTCGGGCTCTGGAACCGATGTTATTACGGGTCCTCCCCCGCGTCTCGACAAATCAACGACTTACCCTGATGCCAGCATTGCTCCCCAAAGGAATACCGAGTGGTTGACTGTTGGGTTGAAATGGCTCCAGGGTAATCTGACCATTCATCGTCACCAGCTACTCGCCCTTGAAGCGGGTAGTCCGGTAGAAGACTTCCTGGCCAACTGGCTCCGTGATCCCATCGAGATCATCCATCAGCAGATGACCAATGACTTCTTCACCGCCGGTGATGGTAATGTCGGTACGGTGAAAACGGGAGCGGTTCACACTGCCGTGGCAGGACAGATTCTTCCCGTCACTCTCAGCACTAAGGCCCGTCCTCTCTGGCGTGGTCAGATGCTTAACTATAAAGATTTTACTGAGTCCAACAAAGATACCGTGAAGGCTGCGAGTGGTTCCAACTCTCGATGGATGGTGACCCGAGTTCACTCATTCTCGGGGACTTTGGGTGAAACTATCGTTGCCTTGGAGAATGTTGATGCTACAGCATTCACCTCAGCGGTATCAGATACTCTTCACCTCGATGGGGCTATTACCAGGACGGGTGGAACTGACACAATCCGTGGTGTCCTCGGTCTAGGTGAGTTCGTTAAGGACCCAGGAACATCGGGTGCTCATTCTCTGCACGGCCTGGAGATTCAGACCACGGGCAGTGTGGCCGTTTATCCTGAGTTGTTCAGTTACGTTGACTCTCCTTCAACTGATCGATGGCCCACCCCTAGTGTCTTCGAGAAGGCGATGGACGAGATTTGTGATCGAGGATTCGCTGCACCCGACCGCTGGATCGTCAGCCGTGGTGTCCGAACCCTCTTCTACCAGACTGAAGGATTGTACAAAACGTACAACACAGACCTTGCTGGGCCAGTCCAGCGTGGTGCAGACGGTGGAATCACAGGACCTGCTGCGATTACCTCGGAAAAGGGTACTGCAGAGATGGTTATCAGTGCTTTCGGTGACCGGGATGTTGCCTACGGTATCCGACCGGACTCCTTCATCCACTATGCCCCCGAAGGCCTCGATGCAGTGCAGTTTGTAGGTGATTCTTCCCTGCTAGGTAACAGCATGTTCCTTGTGGCTAGAAGCTCTGACAATGTCACGCCCGTCTATGAAGCTCCGTTCGACTTCTACTTCGAGCGTGGCTGCCTTGCACCCCAGACGTTGGCCAAGGTTGGCGGTCTTAAATACCACAGTGAAGTCGTAGCGTAAGGAAGCTGAATAATGGCTGATACTGTTATCTCTCAGATTCCTCAGGGGTATTATAGCCCCAAGGCCATCTGCCTCTCGGGGTCTGTGCAAACGGGCACTTTGAATGGTGCGAATGATGTCATATGCTCCTTCGTTCTGCCTTGTGCAGCTCGTGTCGTGAAAGCAGATTATGTCATCACTACGAGTGCTAATAACCTCACTGATGTTACCCTCACCCATGGATCGACGGATATCACGACTGCATTCGATCATGATGCGGGTGCCAGAACCGCAGAAGCTAATACCCTCCTAGTAACGACTGCTGGGGACTATGCGGCTGGGAGTATTATCAAACTCCAGGGAGGCTTCAGTGGTTCTACTACCGTGTCTGACACGCACGCTGTCTTGACTATTCAGCCCATAACGGGTGTTTAATTATAAGTGGATGACACTTAGCCTTTTGGATGTGGTTGAAACTTAGGAGTTTATAATGGCAATTACCAATCTTCTCTCCAGTGATAAGATGCACGTTCTCACCCAGGGTATGAGTTCCAGTGTGCAAACTTTAGCCAGTGGGTCTGATGAGGTGTTAGCTACGTGGTATATTCCCTTCAGATGCCGGGTCATCAAATGTATCGCTAGTGCTATAGTGGCGACTGCTCATATTGTTGATGTCAATATCTACAACGCCTCCACCTCTGCGGCTATCTCGGATGCAACGAGTGACGCCCCGAACATGAACTCGGGTGATAGGAGGACAATCTCCATTGATGTCACTGATAACAGTCTGGTATATGCTGCGAACACTATAATTGATCTTCGTGGTGACCCAGCGGGGAGTTCAACACTAGAGCACGCTGGATTCAGCCTAGTTGTTATCAACGTAGAAACCCCGTAATGGAGGTTTGCCATGACCCTCCCAGTCGGAGAAATTGATAAGGCGATATCCCAATCCCTAAAATTCGATAAATTCAAGGGTCTGGCGGGTCCTACGCCCCCGGACCCTTCTTTTATTGAAGAGATGAAAAGGATAGACCCTCGACTGGTCATTCGATTTAACCCCCTTCAACATCTGTACATGATCTGGATCCACATGGGAGGACAGAAACTCTGGGGTCAACCCACCCATGTCATCCATGATGGATCCTGGGGTTTTCGTAAACCCGATAAGAGAGACCTCCAGATCATACGAATTGCCAACCACATGGCTCAGAAGATGGATTTCAGAGCCAAGGAGGCAGCAGCCGAGAAGGAAGATTCAATTGCAACGGAGGCAGCCAAGTACGCCAGGGAACTTGCCCTGAATGAGGCCACCCAGCAATTGGCCAGGAAGTTCGACCTTACCACCGAGAAAATGTTCGAGGGAGATTTCAAAATTACCAGGAAGCCCTTCTCTGGGGGTAAACATCTGGTAAAAGGATTGGCTTGATGGCCGCCACTGATGGATTCCTGAGTCGAGCTATTGAGCACATACGTGACTTTTCTCTTGACACGTATGAGGAAGTCCAGTGGACTGGAGCCAAACTCTCTGATCTTCTTAACACAGCCAATGCTCTAGTTTATGAGGAGATGGTCTCCGTCTCCGACCCCAAGATTAACTACCAGCGTGCTGAGTTCGATGTCGATATCGTCTCTGGTACGGATGAATACTCCTACCCTGGGAACATGAGGAAACTGCTTCGCCTCTACAAAGAGGACTCACAGGGAGACTACCAAAAGGAGGTACTGCCAGCGGCCCCGAACTCGAACCTACCAGGAATGGTGATGATGGGCACGGATCGAGGGTTCAAGATAGTACCCGTCCCTCAATCAAACAGTGATGACTGGATCCTGGAGTACATACCAGGGGTGACTCCCTTCCTATGGCAGGGCCTGCAGAAAGTCGAAGGAGGTGGTTATCCAACTCCCACCACAACCTCCTTCGGAGTAGACACTACATTCGCATATGGTTCCTTTATCGACCAGACAGACTACTATGTAAACTCCTATATCAGGTTTATTAGTGGTACAGAAAAGGAGAGCGTCCGAAGGATTACAGGACAGGTCCTACGGTCGCATCCGACCACCAAAGCCCAGTTGACAATAACCCCTGCTTTAGCGAACGCTCCTGTGGCAGACACTATTATTGAAGTCCTTCCCTGCCTAAAACCTCCATTTGATAAAGCCATTGCATGGAGGGTGGTCATGATGATGAAAGCAGCGGATGCCGACCAACGTCACTACCTGACAGCTAAAACAGAGTACGATAGTCTGATGAGGACCGTGATGAATCGAGAGGCCGATCTCCAGGGTAGAGTAGGACCTTCACTCACTGAAGATTGGTTAAATACCGAAGACTATGGGTACGCAATGATATGAGAGTGAATCCCGAAGGCTTAGGAACTGCGAACGACCGAATAGATCGGGACGCGAAGGTGCTCTATAACAATGAATCCCAAGGTTTGGAATTACGACTGGCCATGAAGCTAGGTCAACCCCCAATGGTCACGGCAAGTGGTCCCAACTTTGAGAACTCCTCGATGAAGGATTCAATAAAAATCACACCTTTCTTCGGTGACGGTTAGGACAACCTCCGTGGACCAGTTTTTAATCGAGATCGCTACCCAGGTCCCCAATCTAGGAGCCTTGATATTTCTCGTGCGATGGTTTCTGGCCCATCTCGCCAATCGAGACGCAACGCTGAGAGAAATCCAAGAGAACTGCCATTCGGTCCAGCGGGAGTCCGTTGAGGCAATGAAGGACACCGCCAGAACTCTGGGGATCGCCAGCAAAATTATCAGTGACTACAACGAAGAACAAAAATACTCACGAATGTCGTCCGTTTCAGGAATTCCGGCCATAAAGCCGTCTGGACCCGCGGATATTTGAAGCGATTAGTGAAGCATTGGCAGTGGTATAATGGCGAATATCTCGAAAAACAGGCAATATGAGCAGTTGTCACCCCACGAGGATTTCGGGAGGGGGGTTCCACCTCTCCTACGTATGCCAATGCCCGACATCCGAGCCCCACTTGAAGACACCCCTTTCCACCAATGGTACGCATGGCATGCCGGTCGGCTTGGTCTAGACAAGAACCCCTACCACCCAGAGCATTACTACGACTACGAGGCTGCGTATGAGGCTGGTGAAGGGCCAGATGATTCGGGTCACTGGCCATCGAGGTTCAAGCTGGAAGGTCATCCACGGACAGTGCTCGATGGCATTGATACTCGGACAATGGAACCAGTGCCCGGCTTCGATGCGGTTTTATATGAGGCCCTTAAAGAGTTTACCCCGGCCATAAAGCCGAGTGGAACCCCGTAACCAATAGGAGACGCTTATGTTTTCAGGACTGCTTGATTCTCTCTTGGTGGCTTTGTTTCAGTGGTTTTCTGCGTTGCCGGACCTGGGCTCACTACTCGCTGGGCTGGGTTTGTCGGCATTCGGACTCTGAGGAGATGGTCGGTGACAAAATCGGGCGATATCCTCCAAGGGATGAGATTCCGTGGTGGCTCATCGCTGTAGTGATGGGCGTGACCCTGATCACGCTGGTTATGGTTTACACATAGGGGGTTGATTATGCGACTAATCTCAATCGTAGCTCTCATTACCCTGGCTGGTTGTGCTTTGAATCAGGAGCCGGAGCAGACGTTGGTCTCGCCCCAGTCTACGACAACTGAGACTGGGCAGCAGACCCCGCAGGATATCTCAGCCCATCCGTCGTTTTATGTGATAAACGGCCCGATCACCCCCCAGGTCGCCGAGGTGCTTAACAGGGGGAGTCGAGGTGCGACGAGTGTGAGTACTGAGGGGGCGAGCCCGATATTTGAAACCTCATCGGAGGTGCCAGGGGCGTCATTCTCGCAGGTGGTGAATTTGTTCATCGAGCTATGGGGCGACTCGGCATCATCTGGTGCCCAGGCGTCGTCTCGTGCTCAACAGGATGTAGCTGCCAGACAGGATGTCGAAGGGAAGATCGACGCTCGGGCTATGATTCAGGCAATGTTCCAGGCAGCCCTTCAAGGTCAGCAGCAGGGGGGGATGGCGAAAGATGGATCTACCGCATCTGCTGAGGGAGGTAGCCAGGATCTTGAGATCATGATCAGAGATCTGATCGATACGGTTCTCAGTGAGCGGGAGGAAACGGAACCCGAGGACGCCGAGGTCGGTGCCTCGCCGGAAGACCTTGAGGGTTAGGGGTGACGATTAACATGGCCGTTCCAGTCGCCCTAATCCTCTGGGTTTTGTGTTTTGTAAGTCTAGGGTGTCGAGATCTACACATCCACATTCACGTAGAGAGAAATGGACAAGAAACCGAAACAATCGAAATCACCAGTACAGACTTCAGTCCCTCAGAAGAGGAGATTCTCATTGAAGAATCTTTGGAGTAAGTTAGACGGCGGTAAGACCTACCTGGGAGTCCTCCTTTGGTTGATCTTCAAAGGACTCAATGACGTAGAAATAATTAGTGCAGACCAAATGAACACTCTGATTTGGATCGCAGGATCCATTACAGGAGTGGGTGTGGGCCACAAATTCACCAAGGCCCTAAAGACGGGATGATATGGCCCGATACGAAAGACAGGATAGCCATGTCGTCTTCCAGCCGAGTCCTCTCAGCCTGACGACCAACAAGCATCGAGCCTCACTCGATGGTAATGAGACCTCCCTACTCACAGGCATAGACCCTCGAACCTATGGGGCCTATGGTCGAATGCCCGGTGGTAGGCATATTCCTGCTGCTACTATCACTGGAACTAAACCCGACAAAGAAGCCCATCGATCCTTCTTCTTCAACTCCAGAGGTTTGAGGAATGGGCACATCCCCATTTCCAAGGTGGTGTCCGCCACTACGTCATTGGCAACATTGGACCTTACGGTGGACTCAACCTTTGGATTTGAGGATGGTGATTTTGTAGTGGTCTTCGATACTACTGCCTTCCAATCTCACATGGTTGGGATTGGACGTATAGATAGACCCGGTGGGGTCAATAGGGCCACGAAGACAATCTGCATTACGATGGCTACCGCCCTAACTGATACGTCCGTGGGATCAAACACTTACGTGGTTAGGTGTTGTCCCCAATGCACTCAAGGGGCTATGCCCGACGCTAGGTCTGGCCTGACTACTGTGTCTAATGTAGTGGACCTCCAGATAGGGGATAAAGTCTATGTTATAGCTCATAATGAGGAGTCTGCTACGGATGTGCCCCAGGAGTATCAGCTAGTTGCCTATAATCCAAGTACTCAGCTCCTCACTTGGTCTCCTGGAGCACCGAGAACCATAACCACTGCGACTCGACTTGTAACTATCATCCCCAAAATACCCTTCATGTCGATGGATCAGCCCTCCATCTATCTTACCTATGAGGATGCCCGAATCTGGCAGGTAAAGGGATCAAGCTCCGCTAATACTACTTGGTCGGAGGTAGTTAATACTTCAATCTCGAATTCTCCTTGGTCAATGGCTGGTGTGGATAGGCAGATATTTTGTACCAACGCCAACAGTGAGCCATTCAAGATCACAACTGCCTCCCAACTCTATGATCCTACTGTGGCTATAGAGTCACCCCGTCACGGGCACAGTTACCCAGAAGTCTCTCAGGAGGACCCTGTAGAACCAATAGGATTCGCTGAGGAATCAGAGAATGTAACTAATAGGTTTGACAAGGATGGCTCTGCTGGAAATATGACGGATGGTGTTCATTCCATCTTCTATCGATTGCTAGATAGATCGACGAACCCCCCAACCAAGAGTCCTCCTTTGTACAAGACCAGTACTGCTTCCCTCTCAAGTGAAGGAATTGAGTTCAATGCAGAAAGAGCGGGCCAGGATTTATGGGAGGGAGATAGTCTCTTCCATCGAGCCAATAGAAAGGCCACCCACTACGAATTTTGGATGAGTCCAGTCCATACCCTGAGGACTACCGCTGCCAGTGAATTCTATCTCGTGGAGACTGGCCACCTCAGTAGGTTGCTGCTTGATAACGGTAGTGGCTTTAATGATGCATATTTCCTTCCTGGGATGACAGATGTGGAGCTTCAGACGAAGATCCGTCTGGATGAAGTAAACGACATGGAGAAGGGCCTGATGCCCAATGGTAAATTCATTCACTCTGCTGATGAAATTACCTATGTCGCAGGTGCGACGGGATCAGACCATACAGATACCGATTACCCCCAGCTAGTTTCCGGGAACGAAGTTCGGTTTAGCAGAACTGATGTTTCAGAACCTGAGAATTTCCCTGCGGGTAATTACCGGACGTTAGGTCAGGTCGGTGACGAAGTTATGGGGTTCGTCTCTGCCGGGGACGTAACAGTAGTTCTCGGTCGGTTCTCATACACCACGGCTCAGAGGGCTGCAACCTCTATTGTTTGGCGGGACGGGGACATGTATGGGGCAGGTTGTGCCTATGAGGAGGCCTATACCTCCCTGGGAACTCATGCTGCTTGGGTTAGCGATGAGAGAATCTGGCTGTTCAATGGGAGGACTCTAGAATCCCCCAAGGATATCGGATTCCCCATCAGGGATTGGGTTAAGGGACTGAGGGACAATAAAGAAGTCCGAATGGGCTACGACCCGAGTAGTTACATGCTGTGGGTGGGTACTCGGAAACAGGATGATACCTGTGAATGTAGGGTCTATAGCTTTGAGGAGGATACTTGGTCCGCCATGGATGATGTGTGGTTGGCAGCCCCCATCACAGGATTCGGTATGTGGAATGACACCACGACCTTCCAGGACTCATCCAGACTTTACCGATTCCCAGGTAGTCCTCCCACCATGCACAATGTGGTCGATTACTATGACTATCCCACAGTCCAAGGAGGACACAGCCCCTCCTCATTTACTTTGAGTGGGACCGGACTGTCTGCCTCCGGTGGAATTACTACAATTACTGGCCTGACACTCCCTGCTGTGACGACAGAGAAGGCTCTGGTCGGCAACCACATTCGGTTCATTCAGTCTAATGGTACTGAGAGTGTTCGGATCATTTCTGCTGCAACAGCTACAGCAATCACCTGGGTCTCCTCCTATACCGGAAATGCTGATAACAATGATAGTTGGATAATCGGAGGGATCCCCTTCCGGCTCAGATACCCCATAATCAGAGGTCAGGACATCTTCACCAAGAAGGTTGTCCGGGGGGCTCAATTCCTGGTGGATGACATCCGGTTGGATGGTCAGGCTGGACCTTTCAATATGACTGTCAACCTACTGAGAAATTTTGCCTCGACCACTCCCACAGGAGTCACTCAAGCGACTGGTACTATCTCCTTGGTAGAGTCCGATGCTGTGGCTGCCTTGGACAAGAGTTTGGCTGTAGATGTCTCTGCCACAGGGAAAACAGTGGAATTAGAGGTCCTACAGGTGGACTCCCATGTAGGTTTTAGCTTAGTATATGGTGCGTGCCGGGTCTCAATCCCGGGGCCTGTTAGCGAGGACCGTTCTTCGACGGTATAAATCATGGCTATTTTCAATAATCCAAGAAGGTCCCCCACGTTCTCGGTTGGTGCTCTTCCCGAAAAACCCCCTGCGGGAGTCGGAGGAGCTGAGCTTGCAGCCTCTGGACTCGTTACAGCCGCTGGGGCTATCCCAGGACCCGTAGGGAGGATTGCATCAACACTGGGGCCTCTTATTTCAGGATGGTTTGATCAGAACGCAGCCCTCAAAAGTGCAGAATACGCCGAACAGAACAAACGGGCGGCTCTAATGGGGATCTTGAACTTAGATGTTAGTGTCCCGCAAACCCCTCTAGCTCCCGAGACCCGTAGGGGTCTTGATCTTGTAAGAAAAAGCACTCCAAAAGGATTGGGAATTGCTTCACGGGCCTTCGACCAAACCCAGGCTGTAAATGAAGCAGACTTTATGACCCAGATGGCGGGGATAGGAGGAGGATCCCTCAGGGAAAGAGGCATCCTGGGGAATCAAAGGGATAGGGCGGCTGCTGTTGCTAAGCAGGAGATGTTGCAAAAAATCTATGATAGTTATGAGCAAAGAGAAATAGATACGTTTATGAAGATAGGGGCTGACCGAGAAGCAGATTTAAGGTTGAGTCGCCAGGGAACCATAACCAACGAAATGCAGAAGGCTCTGACGGCTGGTTCTTTTCTGACATCTGATGTCGATACAGTTGTCATGTCGGGGTTTATGGATTCGATTGCATCGTCTGCTCGCTATGAACGAGAACGAGAGGATCGAGCTAGGGCTGAAAGGAGTCGTGAGGCTGCAAGGAGAAAGGATTCTCTGGGAGGTTTGATTGGAACGGGTGCGGGTGCGGGTATCGGTCTTGGATTAGGGATGCTCGTCCCAGGTGGTGCTATAGGCGTTCCTGCGATGATGGCCCTTCTAGGAAGTACTGGTGCTGGTGCTGGAGAGAAACTTGGAAGAGGAATTGCTGGCCTTTCATAGGAGTTAATCATGGCAGTGACAGGATACAACCCGGGACTTAGACAAAATACGCCCCAAGCCCCGGCAGGGGGAGGAGCCTCATCATATATTCCTTCTGGGAGTGCCACTGGAGGAACTATGGATCTGCTGCCTCTCATTCAACTGATATTGCAGAACCAGAAACCAGGAGAAACAGATCCCGTTGAAGAAATACTGGGGGGTCGGGGAATGCTCACGGAGTTTGTTCCTCAGTACGGGATAGATCCTATTCCGGGGACTCGATTTGAGGGGCCCGATCATGGCATCCGAAACCTCCCGTACCCAATGGATCCTGGGGGGGAAGGATTGGGGGCTCTAGATGAAGGTTGGAGTAATCTGGCTAATGAATTTGAAACCAGTAGATTTGGTTCTCCGGGTGGACTCGACTCAGAATTCTATGGGGATTTTGGTCTGGATGAGATGAATCTTGGTGATCTCTCTCGACCGGACTTCCCTGTGTATAGCTCTGAGGCTCTCAATTCTGGTCTTTTTAATGCGACAGGTGTCTCCTCCTTTTAATTTAGGAAACTGAGTCATGGCACAAACAGGATATAACCCAGTGGTTAGGCAGATTTCGGGAGGGGCCTCCCCTTTTGTGTCCAGTGGAGGATCTCAAGGAGGTAACCTCGGAGGGGCCATCAGAGGGACTTTCCAAGATCTGTCGGGGGTCCTCTTAGGGCTACACAAATTGAGTGCGGATGCCGAGGAACGGAAAAAGCTGTGGGAGTCTAAAGATAAGGATCGAGAGCAGAAGGGCGATCAATATAAAACGACTAGGCAGGATTCCCATCTAGTTCAAATGGGAAACTTTGCAAGATGGATGGTTGAGAGGAACGGACTCGAAATCCGAGAGGCGGAAGCTAAGTTAAGGGGGAACCGAGAGGAAATGAACTCCATTGAGGATACCATAAGGGCTCTGGACAGTAAAGAGTCTGCTCTGCTATTAGTAGAGGATAAAGAGTTTACGGAAAAAAGTGACATACTCAAAAAGGGGATCCGTGAACGGGTGGAAAGGGAGGCAAGGGAGGATTATGAGGATGAGAGGCGGAGGAACGTCAGACGAGTCGCTCCGGCACTAGCTGCATTTGACAGTCCAGAGGCATTTGAGGCGAGAAACAGAAATCGGACTACACTGGGTGGGGCTAGACTTGGCTTAAGTTTTGAGGAACGGATGAAGAGGAACCCCCGCTTAAAAATGACAAGTCGAGGGGCGAGAGAAAGAAAGCCCACTCAGAAAGGCACCCCCGGTACAGAAGACAGGGAAGTCCTTTATGACCCCATAGACATGATAAATTCCGACATGAGGGATTCCTTTGCTGATATCGATGAAGAGACAGCACTGCAGCTATCTGGAGTAAGAATGGCAGGGGCAGATATCATGGGCCCCCCAGGCCCAGAGGCCGATGCTAAGTACAATAAGCAAGTTGATAAGATTAAACTTCGCGGTAGGTGGAGGAAGAATCAAGTTCTAAATGTAGCGGAAATGAAATTAGGTATTGGTGCATCCAAGGATGAGGAAAGGATCAATCCTTTTGCGGGTGTTGAAATAGAGGTAGGACATGGGAATGCAACGCGATACGGACATGTAGATTGGAAGAGGAGCCAAGGGAAGGGACATGTCCCTCTCCTGTATGCTGCAGAAAACCTCCTTCAGGAGATTAGAAAGGAGGTTCCCATGACTCTAGCGGAGAGTCGGGAGATCATGGAGCAGCTAGTGTCTGATCAAGAGGATATGGGAGAGGCAATCAAGCCTAAGGAGGCGGAACAATTAGCCCGTTATGACCAGAGATTCCAGGAAGAGAAAGACAGAATCAATAAGACTACTTCTGAGAAAACGGGGAAACTACAAGAAATATTAGACAGGCTCAAAGGGGAGCGAGGCGGATTGGAGGAAGGCCTCAAGAGACTAGAGGGCCTAGACCCCAGGTTGCAGCAGAAAGTCTTGGACGTTATTCGGGAGCAGGGTCAAAGGGCTGGGGGTCAAGAATCCGGTAATCCTCTCACCCCCGTTCCGGGAAGACCTGCAGCTCCACAACCTCAACCCAGGGGACTTCCAACCGACTTGTCCTCCCCTGGAGAGAGTCCCTTACAAATAATGAGAGGCCCCGGTGGTGGTGGGCTTGGTGGTAATCAATTTGGTGAAGATGCTGACATCCTTGCAGCCCTCTCAGGAATGGCAATAGTCTAATGATAAATCCAACACGCGGTAGACCAGGAATGGCACCTCAACAACGAGGACAACCTCCCCGGCAGGGAACCTTGAGGAAGGCTTCCAGTGTCCTATCTCAGGAGCAGGGTCCTCCTGGGTTGAGAGCAACTCTACAACCTCCAACATATCTGCCCAGACCCCAGCCGGAAAAGGTAAGACAGCAGGCTCAAAAGTTAACCTTTGCTTTGAGAAATCAGATCGCACCGGGCTTGGATAAGGAGAAGTATTTTAGAATTTGGGAGAGGAACCCCAAGATAGCTCAAGCGGTACTCAACTCCGTAGTCAAATTCCCCGAGTTTCCTGTAGGAAGTATCTGATGGCACTACCACTAATAAGCACTGCCTTGAGGATTAGCGGAGTTGCTCAGACACTCCAAGGCCTCAGAAGACTCTTGATAGTGCTCTCCATGGAGAATAAACCCACCTCGACACTCCTTCTGAAGGAACTTCTAGGATCCAAGACCCCCCACATGGCTATCGAGAAGGCTAAATTCTCTCTTAGTCGTCTTAAAAGAGGGAAGTCCAAGGAGGAACTGTCGAGGATGAGGCCTCTCTTCAGCCAGATTGAGAAAGACATCTCAGCGACTGATATGTCGCTGATCGAGAAGGGTTCTCGGCCCCGGGGATCCCTATATAAGGAATACACTGAACCCAAGCTGACCCCTGGACCACATACAGGTCAATTTATTCCATGGGGGTGGGGCCCCGAGCCGGCATCACACGCAGGTTACGGGGTAGCTACTAGAAGGGCTGCAGGTCTACTCCCGCCCATCTCGGAAGGGGTGGGAGGTGGTACAGGGTTTATTCCAAAGGATGCGGCTCAGCAACTCAGGATGATTGGGGCTGAAGGATTCCCAGTAGGGAAGGGACTCCAAAGGTTGAGGTACTTGCTCGAAACCCTCGTTAAAACAGGACACCCAGAAAGGGCTGCAGCACTCCTTCGATCTCCGAATCTGACTCAAATGGTGAAGGAGGCGAAATCCTCGACTGATTTCATGGCCCTGAATCTCCTAAAGAAAGTAAGGAGTGGAGAAGCATCCAAGTTCAAGGACTACGCAGAGGATACGGCTGGGATTCTGGACGACATTTACGAGGATATTGATAAAACTCTGATGGGTGCGAGACGAGCAAAGAGAGCCAGAGTTATGGGTCAGGAGATGTTGGAGCAAGGTATCTCAGGAGGACCACCAGAGAGAGGTATCCTGGGTGGTAAATACCTGGGTATCGATAATTTTGGTGCCATTGGTGGAGCAGCAGGATTAGGTGGGATGGGTCTACTGGGTGCATTGTTCGGTGCGAACAGTGATGTAACAGCAGGAGATCTCTAATGGCAATAGTTTCAGGTACGGCAGCATTAGGGGCAGGAGCAACGGCTGCGGCTGTAAGATTTGGACCTCCAATGCTTAAGGCTCTCCGGTATCTTGCGAGAACTAAATCTCGTTGGCTTGGTCCTCTCCTCCAGGCTGTTAAGACGGGGGATCCACTTAAAGTAGGAGCACTACTTAAGAAGGCACTTACCGAAGTCATGAAAAACCCGAAGGCCTTGATGGGTGGGAAAGGCCTTACCAAGGTAAAAGGTGCGAAGGGAAAGCTGCGTAAATGGTCAGAGATGGGAGACCCGGGGAAGGCTACCCTGAAGAAGGGAACGAAGGGTCGCTTAAAGAAATTAAAGGAGTCGGAGACGACGAGATTGGAAAGGAGGCAGCAGAAGGCTGCCGAACTCCTGGGTGGGGTCGAAGAGGAGTTGAATCGAACGGGATTGTTGCTTTCTGGGGCAGAGCAGATCCCCGAAGGATATGTTCCCCGGCAGAGTTGGAAAAGGAGAGCTGCTGGGATCGCTGGAACAGCGATGGCGGGGCAGATGCTATTAGGCCCCGTCTGGGGTGCCATCACAGGTAAAGCGGCTCCGGCAGACCAAGCTACCATACGATCCCTAAAAGCTCAGCTTGGATCCATGAGGGGACAGGGAGGCATGGGTGAAGGACAAGGGAATGTTGGTGTTCTAGCCCAGCAAGCCAAAGACGCCAGGGATATGATGACCCTGATGAAACTTCAGGAGATGACGGGGGGTGCCATGAAACAAGAAAGAGATAATCCTTACCAATACTTGTAGGTCCAATGGCGAATTTAAGTAAAAGATCGGTCCCTCAGTGGGGAAGAGACCTTCTTACTGTCCCTTTGAGAATTGCCCCTGCTGTATGGGAAACCGTGGAGGCCCTTGCGGGGAGGGAACAATTCTCCAGTGGGATGAGGGTTCTTCTCAATCCACAGAATGCCAAGC
>Ga0310342_100000077_pt1 | contig 44375 bp, 39 predicted proteins | sample S15DNA20500_MG_FD_206155 | JGI IMG/M metagenome (GOLD analysis project Ga0310342, IMG submission 206155) | Marine microbial communities from station ALOHA, North Pacific Subtropical Gyre - S1503-DNA-20-500_MG | ecosystem: Environmental > Aquatic > Marine > Oceanic | place: Pacific Ocean: North... | reverse complement strand
TCGGTGTCCAGGTGGTGGGTGATGAAGCGGTTCACCGCCTCGAAATCCTCGGCGACGACAGAGCTGATGGCCTTGAAATCCATGAAGTAGCTATCCGGCTAAAAAGGGGCGGTAAACAGCGGGCAATGCTAGCAGCGGGGCCCGGCCAGTCAAGAAAACCCGATCCCCGGGCGGCCGCTGTAAAAGCCGTGTCATGCGGGCTTGAGGCGTTCCGGCGTTTAGCGTACACTTCGCGACCCGATTTAATCATCCCACGGGCACCGAAAGCGACCGCATGGCGACCAGTGAAGAGAGGCGCCGGTCCGCCCTAGAGGAATCATCTGGAGCAAGTAGATGTACGCAGTCATCAAAACGGGTGGCAAGCAGTACCGCGTGGAAGAGGGTGACACCCTGCGCGTGGAGAAGATTGAAGTGGCCACCGGCGAATCCGTGGACTTCGATCAGGTGCTGCTGGTCGCCGACGGCGACGACGTGAAGGTGGGCCAGCCGCTGCTGGATGGCGCCAAGGTCACCGCCGAAGTGGTTGAGCAGGGCCGTCACAAGAAGGTCAAGATTGTGAAGTTCCGCCGCCGCAAGCATTCCCGCAAGCAGCAGGGCCACCGCCAGTGGTACACTGCGGTGAAAATCACCGGGATCCAAGGCTGATCCGGACGCAACGAGAGGATTGAAACATGGCACATAAAAAAGCCGGTGGTAGTACTCGTAACGGTCGCGACTCGGAAAGTAAACGCCTTGGCGTGAAGCGCTTTGGCGGCCAGGTCGTTCAGGCCGGCGAAATCATCGTTCGCCAGCGCGGCACCCGTTTCCACCCCGGAGTGAACACCGGGATTGGCAAGGACCACACCATCTTCGCCAAGGAAGCCGGACGCGTGAAGTTCGAAGTCAAAGGCCCGCTCAGCCGCAAATACGTGGTGATCGAGCCCGTGGCCTGATCCCTTCGGGATCATGAAAAGCCCCGCGAGGCTCGCGCCCGCGGGGCTTTTTTATGAGCGGCCTTATGGCCGCGATACAGGGTTCAGGATACAGGTTGAAGGGCCGGCACGGTGCCATCTCCTGTATCCTTCATCCTGTATCCTGCTTCGCGGTCGGAAGGTCGCTTGCAGCTGCGTTAGAATATCCAATCCATCCGTTCTGAAGGCCGCACCATGCAATTCGTCGACGAAGCCACCATTGATGTCCGCGCCGGAAGCGGGGGGCACGGCTGCCTGAGCTTCCGTCGTGAAAAATACGTGGAGTTCGGCGGCCCCGACGGCGGTGACGGCGGCGCCGGCGGTCACGTCTACGTGGAGGCGGACACCAACCTGAACACTCTGGTGGATTACCGCTACGAGCGTTCTTTCAAGGCCCGCAACGGCGAGCCCGGCAAGGGCCGGCAGATGACCGGTAAATCCGCCGACGACGTGGTGTTGAAAGTGCCGGTGGGCACCACCGTGGTGGATGTGGACACCGATGAGGTGCTCGCCGATCTGACCGCCGCCGATCAGAAGGTGATGGTCGCCCGTGGTGGTCGCGGCGGGCTCGGCAACGTGCACTTCAAAAGCAGCGTCAACCAGGCGCCGCGCAAGACCACCAATGGCACGCCCGGCGAGACCCGGCGCCTGCGTTTGGAGCTCAAGGTGCTGGCGGACGTGGGCCTGCTGGGCATGCCCAATGCCGGCAAGAGCACGTTGATCCGTGCCATTTCCGCCGCCAAGCCCAAGGTGGCCGACTATCCCTTTACCACGCTGATTCCCAATCTGGGGGTGGTGAAGGTGGATCGCTATCGCAGTTTCGTGGTCGCCGATATTCCCGGCCTGATCGAAGGCGCCGCCGAAGGCGCGGGCCTGGGCATCCGCTTCCTGAAACATCTGGCCCGCACCCGGTTGCTGCTGCATGTTGTGGACATGGCGCCCCTGGACGGCAATCCGGCGGATCACATCGACGCCATCGCCGACGAGCTGGACCGGTTTTCACCGGCGCTGGCGGAACAGGAGCGGTGGTTGGTGTTCAACAAGATCGATTTGCTCCCCGACGACGACGCGGAGCAACGGGTCGCCGACATCGTCGACGAGCTGGGCTGGCAAGGGCCGGTGTTCTGTCTTTCCGCCGCCGCCGGTGTGGGCTGTGAAGAACTGGTCTACGCACTGATGAACGCCATCGAAGAGCGCCGGATGCGCGAACAGGACGATCCGGACTACGCCGCCGGGCAGCGGGATCTGCGCGCGCGCCTGGAAGAAGAGGCCCGCGAAAAGATTCAGGAAATAAAGCGGGACCGTCGCGCGGCCCGCGATAATGACGACGATGATGATGACGATCACGACGTGGAAATCGTGTACGAACCCTGATCGGGCACCACTTCACTGAAAGCGGGAAAGGGATCATGGCGCAACGCGCACGCTGGGTAATCAAAATTGGCAGCGCTCTGCTCACCAACGACGGCCGCGGTCTGGACCGGGCGCTGATGCAAGTCTGGGTGGACCGGATGGTGGCCCTGCGCGAGCGTGGCATCGACGTGATGGTGGTGTCCTCCGGCGCGGTGGCCGAAGGCATGACCCGGCTGGGCTGGGCGCGCCGCCCGGATTCGGTGCATCAACTCCAGGCCGCCGCCGCCGTCGGCCAGATGGGGCTGGTGCAGGCCTGGGAATCCTGTTTCCAGAAGCACCGGCTGCACACCGCCCAGGTGCTGCTGACCCACGATGATCTCTCCGACCGGAAACGCTACCTGAATGCACGCAGCACCTTGCTGACGTTGCTCGGCTTTTCAGTGGTGCCGGTGGTCAATGAAAACGACACCGTGGTCACCGACGAAATCCGCTTTGGTGATAACGACACCCTGGCCGCCCTGGTGGCCAACCTGGTGGAGGCCGAGCGGCTGGTGATCCTCACCGACCAGGACGGTCTGTTCGATGCGGACCCGCGCCAGAATCCGGCGGCCCGGTTGATCCCCAGTGCCCGGGCGTCCGACCCTGCTCTCGCGGCGATGGCCGGCGGTGGCGGTTCCGGCCTGGGCCGGGGCGGCATGACCACCAAGGTGCGCGCGGCGGCGCTGGCGGCGCGCTCGGGCACCATGACCACAATCGCGTCCGGGCGTCGCCCGGAGGTGCTCACGGAGCTGGTCGAGGACCGGGCCCCCGGCACCACGCTGTTGCCCGACACTTCGCCGATGAACGCCCGCAAGCAGTGGCTGGCCGGCCACCTGCGCATGCGTGGCCGGCTGATTCTCGACGACGGCGCCGCCCGGCGCCTGCGTGAGGCCGGGTCCAGCCTGCTGCCGGTGGGGGTGGTGGATGTGTTCGGGCAGTTTTCGCGCGGTGAAATGGTGGCCTGCGAGGACCGGCATGGCGAGCGCGTGGCCTGTGGCCTGGTCAACTACGACGCCGCCGACGCTCGCCGGCTGTGCGGCAAGAAGAGCCATGAAATAGCCGACGTGCTGGGTTTCATGAACGAGGAAGAGCTGATCCACCGGGACAATATGGTGGTTCTGTAGTCCGAAGCGTGCTTTCCAGGCATAAAAAAACCGGCTCAAGGCCGGTTTTTTTGCGAACGCGCGGATCGATCAGGCTGCCATGGCCTTGATCTTGGCGTTCAGGCGGCTCTTATGGCGAGCGGCCTTGTTCGGGTGGAATTTACCCTTCTGGGTGGCCTTGTCCAGCACCGAGGACGCCTTTTGGTACGCTTGCTGAGCGGCGCCTTGGTCGCCGGACGCAATGGCCGCGTTCACCTTCTTGAGGTACGTACGCACCATGGAACGCATCGCTGCGTTGTGCTTGCGACGCTGTTCCGCCTGACGCGCGCGCTTGCGTGCTTGCGGTGAGTTAGCCAAGGTCCTGCTCCTATATATAAATCGGTAATTCGACGGTGATAATCGGTTAGAACCCGGCGAATACTGCGATTGGCCGGTCCTGAAGACGCGCAACTATGCCGATCCGGGTGCGGATTGTCAATCCCCGGGGCGGGCGTGTGGCGGTGGCGGCGGGCTTTGGTTACTCTTGGCCGGTTTTTCGGAGGCGCCGGGATGGACGAGCAGGAAACAGCGGGGAAAAAGGGCGGTTTGCTGGCTTCAACCCTGGTGGTGAGCAGCATGACGTTGCTGTCCCGGGTGCTGGGGCTGGTGCGCGATGTGGTGCTGGCGCGGCTGCTGGGCGCCTCGGCGGGCACGGACGCCTTCTTCGTGGCGTTTCGGATACCCAATTTTTTGCGTCGCCTGTTCGCCGAGGGGGCTTTCAACCAGGCGTTCGTGCCGGTGCTCAGTGAATACCGCACCCGGCAGCGCGACGAGGGCAGCGTCGCCGCCACCAAAGCGCTGATCGACCGGGTCGCCGGTACCCTGGGTGGCACGTTGGCGGTGATCACCCTGATCGGGGTGCTGGCGGCGCCGCTGCTGATCTGGCTGTTCGCCCCCGGCTTCGGCGACGATCCGCACAAGCGCGCCCTGGCGGTGGAGATGCTGCGGCTCACCTTCCCCTATCTGTTCTTTATCTCGCTGACCGCCTTCGCCGGCGCCATTCTCAATACCTGGAACCGCTTCGCGGTGCCGGCCTTCACCCCGGTGCTGCTCAATCTCAGCCTTATCGGTAGCGCCTTGTACCTGGCGCCGCAGTTCGCCGAAGGGCGCATGGCGGTGGCTCTGGCCTGGGGCGTGTTGATCGCCGGCACCGTTCAGTTGCTGTTCCAACTGCCGTTTCTGGCCCGCCTCAACCTGATGCCGGTGCCGCGCATGGCCTGGCGCGACGAAGGCGTGCGTCGCATTTTGCGGCTGATGGCGCCGGCCATGTTCGGGGTCTCGGTGAGTCAGATCAATCTGCTGCTGGATACGGTGCTGGCGTCGCTGCTGCAAACCGGCTCGGTGACCTGGCTGTACTATTCCGACCGGCTGGTGGAGTTGCCATTGGGGGTGTTCGCCATCGCCATCGGCACGGTGATTCTGCCCAGCCTGTCCGGCAAGCACGCCGGCGATGATCCTGAAGCGTTCAGCCGTACCCTGGATTGGGCGCTGAAACTGGTGCTGCTGATCGGCGTGCCGGCGGCGCTGGCGCTGGCGGTGATCGCCGAACCGCTGCTGGCGACCCTGTTCAACCACGGTGAGTTCGGCGCCCAAGACGTGCTGCGCTCAGCCGAGTCCTTGCGTGCCTACAGCGCCGGGTTGGTGGCCTTCATGTTGATCAAGATTCTGGCGCCGGGCTATTTCGCCCGCCAGGACACCCGCACGCCGGTGAAAATCGGCATTATCGCCATGGTCGCCAACATGGGCTTGAATCTGGCGTTGATCTGGCCGCTGCAGCACGCCGGGCTGGCTCTGGCGACTTCCCTGTCCGCCTGGCTCAACGCCGGCCTGCTGTACGTCGGGTTGCGCCGGGGCGGTGTGTATCGGCCGATGAAAGGCTGGTGGCAGCACGGAATGCGGCTGGCGCTGGCCGGCGGCGCCATGGCCGGGGCCATCCACTGGCTGGCACGGCAGGCATCGGTATGGCTGAATGGTCCCCTGTGGGATCGTATTCTCTGGTTGAGCCTGATCGTGGTGGCGGGATTGGCGGTTTATCTCTTCGCCTTGCTGATTCTTGGCCTCAGACCTCGCCACTTGCGCCGATGATTCCTATAATCGGCCCTCTTTTCTCCCGCGTGCCGGCACAAGGTCGGTGGGGCGGGAACCTGACGAGGGCGGAATGCGACTGATTCGCGGCATTCACAATCTGCGGGCGAGCCACAAAGGCTGTGTCGCCACCATCGGCAACTTCGATGGCGTTCACCTGGGGCATCAACGGATTCTCGACCAGGTGATCGACGAGGCGAGGGCCCGTGGCAAGCGTTCCACGGTGATGCTGTTCGAGCCCCAGCCGCAGGAGTTTTTCTGCCCGGACCAGGCGCCGGCGCGGCTCAACAGCCTGCGCGACAAGCTGATCGCGTTGCGTGATCATGGCGTGGATCAGGTGCTGTGCGCGCGCTTCAACGAGTCGTTTCGCAGCCTCACCGCCGAGGCGTTCGTGCGCGATCTTCTGGTGGACGGCCTGGGCATCGAATACCTGGTGGTGGGTGATGATTTCCGGTTTGGCCGCGGCCGCGACGGTGATTTTGATTATCTGAAACAGGCCGGCGACCGGTTCGGTTTTCAGGTGACCGACACCCCGACCTGTGAAGTGGGCGGCGAGCGGGTCTCCAGCACCCGGGTTCGGGCGGCCCTGGAGCAGGGGGATTTTCGTCTCGCCGAGCGTCTTCTGGGGCGCCCCTACACGATCAGCGGCCGGGTGCGCCACGGCGACAAGCTCGGGCGTACTCTGGATGTACCGACGGTCAATATGGCCCTGAAGCGGCCGGTGTCGCCGTTGCACGGCGTGTTCGCGGTGCGGGTGACCGGCGCCGGCCTCAAGAACCACCCGGGGGCCGCCAATATGGGCACGCGCCCGTCGGTGGACGGCCAGGAAAACCGCCTGGAAGTGCATCTGCTTAATTTTCAGGGTGATCTGTACGACGCGCATCTGAGCGTCGCGTTTCATCATTTCGTGCGGCCGGAAGAGAAATTCGACGGCCTCGACGAACTCAAGGCCGCCATGTGGCGGGATCTGGAACAGGTACAAGCCTTTTTGGACCAAGACGACGGACTATGACGGATTACAAGGCGACGCTTAATCTTCCCCACACCGACTTCCCGATGAAGGCCGGGCTGTCCCAGCGCGAACCCAAGCGCCTGGACCAATGGCAGCAGCGCGATCTGTACCGCCGGATTCGCGAAGCGTCCGCCGGACGTCCCAAGTTCATTCTTCACGATGGCCCTCCGTACGCCAACGGCGACATTCATATCGGCCACGCGGTGAACAAGATTCTCAAGGACATCATCGTCAAGGCGCGCACCCTGGACGGTTACGATGCCCCCTATGTGCCGGGCTGGGACTGCCACGGCCTGCCCATCGAATTGAAGGTGGAGCAGAAGGTGGGCAAGGCCGGCCACAAGGTGGACGCCGCCACCTTCCGCAAAAAATGCCGGGAGTTCGCCGCCAAGCAGGTGGAAGGGCAGAAGCGAGACTTCAAGCGTCTGGGTGTGTTCGGGGACTGGGACAACCCCTACCTGACCATGAACTACGACACCGAGGCGAACATCATCCGCGCGCTCGGCAAGATCGCCGCCGGTGGTCACCTGACCAAGGGCTTCAAGCCGGTGCACTGGTGTCTGGACTGCGCCTCCGCGCTGGCGGAAGCGGAAGTGGAATACCAGGACAAGCAGTCGCCGGCCATCGACGTGGCGTTCGCGGTCACCGACCCGGCGGACTTCACAAGCCGTACCGGCGTCGAGGCCGCGTCTCCGGCCCTGGTGATCTGGACCACCACCCCCTGGACCCTGCCCGCTAACCGGGCGGTGGCGGTGCATCCGGAGCTGGACTACGTGCTGCTCAGTGGTGAGAAGGACGGCGCCGCCGTGGCGCTGGTGGTGGCGGAGGATCTGGCGGACACCGTCAGCGAGCGCTTCGCGCTGACCGGCGCCGAACGTTCGGAACCGTTCAAGGGCGCGGCCCTGGAGCATCTGACTCTGCGGCACCCGTTCCTGGACCGCCAGGTGCCGGTGATTCTCGGTGATCACGTCACCACCGATGCCGGTACCGGCTGTGTGCATACCGCGCCGGGCCACGGTGAGGACGACTTTATCGTTGGCAAACAATACGGCCTGGAAGTGGACAGCCCGGTACAGGACAACGGCCTGTTCCGCGATGACCTGCCGGTGGTCGGCGGCCTGCACGTGAGCAAGGCCAATCAGCCGGTGATCGACGCTCTCAAGGAAGGCGGCACCCTGGTGGCTCTGGAGACCATCACCCACAGTTACCCGCACTGCTGGCGCCATAAAACGCCGATCATTTTCCGCAGCACCGCCCAGTGGTTCATCCCCATGAGCGAGGGCGGCCTGTTGGCCCAGGCCCGCGCCGAGGTGGACAAAGTGCAATGGTTGCCGGAGTGGGGCAAGGCGCGCATCGAAGGCATGCTGCGCGACCGCCCGGATTGGTGTATTTCCCGCCAGCGCACCTGGGGCGTGCCGATTGCCTTGTTCGTGGACCGCGCCACCTCCGAGCCGCACCCGGACACCCCGCGCCTGATCGAGGAAGTGGCCAAGCGGGTGGAGCAGAACGGCATCGACGCCTGGTTCGATCTGTCGCCGGAAGAGTTGCTCGGCGACGACGCGGAGCGCTACACCAAGGTCACCGATATCCTGGATGTCTGGTTCGACTCCGGCGTGACCCACTATTCGGTGCTCGAGCAGCGCGACGAACTGTCGGTGCCCGCTGATCTTTACCTGGAAGGTTCCGACCAGCACCGCGGCTGGTTCCAGTCCTCGCTGCTTACCAGCACGGCGATCCGCGACGCAGCGCCCTACAAAAGCGTGCTCACCCACGGTTTCACCGTGGATGAGCAGGGCCGCAAGATGTCCAAGTCGATCGGTAACGTGATCGCTCCCCAGGAAGTATGGAACGACCTGGGCGCGGACATTCTGCGTCTGTGGGTGGCGGCCACCGATTACCGTGGCGAAATGAGTGTGTCCAAGAACATCCTCAAGCAGATGGCGGACAGCTACCGGCGCATCCGTAACACCGCCCGTTTCCTGCTCTCCAACCTGAACGGCTTCGACCCGCGGCGCGACGCGGTGGCCCCGGACGACATGATCGCCCTGGACCGCTGGGCCGTGGGCCGCGCCGACGCCCTGCAGGCTGAGCTGCGCGAGCTGTACGACGGCTATCATTTCCATCTGGTCTATCAGCGCCTGCACAATTTCTGCGGCAACGAGCTGGGCGGTTTCTACCTGGACATCATCAAGGACCGCCAGTACACCACGCCGGCGGATTCGCTGGCGCGGCGCTCCTGCCAGACCGCGCTCTATCACATTGCCCAGGCGCTGGTGCGCTGGATGGCGCCGATCCTCAGCTTCACCGCCGAGGAAATCTTCGAGCTGTTGCCCGGCGAGGGCAGCGAGTCCGTGTTCCTGACCACCTGGTACGAGGGGCTCTTCCCGCCCGCGGCCGACGCGGAGATGGACCTGGCGTTCTGGGAGCAGGTTCAAGCCGTCAAACAGGCGGTCAACAAGGCCATCGAAGAGGCGCGCAACCGCAAGGAACTGCGCGCCAACCTGGCCGCCGACGCCACTCTTTACGTGGACGATCGCCTCGCCGGACTACTGGGGCGTCTCGGCGACGAGCTGCGCTTCGTGACCATCACCTCCAGCGCCACCCTGGTGCCGCTCGCGGACGCGCCGGCGGACCTGCCGGACAGCGCCGTGCTCGGGCTGAAGGTGCAAGTGGCGCCGTCGCCGCACGATAAATGCGTGCGCTGTTGGCATCACCGCCCGGACATCGGCACCGACGCCAACCACCCCGAGCTGTGTGGCCGCTGTGTCACCAACCTGGAAGGCGACGGTGAGGAACGCCACTATGCGTGAGCAACAGGCTTCCCGGGGCCAGCTGGCCTGGTTGTGGCTCACCGGCCTGGTGATCGTGCTCGACCAGCTCAGCAAGCACTGGGTGGTGGCCCGCTTCGACCTCTATGAGCGGCTGGACGTGCTGCCGTTCTTCAATCTGACGCTGGCGTACAACTCTGGAGCGGCCTTCAGCTTTCTGGCCGGCGCCGGCGGTTGGCAGCGCTGGTTCTTCGCCGTCGTGGCGGTGATCGCCGTGGTGCTGATCCTGGGCTGGATGCGCAAACTGCACGACGAGCGCATGCAGGGCGCCGCGCTGGCGCTGATCCTCGGCGGCGCCGTCGGCAATCTCTACGACCGGGTGGTGCTCGGTCACGTGGTCGACTTTCTCGACTTTTATTGGGGCGATTACCACTTCCCGGCCTTTAATATCGCTGATACCGCCATCACCATAGGCGCAGCGTTGATCATTCTCGATATGCTGCTGGGAGGCCGTCGCGGCCATGACTGATACCTTGCGCGCGGGTCCGCAGACCCGCATTACCCTGCATTTCGCCGTGCGTCTGATGGACGGCACCGAAATGGACAGCACCCACGGCGGCGAACCGGCCGCCTTTTCCTGGGGCGACGAGTCCCTGCTGCCCGGCTTCGAGCGCGCCATTCTCGGCCTCAAGGCGGGCGACAAGCGCAGCGTGTTCATCGACGCCGCCTCGGGCTTCGGTGAATACAACGAACAGAACCGGCAACACTTCAAACGCAGCACCTTCAGCGCCGATGATGTGGAAGTCGGCACGGTGATGAACTTCGCCGACGCCGCCGGCGCCGAGCTGCCGGGCGTGATCGCCGAACTGGACGACGACTGGGTCACGGTGGACTTTAACCACCCCCTGGCCGGCCGCGACCTCACCTTCGAGGTGGAAATCATCAACGTCGAGCACGACGCCCCGGAGCAGGCCGTCCGCCTGAACTGACGATTTGAGGGAGCGGGCCAGCCCGGCACAGGCAGCCCGCAACAGCGTCTCTGGCATCCCGCCGGCCGGCGTAGCCGGCCTTTCGCGGGCTGGGCCCGCTCCTACCGGAGCTAGTCGACCACCGCCGGTGGCGCGTATACTCAGGGTACATTCAAAGCAGGTTCTGATATGCAAATCCGTCTCGCCAATCCCCGCGGCTTCTGTGCCGGCGTGGATCGGGCCATCGACATCGTTAACCGTGCCCTGGATGTGTTCGGGCCGCCGGTTTACGTGCGTCATGAGGTGGTCCACAACCGCTATGTGGTGGACGGCCTGCGCGAGCGTGGCGCGGTGTTCGTCGACGAACTGGAAGAAGTGCCCGACGACGCCATCGTCATCTTCAGCGCCCACGGCGTCTCCAAGGCGGTTCAGCAAGAAGCGGAGCAGCGCGCCCTGCAGGTGTTCGATGCCACCTGTCCGCTGGTCACCAAGGTGCACATGGAGGTGATTCGCTATGCTCAGGAAGGCCGCGAGGCGATTCTGATCGGCCACCAGGGCCATCCGGAAGTAGAAGGCACCATGGGCCAGTACGACACCAGCAAAGGCGGGCGCATGTATCTGGTGGAGGACGAAGACGACGTGGCCAAGCTGGAGGTCGCCGATCCGGATAACCTGGCCTTCGTCACCCAGACCACCCTGAGCGTGGACGATACCGCCCGTATCATTGATGCCCTGCGCCAGCGTTTCCCCAATATCCTCGGTCCCAAGCGTGAGGATATCTGTTACGCCACCACCAACCGCCAGGACGCGGTGCGCCAGCTGGCCCTGGAATGCCAGCTGGTGCTGGTGGTGGGGTCGGTGAACAGCTCCAATTCCAACCGCCTGCGCGAACTGGCCGAGCGTTGCGGCACCCCGGCCCATCTGCTTGACGACCCGGCCATGATCGACCCGGCGTGGCTTAAGGGTAAGAAGGCCGTGGGCGTCACCGCCGGCGCCAGTGCCCCGGAAGAGCTGGTCCACCAGGTGATCGCCCGCCTGCGCGAACTGGGCGGTGAAGACGCCCATGAGATTCCCGGCCGCGAAGAAAATATCCGCTTTTCCATGCCCCGCGCCCTGCGGGTCTGAAGCGTCCCTCCCCGGTGCGGCGTCCCCTGGCCGCTAGGGGTGGGTTCCTGTAAAAGACTGACCCTTAGGCTAATGAAAAAGTACGAATAGGCGTACAGCTTATTTTCGTAAAAATGCCCGCCTTTCAACCGCTTATGCCGTTTATTGCCGCCAAGTGACCGCTCGTCTAAGTCTCGTTGTGGATGGTTTTACAATTGCTAGAGTGTGCTCTCCGGAATCAGATTGGAGTGCGCCGTGGTGGCTGACGCCCGATTCAAAAACAGGGGCTTCACCCTTATCGAGTTGATGATCGGGATCGCTGTCGCCGGTGTCTTACTGGCGCTGGCGGTGCCTTCGTTCCAGAACCTGATGGCCAATAACGCCCTGAGAAGCAGCACCGCGGACCTGATCACCGCGGTGAATACGGCCCGCGCCCAGGCGGTTAATCTGCGCGTCAATGTGACGCTGGAAGAAACCGGCTCCTCCTGGAGCGACGGCTGGCGGATCAAGTACGGACCGGGGACCGTGGAAACCGATCAGACCTTCTCGCCCTCGGGCAGTGTGACGGTAACCCAGGCCAGTGGTAGCGGTGCTTTGGTCTTCACTCCGTCGGGCATGATGAGCGCCGGGGCCACCTTCGAAATTTGTGATGACCGCACCGGTGAAAGCGGACGGCAGATCAAGGTGGGTCTGTTCGGCACTGTCGAAAACACAGCTATTACATGCAGCTAGGTATCGGGATGAGAGCGAACGCTAAACGTCAGAGCGGTGTGGGCATGGTGGAGATATTGATTGCACTCTTGGTGCTCGCCATTGGTGTGCTCGGTTACGCCGGGCTGCAGCTGAATGCCCTGAAAAGCTCCGAAGAAGCGCATCTGCGCGCGTCGGCCACGTTCCTTGGCCGCGATGCCCTGGAAAGGATATTGGCGAACCCCGACGCCCGCGCCACCTACCTCGACAAAGACAACTGGAACGAGGAGGCCTCCGACGCCGGTGATGCGCCGGATAATCCCAACGCCTGTATCACCCAGGCGTGCTCTTCCGGTGATATGGCCGACTGGGATATTGAAATGTTGTCGTGGCAAGCCGCCAACACCTTGCCGGCGGGGCGAATCGTGGTGATGCCGTGCACGATGACCGGCGCCACTTCCAGTTGCGTGATTGTCGCCTGGAACGACCAGACCCCGAGCGATTGTCTGGATGAAGACGACGGGGTGGCGGCCGGCGAAGATACGGAGTGCGTGGTCATGGAGGTCGCCCGATGAAAATGCATCGCCGCGAAGCGGGTTTCAGCCTGGTTGAATTGATGGTCGCCATGGCCCTGGGGCTGTTGATCACCGGGGCCGCGTTGTCGCTTTTCACCACCAATCAGCGCGTATTCCAATTGCAGCAGGGCGAATCCGAACTCCAGGAACAGGGTTACCTGGCAATGCGATTCATCGTCGAGGACGTGCGCATGGCCGGTTTCCATGACCTGTCCGTGGGTGGGGCGCCCGATCCCGTCATCAATGCCACGTCGCCCTCTATTCCCGGTGCGTCCGACGGTGGTACCGACGGTAATGACCGACTCACCATCAGTTACCACGGTTTCAGGGATTGCGAAGGCAATCCCGCCGCGGCGACGAACCGCTCCGAGATCGTCAATACGTACTGGGTCGACGACGATAAAAAACTCAAGTGCCGGGGCAACAAAGCCGTGCCTTTGACTTCCGGCGTAACGCTGCTGGTCGGCGTGGAAAGCTTCCAGGTGCTGTACGGCCTGGACACGACACCCGATGACCAGATCGCCTTCGCCAGCCAGTATGTGCCCGCCGACGAACTTTCCTCGCACTTCGCCAACGATCATCTGGTGCTCGCCGTGAAAGTCGCCATGTTGTTGGAGAACGACGCGCCGGCGCTGGGAAGCGGGCCGGAAAAAACCTTTTATCTTTTGGATGCCAGTAAAGACGTGGACACCACCCAAACACTCTATCAGCAGTTTTCCACCACGGTGACGTTGCGCAATTATCCATGGAGCAGAATCTGATGGCCGCCATGCATTCCGTCAGTCATCGTCGCCAGAGCGGCGCCGCTTTGTTGATCGCCTTGTTCGTACTCGTGATCGTGTCCGTCATGGGCATAACGGCAATGAAAACCAGTATGTTCAGCGCCAAAATCGCCACCGGCACCCAAATTGACGCCATGGCGTTCGAGGGCGCGGAGTCGGCGATCACGTCGACATTCCTTGAAATCGGCGGGGACGACGAAGTAATGCAAAGGCTGCTGCTTGGCGAAACCCTGGCGCGCTGCATCACCATGTCCAGCCAGACCGTGGAGGGCGCTTGCGGGCAGGGTCAGACGTTGGATTCCCGCGGTCTTGTTGTTTCTGAATCACATAGCAAAGTGAACGGCTTCGCGCCGATCGATGGTTACCAGGTCGGCAGCAGTGGCGGCGGTGCTCAGTTGGTCGAGTACAAGATCGGCATTCTGGGTGACAGTGAACTGCCTGATCTGGCGGTGGAAAACCATCATATGCAAGAAGCGCTGAAGCGGGCTCTGAAACCGTCTTCCGACATCGAATAGAGATCGGGGTGAGAGGATATGACCATGCATAAGTTCATAATCAAAGCGGCGCTCTTGTGGTTGCTTCTGCTTCTCGCGCCGACGTCTCTTTACGCGGATGACACGGAGATATTCTTTGCCCGCGCCAACGCGGATGATTCGCAAAACCAGAATATCGCCAATGTCATGATTCTGCTCGATACCTCGGGGAGTATGCGGTATTGCGAAAATGACGGCGGCTTTTCGAATAATCAGCCGAGATGGTGCTCCGAGGAGGACGAACGCCGGATCAACATGCTGATTCGAGCGTTCAACATCATGATCGATGATATTCCGGAGGATGTCCGCGTCGGGATAAGCCGGTTCCGCAGAAATGAAACCGACGGTGGCCATGTGATGGTGCCCGTTGTCGATAACAACTTGAACAACAGAAACCTGCTTAAGCGGAAAGTGTCGGAGCTGAGCTCCAACGGTGATGTTTACGGTGATCCCCAGGGGGGCACCCCCACCTCCGAGGCCTATTATGAAGTATACCGCTACATGATGGGGCTCAGTCCGGTATATGGCGACTACAGCGGCAGTAGCCGGGACGCGGATCCGCAGGTGTGCCTGCGCCAACAGACCGACGAAACCTGTGTGGATGTCCCGGTTTATGAGTGGGAAAGAGTGAACTACTGTAATACCTACTACAATAACTGCACCCGATACCGGGGCCAGTATTATCAGTACACGCAAACGGGGACCGAGCAGCAGTGCTCCTCGGAAACCACCTGTATCGAAGACGCTGATATCGTGGATGGCAATGGCAACTATGTGTCTCCCATGAACATGGAGAATCAGTGCGAAACCAACCACGTCATCGTGATGACGGATGGTGCCCCCAGTTCCGGTAGCGATAATCTGGGTTGGAATTGCTCGGATGGCGGGTCGATCTCAGGGAGCTATGCGTGCCAGCGTCAGATCGCCGCCGCACTGAAAAGCGACAATAACCCGAAAGGAAGGAAAGTTCTTACCTCCAATATCGGGCTGTACATGGGCAATTATGAGCAGCGCATGTCCGCGGTGTCCGCCGAAGGCGGCGGTGCTACCTATAACGCCGATTCCGCCGATGCCTTGGCTCAGGCCTTCCTTGATCAACTTAAGTTGATCGACGAGGAGTCCAAGGCGATCACCTCTCCCGGCGTGGCGGTTAACCAGATGAACCGGCTTGAGCATCTTGATCAGCTTTATTACTCCGTGTTCAAGCCCCGCAAGAGTTCTGTCTGGGAAGGTAACTTGAAGCGTTACAAGTTGGACGGTAATGTGATCCGTGACGTTAATAACGCCGACGCGATCGATGCCGATACCGGTTATTTCAGTAACTTCTCACAAAGCTGGTGGTCGCCGGAAACGGATGGCTTCGATGCTGGAGAAGGTGGTGCCCGCAGTCAGCTGAATAATCGAAGAATATTCGTCGACGACAGCTCTGAATCCATCAGTCAGCTGACTCAGGCGGAAGTCGACGATGACAATATCACCACCAATGAGAGCTTCGGCATCCCCGAGAATGCCGATGATGCTTTTGATTCCAAGCAGGAAGTCTACGAGGCATTGAAAACGCTGTGGGCGGACCCTCTGCACAGTGTGCCGCTGCTGGTCAATTACGAGGGCGGCGACGCGGATGATCCGTCCTCCCAGACCAATTACATTTTTGTCTCCACCAACGGTGGCATGCTGCACGCGGTGGATCCTGACGACGGGTCCGAGAAGTTCACTTTCATGCCCGGCGAGTTCCTCGAGAAAGCTCATGATTTCGTCAGTGAGCCGCCTCTCCAGCCCGGAAACATTCGTGAGCCCTATGGCCTCGATGGCTCCTGGATCGCCTGGCGCCGGCCTGAGCGGGATGCCAGCGGTGACAAGACCGGTGACGCTGAAAGCGTCTACATCTATGGCGGTATGAGACGTGGTGGTGACGCGTATTTCGGTCTGGATGTCAGCAATATCGACAGTCCCGACATGCTTTGGAAGATTAACGGTGGCTACGACGGCGACGCGGATTCCGGCTTTGGTCTGCTCGGTCAGACCTGGTCCACGCCCACCTTGACCCAGGTTAAAGTCGGCGGTGCCAGTAAACCGGTTTTGGTCTTCGGTGGCGGATACAGTCCCGAGGATCACGATACAGCCGGCCAGAGAAGCAGCGAAGACGACATTGGCAGGGCGGTGTTCATGGTCGACGCGACCACCGGCGAGCTTATCTGGTCCGCCAGTAGCGAAGGCAGCAACAGCGGCTTGGCCCACACCACCGTGGACAGCATGGACTGGGCCGTGCCCGGTGGTGTTTCGGTGGTGGATTTGGACTTTGACGGGTTCGCGGACTATTTATACTTCGCGGATCTTGGCGGTCAGATTTTCCGCGTCAATATGGATAACGACAATGACGGCGCCAATAATCTGGTCGAAGGCGTGACTCGTCTCGCGTCCTTGGCCGGTAGCGGTACCGCGGACCATCGCCGCTTCTACGAGGCCCCTGCGGTGGGGTATAAATCCCAGGGTGGGGAGGCTCTTTATGTCTCCATCGGGTCCGGCTATCGGGCCCATCCTCTTGATGAGGACACCGATGAGGCGGTCTTCTCTATTCGCGATTCCAACTTCAGAGAAGTCGGTGAAGACAGCGATACCATTACGCTGTCCGATCTGAGAACCGCTACGTCCGATCCGGATGACAGTAAGTCCGGTTGGTATTACGAGTTCTCCCGTGACGGTGAGAAGGTGCTGTCTTCTCCGGTGATTCTAGACAATACCATCCTGTTCACCACTTACGCGCCGGGGGGCGAGGACCAGGATGACGACCCCTGTGTTGTCCGCTTCGGGGAAGCGTATCTGTACGCCGCCGATATGGTCACGGGCAGTCCGCCCAGTGACAGCGAAAGCAGTAACTTCGGTGACGACAGTTTGATCAATGATCTGGATTGGTCCGGTGAAAAGCTTGATCAGAGCACGATTCCTCCGTCGCCCTCGGTGATCTACCAGGACGGCGGGAAGAAGTCGGCCATCGTTGTCGGTACCGAGGTGGTGGACGCGCCGGCGGTCAAGTTCACCAACCTCCGTAAGAACAGGTGGTACCAGATGGATAAAGACGAAGCTCAGAACTTTGTTGTGCCGCAAACGGAGGGGAACTGATCATGAATATTCACGGTTCCCAAAGTGGTTTCACGCTCATTGAGTTGATGATCGTGGTGGTGGTCGTGGCTATTCTGGCCGCGATCGCTTACCCCGCGTATACCGAACAGGTCCGTGACAGTCGCCGCTCGGAGACGCAGGGCATGGTGATGGATCTGGCGGCGTCGCTGGAGTCGTATCGGGCGAAGAATTTCTCCTACGACGGGGCCACGGTTTCCGCGCTGGCGCCCAAACTGTCCAGCAGTGAGTTTTACAGCGTGGCAATCACCACCAGCAACAATGATCAGGCCTACACCATCACGGCGACGACCAAGAGCGGTTCGCTGATGGATGGCGACGGAGCCCTGGTCATTAACAGCCAAGGGCAGACTTGCCGGGTGAAGGGCGCCTCCAGTTGTACCCCCGGCCCCTCCACATCCTGGAAAGAGTGATGCCCTGTTAAGGGCACTGAAGGGGGTTGGCCGGTTCGATCCGCGCGCTGCCGATCACATTCATAATGATCTTGCGGGCATGGTTCTGGTTGCAGATCAGAAAGTGTCCGTTTTGGTAATGAAGGTGGCCGCGCCGCCCATAGCGAAGTGCTTTGCCGCGAAACCGCCGCCAAGTCAGCGTGGTGCCTTCGGGCAATTCCAGGTATTCGATGATATCCGAGGCGGCCACCTTGCCGTCGTGATTCGCGTCGCCGGCCAGCAGCAGCGACCGGGTCGGCTTGAACTGATCGCACAGGCTGTCGCCGTCGCACAGATACGTGGTGCCGTGGGTCAGGGCATGGGCCCGGGCCTGATGGATGAACCCCAGTACCCGGTTGCTGGCGGCCACCACCCGCTGTTTCGGAAGCCAGTCGTTATGCAGGTTGTGCGCCGCGCTGAGCAGCACGGCCAACACCGTCAGCGTGACGATCAGCTCCATTAACGTGAAGCCCCGGTGGCGGTGATCCCGCTGTTGTGTCCTGGTCGTGCCTTCCATGGCTGCTCCCCGGGCCGTCCCTGGCCCTCTCCGTGGATACCTTGATCCAGATCCTGGTGTGTCAGTCTAGCGCCCCGTGGCCGTCATCCCTGTGTTATTGTTGCTCCCCTTCCTGTCATCCAACTCCCACGATTTGCTATGGCTGATGTACTCGTTGTCGGTGGTGGAATTGTCGGTTTGCTGAGTGCGCTGAATCTCAGCGACCGGGGATTAAGCGTCACCGTGATCGACGCCGGCGGGCAGCGTCCGCCCGCTTCCTGGGCCGGCGGCGGCATTCTGTCGCCACTGTTCGCCTGGCGTTACCCCGATCCCATGAACCGTTTGACCCACGACGCCACGGCCCGCTACCGGGCGCTGGTGGACCGTCTTCAGGGCAAGGCCGGGCTGCGCGCTCCGGACTTGCACCCTAGCGGTCTGTGGGTGGCGGTGGACGGCGACGAGCGCCGGCGGGCCCTGCGCTGGGCGTCGGACTGGGGGGTGAGCTGTCAGGAAGGGGCGCTGAGCCGGCATGTGTCTACGGCGCCGGAGCGGGAAGGTGTGTGGTTTCCGGAGATCGGCAACTTGCGCAATCCGCGCCTGTTGAAGGCGCTGAGGGTGGCGCTGGTGGCTCAGGGTGTCGAGTTCGTGAACGCCACGGTGGAGGCCGTGCGGCCCGGCGCCATCGGTGCCGAGTTGACCCTGAGTCGTGGCGGTCCGCTGTTCGCGCCCCGTGTGCTGCTCTGCGCTGGTGCCTGGACCTCCGCGTTGCTGGCGCCGCTGGGCGTCCGGTTGCCACTGTTTCCGGCCAAGGGCGAGATGCTGCTGTACCGGTTGCCGCCGGGCCGGGTGCCCACCATCGTGCTCACCGACGAGGGCTATTTGATCCCGCGCGCCGACGGCGCCGTGTTGGCCGGCTCGACGTTGAAGGCGGGCGATGACACCACCTACCCCACGGTGACCGGACGCTGGGCCTTGCAGGCCATGGCGGCGTCGCTGCTGCCGGAGCTGGCATCGGCGACGCCGGCGCATCACTGGGCCGGGGTGCGACCGGGCAGCGACCGGGACTGGCCTTATCTGGGGCCGGTGCCCGGCACTCCTGGCGTGTTCGCCGCCGCCGGGATGCACCGCAACGGGCTGGTGGCGGCGCCGGCAAGCGCCGAGCTACTGGTGGGGTTGATCTGCGGGGAAACGCCGTCACTGGATCCGACGGACTATTCGCTGTCGGGCGTGTCGTCCTGATCCAGTTCCAGTTTCTTGAGACGGTAGCGCAGCGAGCGGAAGGTCATGCCCAGCTTTTTAGCGGCGGCGGTGCGGTTCCAGTGAGTGGTGTCCAGCGCCCGCAGAATCTCCTGTTTTTCGATTTCCTGCAGGTAATCTTCCAGCGGTAGCTGGGGGTGGCGACCGCCGCCGTTTCCGGCCGCCGCCTGCGGGCCGTCATTGCTGGGCAGATGCAGATGTTCTGGCTCGATCATCTGGCCGTCGCAGAGGGTGAGGGCACGTTCCAGGGTGTTTTCCAGTTCCCGCACGTTACCCGGGAACCGGTAACCGGCCAGGGCGGACATGGCCTGTTCGCTGACCGCCGGCGGCCGGGTTTCCCAAGCCTCGCCCAGCCGCCGCAGGATGTGCTCCACCAGCACTGGAATGTCCTCGTGGCGTTCCCGCAGCGGGGGGACGTGTGCTTCGATCACATTGAGCCGGTAGTACAGGTCCTGTCGGAAACGCCCGGCGCCCATTTCCTCGCCCAGGTCCCGGTGGGTGGCGCAAAGGATGCGCAGGTTCACGGCGAACTCTTTGGATTCGCCCACCGGTCGCACGGTCTTTTCCTGAATCGCGCGCAATAGCTTTACCTGCATGTGCAGCGGCAGGTCCGCGACTTCATCGAGGAACAGGGTGCCGCCGTCGGCTTCGCGGAACAGGCCTTTGCGGTCCTCCACGGCGCCGGTGAAGCTGCCCTTGCGGTGGCCGAAGAACTCGCTCTCCATCAGTTCGGAAGGAATCGCGCCGCAGTTGACGGCGACGAACGGCTTCTCGCGGCGGGGCCCCAGGGCGTGGATCAAGCGGGCCACGCGCTCCTTGCCGCTGCCGGACTCACCGCTGATATAGATCGGGGCCTGGCTGCGCGCCAGCTTGCGTATCTGCTGCTTGAGGCGCTGCATGGCGGGCCCCTGGCCGATCAGGGCGTCTTCCTCCGCGGTGCCTTCGTCGGCGCTGTCGGCGCGGCTGATGCCCAGGCCGTCCTCGATCAACTGCCGCAGCCGGTCCAGCGCCACCGGCTTGGCGATGAAGTCGTAGGCGCCCAGTTTCATGGCCTCGGTGGCCACGTCCATATTGCCGTAGGCGGTGATCACCGCCACCGGCATGTCCGGGGCGGTCTGCGCGGCGTGGCGCAGTAGATCCAGGCCGGTGCCGTCGCCCAGGTTCATGTCGGTCAGGCACAGGTCGAAGCGGTCGCTGTCGAGCTGACGCCGGGCGTCGCCGAGCGATTCCGCCGCGGTGGCTTCCAGTTTCATCCGCCCCAGGGTGATCACCAGCAGTTCGCGCAGATCCGCTTCGTCATCAACAACCAGAACACGAGGAGTTTTATCGGTCATCATTATTGGAATTGTCGGTCCGGGTGAGCACAGGTTAGCACAAAGCGAGCGCCGGGTTGGGCGTCCTCGTGGTCCAGGGTGGCCTGATTGGCCTGGCACAACTGACGGCACACATAGAGCCCCAGGCCGTTGCCGCCGTCGCTGGTGGTATAGAAAGGCTCGAACAGGTGCGCGGCGGCGTCCTCTGGAATGCCGTGGCCGTTATCGGCCACCGATATCCACGGTAATCGGGTTTGCGGATGGCGGCCGTAGGCCACCGTGACCCGGCACTGCTCGCCGCCGTGGTTGAAGGCGTTGCCGATCAGGTTGTCCACCACCTGTATCAACTGGCTGCGGTCGAAGCGCACTTCCAGGCCGTCGTCGCGGTGCTGCAGACGCAACCGTTCGCGGGGGATGCCGCGCTGGTGCCAGCCGGCGGCGATCTCCTCCAGTACCGGCGCCACGTCGAAGCGTGCCGCCTGGCTGCGCGGGCGGCGGGAAAGATCCAGCACGTCGGAAATGATGCCGTTCACCCGTTTCACGTGGTTGCGGATAATGCCCAGAAGGTGGCTGTCTTCCGGTTTTTCCATGTCCTCGTCCAGCAGCTCGGTGGCATGACTGATGGCACTCAGCGGGTTGCGGATTTCGTGGGCCAGGGTCGCCGACAGCCGGCCCAGCGACGCCAGATTCAGCTGCTGGGCTTCCTGGGCGACGCGCGCGGTGTCCTCCAGGAAAACCAGGGTGAGATCCTCGTGACCGGTGTCCAGGTCGGCGAAACGGGCGCTGACCTGCGGCGACTGGCGTGACACCCGCAGCGGGCTCTGCGCCATGTGCGGCGCTTGCCGCCAATGCTGGTGGCGCTCCACCAGCGCCGCCGGCAGGTGCTGGCCGACCATGGACGAGGCGAAGAAGCTGTCCGCGGAAGGGTTGGACTGCAGGATCCGGTGCTCGTTGTTGAACACCATCACGCCGGTGCGCATGCGGGCCACGATCTGGCGGTTGAGCGCTTCCAGGCGCTCGATGGCCACACGCTGGCTGGCGGCGATGGACTCGCTGCGCTCCAGACGCCCGGCGATTTGCTGGATGATCAGCGACACCATGAAGAAGGCGATGCCCAGCAGCCCCGCTTCGGTGAGCTGGAACGGGTCCTTGTCGCCGGTCTGGGTGGCGAAATAGAACTGCTCGAACATCACCGTCAGCGTCGCCAGGGCGGCGATCAGGAAGCCCATCCGGCCGCGCAACAAAATATTGCCGGCGGCCACGTTGACCAGCAGCAACACCGCCAGGCCGCCTTCCAGGCCGCCATTGGCGTGCACCACCAGACCCAGTACCAGCACGTCGATGACCAGCGCCAGCGGTTGGGTGAAACCGGGTTTGCGCAGCCGTTCGCTGTAGTCCATCGCCGAGGACACCAGCGTCAGCAACAGATAGCCGGACACCGTGGCCTCGAACAGGGCCGGCATGTACTGGCCGATCAGCCGCTGCTCACTGACATAGAACAGCACCAGCAGCACCGTGGCGATGGTGATGCGGTAAAGGTTGTAGATGCGGCTTGGGGTCCAGTTCTGGCTAGGGCTCATGATGCTCCAGGTACTGGCGCTGGTGATCCTGGCTGCAGAACGCCATGTTGTTGTGTTGGAACGCTTCGTTTTCCGGTATGTGCACGCCGCATTGGCGGCATTTGACCATTTTCTGGCTCAACGGAGCCGGCCCGACGGACCGGGTGTCGCGCCGGCGGCGTTCACCGAGCAGGCCCTTCACGACCCGCCAAACCAGATAGATCAGAGCCGCTATGACGAGCAGCCTTATAAGCCCCATAAGATATCCCCGACGCTGCAAGAGCGGGCGGCTACAGAGTACAATCAGCGCTCCATGGAGAAAAGGCTGGTGATATGCGAGTAGTGATGGCCCAGCGCAACCCGCTGGTCGGGGATATCGAGGGCAACGCGGAGGCGGTGGTCACCGCCGCCCGGGAGGCGCGCAATTTGCTGGGCGCCGAGCTGGTGGTGTTTCCCGAACTGGTGCTGACCGGTTATCCGCCGGAAGACCTGCTGCTGCGCCCCAGCCTCAACAGCCGGGTGGACGACGCTCTGGCGCGCATCGGCGAGCGCATCGAGGTGCCGGTGGTGCTGGGCTATCCGGCGGTGCGCAACGGCCAGCGCCGCAATGCCGCCGGTGTGTTGTTTCCGGGGGACAGTCGCCCCCGGCATGAATACTTCAAGCAATGCCTGCCCAATTATCGGGTGTTCGACGAAAAGCGCTACTTCCAGCCCGGGGACCACGGTTGCGTCTTCGAGTTGGGCAAGGAGCGCCTGGCCATCACCATTTGCGAGGACATCTGGTTCGAGGGGCCGGCGGCCCAGGCCGCCCGGGACGGCGCCACCTGCATTATCAACCTGAACGCGTCGCCGTTCCGCGCCGGCAAACCCGGAGAGCGCCGCGACCAGGTGAGCGCCCGGGCCCGGGAAACCGGTTTGCCGGTGCTGTATTGCAACCTGGTGGGCGGCCAGGACGAGCTGGTCTTCGACGGCGCGTCCTTCGTGGTGGACGGCGAGGCCCGGGTATGCGTGCAGGGGGCCAGCTTCGAGGAAGCCCTGGTGCCGGTGGACCTGGCGCGCGAAGGCGGCCTGCTGAAAGCGCGCGGCGAAGTGCTGCCGGTGCCCGAAGAGGAGGAAAGCCTGTACCGGGCGCTGGTGTTGGCGACCCGGGACTACGTCAACAAGAACGGGTTTAAGGGCGCTTTGCTGGGCCTGTCCGGCGGCATCGATTCCGCGTTGACGCTGGCGGTGGCCGTGGACGCTCTCGGCCCGGACCGGGTGGAGGCGGTGATGATGCCGTTCCGTTACACCGCCGACATCAGCATCGAGGACGCCGAGCAGCAGGCCAGGGCCCTGCGGGTTCATTACCGGTCGCTGCCAATCGAACCGGCGTTCAACGGGTTCATGTCCATCCTGGAGGACGCGTTCGCCGGCAGCCAGCCGGACACCACCGAGGAAAACCTGCAGGCGCGCTGCCGTGGCGTGTTGTTGATGGCGCTGTCCAACAAGAACGGGGCCGTGGTGCTGACCACCGGCAACAAGAGTGAGATGGCGGTGGGCTACGCCACCCTCTACGGCGACATGGCCGGCGGCTTCTCGGTGCTGAAGGATCTGTTCAAGACCTGGGTGTACCGGGTGGCGCGCTGGCGCAATCAGAAGGCGGGCAGCGAGATCATTCCCGAGCGGGTGATCACCCGGCCGCCCTCGGCGGAGCTGGCGCCGGACCAGGTGGATTCGGACTCCCTGCCCGGTTACGACGAATTGGACGCCATTCTGGAGCGCTATGTGGAGCAGGACATGAGCGCCGAGGCGGTGATTCGCGACGGTTTCGACCGGGACACCGTGTACCGGGTGGTCAAGCTCACCGACCGCAACGAGTACAAGCGGCGACAGGCGGCGGTGGGCCCTCGGGTGAGCCGCCGCGCCTTCGGCAAGGACCGCCGCTACCCGATCACCAACGGCTGGCGACCGGGGGACTAAACGCGGTTACAGCAGGTCAAACGTGAGCAGGCTGAGGATGCCCTTGTTCTCGTTCGGCCACCAGGCCAGGTCCACCTGATTGTCGTCTTCCAGGTATTCGCTGTCCGGCCAGTTGGCCGCCAGAACGCGGCGGCTTTTGTCCGCCAGGGCCGGGCGGTCGAGGCGTTCGTACCCCTTCACCATGATCGCCAGGGCTTCCGGCACCAGGGGGGTCTGCTGGTAGTGCTGCACCACGTACTGGGCGCGGCCGATGGCCGCGATGTAGGCGCCGCGGCGGGCATAGTAGCGGGCCGCGTGCAGCTCATGGCGGGCGAACTCATTCCGAATGAACACCATGCGGGCGCGGGCGTCCTCGCTGTATTCGCTGTCCGGGAATCGGGTTACCAGACGCTCGAAATCCTCGAAGGCATCGCGTGCGGAGGACAGATCCCGGGCGGATTTGTCGGTGTTCATCATGGAATCGAAGAAACCCCGTTCCATGTAGAAGTTGGCCAGGCCGCGCATGTACAGGGCGTAGTCCAGACGCGGATGGGCCGGGTAGCCGCGCATGAATCGCTGGGCGGCGACCACGGTTTGCGGGTAATCCTGCAGGCGGAATTGGGCGTAGATCAGCTCCAGTTGCGCCTGTTCCGCGTAGCGGCCATAGGGGAAACGCGCTTCCAGTTCCTTGAGCCGGTCCACGGCCGTCACGTAGTTATTCGACTCCATGGACTCGCGGGCTTCACGGTATTGTTCCGCTTCGGTGCGCTCCGGGCCCTCGTCGGGTTTGCTGGCGCAGGCGCTGATGAGCGCGGCGATCAGCAGGGTCGAAAGCAATCGTGGCATTTTATCCTCGGTGCGACAGGGTACAATGGTGCGCCTATTCTACGCACAGGTCGGACCATGGGACATCTTGGCGGTGAGAAAATTCAGCGCACCGAGCAGGTTGATGCGCAATACGCCGGTATCCGGCTGGACCAGGCGGCGGCCGAATTGTTCGACGGCTTCTCCCGGTCGCGCCTGCAGACCTGGATTAAAGAGGGCGTCCTGACGGTGGACGGCCGCGCGGCGCGGCCCAAGGACAAGCTGCTGGGTGGCGAAGCCCTGACCCTGGCGGTGGAGTTGGCGCCGGAGATCGACGATCAGCCGGAAGCCATTGAATTGCCTGTGGTTTATCAGGACCAGGACCTGATCGTGATTAACAAGCCCGCCGGGCTGGTGGTGCATCCGGCCGCCGGCCACGCCGACGGCACGCTGCTCAACGGGCTGTTGCACCTGGACGACCGTCTTTCCAGTCTGCCGCGGGCCGGTATCGTCCACCGCCTGGATCGGGACACCACCGGGCTGATGGTGGTGGCCCGCTCCGTGGAAGCGCACACCGGTCTGGTGGCGCAGCTGCAGGACAAGAGCCTTTACCGGGAGTACCAGGCCATCGCCATCGGGGTGATGACGGGCGGCGGTACCGTGGACGCACCCATGGGGCGCCATCCGGTGGATCGCAAGCGCCAGGCCGTGGTCGCCCACGGCGGTAAGTCGGCGGTCACCCATTACCGGGTGTTGGACCGCTACCGGGCCCACACCCGGGTACAGGTGCGTCTGGAAACCGGGCGCACTCACCAGATCCGGGTGCATCTGGCGCACCGCCGCTACCCCCTGGTGGGCGACCCCCTCTACGGCGGCCGTCTCAAACAGCCCGCCGGCGCCACCGAGGCCCTGCGCGAGGCGCTGCAGGGTTTTCGGCGGCAGGCCCTGCACGCCTACAAATTAGGGCTGGTGCACCCGGTCAGCGGTGAGTACATGGAATTCGAGGCGCCGCTGCCCGATGATTTCCAGGCACTGATTCAGGTCCTGGAGGCGGACCGGGAGGCGCAATGACCCTGCCCGACATCAGCCAGTGGCTGCGGCCCGACTGGTCTCCCCACCCGAGGGTTCGTGCCCTGGTGACCACCCGTTTGGGGCGTCATTCGCCGCCCCCGTGGCAGGGTTTCAACCTGGGAATGAATTGCGGTGACGAGCCGTCGCGGGTGGAACAAGCCCGCCGGCACGTCCACAAGATGCTGGCCGTGGACCATCCGCCGGCCTGGCTGGAGCAGGTGCACGGTGACCGCATCATCCAGGCCGGCGACGCCGACAACCGCGCCGACGGGGTCTGGACCGCCGAGCCGGGTTGGCCCTGTGTCGTGCTCACGGCGGATTGTCTGCCGGTGTTGCTGGCGCGCCAGGACGGCAGCGCGGTGGCGGCGGTTCACGCCGGCTGGCGTGGTTTGCACGGCGGCATTCTGGGACGGGCGGTGGCGACGTTGGCACCCCGGGGCGAGCCGCTGTCCGCCTGGCTGGGGCCGGCAATTTCCGCCAGAGCCTATCAAGTGGGCGAGGACGTGCACCGGGCGTTTCTGTCCCTTGGCTCGGACTATCAGGCCGCCTTCAGCCGGGACAGTCAGCCCAAGCACTGGCGCTTTTCCCTGGCCCACGCCGCCACGCTGGCGCTCAACGCCGCTGGCGTTTTCGAGGTGTCGGGGGGCGATCACTGTACCGCCAGTGACCCGGTTCACTTCTACTCCTTCCGCGCCGAGGGTCAGACCGGTCGCTTCGCCACGTTGGTGTGGCTGGAACCGTCCCCGACCTGATCCAGATCAATGAACGCCTCTTGAATCCCTTCCTGACAGACCGCATTTAAAGCTCAGTTTTTAAACAACCGATGAGGTGTCGGGAGCGAACAATGCGAATGGATAAATTTACCGCGCGTTTGCAGGAGGCGTTGGGCGAAGCCCAATCCCTCGCCGTGGGCCAGAGCCACAGTGCCATCGAACCGGTGCATCTGCTGCTGGCCCTGTTGCAGCAGAGTGGCGGGGTCGCGGTGCCGTTGCTGGAAAAGGCCGGTGCCAACCCGGCGGACGTGGTCACCGCCTTGAAAATGGCCATGGATAAACTGCCCACCGTGGGGCAGTTCAACGGCGACGTGCAGCTCTCCCAGGGCTTGGCGCGTCTGCTCAACCTGGCGGACCGCGAAGCTCAGCAGCGCGGCGACCAGTATGTGTCCACCGAGGCGCTGTTGCTGGCGGCCTGCGACGACGGCGGCGAGCTGGGCAAATTGTTCAAGAACGCCGGCATCAAGAAGCAGGTGCTGGCGGAAAAAATCCAGGAGGTCCGTGGCGGTGAAGCGGTCAACGACCCCAACGCGGAAGACAAGATGGAAGCGTTGAAAAAGTACACCCAGGATCTCACCGAACGGGCGGAAAGCGGCAAGCTGGACCCGGTGATCGGCCGTGATGACGAGATTCGCCGTACCATCCAGGTGCTGCAGCGCCGTACCAAGAACAACCCGGTCTTGATCGGTGAGCCCGGTGTCGGCAAGACCGCCATTGTCGAGGGGCTGGCGCAGCGCATCGTGAACGGTGAGGTGCCTGAAGGGCTGAAAGACAAGCGTGTGCTGGCCCTGGATATGGCGGCGTTGATCGCCGGCGCCAAGTACCGGGGTGAGTTCGAGGAACGGTTGAAAGCCGTGCTTAACGAACTCGCCAAGCAGGAAGGCCGGATTATTTTGTTCGTCGACGAGCTGCATACCATGGTCGGAGCGGGCAAGGCCGACGGCGCCATGGACGCCGGCAATATGCTCAAGCCGGCGCTGGCCCGTGGCGAACTGCACTGCGTGGGCGCCACCACCCTGGACGAATACCGCCAGCACATCGAGAAGGACGCGGCCCTGGAGCGGCGCTTTCAGAAAGTGCAGGTGGATCAGCCCTCCGTGGAGGACACCATCGCGATCCTGCGCGGCCTTAAAGAGCGCTACGAGGTGCATCACGGTGTCGACATCACCGACGGCGCGATCATCGCCGCCGCCCGGCTCAGCCACCGCTATATCACCGACCGTCAGTTACCGGACAAGGCCATTGATCTGATCGACGAAGCGGCCAGCCGCATCCGCATGGAGATCGACTCCATGCCGGAGGAAATGGACCGCCTCGACCGGCGTCTGATCCAGCTCAAAATGGAACGGGAGGCGCTGCGCAAGGAAGACGACGAGGCCAGCAAGAAGCGGCTCGACAAACTTCAGGATGATATCGGCGCGCTGGAAAAAGAGTATGCCGACCTGGACGAAATCTGGAATGCGGAAAAGGCGGCCCTGCAGGGTGCGCAGCAATACAAGGCGGAACTGGAGCAGGCCCGGGTGGATATGGAGCAGGCGCGTCGCGCCGGCGATCTAAGCCGCATGTCCGAACTGCAGTACGGGGTGATCCCGGACCTGGAGAAGAAGGTGCAGACCGCTCAGGAAGCGGAAGAATCCGCCCAGGTGGAAACCAAGTTGCTGCGCAATAAGGTCACCGAGGAAGAAGTCGCCGAGGTGGTGTCCAAGTGGACCGGCATTCCGGTGGCCAAGATGCTGGAGGGCGAGCGCGACAAACTGCTGCGCATGGAAGAGGCCCTGCACGCCCGGGTGGTCGGTCAGGACGAAGCGGTGACCGCGGTCTCCAACGCGGTGCGCCGTTCACGGGCCGGTCTTTCCGACCCCAACCGGCCTAACGGCAGCTTCCTGTTCCTGGGCCCCACCGGGGTGGGCAAGACCGAGCTGTGCAAGGCGCTGGCGGGCTTCCTGTTCGACACCGAAGAGGCCATGGTGCGCATCGACATGTCCGAGTTCATGGAGAAACACTCCGTGGCCAGGCTGATCGGCGCGCCACCGGGCTACGTCGGTTACGAAGAGGGCGGTTACCTGACCGAGGCGGTGCGCCGCAAGCCGTATTCCGTGCTGCTGCTCGATGAGGTGGAAAAGGCCCACCCGGATGTTTTCAATATTCTGCTGCAGGTGCTCGAGGACGGCCGCCTCACTGATGGCCAGGGCCGCACCGTGGACTTCCGCAACACGGTGGTGGTGATGACCTCCAACCTGGGCTCCGATCTGATCCAGCGCATGGCCGGCGAGGGCGATTACGACGCCATGAAAGACGCGGTGATGGAAGTGGTCGGCCAGCACTTCCGCCCCGAGTTCATCAACCGGGTGGATGAGACGGTGGTGTTTCACCCCCTGGCCCGGGATCAGCTCAAGGGCATCGCCGCGATCCAGCTCGATTTCCTGCGGCAGCGGCTGGTGGACCGGGATATGGGACTGCGGCTGTCGAACAAGGCGTTGGACAAGCTGGTGGAGGCCGGGTTCGATCCGGTGTACGGCGCCCGGCCGCTGAAGCGGGCGATTCAGCAGCAGCTGGAAAACCCGCTGGCCCAGGCCCTGCTCAAGGGCGAGTTCGGCCCCGGCGACACCATCGAGGTGGATGTCGCCGGCAGCGAGATGGTGTTCCGGAAAGGCTGATCAGCAGTCCTTGAGCGCCGCGCGGGTGGTCTTGATCATCTCGTCGCGGCGCGCCTGATCAATCACTTCCATTTCCCCGGTCTGCGGGTTTTTCACCCGCACCACCGGCTTATTCTCGAGGATATCCAGGTTGGCGCGGTGTTCCTCGCAGCGTTCCTTGGCCACCGCCTCCGGCTCTTCGGCCACCCGTTCCGCCTCGCTGGCCCGCTGTTGGGCCTGGTCACGGGCCCGGGCGGCGGCCTCGCGCTGTTCCTGCAGGGCCTTGATCTCCTTGCCCTGATCGGAGCTGGGCCCGTAGGTGCGGACCGCCTGCGAGTCGCCGGCCTCCGGCGGCGCCGTGCCGTAGTGCGTGACCCCGTTGTCGTCCACCCATTTGTAATACTTGTCCGCCATGGCGGGTGCCGCGCTGCCCAGCAGGGCGAGCGCCAGCAATGGGATAAGTGTTCTGGCGATGCTGGTCGGTATCATTGTTTGCCCCCTTGATCAGCGAATCAGAATGCCCGCGACGGTCCCCCCCGTGCAAGTGCTTCTATTGTGTAAGAAAGGCACCGCCGGGGGTTTGAAAGCGCCCGCATTTCTGACAATATTGCAGTACTTTCCGGAGATCGGAACCCGCAGGCGCTTACCGGCACCTGTGTGGCCGGGACCCGGGGCGCCGTTACCGCGACGTCCTAACGCAGCATCACTGCAAGCATGTCCCGCTGGTGAAGCCTCTGGAGGATTCCGGCGCGGGTATGTGCCTCCCCTCCGAGCTTCCCAACCTGTGTTCGCCGTTGGCCACCTCCACGCGGACTTCGGGATGCCTAACTACGGCGTCCGTCTCACAGGTAAACGCAACACCCTCCCGTTCCGCCGGTTGTCGGCGGGGTGAACGCTATTTTTAATTTCGAGGTAGCAATCGTGGAAATGTTATCCGGCGCGGAAATGGTGGTCCGCGCTCTGCAAGACGAGGGAGTGGAGTACATCTTCGGGTATCCCGGGGGCGCGGTACTGCACATCTATGACGCGTTGTTCCAGCAGGACAAAGTCAATCACATTCTGGTGCGCCACGAGCAGGCCGCCACGCATGCCGCGGACGGCTACGCCCGGTCCACCGGCAAGCCCGGCGTGGTGCTGGTGACCTCCGGCCCCGGCGCGACCAATGCCATCACCGGCATCGCCACCGCCTTCATGGATTCGATTCCCATGGTGGTGCTGTCCGGCCAGGTGCGCTCCGACTGGATCGGCGACGATGCCTTCCAGGAGACCGACATGATCGGTCTGTCCCGGCCGATCGTGAAGCACAGCTTCATGGTCCGCGATCCGAGTGAAATCCCGGAGATGGTCAAAAAGGCCTTCTATATCGCCAGCACCGGTCGCCCCGGCCCGGTCCTGATCGATATTCCCAAGGACCACACGGCGCCCAACAAGACCTTCCCGTACGAGTACCCCAAGAAGGTCAAGATGCGCTCCTACATGCCGGTCTCCCGGGGGCACTCCGGGCAGATCCGCAAGGCGGTGGACGAGCTGCTCAAGGCCAAGCGCCCGGTGATCTACTCCGGTGGCGGCGTGGTTCAGGGGGGCGCCAGCGAGGCGCTCACCGCGGTGGCCCGCAAGCTCAACTACCCGGTCACCAATACCCTTATGGGGCTGGGCGCCTACCCGGGCACCGGCAAGCAGTTTCTTGGCATGCTGGGCATGCACGGCACCTACGAAGCCAACATGTCGATGCACAACGCCGACGTGATCCTGGCCGCCGGCGCGCGCCTGGACGACCGCGTGACCAACGACGCCAAGAAGTTCTGCCCGGGCGCCAAAATCATCCATATCGATATCGACCCGGCCAGCATCTCCAAGAACGTCACCGCCCACATTCCCATCGTCGGGCCGGTGAAGCAGGTGTTGGAAGAGATGCTCACCATGCTCGATGAGCATGACAGCGGCCCGGATCATAAGAGCCTGGAACGCTGGTGGCAGGAGATCGACGGCTGGCGCCAGGTGCACGGTCTGCGCTATGAGGTCAACGAGAACGGCCCCATGAAGCCGCAGCAGGTGGTGCAGGCGCTCTACAAGGCCACCAACGGCGAGGCGTTCGTCACCTCCGACGTGGGCCAGCACCAGATGTTCGCCGCCCAGTACTACCTCTATGACCGGCCGCGCCAGTGGATCAACTCCGGTGGTCTCGGGACCATGGGCTTCGGCTTGCCGGCGGCCATGGGCGTGCAGTTCGCCTACCCGGACGGCGTGGTGGCCTGTGTCACCGGCGAGGGCTCCATTCAGATGAACATTCAGGAGCTTTCCACCTGTCTGCAGTACGGTCTGCCGATCAAGATCATCAACATCAATAACCAGGCCCTGGGCATGGTGCGTCAGTGGCAGGACATGCAATACGGCGGCCGTCACAGCCAGTCGTACATGGAATCCCTGCCGGACTTCGTCAAGCTGGCGGAATCCTACGGGCACGTGGGCATGTTGGTGGACAAGTTCGAAGACCTGCAGCCGGCCATGGACGAAGCCTTCGCGCTCAAGGACCGCCTGGTATTCATGGACATTTACGTGGACTCCACGGAGCACGTTTACCCCATGCATATCGCCGACGGCGCCATGCGGGACATGTGGCTGAGCAAGACGGAGCGCACCTGATGAGACGCATTATTTCGATTCTGATGGAAAACGAGCCGGGTGCGCTGTCCCGCGTGGTGGGGCTGTTCTCCCAGCGTGGTTATAACATCGAGACCCTGACGGTGGCGCCCACCGAGGACGACACCCTGTCCCGGCTGACCATGACCACCACCGGCGACGACAAGAAGATCGAGCAGATCACCAAGCACCTCAACAAGCTGATCGAGGTGGTCAAGCTGGTCGATCTCACCGAGGGTGCCCACATTGAGCGCGAGATCATGCTCATGAAGGTGAAGGCCACCGGCGCCCAGCGTGCCGAGGTCAAACGCACCGTGGACATCTTCCGGGGCCAGATCGTCGACGTGACCAGCACCGTCTACACGGTGCAGCTCACCGGCACCACCGACAAGCTGGAGGCGTTCATCAATGCCGTCGGCGAAGCGCAGGTGCTGGAAGTGGTGCGCTCCGGCGTCTCCGGCATCTCACGGGGCGAGAAAGTCCTCAGCCTCTGAGTTGCCTTGTGGGAGCTTGCCCGGCTTGCGCAGGGCAAGCTCCCACAAAGCTCTGGCTTCGCAGACAGGCTCCGCGCGCACGATGGCCAGATATGTCCTATATCCATAGCTTCCCACCGGTGTCGGAACCCGGCGCCGACCGGCTGATTCTCGGTTCCATGCCCGGCAAGGCCTCGCTGGCGGCGAATCAGTATTACGCCCACCCGCGCAATCTGTTCTGGCCGATCATCGAAACCCTTTTCGGCATTCCCGCCGATCTCGCTTACGAGGCACTGCCGGCGGCTGGCGGAGCAGGGCGTGGCCTTGTGGGACGTGCTGCGAACCTGCACCCGCTCGAGCAGCCTCGACTCGGATATCCTGGAAGCGTCGATCGTGCCTCAGGATTTCGAGGGCTTTCTGCACGCCCATCCGCGCATCGGCGTGATCTTTTTCAATGGCGCCAAGGCGGAGAGCGTCTGGCGGCGTCATGTGCGGCCGGCTCTGCCCGATGATTTCGCCGCGATACCCACCGTTCGCCTGCCGTCCACCAGTCCGGCGAATGCGGCCATCCCGGTGTCGGCGAAGCAAAACGCCTGGCGGGCGATTCTCGCCCCCGTGTAGACGCTCGGCGCCCGCCCGCCGAAAGTCGGTCTTCGGGATAGGGCTCTCTTCGGCGACGATACTGCCCCGTTAGTCCCCCGATCCTGGGTGATCGGTGTGTATCCCTTTAATTCATATTGCTGAATGAAGACTATTCATTGGTCGAATAGTCTTGCCCGCGTCTAGTCTGATCCCGCGATAGAAAAGCAACAAAACGCGAGGACTCAGCGTGAATGATCCAGCCCGCACGGTCGGTCGGACCGCCGACCCGACCGCCAGCCCGTCTTTTGACGCCGCCCCCGTTTATCGATTTCTGGAGGAGAGCGCCCGTCGCTATCCCGACGCCCCGGCCCTTCATTTCATGGGCGCGCGTCTCACCTACACAGCGTTAGAGAACAGGGTGGCCCGTGCCGCCCGGGGCCTGCAGGAGCTGGGTGTCGGCCCGGGAGTTCACGTGGGGCTGCTGCTGCCGAACACGCCGCATTACGCCATCGCTTTCCTGGCGATTCTGCGCGCCGGCGGCACGGTGGTGAATTACTCGCCGCTTGATGCCGAGCGAACCCTGGCGCACAAGATTGAAGACAGCCGCACCGATGTGCTGATCACACTGGATTTGCAGGACCTGTACCCGCGGGCACGCGGGCTGCTGGAGAACTCCCGGTTGCGGCATCTGGTGGTGGGCGAGGTGGCGGAAATGGCCGCCGACGCCGAGGCGGTGCGTGCCGCGCTCAAGGCGCAGGGCCAGCTGGCCGAGGTGGACTGGGACAGCCGTCAACGGCGCTTCGCGGCCTTGATGGATAACGCGGGTGATTACCGCGCCTACCCGATCGACGATCCCGCTGAGGAAGTGGCGGTGCTCCAGTACACCGGCGGCACCACCGGCGCGCCGAAAGGCGCGGTGCTGACGCACGGCAACCTGGCCGGCGCGTGCAAGCAGATGCGCGCCTGTTTCCAGCAGGAGCTGGTGCCCGGCGAAGAACGTGTGCTGGCGGTGCTGCCGCCATTCCATATCTATTCCATGGTGGTCAATTTGCTGTTCGGCCTGCATCTGGCGGCCGAGTTGTACCTGCACCTGCGCTTCGACGTGGAGGCGGTGCTGCGGGACATCCATGAGCACCGGCTGAGCGTGATACCGGCGGTGCCCACCATGTTTATCGCCCTGATCCACCATCCGGACGTGGCCCGTTTCGATCTGACCTCGCTGAAGATGTGCAACTCCGGCGGCGCACCCCTACCGCTGGACGTTCAGCAGCGTTTCTCGGCATTGACCGGGTGCCGTCTGGGCGAAGGCTGGGGCATGACCGAAACCGCCTCGGCGGGCACCTATACGCCGATGAGCGGTGACCGTCCGCCCCTGGGTTCCTGTGGTCTGGTGGTGCCGGGTGTGCGAATGAAGATCGCTCCGCTGGACGGCGAGGGCACGCTGGACCGCAACCAGCGCGGTGAGATCTGCGTCGCCGGGCCCAACGTGACGCGCGCCTACTGGAACAACCCGGAGGCGACCCGCGCATCCATGACCGACGACGGTTACTTCCGCACCGGCGATGTGGGCTACCTGGACGAGAACGACTATGTGTTCGTCGTCGACCGCACCAAGGACATGATTCTATGCGGTGGCTATAACGTTTATCCGCGCACCATCGAGGAAGCCGTTTACGAACACGACGACGTGGAGGAGGTGTCCGTCATCGGCGTGGCCGACGCCTACCGCGGCCAATCCCCCATGGCGTTCGTCAAGCTCAGGGACGGTGCCGGCCCGCTCACGCTGGAAGACCTGAAAGCCTTCCTTGCCGACAAGCTCGGCAAGCACGAAATGGTCCAGGCGCTCGAAGTGCGCGAGCAGTTACCCAAGACCCCGGTAGGAAAATTATCCAAGAAAGAACTCAGCGATGAGATGGAGTCGTTCAGCCTGTAGACGCCCTTAAACGCCTTTCCGACTCAAATGGAGAAAACAATGAGAGCCAAAAAAATCAGTGCATGGTTCATCGCGGCTTTAACGGTTTGCGCCGCTGGCCTGGCGAGTGCGGACACTCTGCGTTTCGCGTCGGGTTACCCACCCAACTCGATCCCCACCGCCGCGTTGAAGCAATTCCAGGAAAACCTGGAAAGCTATTCGGACGGCTCTCTGAAGGCGCGCGTTTTCGAGCTCTCCCTGCTGAACCTGATGGAAACCTCGGGCGGCATCCGTGATGGCATGGCGGACATGGGTATCGTGTTGACGCCGTACTTCCCGTCGGAGTACCCGCGCACCAACCTGGTTGCGGAAATCTCCATGTCCCTGGAGCTGGACGGCCAGTCTCCGGATCAGGCCGGTCTGATTTATACCGGCGCCATGTCGGAGTTTATTTTCCTGAACTGCCCGGACTGCGTGTCCGAATTCGCAGACCAGAATCAGGTGTTCCTGGGCAGTGCCGCCACGCCGCCTTATTCGCTGCTGTGCCGCGACGAAATCAGCAGTCTGGACGATCTGGAAGGCAAGCAGCTGCGCACCTCCGGCGCGCAATGGGCGCGCTGGGCGGAATCCGTGGGCGCCAACCCGATCACCATGTCCGTCAATGAAATCTATGAAGGCCTCAGCCAGGGCGTGGTGGACTGCTCGGTTCAGTCCACCCCGGAGTTGTCCGTGTTCCGCCTGTTCGAAGTGATCGATTCGATCACCCTGAACTACCCCGGCGGTGTGTTCGGTGGCGTCGGTGCCAGCAATATCAATCTGGAGACCTGGCGTGGTCTGGACGACGAACAGCGTCAGGTGCTGTTGCGTGCCGCCGCGGCCTTGTCCGCTCACTTCAGCTGGGGCTATGAAACCGCCGGCGTCGAGAACGAAGCTACCGCTAAGAGCCAGGGCATCAAGATCATCGAGCCGGACGCGGCCATGCGCGAAGACAATGTGGCCTTCATCCAGCAGGACATGAAGACCATCGCCAGGTCCTACCAGGAGAAGTACGGCGTTGAAGACGGCGAGGCCATGATCGAGACCTTCCAGAAGCTGCTGCAGAAATGGGACGGGCTGATCGACGGCGTCGAGAGCGGCGATGAGCTGGCCGATATCTATTGGCGGGAAGTGTTCTCCAAAGTCGATGCCGGTGCCTACGCGCAATAGGCTCTGATCCCGCGGATGCGTTGAATACTCGGGAGGTATGAGTATGCGATTTCCAATCTTATGCGTGCTGGCCCTTGCCCTGGGGAGCACCGGTCTGGCGCATGGCGAAACCCTGCGTTTCGCCTCCGGCTATCCCCCCAATTCGGTGGCGGAAGACGCGGTGAAGAAATACATCGACGTTCTGGAAGAACAGACCGACGATGAGCTCACCGCGAAGCTGTATTCGCTGACGCTTCTGAATCTGAAGGAAACCTCGGCGGGTGTACGCGACGGCATGGCCGACGCGGGGATTGTGCTGTTCCCGTATTTCGCCGCTGAGTATCCGCGCATCAATATGCTGGCGGAGACCTCCATGCTGTTGAACAGCGGGGAGGAAGATCCCGACAAGGCGGGGTTAATCTTCACCGGCGCCTTCTCGGAGTTCCTGTTCCTGCATTGCCCACAGTGTGATCGGGAGATGGCCGGTCAGAACCAGGTGTTCCTCGGCTCCGCCTCCACGCCCACTTTGCCGTTGCTCTGCAATACACCGGTGAAGTCTCTGGAGGACCTGGCCGGTAAACGGTTGCGTTCCGGCGGCGCGCAATGGTCCCGCTGGGCTGAGTCGGTGGGCGCCACGCCGCTGAGCATGTCGGTCAATGAAATCTATGAGGGTCTGGATCAGGGCGTGGTCGACTGCACCATCCAGACCACCACGGAGTTGTCGATTTTCCGGCTCGACGAAGTGGCCAGCGATATCACGCTGGGCGTGCCCGGCGGCGTGTTCGGCGGTTCCGGCGTTAACAACATGAACCGGGACCGTTGGGCCGCCTTGAGCGACAGCCAGCGCCGGGCAGTGCTGCGCGCGTCCGCGACCCTGGCCGCCGAAGCGGCCTGGGGCTACGACTCGCTGGGTGAGCGCAACCTGCGGCAGGCCCGCGAGCAGGGCATCCAGGTGCACGAGGCCGGTGCCGATCTGAAACAGGCGACCCGTGAATTCATCGACCAGGATGTTCAGGCCATCGCCGGTAACTATCGCGAGCGCCACGACGTGCAGGACGCCGCGGAAATGATCGCGGCGTTCCGTCCTTTGTTGCAGCGGTGGGCCACGTTGATCCAGGACGTTGAAAGCCCGGACCAGCTGGCCGACCTCTATTGGACGGAGGTGTTTTCCAAAGTCGACCCGTCCACCTACGGGCAATAATCCGATCTGATCCTCGAAAAGGAGAGGCTGATGTACGCTTTGGGTCGCTGGTTGTCCCGGCTGACTAATTTCATGACCGTGCTGGGCGGTCTGGCGATCGCGCTGATGATGCTGCACGTTACCGCGGATGTCGTAGCGCGATTCCTGTTCGGCACGCCCATTCCTGGCACCATCACCGTGGTCTCCCACTATTACATGATCGTGGCCGCCTTCGTGCCGCTGGCGTTCGCGGAACAGAAGGAGGGCCACATTTCCGTCGAGGTGGTCACCGAGCGCCTGCCCGCCTTTGTGCAAAAGCACCTGCAGGGTTGGGCGCTGTTGCTCTCCAGCGGTGTGTTCGCCCTGTTGTCCGTGCGCACCTGGGGTGAGGCGATGTCAAAGTACGACATTGGCGCTTCCGTGGTGCAGGGCGACACCAGCGTCGCCGTCTGGCCCAGCTACTTCGTGCTGCCGGTGGGTACCGGGTTGCTGACGCTGGTGCTGGTCTACAAGTTCATCATCTATTTGTCCGGTGGCCGGTCCGGCCTGGACGCCAGCAGCGCCACCGCGGAAGAACTGCAGCTTGAAACCACCCCGGGCAAGGAGACCCACCATGAGTGATGTCGGTATTGGTCTCACCGGTCTGGGTATCCTGCTGGCGTTGATCGCGTTGCGCGTGCCCATCGGCATGGCGTTGATCGGGGTGTCGTTCGGCGGGCTGTGGTATCTGATGGGCTGGAACGTGGCCTGGGGCTCCTTGGGGCTGATTCCGTATCAGTTTTCCGCCAACTGGGTGCTCAGCTCGGTGCCCATGTTCCTGCTGCTGGGCTTTATTTGCTTCCATGCGCAACTGACTCAGGGGTTATTCCGCGCCGCGCGGTTATGGCTATCGGGGATTCCCGGGGGCCTGGCGGTGGCTTCGATCTTCGGTTCCGCCGGTTTTGCCGCGGTATCCGGCTCCTCGGTAGCGTGTTCCGCGGCCATGGGGCGCATCGCGGTGCCGGAGATGATGCGGCACGGCTATCGCGCGGAACTGGCCACCGGCACGGTGGCGGTGGCCGGCACCATCGGCGCGCTGATTCCGCCTTCGATCATCATGATCCTGTACGGCATCATCGCCCAGGTTCCGATCACCGGGTTGTTTCTCGGTGGCATCAGCGCCGGCATTCTCACCACCATCGGCTATATCGTGGTGGTGATGGTGCGGGTGAAGCTGAATCCGACGCTGGCACCGCGGGTGGAAGAGCACGTGCCGACGGCCGAAAAGGTGGCGGCCTTGAAAGAAACCTGGCCGGTGCTGCTGATCATGGTGGGCATCTTCGGCGGCCTGTTCGGCGGTATCTTCACCGCCACCGAGGCCGGCGCCGTGGGCGCCTTTCTGTCCTGCGTGGTGGCGCTGTTCAAGCGCGCCCTGAGCTGGCAGCGCTTTAAAAGCGCGATCCTGGAAACCCTGATGACCACCGGTGCTCTGCTGGTGATCGCGGTGGGCGCCAGCTTGCTGACGCGCTTTCTGTCGCTGTCCGGGGCGGGGGACTATCTGGCCAGCATGGTGATTGGCGGTGACGCCAGCACGGTGACCATCCTGATCGCGATCGTGCTGATCTATCTGCTGTTGGGTATGTTCCTGGAGCCGATCGGCGCCATGTTGCTGACGCTGCCCATCGTGCTGCCGATCATTGGCGCCGCTGATCTCAGCCTGCTCTGGTTCGGCATCATCCTCACCAAGCTGCTGGAAATCGGCATGATTACCCCGCCCATCGGCATGAACGTGTTCGTGATCAAAGGGGTCGTGGGGGATCTGGCCAGCACCACGTCGATCTTCAAAGGTATCTTCTGGTTCCTGGTCATGGACCTGTTCGTGTTGTTGTTCCTGATGACCGTGCCGGAGTTCATCCTGTTTCTGCCGAACCTGTTCGGCTGATTCCGGATCCGTCAGTGCAGCTGTGACCAGAACGCCTCGATGAGTGGATCATCGAGGCGTTTTTCCAACGCGAACAGACCCACCTCGTACGGCTCCAGAGGCGGCCGCACATCCAGAATACGGATGCGCGCCGCCAACGGGCTGTTGTCGAGCACCACGCGCGGCGCCACGCCGACGCCGAACCCCAGGCTCACCATGCTGACAATGGCCTCATTGCCGCTCACCTGAGCGTAGATGCGCGGCCGCACCCCGAGCGCTTTGAACCATTGATCGGTGCGCTGCCGGGCCAGCCCTTCCTCGGACAGAATCATGGGAACATCCTGCCAGGCTTCCGGGCGTGGCGCGCCGTTCAGCGACTGCAGCAATTTAGGCTGGTCGGCGGCGGCGATGAACAACAAAGGCGAGCGCAGGATAGGGCGAAACGCCACGCCCCTCGGCAGGGTGTCCGGTCGGGCGCCGATGGAAATGTCCTCCTCGCCACGCATCACCCGGGTCACGGCATGGGCCGGGTCGCCGGTGTGCAGCTTGATCTCGATGCGGGGAAAGTCGCTGCGGAACGCGCTGAGGATTTCGTGCAGGAAGCTGTAGCTGGCGGTCACCGAGCAGTACATGCTCAGCTCCCCCTGCAGCACGCGGCTGCTCTCCAGCATGGAATGACGCAGGCTGTCCCACTGCGCCAGGGTCTCCCGGGCGTACTGCTGAAAGCGCACGCCCTCCCGGGTCAGGCTGACGCTGCGGTTATCGCGCAGCAGCAGGGCCACCCCCAGCTCCGATTCCAGCTGTTTGATGGTGCGGCTCACGGCTGAGGGGCTCATGTGGCAGCGCTCGCCGGCCCGGCCGAAGTGCAGGGTGTCGGCGAGCGCCAGGAACAGGCGGAGTGGGCGGGTATCCATGCGGTCGTATCCCGAGCTGTATTTCATAAATCGGCATGTTGTGTTGCGAATATATCATTTTACGCAACGCTGAGCATGGCCTATGGTAGCGGCCATTCGTTAACCGTCATTGGGATACAACCATGCAAGTGTACTACGACAAAGACTGCGACCTTTCCATCATCCAGGGTAAGAAAGTGGCCATTATCGGCTACGGCTCCCAGGGCCACGCCCACGCCAACAACCTGAAAGAGTCCGGTGTGGACGTCGTGGTGGCGCTGCGTGAGGGCTCCAGCTCCGCGGCCAAGGCCGAGACCGCCGGCCTCACCGTGCAAAACGTACCGGACGCCGTGAAAGCCGCCGACGTGGTGATGGTGCTGGCCCCGGACGAGTACCAGGCCGCCATCTATCAGAACGAGATCGAGCCGAACCTGAAGCAGGGTGCTACGTTGGCGTTCGCCCATGGTTTCTGCATCCACTACAACCAGATCGTGCCGCGTCAGGACCTGGACGTGATCATGATCGCGCCCAAGGCGCCGGGCCACACCGTGCGCACCGAGTTCACCAAGGGCGGTGGGATTCCCGACCTGGTGGCGATCTTCCAGGACGCCTCCGGCCAGGCCAAGGATCTCGCCCTGTCCTACGCCTGTGGCATCGGCGGCGGCCGCACCGGCATCATCGAAACCACCTTCAAGGACGAAACCGAAACCGATCTGTTCGGCGAGCAGGCCGTGCTGTGCGGCGGCACCGTGGAGCTGGTGAAGGCGGCGTTTGAAACCCTGACCGACGCGGGCTACGCGCCGGAGATGGCGTACTTTGAGTGCCTGCACGAGCTCAAGCTGATCGTCGACCTGATGTACGAAGGCGGCATCGCCAACATGAACTACTCCATTTCCAACAACGCCGAGTACGGTGAGTACGTGACCGGCCCGGAAGTGATTAACGACGAGTCCCGCGCCGCCATGCGCAACGCGCTCAAGCGCATCCAGACCGGTGAGTACGCGAAGATGTTCATTAACGAGGGCAACTCCAACTACCCGAGCATGACCGCCCGCCGCCGGCTCAACGCCGAGCACCCCATTGAGCAGGTGGGTGAGAAGCTGCGTGGCATGATGCCCTGGATCAAGGCCAACCAGATCGTCGACAAAAGCAAGAACTGATGATCGGCGGCGGATGCGCCGCTCTGATAAGTCGCTGGTCTGGCCGGCGACACCGAAAAACGCGCCCCCCGGGGCGCGTTTTTTTTACCGCCGTCCCTGGCGGTCATCCTTCGGACCGTCGCTGTCGCGACGTCAAAAATTTCTCCCGGAAATTTTTTGTTGGCGGGGGCTGAGTTAGACTGGGGGTCTCATAACGACCGGCGAGGGATCATGGCCGAACACGACAATACCCCAGAGCAGCCCCAAAGCGACCCTTTCGAAGTGGTGGAGGCGGAGCATCGCACCGGTGCCCGGCATAAGGGGGTGTATTTGCTGCCCAACCTGTTCACCACCGGGGCGCTGTTCGCCGGCTTCTACGCCATCGTGGCGGCGATGAACGGCCTGTTCGAAGCGGCCGCGGTGGGCATTATCGTTGCCGGCATTCTGGATGGCCTGGACGGCGGTGTGGCCCGACTCACCAACACGCAGAGCAAATTCGGGGCCGAGTACGACTCGCTCTCCGACTGTGTGGCGTTCGGCGTGGCGCCGGGGTTGGTGGCCTATTCTTGGGCGCTCACCGAGCTTGGTAAGTTCGGCTGGATGGCCGCCTTCATCTACCTGGCCTGCGCCGCGTTACGGCTGGCGCGTTTTAATGTGCAGGCGGAAAGTACCGATAAGCGCTTCTTTATCGGTCTGCCGAGCCCCACCGGCGCCGGCCTCGTGGCCACCATGGTATGGCTGGGGGCGAGCCGGGGCATCGATGGCAATGAGGTGTCCTGGCTGGTGGCTCTGGTGGTAGCCGGCGCCGGCCTGTTGATGGTGTCCTCGGTGCGTTACCACTCGTTCAAGGAGTTTCATATCGGGCGGGTGCCGTTCAAGGTGCTGCTCGGGGTGATCGTGGCGTTCGCCATTGTTTTCCTGGATCCGCCGCTGGTGCTTCTCACCGTGGCGGTGGTCTATGTGACGGTGGGTTTGTTGCTGAGCCTCTGGGGGCTGCGCAAGGGTGCGCCGACGACGTGAACGAAGGAGGGCACCGCGGGGTGCCTTTGCTGGCGAGCGGTACGCGCGTCCGGGCTATTCTTTTTGACCTTGATCGGTTCTTGATCAAGAACTGTAAGCCTCTGTTTTTAATGGCTTTATCGTTCCGGTTCTCGCGGCGACAAACAGTCTCCGCTCAAAAGGTGACCGTTTGATAAAGAACTCATGAAAAAAGTGTTGACGGGTCACCGCAAATCTCTAGAATGCGCCCCCACAACGACGGCACACGGCGACACGCCAACAGCCGGTCGGGAAGCGAAACGCTTCCAACGTTCTTTAACAATCAGGCAAGCAAACGTGTGGGACCTGTTTGGAGTGGGTATCTCAAACAGATATCGGCTTTGAACAAGTCAACCTAGTTGAATTTGTTTCGAGCTGAGCATGATTTAAGTGCTCCTTCTTAGGAAGGCCACTTTAAACGCTTTATTGAACTGAAGAGTTTGATCATGGCTCAGATTGAACGCTGGCGGCAGGCCTAACACATGCAAGTCGAGCGGAAACGATGGGTGCTTGCACCCAGGCGTCGAGCGGCGGACGGGTGAGTAACGCGTGAGAATCTACCCATGAGTGGGGGATAACCCGGGGAAACTCGGGCTAATACCGCATACGCCCTACGGGGTAAAGCAGGGGACCTTTTGGCCTTGCGCTGATGGATGAGCTCGCGTCGGATTAGCTTGTTGGTGAGGTAAAGGCTCACCAAGGCGACGATCCGTAGCTGGTCTGAGAGGATGATCAGCCACACCGGGACTGAGACACGGCCCGGACTCCTACGGGAGGCAGCAGTGGGGAATCTTGGACAATGGGGGCAACCCTGATCCAGCCATGCCGCGTGTGTGAAGAAGGCCTTCGGGTTGTAAAGCACTTTCAGCAGGGAGGAAGGCTTTGGGTTAATACCCTGGAGTACTTGACGTTACCTGCAGAAGAAGCACCGGCTAATTTCGTGCCAGCAGCCGCGGTAATACGAAAGGTGCAAGCGTTAATCGGAATTACTGGGCGTAAAGCGCGCGTAGGCGGTGTGTTAAGTCGGATGTGAAAGCCCAGGGCTCAACCTTGGAATTGCATCCGATACTGGCACGCTAGAGTGCAGTAGAGGGAGGTGGAATTTCCGGTGTAGCGGTGAAATGCGTAGAGATCGGAAGGAACACCAGTGGCGAAGGCGGCCTCCTGGACTGACACTGACGCTGAGGTGCGAAAGCGTGGGGAGCAAACAGGATTAGATACCCTGGTAGTCCACGCTGTAAACGATGTCTACTAGCCGTCGGGGTCCTTAGTGACTTTGGTGGCGCAGCTAACGCGATAAGTAGACCGCCTGGGGAGTACGGCCGCAAGGTTAAAACTCAAATGAATTGACGGGGGCCCGCACAAGCGGTGGAGCATGTGGTTTAATTCGATGCAACGCGAAGAACCTTACCAGGTCTTGACATCCTCGGAATTTGGCAGAGATGCCTTAGTGCCTTCGGGAGCCGAGTGACAGGTGCTGCATGGCCGTCGTCAGCTCGTGTCGTGAGATGTTGGGTTAAGTCCCGTAACGAGCGCAACCCTTGTCCTTAGTTGCCAGCACATAATGGTGGGAACTCTAGGGAGACTGCCGGTGACAAACCGGAGGAAGGTGGGGACGACGTCAGGTCATCATGGCCCTTACGACCTGGGCTACACACGTGCTACAATGGCTGGTACAGAGGGTTGCGAAGTCGCGAGGCGAAGCTAATCCCTTAAAGCCAGTCGTAGTCCGGATCGGAGTCTGCAACTCGACTCCGTGAAGTCGGAATCGCTAGTAATCGCGGATCAGAATGCCGCGGTGAATACGTTCCCGGGCCTTGTACACACCGCCCGTCACACCATGGGAGTGGATTGCACCAGAAGTGGCTAGTCTAACTACGGAGGACGGTCACCACGGTGTGGTTCATGACTGGGGTGAAGTCGTAACAAGGTAGCCGTAGGGGAACCTGCGGCTGGATCACCTCCTTAACGACTTGAGTACCTGCCCAAGCAGGGACCCACACGTTTGCTTGTCTG
>Ga0310342_100000076_pt1 | contig 44949 bp, 54 predicted proteins | sample S15DNA20500_MG_FD_206155 | JGI IMG/M metagenome (GOLD analysis project Ga0310342, IMG submission 206155) | Marine microbial communities from station ALOHA, North Pacific Subtropical Gyre - S1503-DNA-20-500_MG | ecosystem: Environmental > Aquatic > Marine > Oceanic | place: Pacific Ocean: North... | reverse complement strand
TGCAAAAATCGTCATCTATACAAATACATTCGCCATCTTCTAAACAATCACACATTGAAGGGTTCCTCCGTATTTAACTTAACTACTTCACCTGTTAATGTTTCGACATAATCTAATACGTCAATAAACTCATCAAACTCTTCCATTCTTGTATGGAATACTTTAACTTTATCAGGTCGTACATTTATAGAAATTAATCCAGATTCATCTACAATTTTCCAATTATCGTTGAAATCTTTTTTAAATTCTAACATATACCTCTATTCGTTTTCCAGAACTTTCATTCCCAATGCGATGATTCCACCTATTGTAGCTGTTGCTAATTCAGGTATCCCTTGCATCGCACCGATTCCCGCTAATACTCCTAAAACTATTATTGATAAAAATATCTGCGGTCTAAGTTTTCCTATCATTTACTTCCCCTTGTATTCTCGGAACTCTATTTGTTCCCAATACTTGATTGATTCTTCATACTTATGGTATTTAAATTTTTTCTTTATCTTACGAAGCCATTTAAACACTTATGATATTTGAATCCTCCTGCCAAGTTCCTTGTTTATTTGTCTTAATGACAAAGCACTTCTCGCACTTACAGAGCGAAGGGTTATGCGCCTCACCCTTTACTTCTTTTTTTACTGTGATTCCTTCTTCCGCTACCCATCCTAAAAATGATTTAGTGAGGGAAGATACAGGAATCTCCTTAGAATTCGCCCCTTGGACAACTCCCGGTTTAACGTATTCCCCACCTACAACTGGTGGTGTTAGAGCATCATCATAATGTCTTATTCCCAAGTTTTGTCCCGCTTCATTTACTGCCCACGGAACTTTCTTATGGGCAAACGGAGAGGGGTCTTCTTCAAGTACGGGAGTGTACCTAGCCATTTCAGATTCCACTTCTGCTGGAAATCCATATTCATCCAACAAACGATGGTGTTCCTGTTGTCTTCCCTGCGTGTTGTGTAGAGTTGGAAAAGATGCTCCATACTCTCCGTCTACTGTTACTATTTTTTGTAGCGGTTCTACTTCCTCTTTCATAAATTGAAAGAACGATTTAGTAAAATCTACATCACCTTTATTAGTCATTGTAAGTTTGACCTCCCATTGAGGAATATCCTCTTTAGTTATAAGACAACTACCATCAGCACATGAACCTGTATGGTGTACCTCTGATTTAATTATATCGAAATTAGCTGCTTGGTTTACACCTTTTTCACATACAGTTACTTCTGCTAATTCCATATCATCTACTTGTAATACGGTTTGTAATCCTTTGGTTATATTCTGAGTTTTAGTTGCACTTCCCGCAATACTATAACTCTTTAATTTTCCTTCTTTGACTTGTTCCATAACCTTGTCCGCAATTTTAGTATCATCACGTAACTCAGTAATAAAGAAAAGTCCATGTTCATCAACACCAGATTTAAATATCTGTCCGCCTTTACTAATGTATGCTGGTAATGCCCAGCCTACTTGAACGTCTGAATGAAGAACCATTGTATTCCTAGTTCGGAAATTCTTCATGTATTTCTTAAAGGCTCTATCCATCGCACCAGTAGTAATGAGATGTCCTTCTCTGTCTACTAGTTCCACCGATGCTGGGCCACCTAAAACCATAGGGTCTTTATCTATTAACCCATAATCTTGGACAGCTTTTGCATATGTTTTATCATCTGGATATGCTCTATGAAGTGTGAGTAATTCTGCTCCAGAAGCAAGCCCTGCTTTATACAGTCTCTTATATTCTTCCAAAGCATCTGTAATATCTTCAAGTGTGACTCTTCCATCAGCGGCTTTTTCTAAAGGCATGATAGAAAGGTCTTCTTGAATATCGGACATGTAGGTAGTTCCCCAATTTGTAGGATTAGGAAGTTCTCCTATTGCAGTCTCGATAGTGGTCGTGGTCATTTTAATATCCTGCTATACCCCAGATAACTCCTTTAACTGTAGGAGTTCCAGAAGCTGAAACAACAGATACTTTATCCCTAAAATCTATAGGAAAGTTAGTCTCAAATGTTTCTCCTGCAAGTACCGCAATTCCAGTACTTGATGAAGCTGTTGAATCAAATGCCACATATACAATTTCTCCAGCTGAACTTGATTCATTTTTAATTTGAATACCTCGTATAACTGACATATCAGGTTTCTTAATAGATGTAGAAGCATTAGCAGTTCCCGTCCATTCGTAATTAACTCCTTGATTACCATCTACATATGTAGATACCGCAGTAGTATCTTCTCGTATTTCAAATCCCATCTTATCAATATACATATTTATATTGTGTTGAGTTCCAGTTGTTACATACATTCTATAGGATGCCCCTGCTGTTTGAGCAGGAACGGCATAGGTAGTTGTGATACGTCTAAAGGATGTAGCTAAATTATCATCGGCTGAAGATGCCAAGACAGTACTTCCATCTGCATCTCGTATTTCAATAGTAGCATTACCCGAAGCGGATGCACCACGATGTTCACATTGAACTGTGATATGTTGAACATTAACACTAAATGGTATAGTTGGTGATTGCCAATAAAAACCTTCACCAGCCGCACTATTCGCAGGATTAACTAATAAAGAATTAGTTCCATGAGATGCTTGATCAGTTGATTGAGATATAGCTGAACCAGCCGCAGTAAACATTGTAATGTCAGATGATTCAACACTTGGATTTGTTATTAAATTAACAGCCACTTCCCCTTGTCCAACTGCTTTCAATGTTGATGCAGTTGTTGAGGTTGCTGTTCTAAATGGGGCATATTTTGTGTAGGGATGTACAGATTGACGAGTAGAGGAATCTACTTCCCATTGTCGTATATCTGTATGTCGTTCATTAGCCATAGTTAAAGGTACTCCTAATTAATCCATTTTGTTATTGCGGCAAAGCTTGCCAGTACTGCGGTTGTATGCATTACTAAAAAGGCAACCGCCATAAGTCCAGATTTTGCACCATAAACTTTAGAACGCCAATCATTTATATCATCCATTTGAGTGTTCATATTAGACAATGTGGCATTAATACTCTCATTAATTACAGTTTGACTTGCAATGTAATTATCGAGTCGTTCCATATAGATGGCTAGATTTACTGACATTTCTTGATCCGTAACTTTTGTAGTCATAAATAGTTTACCACATTATTAAATTAAATACAATTAAAATGGGGGTAGGGATTTTATCCCCCACCCCCAGAGAAATTAAGCGTTCAGGTCGCCAATTTTTGCTTGAACCCAGATGTTCTTACATCGCATCTCAGCCATAGTGTAGAGTAATCCTCTAACAACTAGAGCATTTGCTGCGAAGTAGTCACGGTTCTCAACATACTGAGTAGGTTGAGCAACTGCGATTTCTAGATAGTCTGTATCCAAAACATAAATGTTTGAACCTAGTACAGCGTCATTGGATGCTACTGACTTAGGAGTATCCGCATCTGGTAGAATTGGAATTCCTTGATAAGTAGCGAGTACTAGACCAGTTCGTGTACCGGGGAAAGTCCTTTCGGAACCAACTCCAACTTGGTACTCTTCCTGACCCATATACCTTTGGTTGGCATTCAACAGTCTGTTCATGTTGAAATACTGATCATGACCCATAACAATAAGTTTTGGTTCACCACCATTCTCTCTTATTTTCTGAATAGCTGTATCAACCATCTGGAGAGTCAATGCTCGTCCAGTTCCACCGTTCATGTCAACGTTGGCAGCAGCGTTCCAGCCACCAGCAGTACGACCACCATAAGATAGGTCATATGCACGGGCTTGTCCACCACCAGACACACCACCATAGGTGACTCCGTCTTCGTTAACAATGTCGTCAATGGATGTAAGACCAGCCCTGCTGTATATGAAGGCTAGGTCACCATCGGCAAATGTAGTACCGCTAGCAACAGTAACAACACCTGTGGACTCATTTACAGCGGAAACAACGGAACCAGAAGTCCTGTCAAATCCACCAGCGGAGATGTCTCTTTGAGAAACTGCGTCCCCGACTTTAAAGTGTTTAGCTATAGCAGCTGGAACAGTAAAGGCTGTTCCTGATCCTGCTGATGCTATGTACGCAGAACCAGCGAGTAGTTCTTCGTTCATTTCCTTGATGTGGTCTACTTGAGCGTTCTCGTTCTCAAGTGCCAATACGTCCCCTACGCCACCTTCAAGCTGTGCTGTGAAGACCGACTTGACCGATGCACCAAAGGTGGTCGATACAATTCGTGGTAGTGAACTTACCGTAGCAATGTTAGACACATCAACTGTTGGAAGTGCGCCAGTTTCAGTTACAGGTCGGCTCCTGTTGGAACCTCTGTCTGTCCTGACCCTCCAACCAGCTGTGTTGCCCCACACAACTCTTGGTATGGCATTGAAAAAACGAGTCTGGTTATTCAAGGCTTGCCAGACTTTACGCCCATATGTTGTATTGAATATACCTGTTGCAGTATCAACAGTAAAATAGGACTGCTTCTGTAAGTATTCAGGGCCGAATACTGACTGATACAGACCACGTTGAGACTGAGCAAGATATTCGCTCAAACTTGGGTTAGCCATAATAGTTTTTACCTCTTTCCTATTTTAGGATATGATTAATTTTTAGAGAAGTTCTCTTGGAACTCCGTCTGTTTGTCCCATCTCAATCTGATGTTGCCACTTTCGTAGTTCACCATATGAAATGTTTACCAATTCGTCAGCGACTTCTGTGCTGTCAGACTTCTGAATAGGTGCTACTCCATCTGTTCCCAATGTTGGGGTAATCATTTCTGGAGCCTTTAGCGAGTCAGATTCGGAGAATCCCATCTTTCGTAGGCGACCCTCTGCCTCGTCCGCTACCGCTTTTTGCATTCCAGCTTCGTAAGCCTCTAGCTGCTTTTTCATGGCATCTAGTTGAGACTTCATAGCCTTCATCTCGTCTGAGTCATCGTCTTCCTCTTCCGTTGCGGGTTCGGGAGTCGGATACTCATCGTCCTCTTTACCATATCCACCCTTTTCCTCAATATCAGCATCTGCATCGTCTTCAGGCTTTTCATCGTCTTCTTTTAACATAGCCTGAATAGTGTTTTGCTGATCTTCTATCTTGGTAGTAGGCGTTACTGCTGCTTCTGAATCATCAGCGTCAGTAGGCGTTCCACCTGTTCCCTTTGCTTTTCTCTCGTCACCACTAACATCCATGCCATTGAATTCTGCTTTTAGCACTCCAATAACTTCGTTAGCAATAGACTTTACCAAATCTGCTCTTGATGCGTCTGCGGCCTTTTGAATTTCTTCTTCTTTTTCTTCCTCTTCTTCCTTAGAAAGACGAGTGTCCATTTTCTGAAGAACTTCAGCAACCGCAGCGAGGGCTAGATTAGTTCCCTCAATCTGCTTTTCCAATCGTTCATTGTTATCCATTCCATACCTCCTAGAGTCGAACTTTTGGTTATTATTTTATAATGCCCTTAAAGTTGGTCTAAGCCACCTCCGACTCTAAGAAGACGTTATACTATAGTATTATACTAAGATAATCGAAAAATTCTAAAAAGATTATACGTCCGTATCTTCGGGTATCCCATTGGCTTCTAATTGAAGCATTTCGTTCCTAAAATCGTACAATGGAACCTGTACTAACTTCTTCATTTTTTCGCATTGATTGCCTTCTGGCATAGTAGCTTCTACTAAGTCTAATATCTTTCCTACCATACGAGAATGTTTTGCTATAATATATTCTTGTACGGGGGTTATTTTCATTTTTGTCTCAGCCATTTCTTTACTCCTCATATATATTAATTTTTCTGGGTAGGAGTCTACGAAGCCATCTAGGTTGTTTGCTTTTAACTGTTGAGTAAGCCACTTCAATCCACGGTTTACTTACATAAGGGTCTTTCATATTTCTCATATACCACCTTTCATTAACAGCTTTTTCTTTATGTGCTAAAGATACGGATGGTTTATATCCCGTATAATGCTTCTTATGACGCTTAACAGTTGTAGTACCTCCAGATGGTAAACGTCTTTTATGTTGCCTTATATCGGAAGTCCATTTAAAATCTGGTATCCCATATGTTCCGTTATGGACATCCCACGAATGGGGTGCAGAATATCTAATTTCCACTCCCTTTTCCCCTATCGTTTTCACAGACCCAGACTCTTTTAAAACCCCTGACCTAGTGGGAACCGTTCTCTGACATTCATCGAAAACCTCTTTACCGAAATCACTTATAACTTTTACCATAGTCATATCCACGGCTTTAGCGATCTTCTTTTGAACAGATTTTGCAGACGGCATAGTCCCTACCTATAAATCTTAATAAATTATTATACTAAGTTAATAGAAATATTCTATTAAGAAGCCCAGACTTCTGGTAAGGAGTCTTTAAATTTACTGACGGTTTTATCGTAGATGTTTAAATATATAATTTCCTTACCGATACTACCATATTTTGGATGCCAGTAAGTAACTATCTGTTTTGGTTTTGTTGCTGTATGTAAGCGTTGTAAAGCAAACTCATCTGGGCCTTTCATACAACCACAGATATGTAATTCACCTGTTCCAATATCAATTTCATCTATACGGTGAAAGTGTCCAATCATTGCTGAGTCGAAATTTAAAGGTTCTCCATCAGTTAAGTAACCTAACCCTGTCTCAACTTCATAATTCTTTTTGTATTGAAACACACCACGCAAACTAGTTATAGCTTTTGTAATAGACATGTTAGAACCCGCCCCAGAAATACTATCTCCGTGCATTAAAAGGATTCGGTTCTTATTAACTTCTACCATATTCACATAACTCTTAGGAATACTAAAAGAAATATTATCCTGATTCTTACAAAATGCTGCTACCCATTGGTATAACATAAAATCCCAATCCATATATTTATCTTTCATCGGAGGTTTTCTAGTCATTCGACCATGATTACCTACAACACATGGGACTCTTACAGATTTAAAATGGGGGGCTAAATACATTAATGCTTGAGCAATTAAGTTTGCTCCACGAATCATTTGCTCCATACAATTATCTAAATTGCTGCGGGCAAGTTCTTCATGAATATCACCACTAATCATATCTCCTAACATTGGAATAACAATATCATCAATCGGTACAGAGTTACGTCTAAGATTTACAAGAGTTAATAATTGAGTTGCCCACCCGTATAATCTTCGATTAAAGATATCAAAGCTATACACATTCATTCCCAACATTTGTTCTTTATCTACATACTCACCGATATGGGTGTCGGTTAAAGGAGCCACTACTGTTTGAGTACTACTACCTTGAGTATCTCCAGTTGGGGGTAAATATTTAACAGGTTCAATATTTTCAAAATTAGGAGCATATTCTTTAATTGCATCAACTACAAGTTCTTTTTTAGCATTATCTCGTAATGAAGCATTATACAGTTTCTTATAAAAGTAGGCTTCATGTTTATAGGTTTCTACTTTTTTATCAAGTTTAATTCGGGCGTTGTCATCATCGAAAGAATCCAAATGGGCGTTTCCAAGTTCCAAAACGTTTCTGTCGTGCCATCTTTGGATCGTTGTCCTGTGGACTGAAACTCCGAAGGAACTCTCTAACCATTTGGCTATCGCCGTCCAAGTTGCCCCCGCCTCCCGTCTTTTTATTATCTCTGATTTTGCCTGTTCTGGAATCATATTGTCTCCTGACCTTTAATACTATTATCTTGCCACACGTAATACATTGCAAATCTTCATCATCATTTCTAAACATGCGACCTTCGCACTTAGGGCATATATTACCAGATAACCGTGGGGCTGTCAACTATCTAGATCGTCTAAAATACTCTTGAGAAAAAGCCCGTGTTCTTTACGCAGTTCACGATCAATTCGTTTCTCGTCCTCATCTTCGTATAAAGTATCTTGACTACCTCCAGCATGTAATGAATCATTTTGAGATTCACCAGCATCCCAACCGAATTGTATATTAACTCCCGCTGGAGCAGCTTCGGATGCATGTGCAGTAGTTGGGGTATTATCATCCCCTTCATCATTTAATCGTTTAATTCTAGCTTCTTCTGCGAGTTGTTCTTGGGCTGCCTGTTTATTAGGTTTAGCATCAAACTCTACAGGATTTTTAGCTTCATCTTCTTTTTTCAATTCTTTCCTCACCCAATTTAATAAGTCTACAGCAAAACTTTTTTCCATTTTGCGTTCTGGACTTCTGTCTGTTATGAAGGCATTTAAGCGATCTACACCAGTAACCTTCTTTTTTCTTTGTTTCTTTCCTCGTTCTGAATGGGTGGGAGTAAATATTCCAGCATTTTCGGAAGTAAATACAGTTCCTTCACCACCTCCGAATGAGCCACCATCACCTCCACCACCATCACCGCCTTCTTTCTGTACAAATTCAGACGCAGTATCATAACGTTTTTTATTTGATTCAGTATATTTTTGTTCGCCTTTCACGTTTTTACCATCTCCACGAGGATTAGTTATCCAAGCTTTTTGATATCCTGACGCATGGGCAGCTTGTGCTACCTCTTGTGCTTTTTCTTCAGAATCAAATGGGCCTTGGCTTCCCCAATACCACCCATTATCTCGTTTAGTAATCGGCATCATCATCCTCAATTGTAGGTGTACTAGCTGGAGGTGTTTGCCGTCTTTCAGGTGGTTTAGGAAAAGTAGCTTTTTCTACATCCACTACACCTAATGGGCCAAGTGATGCTACATAATCTGTACCATTTTGGGCAAACCACATCTTAGAGAAATCTGGAGAGACTTCCTTAATTTCTGGAGCAGTATAACCCTTATTATATAATGAAGTCATAAAATCTGAACTAAGCGTTAGATCATTTTTAGATCGTGCTTCTGCATATTCGTCAATGTCACGTTCTTCATTAGGGGCTTTGTCATGCCAATCAGGTGTTCTCCCACCAGTACGTCCTTTAAATTTTCTTTTATGTTGTGGTATAGTCTTCAACATAGCTTGCACAGGTTCACCTTCTTCCCCCTCTGCCGCTTCTGGAACAGCTTCGTCAGCCGCTTGTTCGGCTCCCATCATCGCTTGTTGTTGTTCCTGCATTTCAAATTGTTCTTTTTGTTGTTGAAGTCCCATAGCCATTTGTTCAGCATTCATCTGAGCAGTTGGTACAGGTGAACCACTTATTATAAATTCTGCTTCATCTAAAGCAACATTTTCTTGTTTTAATTCTACATCAAATCCTAATTGGGCAAACTGTGAAACAATCTGTACCTTTTGCTGTGCCATACTTAATCTAGTAGATTCAGCTTTTTCTTCAGGATTTGGTAATTTAATTTCCCAATCTGTAACACCAAAAGCTTTCAACAAAGCGGGAAATACTTTTTCATGGAAAAGTCTTTGGTCACTTTCTACAACACGACTCATAACAACTAATTGTTGAGTTTGGGTAGATAGACCACCAAACGCTTCGGGTGCGCCTTGCCATGCTGGGGTAACCCCCCACATTGCAGCAACACGTTCTCGTATTTCTTCCCTAACAGGTAAATAATCCATCTCTTGTAGAGTATGGAATAGTCTAACCATATCAACTCTACCTCTTTGGTTTCTAGCAGATACAGCTACCATTGGGATATAGTTCGGGTCTAATCTTGTTTGTGCCGCAATATGTTCTCTTTCTCTACGTAATGACTCAGGGTCATCAGTAGTTACCATAACCATAGCAGCGGGCATTTTTCTTTCAAAGAAATACCTATAGAGGTTTTTATCCATACCTATAAGTGTTAAAGCCTTTTCAAAGATTGTTAAGATTGGACTCCAACCATATGTTTCAGATGGAGAAAATTTACTTAGATGTATTATTTCATTATCCAATAAATACATCCTATTATTCCTATGATAATAAGTGTACATTGCAGGAAGTTTTTGTATATCACAATCATCTTCAGAACATGGCCCAGATGTTTCAGTTGCATTATCCCTATGAATAGGACAAATAAAATGGGCATTTTTAGGAAGTCCTTGAGTATCTAAATCAAATTCAACCAGAGCAGGATTCAATCTACGAATCTCTGTTACTCTAGATCGTACTGTTTTATTACCCATATCTTTGTACTCTTTAGCTAAATACAAAAACCCATCATCTAAAGAGTTTACGTCAAAATGAAATTGTCTAAAGACTTCTTCTAAACTTTGATCAAATAAGTTAGCATCTACTAACCACTCTAAAATCTTTTCCCTTTGTTCGGGATCAGGGTCAGAAACTTTTGGAACTATTTCAAGACCTCTTCTAAATACTTCAGTAGTGATATGGTTAAGTGGGCCACGAATTTCTTCGACAGACATAGCAACTGTTTGTAAATCCATTACAAGCTGTTGTCTATACGCCATCTGGTGGCGTACCCACGTATTAACTATATGGTCTAGCCCAATTGTAGGAGTTTTAGATGTTTCTCCTGCGGACTTCATTAATTGAAACATGTTTATCTGATTATTTAAATCAGACATTTGCTGTACCATTTGAGGTACTTGCGGCATGTATTCGGATAATTTCATATCTAATCCTCAGAATTAGTCAAGTTCGCCATATCACTTATAGAAACCATTTTAAGGATTGACTCCATTGCTTTCTCTTTTAATTTATATTGCTCTGTATGAGAGGTATCCCTAACAACTTCTGATTTTTCTTCTTTTAATTTAAGAATATCTTCATGAAGTTTCTGAATTTCTTGATCTTTATCAAGAATAATTGCTTCTAATTCTGCTTCCCCTGTCCCAAAATTAGCATTCTCTAAAACTCCAGCACGAGCAGCTTCTTTAATCAAAGCTATAAACTCGCCTTCAGTTAAGACGGTTACAGCAGGACTATCATCGGGGACATCCTCTTCCGCACTCATCATTTTAACTTCGTCATGCCACGCATTTAAAATGCGCCATGTACCTTTCTCATCTTTTGTAGCGACATATTGTTGATCCATGCCGTCTAACATACTTCCTATAGGCATAATTCTCTCCTACGTTCTTTATTATACTATTAACTTAACGCTTTCTCTAATTTTTGAGGGCTAAAGCCCACGATCATATTATCTCCGATTACGGTTACTGGTGTAACTCTAAATCCCATACGCAATAAATCGTCTGCGTATTCAAGATTTTCGGAAACATTATATTCAGTAAATTCATAATTTCTATCTGATAACCACATCTTGGTCATTGCACATGGGCCTCAACCTTTAGATGTAAATACAGTTATATCAGGCATTATCGCCTCCTTACAGTTAAATCTAATTCCCCTTTTCTTATCTTCTTTTCACAAAGGTAACATACCTTATGACCTTTTTTAACATTTAGTTTAACACCACAACGGCATTTTGTCCAGTTCCTTCTAGCCATTAATTATACCAATTGATAAAATTGCTACAAGTCCGCCAATGGCGAAGAGGACTGCCAGTTGTATTAACAGTCCCCATAATTCTGAGTTTTTCCAACCCATCGTAATACACCTTATTCGTTAGTTAAAGTTTGAGTAGGTGCGCCTATAGCAACTTCAACGTTGTCCGTTACTGTCCAATTAGCGGAAGTTACACTTTGATTAATTTTAAATTCTTTTGTTGCAAATCCATCCGAAGCACCCGCATTACCACCGCCACCTATTTCGTTTAATTCAACTATAAGTGTGCCGACCTTCATTCGATCAAATACACAAGCACCACCTTCCGTATATAAATTTGAAAGGGTTAGTTTATCTATCTTCCCATTAACATTACTTGTGGGAGCATCTATATGTATTCTGTCATATGATCCGCCAGAGGTTATCATTGCTTCTGCTTGATGGTGTCCACCCCCTATTGCCCGCATTCGTGAGGTTCCCGGTGTAGTGTTAATACTTTGACCGTCCGAAGCATTTCCAATAACTTTTATGGTATGAGCCTCGATATTATCAAAATACATCATAGTACAGCGGGATTTTTCAATTATTAATTCACCGATTTCTAGAACCGTATCAGTTGTGTTTTCTCCTTGGACATCAACTCCACCAATCAATACTGCTGTAGCCGAAGCCGCAGTACCACCAGTAGGTGTGTATGCTGATGAAGGTATTGCTGAACCGTTATATACAGTTCCTACGGATACATTTTCAATTCTAATTTCTCTTACTGGAGTAGAACCAAGAACTATTCGTAATGTATTGTCCTCTTTATTGTCTTTTCTCCACGCCATTGATTGCTCAAGGGTAGCAGACGGTTGTTGAGCAGGGGCAGCATAAATACCGCTATCCCCGTTTGTAAAGGATCGTTCAGCTAATATTGTTTCATTGACTGCGACACCACCCGCAGCTGTAGAACCAACCGCTAATAAACCTACCGCCATTTGAGGACTGAATCCCATCGCTCTAAGTAAAGAGTATGGAGACATGGCAACTTTAAAAAATGTTTTCCATTTGGCAGATTCTTCATTTAAATAATTGATTTTTGCAAGAATCCAATTTCTCCAAATAACCGTTTTTCTATATGCGTTAAGTGGGGATCGAACAATTGCCATTGGGGTGGCTTTTATTACTTTCCACCACGATTTAAAGTTCGCTACATGAAGCAATAATCCGAACACAATTAAACCTGAAGAGGCTCCAATTGTATACATAGAATTTGCTTGTAAATATTGAACATATTCAAATAGCTGATTAGCTACTGAAAATTGAATGTACGGAGTGATCCAAGGAATTGGGTTTATATACGAAACAAATAACCCCAAACCACCTATTGTAATTAAAATTGAAGTATTGATTATCCCTAATACAGTAACTATTTTCTTAATAGGTATAGTTATTGTAGGTACTTTTACACTAGGCAAACTAAATTTTACCGTAGGTAAAGTAATCTTAGGCATAGTAACCTTTTCAAGAATTCTTTTAAACATTTAAACACCTCTGACTAAAAGTCTGTCTGAATGTACAAAGGAGTTTGTTCACCTATGTATGCTCCTTGTACGTTGTAATCAAACCATTCTACAGCTTCAATGTCGCTCATCCCATCCCGATTCATAAATACTTCAATTACTTTATCTCTTTCATAAACAGCAATAGAATCATCTATTACTCCTACAAAAGCATCTGCAAAATCCATTTGCTCTTCATCACTACCTAATAATACTAAAGATAATTCAGCATCTTCCATATATTTAATAGCTTTTTCTAGTCTATTCATAGACCTTCTTCCTTATTATACTAATTTCTAAGCAATTTCACACGCACTCCAATCACACGTTAAGCACTTGTGACAACCAGATTCATAAATTATGTTGGGATTATCACAGCAATCGAATGTTTCGGCTTCTTGCGTTCCCTTAACTAAGACTTCTTTTTCTCGACTTCCTGCCCTATAAACAGTAATTCCTTTACACCCTAATTCATGAGCATTTAAATAAGCTGCTTTAACATCTTCTATAGTTGCATCATTAGCGAAATTTATAGTTTTAGAAATTCCTGAATCAACATAAGGTTGAAAACTTGCTTGCATCTTTACATGATCTTCGGGAGCAATTTCTGGGGCTGTTCGATAAAGTTCTTTAGCCCAACTTGGAACTTCCTCTCTATCTTGTAAAGAACCTCCATTAGCTAGATACTCCATTAACTCTTCCGAATAAAAACCGTTTTCTTTGGCATCAGCCTCAAATAACTCATTTACATATGTAAGGGATTCACCTTCTAGAATATTTTGTTTCGTCCATGCTAAAGCAAATAGTGGTTCTATTCCACTAGAGCAATTTGCTAACATTGAAATTGTACCTGTGGGCGCAACAGTAGTTCTACAAGCGTTTCTTATAGGATTTTCATAATCACTATCTGACCACGCAGGAAAAGGCCCACGCATAATAGCTAATTTTCTAGATTCGTCATCCGCCCATTCACGAATGAAACTCATCATTATTGTCCCAACATCTTGACCTTCTTCATAATTATATGGGATGTTTAATTTAACTAAAGCATCAGCAAAACCCATTACACCCAGACCAATTTTTCTAGTTGCTTTTGTCATTCTTTCTATTTCAGGAGTTGCGTACTCATTAGCATCAATTACGTTATCCAAAAAACGTACAGCAAGTCGTGTTACGTATTCTAAACGTGTCCAATCTACACGTTCACTCCAACTATTTAGAGGTACGTCCAGAATAAATTTTGCTAAATTAATGGAACCTAAGTTACATGATTCATTTCCTAACAGGGGTTGTTCACCACAAGGATTTGTAGCAATCATTTCACCATATCTATTAATAACTCGGTTATCTTTATTTACCCTATCAATAAATATCATACCGGGTTCACCGTTTCTCCAAGCACCTTGAATAATTTCATCCAGTACTTCTCCCGCATTTAGTGAACCAACCACCTGTCGATTAGTAGGATTGATTAAATCATACTCTACCCTCGCTTCCGCTTTCTTAATCCAGTTAGAGTCGCAAGCCACGCTGATATTAAAATTATGTATGTCACCTTCCACATACTTGCATCGTATAAAGTCCATAATATCAGGATGTGTAACGTCCATAACAGCCATATTAGCCCCATCACGTTTTCCTCCTTGTGTTATCATAGAAGAAACTCGTGACAGCGTTTTTAACACCTCGATAGGGCCACAGGCAATTCCATGAGTTGTTTTAATACGATCCCCTTTAGGTCGTATTTTTGATAACGAAAATCCTGTCCCACCACCAAACTTTTGAACCATAGCAGTATCAGTAGCTGCCTTCATAATACCTTCCATACTATCTTCTAAAGGTAAAACGAAACACGCAGATAGTGTACCTTGCTCAGTTCCTGCGTTCATTAATGTGGGAGAGTTGGGTATAAATTCTAAACTAGCCATAATTTCTTCAAACTCTAATGCAACTAGGTCAGACTGAATTGGTATAGCCCCATAGTGTATAGTTTCTACACTTGCAATAGCTGTGGCTACACGTTTAAATAGAGAGTCACCATTTTCTATGACTTCTCCGTCAGAATTTTTTTGATAATATCGCTTGGATGCGACAAATTCAGCTTGTTTTGTTAATGTTGTCATTATATTTCTCCTAAAAGTTTATCCTCTTGCACCACAGTAAATGCATAATTTATTTTCTGGAACCCAAAAAGACGAGTTGCAAACGGCTTCTCGACATTTTGGATTAGGGGCTTCTGTCGCTATGGAATGCTCATTAGCTGGTTCCATCTGTAACTTTCCAAACACCTTTTCTTTAGTATAATCCTTCATGTTCAGATCGTCAACTGCTTGCGCCCTACTTTCAGGAGTCTCACCCGGAGATACCGCATCCAACCAAGACACGGCACTACCTAAGTCTGTAAATTTATATGCTGTATCATGGATTGCTTGTAACGCCATTCCTATGGAGAAAAAAGCATCGCCATGACCTGTAGGAGTCTCAGGGGCTTTCAGTTCATTACTAACTGACAAAATCTGTTGTTTCTGTCGCTCATCTTCTAATAAGTGTAAATTACCTCCATGCACAAATTCTTCAAAAACATGTGCCATAGTATTTTTACTTTTACGTGAAAAAATCATTGAATGCCATCTAGCATCCAAACCTCTATCTTCTAATTCTCCACGGGTATTATCAATAAAACCCATAGTTAATTCAAAGTTCTCAGCTACTTCATTAAGGAAAACAATTTGATCTGAGTACGACCAGCCATCCAAAAAGGATGAGTGAATTTGTTCTATTCGTTCTCCTGATTTTTTAAAAATTACTAAATGGGACGGGTGACGTTTTTTACCTACGTCAAACCCCCCAAATAATTGATCACCTGATTCGATGTTTGTAAATGGTTTAGCAGACGGATAGTTAATTAATGAAGAATTTTCACATTTAGATATGTCATCTTCATCAAAATAAGCTTCCGTTGCAAAGTGAGGCGTTAACATAAACTCAGAAGCAAATGATTTAGGTCGTGCTTTCTGTTGTTCTAGTAACCACTCCTCAGTATATAGTTCTGGCATCAGCACCCTTCGATCAGGGGCTGGGTCTAGTGCGGGAAGAACTCTAGTTTTAAAACGAGTATCTTCTTGTAATTTATGTAATAAATCACCGGGTAACATAGGTGTTCCTAGTACTATAACAGGTACACCTTTTAACGGAATAAACAATGATTCCGTCATAAAATGATCCTCAACTTTAGTAAGCTGAGTAATGTTTAATGGATTTTCTGGATCACGCATAACGTCATCTGCTATCAAGGCTCCATTAACATGCATACCTCTTTTAAATGAAAAAAGACCACCATGTGTAATTTCCATTGGTTGGTTATTTCTATAAAATCTAGCCGAGAAATCTGCTTTTGGATTTCTATTTTCTAGCATCCCCGCCATCATAGGATTTCTATTAATTGTTTTATTTATTTCAGCAATATGGTATCTAGCCATATGATCGGCATATGATAAATAAAGCACAGAGCAATCTCGTGGGGCAGTTAATAATCTCCATACACTAAAGGCATGACCTAATACAGTAGACTTAAAATGAAATCTAGGAAGAATAGCACAATAATTTAAACCGAGTTCCATACATTCTTCAACATCTTCAGTAATAACTGAAACATGCCAAGCGTTAAAATACTCTGGATTATCATAACCATAGCACCAAATGTTCTGAACGAAATTACGAAACGACCCGACCTCGTATTTTTCTTGCTCCGTTAATCCGTCTGCTAATGTTGATAGTGCATTTCTAATAGTTGTTATTTCTTCTGCCATTTATTCCTGACTCTGTATTAAAGTTTTTAATCTTACCGCAATACGATTAAGGGTATCCTTATCGTTAATTTCTTCGACCAAGACTCCTAAGATATCTTGAACGAATTGAAGGTTAATCATCCCTTCCATCACATCCCTCTGCCCACGAATACCTGTATCTATGGCTCGTACTGCTGCAAGGGCATTATCAAAAGTTAAACCTTTTAACTCTCTATATGCCTTGGCAGAAATCTGTTCATATGTATCTAACTGTTCAGTTTGTAGTCTAGCAAAGCGTTGACTCTCATTTTCTGAAAGGGATTCTATACCCCTTGTTCTTGCTAACGCTCGTTGCCCTACCCAATCTTCTTGCTTAGTCCATGCATATATAGTTGGAGCCTTAACTTTAACATCAAACTCTCCATCTAATATATTTACAATTTCAGGAACTGTGTTATCTCCTGATAAGTAAAGTTCAAATGCTCGTTCTTTTACTTCTACTGGTATTGTCTTTGGCATAATTACCTACCTTCATATATATTCCCGCTATCTAATCCCCCATAACCAGCATCAGAAGGATGTTGCGAATCTATATTTCCACCTAACGCACTACCATCTGGTTGTAACAAATTCATAAAGTCTACATGCCCGGATTTCCTTTGGGCAGGACAAAAACATGATGGTACATGTTGTGCAGTACTAGTTTTATTACTTAGTACTTTAGTATACTTAATAGCTATTTCACCCCTAACACAAAGATTTGTCCAGATATTTTCTTGTTCACTAATAGGATTATAAGTTCTATTCCTAAGTAATGTACCCGTAGTTCTCTGAAGTCCTTCTTCATCTGCAACCTTTTTATTATAGAGACAGTCGGTGTAGTCACACCAAACAACTGCACCATACTTTTCCTTAATTGCATCTATATCAGGAACTTCTTCTGAGAATTTATCTGCATACTCTCTTTTTGGTTTTTCCGCTTTTTGATTAAACGAAACCTGTATTTCTGGGCTAATTTTCTTTACTGACATCTTTACTCCTTTTTCCCCATAAAGCTATACATGCTGCATCAGCGAAGTCTTGTTCTTTAAAAACATCACCCCACTTATCTACAGCGAACTGCTTTATATCGGGTTTCTTAGCATTTCCTTTACCTAAAATATCTTTTTTCCACCTTCGATTATCTACTAATTCTGTACAGATTTCAACGGAAGATAGGGAACTCCAAACCGATCCTACAACGTAGGCTATTGATAAGGTAGTACGAGGATTTTGTATATAAATCGCCGCTTCTACGGTTGCCATATCTGTATTATTAATTATACTCAAATCATTACGAAATTTTTCAAGAATTTCGGGGAATCTATCCACGAAATCTTTTTCAGAACTCGCCCATTTAAATTGATCAATAATATTTTCTTGGTCATCAACAACTACGCCGTGGATCGCTTTAGTGGAACAATCTATTCCTAAATACATTTAATTAGCGTATTTTTTCGCCCATTTTTTATTTTCAACTTTATCCAATGGGGGATATGGAATAGGTTCCGCATCATTAGTCCAAGGGGTCATCTCAGGATAATATCTTTTAATTATCCACGCAGACAGGGCGGCTGTCGCTGCTATGCCAACTACTGCTCCTCCGATAATGTAATTTCCTTTTTTACTCATGTCAACTGACCTCCGTATGTTCTTAGGGCAACTACCCTACTTACTGTATTATACGCAGTTGTGTAAGTATTCAAAAGTCCAGAAGTCTGACGTTTTAATGTATCTAAATCAATTACATCTCTTCGTAATTCTTGCAGAGCAGGATACCTAGTAAAAATAGCCCCTCGTAATTCCTCTTTAGTTGGTTTACGAGAACCGCTTTCTTGGTACTCTGACGCTAAATTCCACAATGCTTTAGAATAGCTTTCATTAAAAGCAGCTTCATGGGCTGATAGTTTTGCATCCACATCTGCGACCTTAGTTTCCAAATAAGCTTTATAGCCACCAAACATAGTTAAAAATTCTTCTAATTGTCGATTATCATAATTCATTAAATTAGAGAATTCTAAATCAGTTTTTTCTGATAAGTCGGGTTCAAAGGGAGGTATCCCCCAATCCGCTACTTCTTTTTGGGACTTTCCTAAAGCTTTCATTGGAGTCCATTTTGTATCTCGTTCTTGCATATTATTATCCTATATATGATCTCGTATAATCTAATATTTCTTGAGTTTTAGAGACATTAAATAAACCTTCCCTACGAACTCCTGTTTCTAAATCAATCCAAAAAGGTTTAGAAATTCCTTTGTTTGTCCATTCTTGTATAGCTGAAGGTAAAGTATCTATATTTAAACCCCCAGCATACCCAAAAAACTTTTCTGATTGAGTGTGATTAGGCCATTGGTCAGGAAAAATTCCTGCACCGCTAGAAGTGTCATATAAAACTGAGGTATTTGGAATGCCTCGTGCAATCCAATCATTTACTCCATCTGCCTGTAAAATAATTTCTTGTGGACTATTCTTACACCAATCTACAAATTGAGAACAATATGAAGATAAAGGAATACCATGAACATTAAGTTGTATACGTCCGAAACTAGATAAGTCTATATCTAAATCCTCTAAAACATTATCTATATCTCCCGTCTGAATTATGTCTGTGGAATATGGAGGACATATATGGGCAGATAATTTAATACTAGAATAAACATCTCCACCATCTAGTTCTGTACATAAATGTAATAAATCTAAAATCCATTGTTTAGTTGGAAATCTATATAGTCCAGTAGCTTCTGATTGAGGCAGTAAAATTCCCCATTCAACGAATGGATATACTGTACTTAATCCCACAAGTTCTTTTGGGTGAACCGAATTATCGGCTCCTGTTATAGTAACTCTTTCAATCATTCAACACTCCTACATCCACACCACGGTGGCCCCGAACATTTTTCTGGAACATCTCTAGCCGACATATCCATTATTTTAAAACATCTAGTTAAAATCTTATCCCATTCTTTATCATCCTGCTCAACAAGAAAGGTTTTAATTTTCTGATCATTTTTATTTTCATAAAAAACTGTACCCATTGGATACTGCCCAAGATTTAAATAAATTTGTAATTGAATAGTGTGTTCATCTTTAGGCTTTTTTAGTTTTCCAAAACCTGATGAATTAATTGTCTTGCTTTCTATAGGAAGAACTCCATAGACATCATGTTCAACTAAAAAGTCTATACGTCCTGATATAGACGGATTTTCTAATTTAACAGGAATTTCTCTGTCTATATAAATTCCCATATCTGTAAAATATTTTTCAAGCCGTTCTTCTAAAGCATTACCAGTATCAAAAATTCTTCGTAATGTAGGATCAAGGGGTTGTCCTTTTAACTGTCCAGTATAAGCAAAATAAAGGAATCTATCGCAAGGATTACCTAAAGCAGATGGGTAGAACACGCCCTCTCTTTGAGGAGCCATATACCCTTTTAAAGACGAATTTAATTCATCCTCTAGCCATCTATCTTTCTGACTTTCGGTTCGTTGTTTTCTGGGCTTGGGGGTTCCTCCAATTTGTTTAATGCCCGCCATACTGTCTCCTTTATTTCTCTATAAGTCTTGTCTTTAATATGTAAAATATGTTCTATCTCAGGATGTTTCATGAGAATCATATCTCGTTGCACATCTCTTTTCTTAAAATGACCATAAAAACCATCAGCTTCTATAACCATCCCAATCTCAGGAATCCAAAAATCTACCACGTATTTCATAAAATAATTCCCTTGATCATATCTTATACCGAATTCGTTTAGAATACCAGCAATTATCTGCTCTTGGGGTGTATGATCTTTAGGTGGTAAGTTCATTCTGTAATTTAATATAGATATCCTGATTTTCGGTAAAGAATTTCTTTACCCCATTCATACCCATAACCTTATCATCGCCGTAATTATACCACGGGCCAGATTGTTTTATAATACCACGTTCTACACCTTCACGTATAAAACTCTCCATAATATCAATCCCACCATCTACTCTAAAAGGTACAGTAGCTGATTTCCAATTTTCACCACCTACTTTACTTTTTCGTAATCTAACTTCCATATCGAATCCAACATTATCATTGCCTTCTTTAATCCATCCACTACGGCGTACCTGTAGTAGAAAGTGTGAGAAGAATGATTGTGCTAATCCACCGGGCATATTATCCAAAGCTACTGGCCCCATACTAGATCGCACTTGATTTATTGCAATAAAAGCTGAACCATTTTTTAAATTGGGCAATATTCGGGGTAACGAAGTATTAACAAATCTAGCTTGCCATGCCATTGGATTGTATGAAAAATCTTCATCATGTACTGCTGTTGGAACAAGCCCCGCTATACTATCTAGAACAATTAAATCTACCCCTTCTCGCATTAACTCTCTAGCAGTATTCATTGCGTCCTCACCATTAGTTGGTTGAGATACTAAGACTTGAGAAGAATCTACTCCGCAGCGTTCTACCCAATCTGAATCCCACGATAACTCTGTATCTATCCAAGCTGCCACACCACCTTCTTTTTGAACACTCCCAACAGCTTGAGATGCTAAATATGACTTACCCACATTGGTAGCCCCATACACTAAGGTCATTCGTTTCTTAGGTATACCACCACCAGTAAGAGTATCAAGAGCAGGAATCCCGAAAGCGATCCGTCCATAAGAGAACTCATCACTATTACCTCTAATTAAATTTAGATTCTTATTTTTTAATAAAGATTCTACTGCCTCTTCTGGAGTATTTTTCATTTGGTTCCCCTCTTCAAAATTGCCTCTGCCCATGCAAAATAAACAGCACAACATTGAATAATTTCGTTATACATTTGATCTGCGTCATGTTCCCAAATTGCTCTTGCAACTTCCCCATTTTCTTCAGCTGCAATGACACACCACCACTCGTCAGTATGTTGGGATTGATCCCCATACATAACATCTTGGCGTTCTCTTTCTGCTAAAACTGCTTCTAAAACATCTGCCCTAGGAACTTTTTTACTCATTAGAATCAAGTACCTCATCTATTTGTGAGTCAATTTTATTCTTCACAAATGTAAATACTTCATCTGATGCTATTCCTGCATCTGTTAATTGGGCCTCAATTGGTAACTCTGTATCTATTTGATCTACTGTTAAATCAATTCTACCGTATTGATTGGTATCTAATGGGCCTACCCTAAAAGTGAACCCTAAATGCATACTAACTTTTGGCATCTTTTTCTCCTTTTTCTTCTAATGGATAACTGAAACATTCTCTCTGTAACATTAATCCTATTATAGCATATCCAGCAATATCTATCAAGCTATCTTCTATAGATTCATGTTGAGGATTTCCCTTTTTCCATACTAAATGTTTTAATCTACACAACTTATCCCATAAACGAACAATTAAACCTTCTTCCTTAAAAATAAGGATGTTATCTGGGCCGTAGTCTCGATGTTTAGATGCTACAATACTAGCAATCTCTAAAGCTATATTTTTACTAGCTTGTTCAAATGTACCATTACTTTGTCTCACTCCAACTCCTCCATACTATTTAATAATTGGTATGGGTATAAATAGCAGGGTCTATTAGGAACTGGTTCTGACCAATATCTTTTCTGTTTTATATCCTTACCTAATGCCCATCCCATAATATCTACACAAGGTAGATCATGTAATCTAACTAAAATAAAAATTTGCTCGTCTTTATCTTTAGGGTGTAGTATCAGATTGCCATACGGATGATACGTACTACGTACTTGTAAGTTTGAACCCACATCTGCCTTAATGTTTTGGAAATCAGTTGCAAATCCAATCCATTCTTTATCCAAAGCTAACGATACAGCGTATTCTGCAATACATCCCTGTATATCAATATGATCAGAATCATTGTCTTTTTTACTAATATTGTATGCTCCCTTTACCCCAAGAGTTTTATCATAGCTATGACGTTTTTTGCCCATAGCTTTAGCATAACTAAGTTGTTTTTCTGTTAATGTAATTTTTAACATATAGCCCCCACATTTTACCAATCAATATAATTTTCAACTGAGTCGTCAGGTTTAATGTAATCCTTTTTAGTTGCCCAAGAAGGTGTACAAACTTCCATATCTACCTGTAATGGAATGTCTAAGGAATTAATTTCTAACAACTCTTTTATCTTAAATGGTATATTTCGTAGATCATCATCGTGTATTTCACAGATAATCTCGTCATGTACCTGTAATAAGATATTACTTTTTGTAGTTTCTAAATATTTATCTACCTCAATCATTCGTTCACTCATGATATCGGCACTAGTTCCTTGGACTAAATAATTTACTCCCTTATAAGCAAACTTAGGATTAATTTTATATACTCGTCCATATCTATTGCGTATCCATCCCCGACTTTCTACAGTTTCGACTACCTTATCAAAAAACTCTTTAGACCCCTCTAGGCCATCGAAATAGCGTTTTTTATACTGTCCCGCCTCATGGGGCGTAGTTCCTAATTGCAAGGCTAATTTATTGCGTCCTATACCGTAAATAGTACCAAAAGTAATTGCCTTCGCCATTTGCCTATAGAATTTATAATCAGCGTCATCTTCAGTTGTATTAAAGGCTAATTTCCCCGCCTCACCATGAAAATCTACATCATCCTTATTTAATAAAGCATCAATTACTTCATTACGAAAGTATGACATAAAAACACGAACTTCCATTTGAGAGTAATCAAAACCGACTAAAGTATAATTAGGTCGGGGTACAAACAATCTTCTTATAGCAATCTGTTTACCTGAGTCTTCATCAAAAGATTCATCTCCCATAAAACCCCATGTTTGTAGAACTTCATTAGACAAGTTAGTACTCTCAGTACTTTGCCCTTTAGCAGCCATTGTAGCTGCGATTCTATTTTTCACATCGGCTAAATCTGAATCTGTTAATTCATTGTACTTTAATTTAAAGTGATTTCTGGGTATATTTTGTAGATTTGGTTCTCTACTAGACAGTCTACCTGTTGCAGCCCCCCAATTACAAAAAGAAGTATGCATAGTGTTGTCAGGAATATCTAAATAAGGTTCAATATACGTTGATTGTAATTTCAATAAAGTTCTATATTGCCTTATCAATCCTGCCATTGGGTGGTCAATTTGAATTAAAGCTGACTCACTCCATGAATCGGCTCCCTTGGCAGTTTTAACTGGAGAAGATATCCCCAAAGTTGCAAAAGCTTCTCCAATCTGCTGAGAACTACTTATATTAAATTCTGTCCCTGCGATTTGATGAATATCTTTAGTAATGTCTTCTAATCGGACAGCCAACTGTTCATTAGTTTGTGTAGCATAAGTTTGATCTACACTAATCCCTCGTTTTTCCATCTTGTATAAAACTTTAGTTAACTCACATTGCATGTTAAGTAAGTCTAATTGTTTTGTTTCTTTTAATTTCTCAAAACGATCTTCATAAAGTTTATATGTCATTAAGACATCTTGCTCACAATATGGCCCTAAAATATCTGGTGGGGCTAATGAAAAATCTTTATTCCATTTATTCTTGCGAAGTAACTTCTTTGTGTCTACATCATACTGTCCATATTCCGAACCATAAGTACGAATTAAAGTATCTGTTAATCCAAGGTCTTTTGTATCTGAATGTTCAGACATTCTAACCATTACAATAACATCTACTAATTGCTGATCTTTAACCTCTAAACCATCGTTAGCTAGAAAATGTAGATCAAATTTTAAGTTATATCCAATCAATGTTTTACATTCGGATAATAACGCCATCAAGTCATGTGCAAAAGCAATGGGTAAATTTTCACCTGATTGATGCCTAAAAGGGAAATATAAGGAATCATTGGGGCTAGTTGCTATACCAACCCCACATAATTGATTCCACCCAAAGGCTTGTAAACCATTTGTCTCAACATCAACAACTAGCTTATCAAGCCCTTTAAGGCTCTCAAGGGCAGAAACGCATTCTTCTGCCGTTGTAATGACTGACATTAGAATAAATCGTTAGATTCTGAACTCGTACCATTACTGTCAGAAGTAGGTACATCACTATATCGTTCTAGATAATAGTCCTTAATAGCAGGAAGATCACCTATTTCTGTAAGTTTATCTTCTGGAATTTCTACTTCTCTAGGGGTAGAAGTAACCATATAAGAAGTATCGTAGGCTCCAGTACCTGTACGTTTAACTCGTACTACTCCTTTGTCTAGTTGTCCCCAATCACTATAAATGTCTACCAACTGGTTCCAAATATAGTCGCTTCGTCCAAAGCTAAGAGGTACGACACGGAAATCATTAACCGTCTCTTTAAACATCTTTTTACCTGCTGGCCCCTCAACTTCTTCCCAAGTATCTACTCTTTTCTCAGCATGAATAACCTCGTGGACATACGCCCAAAAAGCGAACTTGTGAGAAGGTCGAGTATCCGAAGGCACTTCCGAAATATCTATGGAGTCATCTTTAAGAACAGATACCCATCGGTTACCTACTCTATAGACATACAAATATATTTCGTCTAATAAAGTGTCATCATCCTTACCAGTTGCTACTGGACTCATGAAGGCTTGATCCCCATCCTTAAACCAAATCTCACGGTTATTAGCCCGATCTTGATTAAAGGCAGGACGGCGATTATCTTCTCTTATTTTTTGTATTCTAGAAATACCACTCATGTTTCTTATCTCCTTTTACCAATAAGTTTTATTTTCTAATACCTTATGTAATTGTGTTGCTTGTCTAATATCTTGAACATCTTTATACTGTTTCGGTATTTTTATATATGATACCAGAAACCTATCGGACATGTCAAGTAGTGCGTTATTTATCCCTTTTTGCCCCGCTGTGTCATTATCTAAACATAGCACAACTTCAGAGGGATGTAAAGAACTAATTAAATCAATTTGTGTTGGAGAACATATTGCTCCTAAAATAGCCACACTTGAATAGCCATGTAAGTCTAACCATATCGTATCTAAGGCTCCCTCAGTTACATATAATCTATCTATTACAGGAGGCAACAAATGAATACCAAATAAAGAGCGAGATTTTTTAAAACCTTTAGAATAAAGGTATTTAGGAATTGCTTGTTGTCTACGAGTTATCCAACCCTTTGTTTGTTTATCTATGTCGAAAACAGGTAAAACAAAATCACCATATTCATTTATAGAACAATCCCATTTATTAATACTGTCAGAAGAGAAGTCCCTTTTATAAATCCAATGTCCCGATGGAACAGGTTTTAAATTATTAGATGGAGGAATAATCTCTTCTATTTCAATCTTTTGTTCAATATCATCAAGTAAAGAAAAAGAGAATGAAGATAACAACATCTCTTTTTCTTCGGGGTATTTTCCAGAAAGTTTAAAAATGAAATACGGCAGTCCGCCTTGCCCACATCCCGCAAAACAAATCCATACACCCTTTTCAGTATTAATTGAACAGGATGCCACAGTATCGTTATGAAATGGGCATGGAATATTAAACTGTGTTTTCTCTACTGGAACGTCTATATCGTGATCCAATAGTAGAGAAATCCAATCCATTATCTATCCTTTTTATTTTTTCTTAAAAACAAAACTACTTCGTTAACATAGCCATTCTCGTCTACGCAAGTACCACGCATGATATCACCCGCTGTAACTGCTACACGAGGTTTTCCTACACCCTTACTATTAGCTGTCTTAACAACTACTTGGTCAGGTGTGGGGGCTGATTTAAACCAATTTAGTAGACTCATCTTGTCCTCCTTATTTTCTAGACCCACAAAATATTATACTAAAATTAGACGACTCTGTTAAAAGTCACCCCAATCATAATCTTGATCCTCATAAATTTCGCCATTATTAATATTCCATTGCATTACCGCAAGATCAACTCCAACGTCATCATCACGATACTTTTGGAACTGTACTAATCGCTTATTTTTATCATCTTCCATAGCACACATAGCTAATACTACATCAGAAGCCCTTATTAAGGCATCCCCAAATGCTACTTGATCCGCCCTAGGAGGCGAAAACATGTTCGCAGCATCTCTATTAGCCTGAGTGGATACGAAGATACATGTATCCATAGAAGTGCATAAATTTTTAAGACCGTAAAAAAGAGCATGAGATTGTTCCCACATAGCTGATTTTGTATTTGTTGATATTAAGTAAACACCATCTATGACTACAAAGTCAGGAGTGTGTTTTCTTATCAACCCCGCTATACTTTCTAAAGATATACCAGACTGTCCTTCAATATGATCACAAACTAATAATCGTCTATTATTGGACTCTTTTAAAAATTTCTTATATGTGTCTTGTTCTATCTCTTCCCCTCTACGTAAAGCACTATGAGATAGTTTATACCCCATTTTATGTGCCATAACCACATCTGTTCTAAGATTAATAGCCCTTGCTGACATTTCTGTTGAAATTAATAGTGTTTTAAATCCCTCCATTACTGCTGTAACAGCGGCATCTACACACATCCATGTCTTTCCAATAGTTGGTCTAGCAAAAACTGATACTAACTCTCCTGCTTGCCATCCTACTCCTGTGGAATTAAGTGTTTTAAAGCTGGTAGGTATCCCTATCATGCCGTCACCTAATTGGCGTTTCTTAACTCTAGAAGCATATTCTTCAAACCGATCTAATGTTCCACCATCATAATACATAATGGAATCATCTTCTTCTATTTCTACTTCGGCTAATCCTGACATAATATTGGTCAATGCCTTATGTGGATTATCCTCAACTAACCCCTTCTGTGCTTGTATCGTCTTTATTATTTTACGCTGTAAAACCTGAGATTTAAAAGCGTCTAACGCAAAATCAAAGTTAGTTGCTCTAGCTTCATAGTCTAATGTTGGAAAACTGTCTTGCAAAACACCATCATTTGGAAATTCTTTATGGTTATCATAGTAATCCATGATAAACCTATATGCGTCTCCATGCTTCGCAAAATCGTCTGCTGAATACTTAAACTTTCTTAAACTAGTTGTATCATTAATCCCAAAAACTAATGCTGATTCGATGTATTCGTAACTACTCATTGTGCCTCTCTTGAATATAAAACCCTATTTTCTTTTCCGTGTACGTAAAAGTATAGCCCAGAGTTAATATTCTTGTCAACCTCTTTACGTGCTTCAGCAAAATCTGTAAATATACCAACTACTTTAATTTCATCAGTCTTAGGGTTGACTGATAAAACCCGAAATTCTTCATCAGCTAACCTAACCCATTTTATATTTTTAGGAAGATTTCCTCTTTCGGGGCTTCTTATCAGATGTCCCCTCATATTGTTTCTCTTTCTCATCGGCCCATTCCCTTAAATCATTTGTTAATTCTTGTAACTGTTGGTACTGTGGTGCGGATGGTAACCATGTCGCCCCTAATAATTCTTTACGTTTCCACTTTTGTTTAATATTTTTATCTCCTTCAGTATGTACAAACCAGTATATTTTAGCACTAGTAGAAGGAATATAATATCTTAATCCTGCCATTACATAAGGAATATTAACGGAACGATCATTCGCTCTCACTCCATTATATACTGCACAAGCCATTTTGTATGCCCCATGTTCATTCAAAGCTTCTTTAATAAGATGCATTTCATGACCAATAAATCTAGCCACGATATACTCACGACCAAATTTATCCGCATACAAAGTCGTGAAAATATTAAAAATATCTTTAGCGTTATAGGTGGAAGGTAGTTTCTGATGAGTTTCCATGCAATTTATCTCTTAATGATTGTCTAATCTTATATGCAGATTCTCCTAAATCAACAGTAATCTCACCCATCGTCATTCCATCCATACGTAACATAATAAAACTTCTCTCGTCATCGGAAATATTATACTGATTAATTAAATCATCTACTAACATTGAACCATCTAAATCAGGGTCTTCCGATAAAGCTTCCACAATTTCTAACGGTACTAACTCAGAGTCCGCAAAGGTTTCATCCAAACTATTTATGTTAGGTACTCGCTGTGCCTGTGAAATAAGAGTTCGGATTGTATTCATCATAGCTGTATGTAAATAAGTATGAAAAGAAACTCCACGAGCCTCATCAAATTTTTTAGCTGCTTTAACTAAAACTATCCGTAATTCTTGAGCAATATCATCTCTATCCATTCCTTTAATAAATGTTGTAGAAGATATCTTTTGTACTTTAGGTTCCCATTGATTAATTAAATCATTGTTGATTAGCATTTTCATCCTTCTGGTAATTCCATTTTTTCATGGGTGAGGATGTCGGGGTCTTTTTACGATTTGCAGAATCTTCTTGTAACCTAGTAATTAAAGTTTTCTTAGTAGGCCATTTTATATGATTAGGACGTATATACATTCGTCTACCTAAAAATCGTTCAAGTGTTTTTACCGATTGTTGTATTTGCTCATAATCTTCCCAATTATGGAAACAGATATCAAAACATCTATCTGGTGTTAATGTTAATGCAGCAGCCGATTTTACAGTTAAAGACGAATTATTAGAATTACCAAGTCTATCTAAAATTTTATTTATTTCGCCTACTAACAATCTACCTAATTTATCATCTACATCTTTATGGTGTGCTACCCAATGGATAGCAGATAAAATAGATAGCGGCTCTTGACATTCCTCTCGTGCTATAGAAATAGCCTCCTGCCCTTCAGAGGGCAGGAAGGATATGTAATTATCTAATAATGTTGTCATTCTACCTGTACAGATATAGTTTTGGGCTGTGCATCTTCAGCCTTGGGCATTGTGATACTAAGAATGCCATTCTTGTACGCAGACTTAATCTCGTCCATTACTACATTGTACTGTGCTATATTAGGAATCGTCCTAGAATAATTAAAGGCTTTTATACCTTTATATAAATATTTGTTATCAGAGTCAGCCTCTGAAGTGGCATTTCCTTCAACGGATATTTTTAGTGATCCGTTATCTAGATTAACTAAAATTCCATCTTTTTCTGCACCGGGAATTGCAATTCGGATTTGATACTCTGTTGGACGTTCTATAATATCCATTGGGTATCTTTCCTCTGGTGCAACAAAGTTAAACCATTTGGAATCAAATAAATCCGTTATAGTGTTATGAATCGTGTCATATTTTCTTAAAGTCATAGTCTTATCTCCTGTCTTATACTTTGGCATTTAGCCATACCTTATTATACTAAATTTTATTTGGTCTGTCAATGTAGCAGAGGTCATATAGTATCCCGTTTATAAACGCAGTCTCTACTACAATATATGTATTCTTGACCTTGAGAATATTTAAACTTCAAATATGCCCTAGTTCTATAGAAAGGAACATGGCACACAGAGCAATTAACCTTAATATGTCTGTATTTAAATGAGCATTCTTTAGAACAAAACTGCCGTTTTTTAGGTAATAGTTCTTTACATTGCAAACAATAATAGGCTGTTTGTCGTTTTAGTCTATTATTAGTAGGTAAATCGTGTTGTTTTAAAACTCTATGAATATACTGACGAGATACTGAAAAATGATCTGCTATTTGTTGCAAAGTCATTAACGGATGTTCTTCTTTAAATATACTGATCCGTTTAATATCCCTCTTTTTCCAGCCTGTCTTTCTCATTAGACATCAGTCGTACCTTTTGTAAAGTCTAACCCACCTATATCAGTTTGTGTCTTTAACCATGCATATGCTTGCTTTATGGGGCTTTTATTTTCCCCTAGTAAAACACTATCTGCAAAATATGTTGCATTATCTGTTTTAGACACCTCTATATGCGAAACTAAACAAGGTGTTTTTTGTTGAGATATATCTGCTTTACTTCTAGCGGTAACATTATGGTAAACCTGTATTTGTATATTACTACTATTACCAGATATATGTACAAAACCGATTATTGTATAAGAATCTGCATGTGTAGCACCATATTCATCTGTAATACTTTTTTGGATTGCCATTTTATCCTCCTTCTAAGGTCTTTACTCTAGCTTCTAACTTTTTCAATTCTTCTATTAATAATACTGAAAGCATTTTATAATTAACTGCATCAGGTCTATTCTGATCATCATAGGTTATTAATTCAGGAAGTTCTAAATGTACTTCTTCTGCTATTAATCCAAAATCATTTTTCCCCGTTACAGTTACTGTCGAGGTAACATCTTCATTTGAATCCTGATCTGTTGTATCAATCCATTTAAATGATTTAGCTGTCAGATTATATATTTTAGCAGAGTCTATAGATAATGCAGCAATATTTTCTTTATATCGCTGGGATGAACTTGTCTTACGCAAGTACCCATTAGTATTAATCTGTAAATCATAATCACCAGTTCCAGTAGTAACGGATTTTAATTTTACTGAACTTTCAGCTTTTAAAACGCCCGCAGTAATATCAGGATACGTACCATTTTCGCTCCCTATAGACCCTGTAGAAGCGTAATAATCTCCTTCGGTTATATTGGTAGAACTTGTCCACCAAGCCATTCTATTGCCTGTTCCATTACCTGTAACCTCTCCATCATCACCAGCTGGCCCTTGTATTCCTTGGATTCCCTGTATCCCTTGCTGTCCCGTATCTCCACGGGGAATAACGAAGTTTAATTGAACATCATCACCAGAATCACCGTCTGTAACAATAGCGTTAGTTCCAGCATTTCCTGTAGTAGTACTTCCTACAGTCACAGAAGCACCACCCCCACCATCAGCCCATGTTAAAGTAGCCAGCCCAGCCCCTGCGGTTCCATCAATCTCAGTTACGGTATTAACTTTTAGAAATTTATTCACGGCGGGTTGAGAATTAGGAAACTTAATTTTGTAGTTCTCTGATCCACCGGGCAACAAGTGTAAATGTCTGTTATCTTTAGATAATAATAAACCAGCCCAACCATAAACCCCATGCTCATTATTAATTTGTGTGGGAGCATTACCTGTCCCCCAAAAAGTTTCATCAACTTCCTCATTACCACCGCTACCCATGTACCCACGTATATATCCTAAATGATGACCATGTGTAGAAGTATTTGCATGTGCGCCACTTTGTGAAAAAAGTCCATAGGGTGTTGAAGTCCCACTTACTGAACCAGATACACTTAACATAAAACCTGAAGTTTCCTGTAAAATATTAAGCCCAAAATCTCTATTATTATATGTTCTGAGGCGCATTCTAGGATTATTATTATAATCATATACTTTCATTCTTTCCGTAGCGGCTCCTATATTTCCAGTACCACTCCACAAATCAAGTCTCTGATTTCCTGAAGTATTTAACTTAATTCCACTATAGTCTGTGGCTGTTGTTTGTATAGTCGAACCAGTAATCGTATGTTTTACGTCTATAGCATCTGCTACAAGTTGATCTGTATCAACCACATTTGATTGAAGATACCCAGTTTTAATACTTCCTGCGGTTATATCAAAGCCGTTTACAGACATTGATCCACTACCTAATGGCATAATAGATGGTGCAAAACCATCTCCGATTTCCGTAACTCTTATTTCAGCAAGAGGTACTCTATTTTTATCCGCCATAATAGCACCAGTAGTAGTGAAATATAATGTTTTATTTGATGTACCTTTTTGTAATGAGTAATCTATGAAAGCATAATATGTTGTATTCTCTGCTAATTCGGATATAGTCCCCGCTCCATATATAGCATATGAACCTGAGTTATTAGCGTCATGATCCCCTCCAGCAACAATAGCAGCAGCAATACCATCAGCAGTTGTTATTGTAGCATTAGAGTTTGCACCCTTACTTCCCCATTTAACATGTCTATGAGCATTTCCTGTGGTAGCCCCTGTTGCAATAATATTTAAATCTGTAGAAAAGGTTTGGTTTCCTTTTGGTTGTTGGCTTGGTTCAACTTGTTTTGGTAACTCAATCTTTTGGCTTACAGCATTTGCAATACTTGCTTGTATACTTGGTCTTGCCCAACCGCCCTCATCACGAGCCTCTGATCCTACTACATCTAATTCTGTACTAGAAACGCCGGGTTGTTCGCTATAGGATATACCTGTAACAATAGACCGCATTCCTGTAACACCAACTAGATCATTACGAACATATACCATATCTCCTGCTCGTACTGGAATGTAAAGTCTTACTTTATCCCCATTAGAGACAGAACCAGTAGACCAGTTAGAAACAGTAATATCATTATTAGTACAAGAACTAATATAACCATATGTAGTTGTAGGTTCATTATTAGCATCTAGTTTAACAACTGTCATTCCAGATTTTACGCCATAATTAACTATATTTGTCCAAGTTATAACTCCACTAGTAATACTAACATTTGTATTATCTATATAGAAATGGGGTTTTCGTAACATACGAACTTTACCCCTAACTACTTGAGAGGCTGTTCTCATTAATCTAGAAACTACACTTTCTATTATTTGTGATGGGCGTGTTTCATTAGAAGCATTTATACGAAATGTTCTATTTATACCATACGCCGCTGATTGTCTGGAAACTAATTGGAAATTACGCCCGCTGTTTGCAGTACTCCTAAACGTTGTTCCCGGCATTTCTACCATATCAGATGTTACTCCTGATACAATAGCATACTCAGGACTTGAATCAGAACCACCACTAGTAGCACTTAAATAATGTAATTTACCTACATCTGTTCCATTAGTTAATTCAAGTGTATCACCTGTTAATAGTGATTGCTGCATACTATTAGGGTAACAACTAAAACTTGATCCGCCATTAATACTTTTTATTTTCCATAATTCCATATTTATGGTTTTTTCAAATAGTTCGTTCTCATTTCCAGTTTCAAAATCTCCTGCGTCAGAATAATGAACTAAAGCATTTGAATATAAATCTTCTTTCGGGCGTTCAAAATCAAAATCTTGTAGCATGACTTCGGTACGCCCATCTGTTGTGAATCCACCACTTTGAGGATATTCTACCCGTAATCCATACGTTTGAGGAGCCGCATTTGGTCGGGTTCCTCTTGGGAAATAATTAAAAAAGGCTGCTGGATTATGATTAGTAGCTGTAGAAGTTATATTTGAATCTACATAATAATCATACGAAAAACTTGTTCCTGAACTATCTAATGGTTCAGCTGCTGAAAGATTTGCAATATGTCCTAATGGAGATTTTTGGGATTGTGTCCCTAATTCATACTTACCATCTTGTCTAAATTTCTGATTAGATTCAACAAACTTAGTTCCCCCGTTAAGAACGGTAATATTACCGTCACGAGAATACAATCTAATCAAAGATTTAATTATTCCGCTTCTATCTGCATGAGCCGTTGCGTAATATTTTCCTTCACTATCTAAAGCTGCTCCGGGGCCAATATTTGTACCAACACTTGCTGAAGTATTTATAGTAAATCCAGCATTTCCATCGGTCATATTATCACGTAGTTCCGACATAGCGTCCCTACACGTTAATTCCATTACATTTCCATATTGAGCATCATATACTTCTTTAACTCCATATACTCTACCCGAAAATAGGATGGAATAAGATTCTTCATCTCGTATACGAATCTGCATAAAGTCCGTAAAGACTCCTGTAAATGGGCCTTTTCGTGAACTTGCACTTGCATGATACGGATCGGAAGAACGGTTACTTAATGTAGCAACACCATTTCTAGGAGAACCCATTGTTTCTCGTATACTAAAAGATATTAACGCATTAGACGTACCTGTTACATAAGCAGTAGTCCATGCTGATCCATTCCAATATTGTAAAATAGAACGTTGATAAGCCATTTAAACTCCTAGAATGTAATATCGTTACGACCCTTGGCGATAAATTGCATTGTGTACTGCCATCTATCCTCTTGGGCTGGTAGAACTGAAAATTGTGCCTGTTGAATTGCAACATGATACAAAGCCCCACCCGTAGCGTTAGCACTATTAGTTGATACAGGAGTTGTGGTATCGCCCCACTCTATTTGTAATGTAGTAGAAGTATCAGTAACCCATTTCATAGCTACTTCTTCTAAGTAATTTTTATATGGGATGAAATATGTTTCACCACTTACATTTAATGTTTCCATTCCTCTTGTCCCCGCTGGGCTATTACCTGTTGTAGCAATATATGTTGCTTCAGTATCTATTATACCAGATAATGTTATTGCGGGTCTAAAAATACCTAAATCTAATAATTCAGGATTTCTTCTGGGTATTGGAATCTGAATAGGAGTTTTAGCAATAGATACAGAAAATTGTTCGGCTTTTAATGCAAGTCGAACTGTGGCGGCTCCATGAGTGCCATTTCTAAGTAATACTGCTAATGGTGAATCCATTATTCATCTCCTATTTCTTAACCTTATACCATATTATACGGGCTAGTCCAATTCCACCAACAACTACTGAAGTCCATGCAACGATTTGTAGAGTAAGTATATCTTCTCCAAAACCATGCCTAGAAAGATCAGCTATAATTCCACCAAATAATATTAATGGTATTGGAAAATAAGCTTTTAAAAAGTTCATTTTATCTCCTAACTATAGTATCCACCAGACGGTGAGGATGGATTCAATGTCATTCCTGAAGTATCAAAGCTTGATAAACCAAACTGTCTAGCTAAACCAGCTTCGTTAGACATATATTTGTCGTGTTCACTTATTTGATCCCCTGTAATATGAACATTTACACTTACTTCTTGAGGCTTTTGTTGTTTTTGTTCCGCCCAACTCTGCAACTCCGTTGCTGCCATTCTCAAAGCTGGGGAACTCTTGTGATCCCCAAATGGTTTTAAGACATCCAAAACGTCTGCCATAAAATTAAGCCCCCAAGCCATCATATTTGCGACTTTTGGGGCTATCCAATCCCACCCAGTTTTGATCCAACCAAAAAATGGGTCTAAAATTTTATTATAAATCCAGAATGGAGCCTTTAAAATAAATGTTATTACATCAAAAATTGCTTTAATTAAAGGCCAAATAAGCTTAACAATTACTTTACCTATGACCCATAAAATCATTTTGCCAACTGGAAGAATTATATTGTCAAATGCACGTATTATAAGATCAATCCACGGTTTAACTGCTTCCCACATTGGATGAAATATTTCATCCATAAATTCGTCAAGAATTGGTTGTATAGTATCCCTTACAATTTTTAAAATATCCTCAAGATGAGGCATAAAAGTATCAACTATTTTATTAACTATTGGGAATAACTCGTTATTAACCCAATCCATAAATTCTACAGCAATCTCACCTAAAGATACTATAATAGGTTTCACTAGAGGCCATGCTATATCCCATAGACTATGAACTATATTAAATGTAGTCTCAAGAAAATTTTTATAGAAATCTCTAACCTCATCATACATTCGAGAAACTATTGGAAACATATCATCTACTATAAAATTATATACATCATCTAAAGTAGGAACTAACCAATCAAATATATCCGAAAATATCGGAAGCATATCGTTTTTAAACCATTCATAGGTCTTTTCAAGTTCATTCCATATAAAATCTAAGACGGGCTTTATTCTACCCCAAACTTCTGTTAAAAACCAAGTCTTAATTGCGGGGAAGTTATCTTGAATTATACCAAAAATTTCCTGTAGTAAAGCCCATTTTTCTGATAACCAATCGCCCATCCCTGCAAATTTACCGATTATAATTCCAAATAAATTCTTTATTATAGGGAATACATTTCCTTCTAACCAATCAAACCCTTTTTGGGCCATTTCTGCTACCCAAGGTATTTTATCACCAAGTGTTTGAATAACTTTTGCGAATAGGGGCATGAAAGGTGCTAGAATTACATCTACAAATCCGCCTAAGATTTGGAATAATGCACCTAACGTACTGGTAAATATCTGTGATTGACGTAATAAGGCACTAATACCAATATTAATACCTAATATACCCATACCCTTACTCAGTAATCCTTTGGCGAGTTTAGGCATACCTATGACGCTTTTAGCAACACTACTTAACCCTCCTACCATAACACTACTAGCCTTATTAGCCATCTTCATGCTAGTAATACCCATTTTGGTTCCAGTTCGGGCAAGTTTACCTATTTTAGAATTATAAACGGAATTAGCTATGTTTGTAGCTTTTTGAACACCTTGATCTTTCTTGTCAGAAACATATTGTTTAGCTTGAGATACAGCACTAGTCATTAGACCTACTGTATTCAAAGTATTCATAAATATACTTCCAACTGTTTGACCGTCTGGCATTTATAATTCTCCTATATTGTTGGCATGTGAGGAGCCGTTTGACGGGCTTGATCCTCGGCTTGTTTTTGCTCTATAGCAATATCTATGCCAATAACTAAATTAATTTCATTTTCCGAGAATTCTTGTATAGCATTCCACGGAATCCCCCGCTTTAACAGTTGAAGTATAGTAACCCAATAATAGTATAATCGTCCTTCTTCAGGAGGGAATTCTCCTGCGCCTCTTAGAAAGACTAAGACCCTTTTTTTACATCATCGGGGTTTAATTGATTACCATCGCTACCAAAAGCTTGCGGAACTAAAGCTTCTAAAGCTGCTCCTAATCTTCCATCAATTGACAGTAGAAAAGCTTCTGTAGTTTTCCCCCAAGGAGCCTCAAGAATCATTTCTTTCAAGCATTCTCTTACATAGACATCCCCACTAAATGATGTTTTACCACCATCTGACCAATTAAGGCACTTAGAAATTAACTGGTTTCGTCTACTCCAAGATAATTGTTTTACCGTAATGCTAAAACTTTCTCCTGTTTCGTCTATCGTTACCGTTTTTTCTATAGGGACATTCTGTATTTGATATTTGCTTAAATCAAATGACTGTCCTGCTCTGGGTTTACTATTCTTTGCTGTTGTCATAAAATCCTCTCTTTTAATTTATGGATATACTGGTACACTATCCTCTATAGTAATTTTTAGTTTTCTAAATATTAAATCTGCGTCTACTTGGAACGGATTATCCGTAGTCAAGTTATGTGGTGCAGAATTTATAAATAAACCTTGAGAGTTTAATGCATGTGAGGGTGTCGTTGGACTACCCGCAGTAGTACTCCCCGGTATATCTATTGTAATTTTATCGTTTGCGCCTCTTTCAAATACTAGAGAAGCCGTAAAGCCCGTGCGAGCATTATTAGCTGCGCCTCCACCGTAGTGACCCTCTAATAACAATTGCTTAAATAATTCTAACGCCCCTGCTTGGGAATTAGAATTTGCGGCAACTGTATCAGGAAGAGCCAATGAAGCACTCATAGAATACTCTCTTGCTCCTTCTCTGATTTCATATGGCCCACGATGTCGATCACCTTGTCTACCTATGTAGTATCTAGGCTCTTCACCGTTAGCTATTGACAATGAGAAACTTCGCATTCTAGCAACTTCTTGTCCATAGAATTTAACTGTTCCATTAGAAAAGTAATAAGGTTCAGTTGTTGGATAACCTGTGGCATCATTTTTGCCGGGTTCTCCAACATCATCTGAATCAATTTTTTGCATTAATCCAAATCTAGGCATATTAGCAGTTGGATTAGCACCACTAAATAATTGTGAATTTGTTTGAAGTTGTTGGTTATGTACCATGTCTAGGAAGTTTACTGAATCCCATGACATTGTAACAAGTCCGCCTTCTTCAGCAGATATTGTCGAAGACCCTATCATGCCACCAACATATCTTCTATCAAAATCATTAGCTGCTGTCTCAGAACTATCTCTCATATGTATATGCCAAGAAACAGTATCTAAATCAACTGTCTCTTCAATTGTATGGGTATATGTAGCACCAGCACTTACTTCATCAATAGAAGTAGTACCTGAATCATGATTAAATTGCAACGGGGCATTTAATTTCCACGTATTACCAGTAGGGTTCGCAATAAGTCTTCGTACTTCAGATATTGTAGTAGACCCATCATCAATATTAATATAATCTCCTACAGCTAAACCAGTACCAGCAGATGCCGTAATATATATATCCCCCTTCTTTGCAGCCGCCATTGTTAATGATCCGCCTGTAAGAGAAGATGGTGTCGTTACGACTTTACCAATTGGGAACCTTAAAGGCCACCCATTAAGTAATACAATCCCGCTAACTGATCCTGAAAGAGTCTGTTGACCGGGATACGCAACTGACCAGTTACGTTTTGATTGTGTCCCTAAGAAACGTCTACCTTCTATTGACATTTCTGGATCGGGGGTATCTACAGTTTCGTACACACCGGGAATATAAGTAATAAATTTATTATCATCATTACGTCCGCCCGCCCCACCAATCGCATTAATTTCTTTAACGTCTTGCCCTGATGGATGATAAAAAGCTGTTGGTCTATCTAAAATAAATGTTGTACCACTAATTGATTCAATTCTACGTACTTCATGTTCGTGTACAGTTGAAGCAGCTGATCCAGCTACCGTTCCAATACGAATCTGATCCCCAACTGTGAAGTTAGTAGCACTTGCTACAGTAATAGAACGAGAACCCGCATCAAATGCGGCATTAATTGTAGTAGACCCCCCACTTGAAGTTTCTGGGGTTCCTTCCATCATTTCAGGGTCACCGCCTTGGGCGGCTTCTGTTGCAAATGTTAATTGTGCTTGATCACTTCTATATACAGCCATATCGTTCCTCCATGTATATTATTATACTAAAAAACAACTAAGTTTCTAATAGGACGGCATTATTTACTAGCTGTATATCTACCGTGCCTGTCCACATGTTTACTTGTTCAGCAGTTTCTTCGTTAAATCCCATAAATTGTTGTCTTTGAAAATTTGTTAGGCTATGCATTCTATTATGGCAAAGTCGCCTAATTTCTGCCATAAGATCGTATAAACGTTGCCTACTTACATTTGTAAATACTTCCAACTCTATATTATACGTTCTGTTACCGTATTTCCAATTTCCAATAGGTTCTTCATCAAAGCTTCCAGAACGACCTATTACATGATCACCGACATTTAAATCAAAGCGTAATGGTTCATTTGCTCCATTAACTTCAATAAAAGATGGTTCAGCAACATTACTACCATTCCATTGCCCATCTAAATCTGCTAATACAGTCGTAATTGGTATAGGTTCAGGCATTAAAACACCTCAAAAGAACGCAAAGAATCTAGACGATCTTCTATTTCTGCTTGCCAACCGTCTATTTTTTGTGCTAATTGTACTCTGTCTGTACCACTTACGACTAAATTACCAAAATCTGAACTTCTAACTATGTCTATTGCGGCAAGCTTTTTTGCTAAATCCTGCACTATACCGCCTTGTCTATAGTCTGTATTTATATCTCTACCAGATAAATAAGTTACTTTTACTGGCATTGTGAATTCACCACCACCCCATCTCCATACTGGAGCATTATATGACGTAAAACGTGCAGGAAGAAGGAAATATCTGGAAAAATGTACTAACCCTGTATCAGGGACAAGGAAATAATCTTTACTACGACCTTGTGTACGATCATCCCACGTTGCTCCATTCCATACCTGTAAACGTAATATTTTATAGGGGTCTGGTCTATCTAATTGAAAACCATTTAAATTAAATTGATGGTATTCGTTTTGTGTGTACGCTGGTCGCCATGACTTCCTAGTTTGGAAATCTATGACTGATTGAGCCTCTAGAATAAACTGTTCTACCGTTCCCTGTGAAGGAGTTGTAGTAGTTGTAAAATCTGTTGTACTTGTTATATTACCAAGTTGTAATAATTCAAATACATCTTTAGTTGTACAATATGCTGTATACGCCCGCATTTGTATACGTCTAACTGTGGGTGCAGTAGTTACACTTGTAGGAGAAGAGGCTCTTATCCAATATTTTGTAATACTGTTTACGGCAGTTGTTGCCCAACCATTTACTAAATTATACGGAAATATCTCTGCCCCGTCCCTAGCAAATTCATATGGGCCACCTTCGTTGTCATCAGGATCAAGTTCGTATCGACCTGAAGCTGGAACAAATTCAGTCCATGCAGAGCCATTATAATACTCCCATTTAACTGAACCTAAATTGCCCGCTGTTTCCAAATCAAAAATAGCCATGTCAAACTTTGAATCATGACCTAAATATAAGAAATGGTTAGTTCCACCTAGTATACTAAAAACTGTCCCCGCTGGAGACTGTGCTTCTAATGTAACATCAGTAAAACTACTTCCATTATACGTAAATATTTTTGTGAATTCGGCTCCAGCAGTCGCCATAATTACCTCTAAGTAGAGGGGTGTTCAACACTACGGTCTAGGTTTTCTCCCTCTATATTTGCTGCTTCTGAATTATCATCAGGAATGATATCCGCTACATCAGCTTCTTCTTCGGGAAGTTTTCCACGTAAATACATAGAAACTCCATTTAGATTTTGTATCTGTGTAACTAATTGTTCTCTCGCAGCATTTATTTTGTTTAATTCATCTACTAACTTTGTTAGCTGATCATTAACTGCATTTAAATCCGTCTGTACATCTGTCTCATTTAAAGTAGTCATCTTAAACTCCCATCTTTTCTTTTTATCTAGAACAGTACGTTCTGTATGGTATTATACCATACTAATTGTAGTTTTTCAATATTTCTTATTTACTAATTTAAACCTTTGGGCCTTTTAATTATATGGTTCTAAATAAATATTTCTTTCTCTATCTGATAAAGCATCGAACTCTTCTTTTAAAGATTCTATATGGGCATCTCTTTCTGTATCCCCTTCATCATCCTCTGTTCTATCTTCAATTTGATTACGAAAAAAATTTATGACTATTACTTTTTTATCTGCATCACTTAATTTATTATACATAAATTCAGAAAGTACATCAAGTTGTTCAGATTCTTTTAATTCTCTAATATCCATTATATAAAATTCTCCTTTATGCCGACTGTTTAATAATATCTAAAGCAACAACAAAATTACATTTTGGTGTAGGTCGCATTTGTGTTGCACTTAGCATACTACCTTCACTATAGCCAATTGATGCGGCTAACTTATTGCCTTCAGATAACCATATAGGCTGGGTTAAGATTTTATTTTGCACACCAGCTACCAAGCTTAATCCTTTTGTAATTGTGCCAACTGCAACATTACTTGCGGCGGTTATAATATCATTCCCAGCAGAATCGTGAATTGTATTTGGAGTGGCTCCAGTTGCAGATAACCCTTGTACTTGAACCGTTAAAGATAAGCCGGGGCCTTCACCTGTAGCATATATTTGGTTAATTTTAGCTATATACCCTGTTGGTACTGCTAGTAATTCGGTTGCATCTGCCCCATTTAAACCAATCATTCTGGTATGGCTATAATCATAATTGCTACTACTACCAAAAGACGTAGTAGATGCCGATACCTCAACACTTCCTGTTGTTCCTGTTGGCGCATGGACTAAAGTATTTCTGTTTCTCTCATCATATGAACCTGTAGAGCCTATATCTGTTATATCTCCACCAGAAGGGTTAGCGGTAGAAAACGAATGACCATTAACATATCGTTCATGGCCTGTACTAAGCAAAATGGCATCTCCGGGATTTGCTGTCATTTCTTTGGTAGTGGATGAATTACCATAATAATGGTAGCCCGATGCATATTTACCTTGAAAAGCACCACTCCCTGTAGTTGCTCCGTCATGTAACTGTAATGTAAAAGGATCAGATTGTTTCACGTTATAAAGGGTGTACCCTCCATATGCAATACTACGATTACTATAATTAGACCAGTTACCTCCAAAAGATATAGTTAAAGTTTGGGCTGACCCTCCAGTTGGATTTAGCCAATAAAATAATTTGCTTCCACCTCTATCATGAGACCAATAATTACCGTCAAATACAGTTCCTGCTCCATCGGTTGACAAACTCATTTGCATATTGGATAAACGTGTACCAAAATCATTACTCCATGTCCATCCCGCAGTTCCTACAATAAATAATATCCTATTAGAAAATGCATTAGGAAAATTTGATGCCGATAAATTAAAAGTTTGGGAACCTGACCCCCAACCACTAGTTGTAACTTGACTAAACCATGAACCATATGCATATACCACTTGTGAAGGTGACAATGACCACGCAAGTGTACCACCATATAATTCTCCGATTGACGCTATATTTGGATTTGCCATTTAATATACCCCTTATTTCTTATTATACCATATTTTTAAGAATATGTGGAACCGAATATTAGTGCCATTGCTATTGCAGTTCCTGTACCACCACCGCTGCTTGCTTCTTCCCATGTCGCAAGTCCATTAGCATCTGAAGTTAATACTTTATCTGCTCCCGGACTTCCACCAGTAATTTTTACTTGTCCAGCCTCACTCACAGAAAAGACATCTGTTCCTCCCCCATTAGCACGTACAGCAAATACTGCGCCTGTACCACCATTGTCTTGGTCTAAAGCGACATAAACGCTACCATTAGATTGAAGCCTCATATAGCCGTTAGCAGTTATCATGTTGTAACTTGCACTAGCTTCTATCTTGTTCCCAGTATGATTTAGATAAACATCCCCACCTAAATAACTATTGCCACTTAATTCTAATTTGTAAGACGGAGTAGTTGTTCCTCCAATCCCTATATTTCCGCTATTAGCTATATAAAATTTAACTGTTGGAGCAGCATTAGCATCTGCTGAACCAGATGCTGCCGACCTAAATCTAAAGGCTCCATCTACCATATCTACAACAGAAGCTTCATCAGTTCTTATATATGTAAACTGTTGACTAGTGTTATAGCGTAAGTTATTCATCCAGTAACCGCCCCTATTGGTAAAGTTTGCAAAAGCAGTTTGGTTTCCTAGATGTATAGCTTGAAAGCTGCTATTCCAATCAGTTTCGGGAGTTGCATTAATTCCTACATGTCCAGCATTATCTATAGTCATTCTCGTAGTATTATTATAACCTTGGAAATGTAGATTTTGTGCTGATGTATCCCACCATATCCCTGCTTCTACTGGGTCATTTGCGTCTCCAAAATATAGGGCTGTGTCATGGTCAGCAGCACCAACAATCTTCATTTCAAGAGTAGGACTAGAAGCATGTTCTCCAATACTTACATAGTTACTGGCATCATAGATATAAAGTGGACTAGTTAAATCAATTCTATTAACGTTACTGTTATGCCATATTTTCATATCGCCGCCAGTACCAAACGTTGCTGAAGCAGCATCGGCAAATTCTAAAGATTTATCACTAGCATCCCATACAGCATTTTGTCCTGAAGTGCTTCCATAAAACACAACATCATAATTAGACCCCTGCGAACCAAAATATGTATGCCCCGCTAGAGTAGTATTCCCAACAACATGGAATGGAGTACTTGGAGCATTAGTCCCAATACCTACTCTTGAAGTACCATTATCAACCCGCATTATTTCAACAAAGGTATTAGCGAAGTTTGATCCTGTAAAATGTCCGAATACAAGGTCGTCTGAAGTTGCTGTAGTAGCAAATGCTGTTCTCTGTGTTTGTAACGCTACTATACCTCCTCTAGATTGGTTCGTATAATGAACCATTGCAGCAACTTCGGAACTGCCCTCTATTTCTAAAGCATAATCAGGAGTAGCAGTTCCTATTCCTACACCCCCACTAGAGTTAATCATAAAATCTGGTGTAGCGTTATTCACTCTTTTTATTTCAAAAGCATCAGTTGCCCCACCACTTGAATCCATTCCAACTTTCCACTTTAAAGCCCCAGCAGTATAGTATTCAACAGTAGCATCATTAGAGGTAGCACCTCTATCAAGTTTAAAATATGCACCATCAGGGGAATCTATAGATATAGTACCGCCATTTGCCTGTGGAGTTAAAGTAAGAAGACCATCATCCCGAATACGCATTACTTCGTTCATTGACCCATCAGAAGTTCGGGTAGCAAATGCTATGTCAGTATCAAATGCGGCAGTTCTTATCGCCGCAATTCTAGCCGCATTCTTTTGGCTATTAGCAGACGTTTCACCCGCCATAAAGAAAATACCAGCATAGCTTCCAGTTGTGTTATCTGTAGTATTTCTAATAGCAAGTTCGTGTGGTTGGGCTGTGTGGTTATATCCACCAGACCAGTTAGAAGTATCCCATACTGTTGTAGACTCTTTTACAATATCTAATATGGAAGTAGGGTTGTTTAGTCCAATTCCTACATTTCCACCATAGTTTACAGCCATGTGAACAGTACTATTATCCGCAGAAAAATGAATGCCTTCTCCAGCTTGGTTTGGTCTAGAGTAAAGTTGTAGTGATTCGTTTAGTGGGCCAAGTATCTTTCTAGCGGCATTATTAGACATTGTTATAGAAGTAGTGGTCAAATCGCCTGTAATTGTTGCTCCAGCAGCAGTAGTTTCAAATTTCTTAGAATTGTCATAATAGAGTTGTACTTCTGCTGAAGTATCAAATATAGCAGATGTATGACTAGAGTCTTGTATTTTTATATCTGCTGTACCGCCCCCATCAATAATATTGGTAG
>Ga0310342_100000075_pt1 | contig 45015 bp, 24 predicted proteins | sample S15DNA20500_MG_FD_206155 | JGI IMG/M metagenome (GOLD analysis project Ga0310342, IMG submission 206155) | Marine microbial communities from station ALOHA, North Pacific Subtropical Gyre - S1503-DNA-20-500_MG | ecosystem: Environmental > Aquatic > Marine > Oceanic | place: Pacific Ocean: North... | reverse complement strand
CCAGCGGCGCCAGGACTCGCACGACTCTCGCGATCTCTTCAAAGCTGAGGACCTCTTCTTTCGGCAGCCACTCCATACCCTCCTCAGGCATACAGTAGAGGCACCGGAAGTTGCAGCGGTCGGTGATGGAGATGCGAAGGTTGTCGATTTTACGTCCGAGCTGATCGATTAGAGGGGACATATTCCAGTTCCCGAGAGGGAGGGGTGTTCGTCGTTTACGGTGGCGGATGCCAGCGCCATTCTAACAGGATGCCTTCGTTGGAGCCAAAAAGGCGCTGATATTTAGTTGTGCTGTAAAAAGAAGAGGTGCACTATCATTAGGCACTGCATATAAAAAGGGCAGTTTTGGGTCGGTTGGTTTAGCGGCTGAAAAACGGCTGAGCGCACAGGTTTTACCATGGTTAAAAAGGTCAATTTGTCGAAAGACTCCAGGCTTGGTTCTCTTCAGGGGCCTGAAGGAGAATTTTCATCCCCCGACAGCCGTCTCGCGATTCTCCAGGAGATTACCCTGGCGCTGAATTCGACTCTCGATCCGATGAAGCTGCTCGAGGTGCTTCTCGACTCGAGCATTCGATATACCGGAGCCACGACCGGCTCCGTGATTCTGATCGAGGGGGACACTCTCAGGATTGTCGCATCCCGCGGACTCGGGCAGGATGTCCAGGAGAAGGTGGCCCTTCGAGTCGGCGAGGGGATTACAGGATGGGTCGCGAAACATGGCGAGGCGCTCTGTGTTCCTGACGTACGCCGCGAAGAGCGCTATGTGATGGTCAAGGAGCACATTCGCTCCGAGCTGGCGGTCCCAATGATCCTCGAAAACAGGGTGGTAGGGGTTATCAGCGTTGACTCCACCAGCGAGGATAATTTCTCCGATCAGGACCTCGAGTTGTTGACGATTGTCGGCACCCAGGCGGCCCAGATTCTCGAAAACGCCCAATCGTTTTCCGAGCTGAAGCGGCGCAATGTCCAGGATGAGACCCTGCTCGAGATCAGCCAGGCGCTCGGCTCCTCGCTTGTCTTCGAGGAGCTGTTCTCCCAGGTGAGCGAGATCCTCGCCCGCCGCTGTGAATTGTCCCAGTGCTTCCTGGTCCTGGTACAGCCGGATTCCGACGAGCTCAAGATCTCCCTGGCCTACGGGATGACGGAAGAGGAGATGGCGAAGGGTCAGTACGCCCGTGGAGAGGGCATCGTCGGCCGCGTTGTCGAGAGTGGAGAGCCCATCGGGGTTCGTGATATCAGCCAGGAGCCGAAGTTCCTCGGCCGCACGGGCGCCTTCCGCGTCGGGTCGGAGCAGATGACCTTCATGGCGGTACCCATCAGCCTCGAGGGTAGAATCGTCGGGGTCCTCGGTGGCGCCAAGCCATTTCATGGCGACAAGGAATTCGACCAGGACATGGCGCTTCTTCAGATCATCACGGGAACGCTTGCCCAGGCGGTCAAGATCTACCAGGATGCCGCGTCCGAGAGGGAGCAATTGCTCGAAGAAAACCGCATGCTCAAGGCCGAGCTGCGCGAGCGCTACAATTTTGAGGGAATCGTTGGCAACAGCCCCGCGATCCAGGCGATCTTTCAGACCATCGTCAGCGTCGCGCCGACTCGTTCCACGGTCCTGATTCGCGGCGAGAGTGGAACGGGCAAGGAGCTCATCGCCAATGCGATCCACTACAACAGCCCGCGCGCCGAGGGGCCCTTTGTCAGGGTCAACTGCGCGGCGATTCCCGAACAGCTGCTTGAGGCCGAGCTCTTCGGATACAGGAAGGGTTCTTTTACCGGCGCGATCTCAGACCGCAAGGGGAAGTTCGTTGTCGCCGATGGAGGAACGATCTTTCTTGATGAGATCGGCGATATGAGTCCCATGCTGCAGGCCAAGATGCTGCGGGTTCTGCAGGAGAGAGAGGTCGATGCCGTCGGGGCCGATATGCCTATGGGGGTGGATGTCAGGGTGATCGCGGCCACCCATCATGATCTCGAAAAACTCGTGCAGGATGGGGGGTTCCGCGAGGATCTCTATTACAGGCTCAATGTCGTTCCGATTGCCGTGCCAGCCCTACGGGAGCATTCCGAAGACATTCGTCTATTGGCGCAGCACTTTCTCGAAAAGTTCGCGCTGGAGAACGAAACGCCTCAACTGAAGCTCGGCAAGGATGTGCTGAGAGAATTCATGGCCTATTCCTGGCCCGGAAACGTGCGTGAACTGGAGAACCTGATCGAGAGAGCGGTCATTCTCTGTGAGGGAACAACCATCCACGCGGCCAACCTGCCCCCCCTGCGCGACGATGTTCATTCCGCGCCGCAGGCCCGAACGGAGCAGGGCTTCGACAGCTCGGTTTCGGAGCATTTCCGGGAGCTGCTGGGGTCTTCGGCCTCACGCAATATCTGGGCGAATACGATGGAGGTCGTCGAGAGAACGTTGCTGAGCGAAGCGCTCGACAGCTGTGATGGGGTCCGGCTGCGCGCCGCCGATCTGCTGGGAATTCACCGCAATACCCTGCGCAAGAAAGCGGACGAGTTTGGTCTCTAGGGGCTCGCCGGTCGGCGGGGCCTATCCACCGAAGGGGTCGAGGCCGGTCTCGCAGTCGAGCGCCCCGGCCTCGCCGGGATCGGGCCCTCTCCGCGGGAACGGGGCGACTAACGGTGAGCCTCCCCGGTAGAGATAGCCCAGCAGGTAGACGGCGTCGGTGATGTTGATCTCCTCGTCGTCGTTGGAATCGGCGGCATCCAGGCAGCTTATCTCGGCACCTGAGAAGAGATAGCGAACCGTCTTGACGGCGTCACTGATATCAACCACCGTGTCGATGTTGGCATCACCGCGGATAAAGTAGGGAGCTGGCGGCAGGATGGTGAAGTCTGTCGTCTCGGAGGCGCGACCATCGGTATTTCGCACCGTCAACTCGACCGTTCCAGGCTGCAGCAGGGGGACCGTGAAGGTAAGGTTCTCCGGGTTGTTCTCGTTGAATCCCACGTCCCGGATCTCCCGGGTGCCGAGGAAGACCTTGACACCTTCATGGAATTCCGTACCCGTAATCGTGACCGTCTCGCCGGGCTGCGCGCTTGCCGGTACCACCGAGGTGACGGCTGGAGTTTCCCAGCCGAAGGTGCTGGTCATGGTTACGCTGTCGTCGCCGACCACGTTGCCTTCTACGTCAAGGGCGAGGAAGTCCAGGATGTTTTCTCCCGCGTCCAGCTCCACAGAGACCCTCCAGCGGGTGGTGCTGGTCCAGTTGATGGTCACGGGTTCGCCGGAGACGAGCAGCATATCGATGTCGACCCAGCCGATGCCGCTGATATTGGTCGAGTTGGTGTCTACGGATCCTCCGTTGGTGGTGATGGAGAAATTGACCTGGTTGGGGATCTGGCGGGACAGGGTGGCCCTGCGGCTGTTGATGAAGTTTCGCACGCGAGAAGAGTTGCCGACGCCATCCGAGCCGACCGCGGCAGAGTTGCGGTCGAGGAACTTGGTGACCATCTCGCCGGTGGTCCAATACCCGGGATTGCCACCCCTTCCGTTCAGCATCTCGTTGAGGATGCCGATGTATTTGCGCCGGTATTTAGGGCGGCTCATGATGCGTGAGAAGGTGCTGTCTCCATCAGGATAGATTCTCGCCCCCGTGTTTCCCCAGGTATGGTCCATGTCCCAGGGCAGGAGCTTCCAGCGGCCCTCATTCGGGGCGTAGTAGGTGTAGGCGTTCTGTCCGTTTCCGATGGCGATGGTGTCCCAGTCATCCTGGGCGCAGCGCGCGGCGTAGACCCGGAGAAATTGCTCTACGTCCATGATGTTCTCGAGCTGGTTGTCGAGGACGGTCGAGTTGCCGTTCATGGTCTGGATCAGCGTGATGAGGGGGGAGAAATTGTCTTCCAGCTCCCTGGTGCGCAGGTTGAAGTTCCAGCGGTAGCCGGTCTTGTTCGACCCGCGGTTGGCCCAGGTGGCCCATTGCAGGAGGTTCGACTGGTGGCTGCCGCTGTCCGAGAAGGTCTGCTTGCCCATGATCTTCATGAGGATGCCGTCAGAGTCCTGGGGGAACCAGAGCTTGAGGTATTCCGGGTTCGTGGGCTCGATGCTCTCCATCATGTAGGTGCCGGCCTGGGTTCTTACCCTGGCCCAGGCGGTGCGGTTGTAGGGACTGGTCGTGGAGGAGGTAGAGTTACGCCAGACGCAGTACCCCGCGGCCTTCTCGTTCTGGGAGCTGCCGTAGCGACTGAGGTTGATCTTGGTGCGGTTGCGAAGAGGCTGGTTCTTCGGGAAGGCGACCCGGTACATGCGCGGATTGCCGGGACGGTTCCAGGGGCTGCCTCGCCAGCGTGTTCCGACATTGTAGTAGACCTTCTCCTCGTTGAAGATGAAGGTGGCATCCAGCAGCTCGTTGGAGTGTAGCTGCCGAGTGCCGAGTCGGCTCCAGTTGGCGTCATCGTGGATGAGGCGGTAGGTGAACGAATTCGCCGTGAGCGGGCTGGAATGCTGGTAGACCAGGTCCCTGCTCGGCGCGTCGCGGGGCTCGCGGCGGCGGTTTCCGGCGGTATCCACCGCCTCGACGTAGAAGGTGACCTTTGTGTTGTTGGAGAAGCCGGGGACATTGCCTCCGAAGAGGCCATCTCCCGCTTCGCCATCAGAGTGGGCTCCATCGTCGAACAGCTCGGTCTCACCCGAGGCGTTGTTGCCCGAGGGGTCATAGAGCGCCCTGACGGTGTCTACTCCATCCGCATCGCTTACCTGCGCGAGAATGGTGACCTCCTGTCCTGCGGAGGGGACCGCGGGCTGGTGGACAACCTCGCTCAGAACCGGTCCGAGGTTGTTGGAGGCGACGCTGTTTACCTGGCCGGGGCTGCCGAGGTTGTAGGGCATCTGCAGCCAGTGAGGATGCTGGCATTGGGCATATTGCCTGTAGCAGCTGAAGTAGAGCAGGTTCGCTCCGCGCAGCCAGCGGGCCTGCAGGGTGATCTGGTGAGAACCGGAGGTCATCCTGGGAGAGGTCTCGGTCTCGATACGGTTGACCCTGGTGTCGCCGTCTCCGGTGGCGACAACCTTGAGACAGGCGTTGCCTGCGGCGCTGTCTTCCGTCGTACGGCTCGACTGGATGTGGTTGCCCTGGATGATCCAGCTGCTGGTGTTGCTCTCGAAGTCGCCGTTGCGGATGTACTGGGAGTTGCCGCGCCGCACCGCGATGTCGTCAAGGAGCACCTCGCCCGCCCCCATCATGCGGATCTGGAATTCGGATTCCGACTGGGTGGCGTAGCTTATCGAGTAGGAGATTTCTTCCCATTGCGATTTCGGCGACTCGTCGCTGTCTTCCCAGGCGCTCGGCACGGAGTTGTCCTGGTTTGGATCCAGGAGCTCGAGGCTCGAGCCGCCTCCGTCCGCCCACTTCGGCCAGAGCCCACCATCGTGGTATCGCACCTCGTCTACCGGGTTGCCCCGCGTATCGACCAGGCGCAGGAGCTCTCCCCTATTGCTCAACTCGCCCTCGAAGGGGCCGACGATCGCCAGGGTTCCCCAGTCCGGGCCGGGCGACTCGTGAGCATTTCGCAGGCGGGCCGGATCCGCGGCGATGGCGATATAGGCGCCGGCCGCGAGCACGGTCCCTTCCTCGAAGGTATAGGAGATGCCCCTGTTGAAGCGGAAGCCGCTGATGTCGATGTCCTGCGCGGAGCGGTTGAAGAGCTCGACAAAGGCGGTCAGCTCGCGTCCGCGGGGCGGATGGTACATGATCTCATTGATCACGATGCCATCCTCGAGAGGGACGGTGTTCGCGGCGCCGGGTGTGGGGGTCGGTGCAATCATGAAGCGACGGCCGGCGTCCGGGTAGAGGGCGTCACTGGTGCCATCAAGCGCCGCGGCGACCTCGGCAGGATTGTCGAAGGTGGCGGCGGAGAGCACCTGGCGCAGGTTGGGACGGCTCAAAAAGATGGAGACGCGCTCCGTCGACAGGTCGAGGGTCATTTGCGAGTCCGTGAAGACGAGGTAGCCGTTTCCGTCGATCGTCGTTCCATCGGGGATGGCCCACTGGTCCAGCATGTTGTTGTCATCGCTGAGAAAGAAGCCTGAGAGGTCGATGGGCTGGGCCGAGGTATTGTAGAGTTCAAACCAGCTCTCCTCGCTGGTACGCGTAAAGCACTCGTTGATGACCACTGGCACCGGTTCGCCGGCCGGGCTCGGCCACTCGATCCGGCTGCTCACCAGCTTCGGCTGGAAGCTCGAGTCCGAGCTGTTGACGCTCGCGTTGTGGATGGCCACCGCGAAGACATTGGTTCCCTCCTGGAAGCGGTCCTTGTTGATCGAGAAAGGCTCGTAGTCGGCCCTGGCCTCGTGGGATGAGCCGCGTTGCTCGAAAGAGACGGCGTCGCCGGCGTTTCCGATCCGGTTGCGGGCCACCTCGTTTCCGTTGAGGTAGAGAACGAAGGCGTCGTCGTACCTGATCTGGAAGGAGACATCGTCGAACTCGTCGATCTGTTCCTGGGTCAGCTCGAAGGATTTCCGGCAGGCGAAGGAAATGTAGCTGTTGCGCATATCATCGAGCACGGTCGTGTCATCGCCGTCTCCGTAGCCGATGCAGGTCTGTCCCTGGAGCCATCCGTCATCATTGAAGTCCGGGCTCTGCCAGCCGGCGGGATACTCGGTGGTGTTCTTGCGGTAGAGCCAGATCGAATCGTCGGGAATGATGATGGTTTCGATGATTCTCGGCTCGTCGTAATTGGTCCGCCCCGGAGTTCCACCGACAACGATACTGGAGGTCCAGTTGTCGTTGTCATCCTGTGGCCCGTAGGTGTCCTTGATCATGAGGGAGTGGCCGGTACCGTCGGCGATCTTCGGCCACTGGCCGCGGTCGGAGAAGCCGATGCTCACATCGGGACCTCCGCCGTAAATATTGAGAGTGACCCTCTCGCCGTCGTTGTCGAGCAGGCCGCCGAAGTTGCCGATGACGTTGTCGATACCATAGGCCACCCTGACGGCTTCGGCATCCGCGGCGATGACGAGATAGGAGCGTCCCTCGAGGTAGGTATCGAAGGGGAAGGTGAAGTTGATTCCCTCCGAGAAGTAGTAACCCGTGAGGTGGACGACGGTTGGCTCGTCGTTGAAGATCTCGACCCATTCGAGGTTCGCATCGCCATTGGCCGCCTCGAGATCGGCGGGCGGGTTGTACATGATCTCCGTGATGATCACCGCCGCCGCGGGACGAGCCTGCAGGAGAGCGAGCAAAAACAGGATTGCGGAAAGGGTCGTTTTCCAGATTGGAGAGGGGCAGCGTCGAAGACTTGGTCTCGGCATGGTTTTCAAGGCCTGAAATGGTGGATGGTGGGTATATGTAGAAGAAGGGTCTGACGATTGGACGGAAGGTCTGTTCGGGTGGTTGAAACCGTCATGGAACAACTCATCGAGCAGGCGAAGAAAACCGCCGGCAACAGACCCTCGAACGAAATCCAACTTCTTCAAGGTTACGGTACAGAAGCTGGAAAAGCCAGTTTCAGCAATGAATCCGGATCCCTAAAGAACGGCGTATTCCCGGCCGAGGCTCCCGTATTCGTTCTGAAATGGGGCTATTGTCTTGATGTGTTTTCACCGCAGGGTAGGATTGGCGTTCGCCGATTCGCTCAAGCGGTCGGCAGCTCGGGCTGACCGCCGCGGCGGCCGGCCCGGTTCCGCCTTGGATCGGATTCGGGGTGTAGCTCAGCCTGGTAGAGCGCTACGTTCGGGACGTAGAGGCCGTAGGTTCAAATCCTATCACCCCGACCAGTTTTTCCCGGGGCCGACCTGCGGGGGGGCTCCTCTTCCCCGTCAATTCCCCGCTGCGACGGCGGGATGCGTGGGGTATGACATCGATGATCCCTTCGCTCAGGTCAGCGCAAGGACGAGGGTGGAGTTGTAGAGGAGATGTGTGACCATACACGGCAGCAGGCTCTTGCTGCGCGCGCGGAGCCAACCGAGGTAGAAGCCGCCTGTGACGTGAAAAGGCAGGCCCAGGCCGGTTCCATGCGCAAGAGCGAACGCGACCGCGGAGAGGAGGATGCCTCCGGTGCGGCCGTAGATGACCGACAGGCGTCCCTGCAGGAGGCCGCGGAAGGCGATCTCCTCAAATACGGCGGGGAAGGCTCCGATCAGAAGGAGCGTCCACGTCAGCCCGAGCGTCTCGCGGAGTGTTTTCAGGGGGTTCTCCGCTCCGGGGAAGACCTGCTCCACAAGTCGGGAGTAAGGGATGGCCAGGGCGGCGAGACCGATTCCTATGATGGCCGCCTCCAGAAAGTATTTCGGCATGGCCCTGCGCAGGCCCTCGAATGTGTAATGAGATGCGAACAGGCCCACAAGGACCACGGCAAAACCCGAAAACAATTCGCCCAGGGGCATGAACAGGAGCCGTTCCCGCCCGCCGACGAAGAGGTGAAGAAATAAGGAGGGAGCCAAAAAGGCGGCGACCACGAGGGCGAGCTCTAACGTCGCCCGGTTTATCCAGCGCTGGCGGGTGCGTACCAGACCGTAGCGTAGAGCTCCGGGTTTCAGCGGAGTATGGACATCGACATCGGGAACATGCTCGAAGCTGGATGGAGGTTTATCAAGGCTCAGTTCCCGGGTCGGCTTGAAGCGGTCGAGGGCTTTTTCCTGGCGAGGGGCCAGCTGCTCCAGGGAGGTCTCAGGCCGCGGTATTTCAAGCCAGGCGTCGCATCTACAACGAAGCCGGTGTCCTGCCATGGACACATGGATGTACCAGAGCGCGTCACATTCTTCGCAGCGCAGCTCGATTCGTTCGCCTTCGGAAGGTACGCGTCCTGGCGGCCAGGAATTTACATCGGAGCCGGCGGATGCGCCGGGTTTTCCCTCCTGGGGGTCTTCCATCATCAGTCTTTTCCTGCCTTGCCCCGATCGAGAGCGAGCCGGAGAGCGTGTCCATTGATATGTCCGTTGATACGGACGATCACCTGTCCTTCTTTGTCGTCGAGCAGGGGGCGGAGTTCGGCTTTCGCGCTCTCGATGATTTTCCCCGTATCGTTGAGCAGCTGCACGTAGAGGTGATCGCCCTTGGCTACGATGTCCAGGGCGGCCAATTCGCTGGTGGCCTTGCGATCGACGCGTAACCGGTCGGCGTCAGCGGGGCTCTCCGGGTATGATGGGCCCCGGGTGATGGTGACCTGGTATTCCCCCCAAGCCTTTACGATCGTAACCTCGAGTAATCGCTCGAAGTGGCCCAGGTCGTTGACGAGCTCGTCCGCCGGCCGGCTGAGGATTTTTCCGACGTAGCCGCTTTGCCATGCCATGAGTCCGAAGCCCACCAGGAGAAGAAGCGCCACGAGAGCCCCTTTCCTGGCGCCAAGCTGTTGAAGCGGGGAAGCAAATTGCTTACTTTGCTCGAGGGGGAGCGCGTCATGCGTCTGGCGGTCGCGGATCCGGCTGAGGGGACGAAGCTCACCGCCTTCGACAGCCAGTATCGTTTCGACGACGCCATCCTCGTGTACCACCTTGCATGCGACTGTAGATTCTACGGCCTCGGGGGCCGGGGTGGCCGCGATCAGAGTGGCGAGGAGTTCCAGCAGCTGTTGTTGCGCTTCGGGGGTCACCAGCTCGCCGGGGATGGGTGTGTTTTCGAAGAGGAGACTGAACCTTCCGCCGTCCCTTTCCAGGTCCACCTCGGCAATCTTCGTGGCGTTAATCCGGGCTACCGTATCTTCAAGCGTTGACCAGTCCCCTGCGAAGCCCTCGAGTATTCCATTGAATTGGGCGTGCAGGACGGCGCCGCTGGGAAGGGCCTGTTCGGGTTTGTCTTTCGAGCCAGGATCGGAGCTATTCATTGTTCAACTCTTCAACCTCTCCAAGGACGCGCCATTGCGACCAGGGGTCTCGCCAGACCTGGGTTGTCAGGGTAATCTTGTTATCTTTCAAAAGAAGCTTGAGCCGGCCCTGGCTTACGGGTCCTTGCTCTAGGCCGTTCTGGTCTTCGTAGAACCACACCTTTTCGGGGTTTTTCAGCTTCGGCGGGCGCTTAGATCTCGGGGAATTCATTGGCGGCGGTGATGGCTTACCGGTGTGTTCGAGATGCCCCCGGCTGGCCCGATCTTCGACCTGGCGCGAGGTGTCTAGGTCCAGGGCCTGGTCGTGGAGGCCGAGCCGTTGATCGGTCTGGGTCTGTCGTTGGTCGGCCGTTTGCCGGTCCTTGCGTTGCCGTTCCCGAAGGCGGCGGTTTTCACGTTGGAGCTGCATATGCTTGGCTTGTTCCTCCTTCAGGTTTGGAAGACACAGCACGATGATCAGCCCGATACAACCAGCAAAGAACCCGATGAAAAACCAGGCGATCCCGCTGCGTCCCCGGCTACTGGCAATAGCTGCGCAAATAACCCCAAAGACTACCGCTATCAATAATTGGAAGACGAGTACTTCCATCTTTCGTAACCTCTTTCGTCAAGCGCTGCTGAAAACAACCCCGCGCAGGATGCCTCTGCCACCATGGCTAACAGGGGTCTGTCTAAATATAGAATCAGCGCCCTATGCTACATCGAAAGTTCCGGCTTAAGAGTCCGAGGAGAGAGATTTTTTCCTGCATTACAGCTTATGGAGCCGCTCGGTATACGCTTCCCCCGGTTCGTGAAGATCGATTCTTGATCAGATGAGGCATTGGCAAAAAGCCGCTCTTGGAGAATAATGTGACCTTCGGTTTGAAAAAGTTGTAAACATTCAACATTCCGCCTTTGCGGGGGCGGTACTGACGCACCCATTAGATACTGGTGAAACACATGCGCATGATTCTGCAGTCTCGCGTTCTCATCTCTGCCGGTTTGTTAACTCTTGTTTTCGCAGGCGTCCGGAATTCGGCCGCCGCGGCCGCCCCCGAGCTGAAGCTCGAGAAGGGTGACCACGTCTGCTATATCGGCAACACGCTTGCCGACCGCATGCAGCACCATGGCTGGCTGGAGACCTATCTTCACGCCGCCTATCCGGGTCACGAGCTGGTCTTCCGTAACCTCGGCTTCTCAGGTGACACGCTCAAGACCCGCACCCGCTCCAATAACTTCGGCAGCCAGGACCAGTGGCTCTCGAAGGAGAAGGCCGACGTGGTCTTCTGCTTCTTCGGCTACGGCGAGGCTCTCGGCGGCCCCGGCGGCGTCGGCGGTTTCGAGAAGGATCTTGGTGGCATGATCGACTCGCTGCACGAGAAGAAGTTCAACGGCAAGTCGGCCCCGCGCCTGGTGGTGTTCTCGCCGATCGCCCACGAGGACCTCAAGAGCCATGTGCTCCCCGATGGCTCAGAGAACAACAAGAACCTGGCGCTCTACACCGAGGCGACCGAGCGGGTCTGCAAGGCGAAGAAGGTGACCTACGTCGACCTCTTCAGCCCCAGCAAGAAGCTCTACGCCGCAGCGAAGACGCCCCTGACGATGAATGGGATCCATCTGCTGGACCACGGCAACAAGGCCCTGGCGGGAGTGATCACCGAGGCTCTCCTGGGCAAGGCCGCGAAAGACGATGCCAACACCGCGAAGCTCCGCGAGGCGGTGCTCGAGAAGAACCACCACTGGTTCAGCCGCTACCGGGTGGTCGATGGCTACAACGTCTATGGCGGACGCTCGAGGCTGAACTGGCACGACCAGTCGAACGCCGATGTCATGCGCCGCGAGATGGAGATCTTCGACATCATGGCGGCCAACCGCGACAAGGGCGTCTGGAACGTCGCCCGGGGCGGCAAGGCGAACGTTAAGGACGACAACTTCCCCAAGCTGTTGAAGGTCAAGACCAACCGTCCCGGCAAGGAGAAGGGCGGCACCTATAAATTCCTCAGTGGCAAGGAGGCTGCGAGCAAGATGAAGGTCGCCGAGGGTATGCAGGTCAACCTGTTTGCCTCGGAGAAGGAATTCCCCCGGCTCATCAACCCCGTGCAGATGGCCGTCGACACAGACAGCCGGCTGTGGGTGTCGGTCTGGCCGTCCTACCCGCATTGGAACCCGACCAACACTCCGAAGGACGCCCTGGTGATCCTTCCGGATGAGAACGGCGACGGCAAGGCCGACAAGCTCACCGTCTTTGCCGATGGCCTCAACAGCATCACCGGCTTCGAGTTCTGGGGCGGCGGCGTGCTGGTGGCGGCGCCCCCGGAGATCTGGTTGTTGAAGGACACCGACGGTGACGATAAGGCGGACGTGAAGATCCGCATGCTGCAGGGTGTCTCGAGTGCTGATACGCATCATTCGTCTAACGCCCTGGTCATCGGCCCCGCCGGAGCCCTCTACTGGTCGCGTGGAATCTTCAACGTGTGCAGCAACGAAACTCCGACACGGGTCTTCCGCTCAGGATCTTCCGGCGTATATCGTTTCGACCCACGCACCTTCGAGGTCGGCTTCCATTTTCCGATCGGGCCGAACCCGCACGGCGATGTATTCGACAGCTGGGGTTTCCAGTTCGTCAACGATGGCACCGGCGGCACCGGCAGCTACGCCAACCTCGGCAAGGGCATCGGCAATAAGAAATGGTTCCGCAAGCGGGTCCGCCCGGTGGCGGCCACCGGCATCCTCTCCAGCAGCCACTTCCCCGAGCGCAACAACGAGAACTTCCTGATCTGCAATACGATCGGCTTCCTCGGCGTGCTCCAGCACCAGGTCAAGTACGACGGCGCCGACATCACGGCGGTCGAGATCGAGCCGATCCTGGTCACCACGGACCAGAACTTCCGGCCGACCGACTGTGAGGTCGGAGGTGACGGGGCGCTCTACGTTTCGGACTGGTCGAACCCGCTCATCGGCCATATGCAGCATAATATGCGCGATCCCAACCGTGATCATGCTCACGGGCGGGTCTACCGGGTGACCTATAAGGGTCGCCCGCTGGTGAAGCCGGCGAAGATGAAGGGCCAGCCGATTGAGAAGGTCTGCGACAACTTCTTCGCGAAGGAGAAGAGTACTCGCTACCGGGCGAGGCTCGAACTGAGCGGCCGAAAGATGGAAGAGATCAGCACCAAGGTGGGATCCTACGCAGCCAAGCTCAGTCCGGCGAAGGCATCGAAGGACCGCAACGAGGCCCAGGCGCTGCTCGAGTGCCTGTGGGTGTTCGAGGAGCAACGCATTCCGAACCTGGGTCTGCTCAAGAAGGTTTTCCAGGCTGAGGATGCGCGTGTGCGCGCCGCCGCGATCCGGACGCTCGGCCACTGGGCCGGCAAGGTCAAGGATTGGGAATCGACCCTGGTTGCCGGAGCGCGCGATTCTTCCGCGCTGGTCAGGGCCGAGGCCGTCAAGGCCGCCGTCGAGCTCAAGGGCCTGGCCGCCGCCGAGGTGATCTTCGAGGTCGCCACTCGGCCCACCGATGCCGAGCTCAACACGGTTCTCGGCTACGCTCGAAAGAATATTGACGTCGACAAGGTGGTGCAGGACGCCGTGAGCTCAGGCTCGAAGCTCAGCCTCGCGGCCGAGGCCTACGTGCTTCGTAACGCCAGCGTCGCTGACCTGCTGAAGCTCGATCCTACCGAGGGCGTCTACCGGGCGATCCTCAGTCGCGCGAAGGTCAAGCTCTCCGATCTTGACGGCGCGCTCAGTGGCCTGGCGAAGATGGTCAAAAAAAGCAAGATCGAGGTCCTGATGGGACTCATCAAGGCGGCCCGGGAAGGCGCCACGGCCGGCCTCTCCGGTCTCGGGAAGCTGCTGGCCAGCCAGCCGGCTAAAGATCTCGCCGGCGTGGTCGGCGAGCTGAAGACCCTGGCCGCCGGAGCGAAAACCTCCGAGGTCAGGCAGCTCTGCTACTCGGCGTTGATTACGGCCGCCGGGACCGGCGACGAGGTCTACCGGCTGGCCTCCGCCAGCAAGGATGGTTTGCGTGATTTCCTCGCGGCGGTTCCCAGCGTGGCGGATAAGAAGGTTCGAGCCGGCCTGTACTCAAAAGTGCGGTCCCTGGTTTCGAAGCTGCCGGCGAGTCTCAAGGCTGAACCTGGTGGTTCAGATGTAAGAAAGAGCGGTATCCAGGTGGACTTCTTCGCGCCGCACAGCGGTCCCGTTGATCTCAAGACCCTTGCGAAGATGAAGCCCAAGGCCAGCGGCGTGGTCCCCGAGATCAGCCTGAAGGTGCCGCAGCGTAAGGCCAATGATGCTTTCGCACTCCGCTTTACCGGCAATATCCAGGTTCCCCGCTCGGGTAATTATACATTCTCCATCAACTCCGATGATGGCTCGCGCCTCTACATCGATGGCAAGCAGCTGATTAACAATGATGGCAGCCACGGGATGAGGGAGAAATCCAAGCAGCTTCGTCTCAGCGCAGGCGCTCACCCCATCATCGTGACCTACTACGATGGCGGCGGGGCTGACGGCCTTGTGGTGAGCTGGTCAGGACCCGGATTCAAGAAGAAGAGGATCGCGGCATCTAAGCTCACCGTCAGCGGCGGCGAGAATCTTCACGATCTCGCGATCCGGACCCTGGGCAAGCTCCCGGGCAATGAGAAGGAAAAGTTCTCCGCCCTGGCGGCGCTTGTCAGGTCCGGAAAGAACCGCGACTCGTCCATAGCCGTGCTCCAGACGATTCCAAGCAAGCACTGGGACAAGGCGCAGGTTCGTCCGCTGGTCGACAGCCTGGTGAGCTACCTCGGCAAGCTGCCCGCAGCTGACCGGAAGTCGGATTCCGCCGTGGCGGCCTTCTTCCTCGCGGTTTCGTTGACGGAGGCGCTTCCTGCCGACGAGGGCAAGGCGATCCAGGCGAAGCTGCGGAATCTTGATGCCAAATAAGGCATCGGGAGAACGCTGATTTCGGCCATAATACGGGCTCGGTTTGAAATGCCCGCAAACGGGTCCGTCTGTATTCACACGGCGGGGCCCTGACCCAACCTATGGATATCCAGTGAGACCTATGCGCATGATCCTGCAGCTTCGCGTTCTCGTTTTTGTCGGCCTGTTCTTTCTTGTCTGTCCGGGGAGTTCGACTTTAGCGTGGGAGCCCGCGCTCAAGCTGGAGAAGAGCGACCATGTCTGCTATATCGGCAACACGCTGGCCGACCGTATGCAGCACCATGCCTGGCTTGAGACCTACCTTCACGCCGCGCACCCGAAGCATGAGCTGGTCTTCAGGAACCTCGGTTTCTCCGGCGACACGATCAAGAAACGCACCCGCTCGGCCAACTTCGGCAGCCAGGACCAGTGGCTCTCCAAGGAGAAGGCGGACGTGATCTTCTGCTTCTTCGGCTACGGAGAGGCGCTTGGCGGCCCAGGCGGCGCCGGCGGCTTCGAGAAGGATCTCGGCGGCCTGATCGACAAGCTGCACGAGCAGAAGTACAACGGCAAGTCGGCACCGCGCCTGGTGGTGTTTTCACCCATCGCCCACGAAGACCTCAAGAGCCACGTGCTTCCAGACGGCTCCGAGAACAACAAGAACCTGGCGCTCTACACAGAGGTCATCGAGCGGGTCTGCAAGGCGAAGAAGGTAGCCTATGTGGATCTCTTCAGCCCGAGCAAGAAGCTCTACGCCGCAGCGAAGACGCCCCTGACGATGAACGGGATCCACCTGCTGGACCACGGCAACAAGGCCCTGGCAGGAGTGATCACCGAGGCGCTGCTGGGCAAGGCCGCGAAGGATGACGCCAACACCGAGAAGCTGCGCGCGGCGGTGCTCGAGAAGAACCACCACTGGTTCAGCCGCTACCGCGTGGTGGATGGATTCAACGTCTATGGTGGGCGTTCGAAGCTGAACTGGCACGGTCAGTCCAACGCCGATGTCATGCGCCGCGAGATGGAGATCTTCGACATTATGACGGCCAACCGTGACAAGGGCGTCTGGGACGTCGCCCAGGGTCGCAAGGGGACCGTCAAGGATGACAACCTCCCCGAGCTGCTGAAGGTCAAGACCAACCGTCCGGGCAAGGAGAAGGGCGGCACCTACAAGTTCCTCAGCGGCGAGGAGGCGGCCACCAGGATGAAGGTCGCCGAGGGCATGGAGGTCAACCTCTTCGCTTCAGAAGAGAGGTTCCCCCGGCTCATCAACCCCGTGCAGATGGCGGTCGATACCGACAGCCGCCTGTGGGTGTCGGTCTGGCCCTCGTATCCTCACTGGAACCCGACCAATGTTCCCAGGGACGCCCTGGTGATCCTGCCGGATGAAAACGGTGACGGCCAGGCCGACAAGCTTACCGTCTTCGCCGATGGCCTCAACAGCATCACCGGCTTCGAGTTCTGGAACGGTGGCGTGCTGGTGGCGGCTCCCCCGGAAATCTGGCACCTTAAGGACACCGATGGTGACGACAAGGCCGACGTGAAGATCCGCATACTGCAGGGCGTTTCGAGCGCCGACACGCATCATTCGGCCAATGCCCTGGTCATCGGCCCCGCTGGCGCTCTCTACTGGTCGCGCGGCATCTTCAACCAGTGCAGCAACGAAACGCCGACCAGGGTCTTCCGCTCGGGTTCATCGGGTGTCTATCGCTTCGACCCGCGCACCTTCGAGGTCGGCTTCCACTTCCCGATCGGCCCGAACCCCCACGGTGACGTGTTCGACAGCTGGGGTTTCCAGTTCGCCAACGATGGCACCGGCGGCACCGGCAGCTACGTGAATCTGGGCAAGGGTATCGGCAATAAGCAGTGGTTCCGCAAGCGGGTTCGACCCGTGGCGGCCACCGGCATCCTCTCCAGCAGCCACTTCCCCGAGCGCAACAACGAGAACTTCCTGATCTGCAATACGATCGGCTTCCTCGGCGTGCTCCAGTACCAGGTGAAGTATAATGGGGCGGACATCACGGCGGTCGAGATCGAACCGATCCTGGTGACGAAGGATCAGAACTTTCGTCCGACCGACTGCGAGATTGGCGGCGACGGGGCGCTCTACGTCTCGGACTGGTCGAACCCGCTCATCGGCCACATGCAGCACAATATGCGCGATCCCAACCGTGATCACGGCCACGGCCGGGTCTACCGCGTGACCTGCAAGGGCCGCCCGCTGGTGAAGCCTGCGAAGATGAGGGGCAAGCCGATCGCGGAGGTTTGCGATAACTTCTTTTCCAAAGAGAAGAGCACTCGCTACCGGGCGAGGCTCGAGCTCAGCGGCCGCAAGCCGGAAGAGATCAAGGCCGAGGTGGGCGCCTACACGGCGAAGCTGAGCCCGGCGAAGGCGTCAAGGGATCGCAACGAGGCGCAGGCGCTGCTGGAGTGCCTGTGGGTTTTCGAGGAGCAGAGGATCCCGCACCCGGAGCTGCCCGGGAAGGTTTTCCAGGCGGAGGATCCGCGCGTGCGCGCGGCGGCGATCCGGACACTCGGACACTGGGCCGGCAAGTTCGTGGGCTTCGAGGAAACCCTGATCTCGGCTTCGCGTGACGATTCCGCGCTGGTAAGGGCGGAAGCTCTCAAGGCCGCCGTTGAGTTCAAGGGCCTGGTTTCCGCCGAGGTGATCTTCGAGGTCTCCGCCCGACCCACCGATGGCGAGCTCAACACGGTTCTCAAGTACGCCCGCAAGAGGATCAATGTCGACAAGGTAGTCAAGGAGGCGGTGAGCTCCGGCAGGGAGTTGACCCCCGCGGCGGAGACCTATGTGCTTCGAAACGCCAGCGTCGCCGACCTGTTGAAGCTCAAGCGGACGAAGGGTGTTTGCCGGGCGATCCTCAGCCGGGAGAAGGTCAAGCTCTCCGATCTTGATGACGCTCTCTCCAGCCTGGCGAAGCTGGAAAAGAAGAACAAGATCGCGGTCCTGATGGGGCTCATCAAGGATGCGCAGGATGGGACCACCGGCGGCCTCTCCGGCCTTGGCCGGCTCCTGGCCTTCCAGCCCGCGAAAGAGCTGGCCGGCGCGCTGGGGGAGTTGAAGAGCCTGGCGGCCGTCGCGAAGACCTCCGCGGTCAGGCGGCTCTGCTACGGCGCCTTGATCTCCGCCGTCGGCAACGGAGACGATGCCTACCTGCAGGCCTCGACCAGCAAGGATGGTTTGCGTGACTTCCTCGCGGCGGTTTCGAGGATCCCGGAGGAGGACGTTCGCTCCCGGCTGTATTCAAAGGTCCGGATCCTGGTCTCAGGGCTTCCCCCTGGACTCAAGTCCGAGGCCGGAGATGAGAAAATACACGATCTCGCGATCGAGACACTCGGTACGATTCCCGGCCACGGGAAGGAAAAATTTTCCGACCTGACCACTCGGCTCAAGGCGGGACGAAATCGTTCCGCGGCGATCACGGTCCTGCGCAATATTCCACGGGAAGACTGGATAAAGGAGCAGGTCCGCCCGCTGGTGGACAACCTGGTCGGCTACCTCAGCGAGATCCCGGCCAGTGAACGGAATTCGGACACGGCGGTGGCGGCTTTCTTTCTCACGGTCAAGCTTGCCCAGGCCCTGCCCTCGGAGCAGGCCAGGGAGGTCCAGTCCCGGCTGAGGAACCTCGATGTGCGCATCATCGCCATCGGGACGGTGCCCCACCGGATGATCTACGACAAGGAGCGCATCGCGGTGCAGGCCGGCAAGCCGGTTGAATTCCGGTTTACCAATACCGACAGCATGCCCCACAACTTCGCGATCACTACGCCGGGCGCCCTGGAAGAGGTTGGGAAGCTGGCCGAGGAGACAGGCACTGCCGAGGATGCCATCGAGCGCCATTACATTCCCAAATCGGACAAGGTTCTCCTGGCAAGTCGGCTGTTGCAGCCCGGCGAGACCCAGGCGTTGACCTACGAGGCGCCGGTGAAGCCGGGGATCTATCCCTACGTTTGTACCTATCCCGGGCATTGGCAGCGGATGTACGGCGCGCTCTACGTGGTCGCCGATCTGAAGGCCTACCTGGCCGACCGGGCGGGCTACCTGTCCATAAACCCTCTGCCTCTGAAGGATGAATTGCTCAAGCTCAACCAGCGCAACACGGAGTGGACCTTCAACCAGCTGGCTGCCCCGATCAGGTCCCTGGGGGGGAGAAGTTTCGAGGTTGGCAAGAGCGTCTTCAAAGTTTCCAGCTGTATTGCCTGCCATCGTCTGAATAACGAGGGGCAGGTCTTCGGGCCTGACCTGGCGAAGCTCGAGCCGAAGAAACGCACCGCTGAGCACATCCTTCGTTCCCTCCTGGACCCCTCGAAAGACATTGATGAAAAGTTCCAGACCTTCGCCTTCGTGCAGCGTACCGGTAAGATCGTTACTGGGATGGTTGTTGAGGAGACCGACAAGCAGGTCAAGGTGATCGTCAACCCTCTCGCCAAGACGGCTCCGGCGGTCCTCGAGAAGTCGTCGCTTGCCGCGCGCAGGAAACTGCCGAATTCCATCATGCCCGAGGGGCTTCTGAACAGGCTCTCTCGTGAGGAGGTTCTCGACCTGATCGCCTATGTGCTCTCCGGGGGGGACATGAAGAGCAAGCTCTTCAAGGCGCACGAGCACTGAGAACGTCGCTGAAGACGCCACGGCTAACCGATCTTGCCTCGACGTTGACCAGCCCTTAGTCTTGCTGGAGGTCTGAAACGAGGTAAAAGGGACGGTGATCCGTAGGAATTCGCTACTTACCGTTGTTTTTCTGCATTTTGCGTTCCTGGTTGGCACGCCAGGGGGATCGCAGGCCTCCATCCTCGGCGATTCCAACGGTGACAACCGGCTGAACATCGCGGATCCGGTTTACCTGCTCAACCATCTCTATCGGGAAGGTTCTCCGTCTCCCGCTGACTCTCGGCCCGATGCCAATTGCGACGGGGCGGTGTCTTTATCGGATGCGATCATCCTGATCGAGTACTTCTTCCTCGATGGAGAGGCGCCCGGTGATTTCTGCTCCCGGGAGATTCCGGCCGGCCTGGCTTACCAGCGGCATAATGAGCAGGGTTTCGCGGAGTTCGAGCACAGGGAGACTGGGATTCTATTCGTCCTTTTGCCTGGCGGCGATTTCCTCATGGGTACCCCTGAGGACGAGGAAGATCGTTGGCAAGATGAAAGCCCCCTTCACCTTGTGACTTTGAGCGCGTTCCTGGTGGGCAAATACGAGGTAACCCAGGCGCAATGGGAAGGCGTAATGGGGGCCAACCCGTCTTTTTTCCAGGGAGATGCTCTTGCCGAGGGAGTTGAGTCAAACGATCTGCCGGTTGAGCGTGTTTCCTGGGATGATGTCGTTGAATTTACCGTTTTAAGCGGTTTCTCTCTGCCCAGCGAGGCGCAATGGGAATATGCCTGCCGAGGGGGCTCCAGCGGCCCATTTGCAGGTACCGGTGTACTTGCCGATATGGGCTGGTATGTCGGAAACAGCGGTGGACGTCCTCATGCAGTCGGAAGCAGGCTCCCCAACGCCTTCGGTCTGTATGATCTGCACGGCAATCTCTACGAATGGTGCGGAGATGTCTACAATGAGGACTTCTACGCTTCAGAAGGGGCTTCGGGGCCTGATCCAGTCTATAACGGGGCCGGAGATTACCATGTGGTCCGTGGTGGCGGCTGGTTTTATGAGCCGGTAAGCTGCCGCTCAGGCAACCGTTACGCCATCAGCTCTCTTGTCAGCGGTAACCGCCGACTTGGCTTGAGGCCTGTAATCGGTCTCCTGGGGGCTGATTGAGGCCTTTTACGCTTATCCAGGTCTCGCGCTGCTGAACTCTGATGCCGATGAAACTGGCAGAAATCACTTCGAACTCGATGTGAGGGAAGTTTTTTCCGATCTTTTTTCCGGCCATCTGAGGTGGACTTATCGGGTTTGTGTTTTCAGGGGTTTTCCTAAAGTACTGATAACTCCAGAGATCATGGTGCTTCCCGACCAGGGAGCAGCACCTGCCGTATTAAAAGAGAACGGTACTCTCTGAGTCCAGGATGCCTGTTTTTTGCCTTGGGCGGGAAGCCTGGGCGGGATCGGAAAAAGCCTGATTTTATCAATGAACTCAGGCCGTTTGCTTTCCTGAAGAGGTCTTCCGAGACTGACTTAGTGAAAAAGAGAACGATGTGGGATTGCACGAGCTTTTAAATTCGATTTGGCGAGAGCTGCCGGTTGGCGTCATTTTTTCTTTCAGGAGTTTTTTTCTGGAATGATCCCGTTTTACCGGCGGTTGCATATATCGGAACCGAGAACAGGGACATCGGGGCAAAAAACACCCTTGAACGCAATCCTGTAGACCTTTAGCATTCGCTCAACTGGTTCAGCCGCATGGAAAAGAAGTGAGAAGGCGGCGCCTGCTGATTGTATCGAGACCGGCCTGAGCGGTCTCCCGAGGTGGGACGGACCAGGAGCGATATCAAGGCGTAGCGCATAGCGAAAGGAAGCTTGCGCGATCTGGACGGGTATTCCGGATCAAATCAAGCCGAGACCACAGGGTCCGGCGAAGAGCTGTTCCGGAGTCAGTGTGTGAGTTCAAGTTCAGATTGGGCCGCGGGGGTTTCCAGAGAGGGGACCCTTAGCGGTAGGCAAGTTTTTTTTCTATGGAGGATACGATGGGTGACATCATCGGTACGGTAAAGAGGTCGGTCGCTGGACTGACGGGCGTTGCGGTTTGTTTGCTTGCTCTTGGCGTGGTCATGGGAGTTCTCATGGGCCCCGGCGAGGGAGCGTTTTATGGTGATGTGGTCAAGAACATCACCAACCTGGTGAGCAGTCTTGGTGGCGCGGGCCTCACTGGCCTGATCACCGCCTGTGTCGTTATGGGGCTGCTTAAGAGCGCCGGCGACAACTCCTGAACGGCAGGAGAGCTAAGTAGAAGTTCGTTTGAATTTTGTTTTTGTGGCCGGTAAGGCCCTGAGGCCTTACCGGCGTTGTCTGGTTCATTAAGATCCGGAAAAGATCCCCTGCGAGCGCTGAGGATCGGACCTGGATCGGGAAACCGTTTTTTGTAAGGAGAGGGATCATGGATAACGTCCTTGGAACCCTTAAAGGTTTGATTCGTGATGTGACGGAGGTAGGAATCTACCTTCTCGCTCTGGGTGTCGTTGCTGGTGTGCTGTTTGGTACCGGTGCTGACGCTGGTGGCGCGTTTTATGGTGATGTCGTCAAGAACATCACTGGTCTGGTGAGCTCGCTTGGCGGCCAGGGCCTTACGGGCCTGCTCTCGCTGGCGGTGATCCTCTACCTGTTCAAGCGCTAAGCTGAACAGCGTAGGAACACTACGCGAATCAGAAGCCGGGCGTGCCTTTTGAGGCGCGCCCGGCTTTTTTTATGCCCCCCTCCTGGCGCTCGAGCGCGGCTCCGCTCCCACTGGCTGATTGTACTGTGGGCGAGTCCCCGTATACTGTCGGGTTCCTGTCTTATCAGAACCGCGAATGTCCATCGGGAGGGGTCATGAGATTCACAGTCGCTTACCTCGCAGCGTTTTTCTGCGCCGGCCTTGCCCAGGCGGCCGCCGTGCGCCCCAATATCGTCCTTATCATGGTGGATGACATGGGGTATTCCGATATCGGTTGTTACGGGGGCGAGGTGCAGACTCCGAATATCGATGCCCTTGCCGCGGGGGGAGTGCGGTTCACGCAGTTTTACAATACCGGGCGCTGTTGTCCTACCCGGGCCAGCCTGATGACGGGTCTCTACCCGCACCAGGCCGGCATGGGCTGGATGACCACTGACCTCGGCCACGATGGCTACCGCGGTGATCTCAACCGCAATTGCCTCACCATCGCCGAGGTGCTGCGTTTGGCCGGGTACTCGACCTATATGGCCGGCAAATGGCATGTGACGAAGCACACCGGGGCGGATGGTCCAAAGCACAACTGGCCGCGCCAGCGCGGTTTTGACCGGTACTTCGGGACGATCCAGGGTGCCGGCAGTTTCTATACGCCGAAATCCCTGACCCGCGAGAACACCCGGCTGAACGAATACCCGGCGAACTTCTTCTATTCCGATGCGATCAACGATACGACGGTGAAGTACATCGAGGAGCACTCCGAAAAGAGCGCCGGCAAGCCGTTTTTCTGCTACGTGGCGCATACGGCGCCTCATTGGCCGCTGCATGCCCTCGAGGAGGACATCGACAAGTACCGCAAGCGCTATCTTGGCGGCTGGGACGCGTTGCGCGCCGAGCGCTACGTCCGGATGATGAGCATGGGTCTTGTCGACAAGCGCTGGAAGCTGACTGACCGCGATCCTGCGGCTAAGGCCTGGAAGGACGTTTCCGCCGACCGGAAGGCGAAGATGGCGCTCCGCATGGCGATCTACGCCGCCCAGATTGACCGCGTCGACCAGGGAATCGGTCGCATCACCGCGGCGCTGAAGAGAACGGGGCAGCTCGAGAACACGATCATCTTCTTTCTCGCGGACAACGGCGGCTGTGCCGAAGGAGGGATATGGGGTTTTGAGCGCAAGAAAAACGCGGTTCTCGGGAAGGACAGCTCCTTTGCCAGCTACGGACTTTCCTGGGCGAATGCATCGAACACTCCGTTTCGCGAGTACAAGCACTGGGTGCACGAGGGCGGGATCTCGACCCCGCTGGTGGTGCACTGGCCGGCGGGTATTTCATCCGGCGGCGGGCTTCGCAGCCAGCCGGGCCATCTCATCGACATTATGGCGACCTGCGTCGCCGTCTCAGGGGCGAAGTATCCGGCGGAGTATGAGAGCAATAAGATCAAGCCGCTGGAGGGGGTGAGCCTGGTTCCTGCTTTTGCCGGGAAGGCGCTGGGGGAGAGGTCCATCTTCTGGGAGCACGAGGCCAACCGCGCCGTTCGTGAGGGGGACTGGAAGCTCGTGGCCAAGGGACGGAATTCTCCCTGGGAGCTCTACAACCTTGCTGAGGATCGTACCGAGCTGCGGGATCTGTCCGCCGGCCGACCTGAGCTGACCACCAGGCTCGCGGCCCTGTGGCAGGCTTACGCCGAGCGCGCCAATGTGCTGCCGATCTATCCGCGGGGAGCCGGCAAGGTGAAGAGCTTCAGCAAGAAGCTCGTTTTTGAATTGAAGGCCGGTGCAACGCTCGAGGGCTCCGCCTCCCCTGACGTCAAGGGCAAGCGCCTGCAGGTTAACGCCAGCCTCGCGGCAGGCCACACCGATGGGGTCATCCTGGGGCATGGCGGGACTGCGGATGGCTACGCCCTGTTCATCAAGGATGGGTGCCTGGCGCTTGCGGTGCGCCGTGGAGGCAAACTGCAGACTGTTACGGCGGTGGGGAAGCTGTCCGAGGGCGAGGTGGCGGTCGAGGCGGTGCTGGCGAAAAACGGCAAGGTGACCCTGAGGGCGGGGGGCGAGGTCATAGCCGAAGGAAAGGTCTCGGGCTCGATGCAGCGAGTTCCTATCGAGGGTCTCCATGTCGGCAACGATGGGGACGCCGCGGTGGGAGCCTACGAAGCCCCAGGGAAATTCGGCGGCAGGATCGATAAATTGACGCTGCGCCTAGGCAAGGTCCGCTGATGCCCCACAAGACGTTCGTCACCCACCTCGAGTGCAGCTACAGCGGCGAGACCTATGAGGCGGATCGTATCCACGGCCTGTCGCGTGAGGGAAAGCCCCTGCTGGTTCGTTATGATCTCGATGCCCTGGGCGCCGAGCTTGACAGGGCGACTCTGTCGGCCAGGAGCGGTGGCCTCTGGAAGTACCTCGAGTTCCTGCCGGTGCGTCGCGGCGAAAACATTATCTCCCTGGGCGAGGAGCTGACGCCGCTGGTGGCTCTGCCGGACCTGCAGGTCGGCCCGGGTCGCCTGTTGGTCAAGGATGAGGGACGTCTTCCGACGGGCTCCTTCAAGGCCCGGGGACTTGCCCTGGCGGTTTCCATGGCGAAGGAGCTCGGGATCAGGAGCGTGGCGATGCCGACCAACGGCAACGCCGGGGCGGCGCTGGCGGCTTATGCCAGCCGCGCCGGGATCGAGTCCTGGGTCTTTTGTCCGGATGACACGCCCGAGATCAACGTTCGGGAGACCGCCCTGCAGGGGGCGAAGGTATGGAGGGTCAACGGACTCATCAACGACTGTGGGCGGCTGGTGGGGGAGGGTCGGGAGACGATGGGGTGGTTTGACTTCTCCACCTTGAAGGAACCCTATCGCATAGAAGGCAAGAAGACGATGGGGCTCGAGCTCGCCGAGCAGCTGGGCTGGGAACTCCCCGATGTCATCCTCTATCCCACAGGAGGCGGAACCGGCCTGATCGGCATGTGGAAAGCTTTCGCAGAGTTGAGGGAGCTCGGCTGGGTCAGCGCGAAGCTGCCACGCATGGTCGCTGTGCAATCCACCGGCTGCGCTCCGATGGTGCGCGCTTTTGAGGCGGGCCTCGAGCATGCCGAGCCCTGGGAGGACGCGGCTACCGTCGCCGCGGGAATCCGGGTGCCTGGCGCGGTGGGCGATTTTCTTATCCTGCGGGCCGTGCGCGAGAGCGGGGGATTCGCCGTGGCGGTAAGCGATGAGAGCATCCTTGCCGCCCGTGACCGGGCAGCCTCGGAGTCCGGGTTCTTGATGTGTCCGGAGGGGGCCGCGACCCTCGCCGCCTATCTGCAGGAGGTGGGGGGCGGCCGGATCCGACCGGATGAGTCGGCAGTTCTATTCAATTGCGCCACCGGCTTGAAATATCCGATGCCCGGTGCCGAAGCGCGTCTTGACTGCAAGGCGCCGCTCGATATTGACACCCTGCAGCAGGCCTGAGGGTCCACTCAAGAATACGTCTCCCAGAGCCCCGGAAGGCTACTCCTTGGATTGGTGTGGTGGTGGGCCGATGGGGGCGGTATCGTGCTGTCTCGGCCCGAAGGTTTTTCCCCGGCAATGGAGGTTTCCCCAGTGAGGTTTTTTTTTGCTGCTGCGGTTTGTTTCGGCATCCTGTTTCCCACGGAGGAACTCGCGGCGCGCCTGCCGAACATACTCCTGATCATCTCTGACGATCAGTCATGGACCGACTTCGGCTTCATGGGGCACGAGACGATCAGGACCCCGAGCCTCGATCGGCTGGCAGCCGAGAGCGTCGTCTTTCCCCGCGGCTACGTTCCAACCAGTCTCTGCCGCCCGAGCCTCGCCAGCATGGTCTCCGGCCTGTTTCCGCACCAGCACAAGATCACCGGCAACGATCCGCCCAGGGGTACGGACCGCAGGGAGATGCTTCGTCATATCAGGAGGATCCCATCCCTGCCGAGACTGCTGGGGAAAAAGGGTTATCTCAGCCACCAGTCCGGTAAGTGGTGGGAGGGCCATTACGAGCTCGGCGGCTTCACCCACGGCATGACGACCACCGGGCGTCATGGAGGTCCGGGGCTCACCATCGGGCGCAAGGGCCTGGAGCCGATCTTTGACTTCATCGATACCGCCGGCGACAAGCCGTTCTTTATCTGGTACGCGCCCTTTCTCCCTCACACCCCGCACAATCCTCCTGAACGGTTGCTGTCGAAATACAAGGTGGAGGGCAAGTCAATTCACGTGGCCCGCTACCAGGCGATGTGCGAGTGGTTCGATGAGACCTGCGGTGAGCTGCTGGGCTACCTCGACAAGAAGAAGCTCAGCGAAGATACGCTGGTCGTCTTTGTGGCCGACAACGGCTGGATCCAGAAGGAGAAATCGCGCGGCAGCGACGCGAGGTCCAAACGTTCGCCCTTTGATGGAGGCACCAGGACCCCGGTCATGTTGCGCTGGCCGGGCAAGCTGAAGGCCGCCCGTCACGATACGCTCGTCAGCAGCATCGACCTGGCGCCGACGATCCTGGCGGCCGCCGGTCTCGAGGCTCATCCGGAGATGCAGGGAGTCAACCTGCTGGATGTCTGCGCGGCCGGTGGAAAGAGCGCCCGGAACAAGATATTCGGAGAGATCTTCGAGCACGATGTTGGAAAGATCGATGACCCGGTTCCAGGCCTTCTCTACCGCTGGTGTATCAGCGGGCAGTGGAAGCTGATCCTTCCGCACCGCGGCAGCCCGGTTATTTCCCGTAAGCGAAAGTCTACCTACCGGGATCCCATCTGGGCGGTCCCCCAGCTTTTCAACCTGGGCGCAGACCCGCACGAAAGGAGCAACCTGGCAGCGGCGGAGGCCGACCGGGTCAAGGCTCTGAGTTCCGATATCGAGAGCTGGTGGAAGGTGGAGAAGCCCTGATAACCGCTGATTGCGCGGTCTCGCACCCACAGGCCTTCAGGTCATCCCAGCCCCCAGCCTCCCGCTCGGTAGCGCGACCAGGCAATATGCCATAAGATAGCCCGTTGGTACGAATAACGGCTTTTTTCCCAGGGCCCTAGAGGCAGCTTCCGGGTCCGTGAAACACATACGTAATTTCTGCATCATCGCTCACATCAATCATCCATTTGGTTTGTAATTTCTGTATCATCGCTCATATCAATCATCCATTTGGTTCGTAACTTCTGTATTATCGCTCATATAAACCGACCACATAAAAAAGACATAAGTACTTGAATATACGTAACTTCTGTATAATAGCACATATCGATCATGGGAAATCGACGCTCGCCGACCGCTTGATCCAGGCCTGTGGCGCGGTCGATGATCGAAAGTTTCGCGACCAGATTCTAGACAGCATGGATCTCGAGCGTGAGCGGGGCATCACGATCAAGAGCAATACGGTCACCCTCGAATACACCGCCGCCGATGGCGAGACCTACCAGCTCAACCTGATCGATACGCCCGGGCACGTCGATTTTTCACACGAGGTGCGTCGCTCGCTGATGTCGTGTGAGGGAGCCCTCCTCCTGGTGGATGCATCCCAGGGCGTGGAGGCCCAGACGGTCGCCAATCTCTACCTGGCGATGGAGTACGAGCTGGATCTGGTGCCGGTGATCAACAAGATCGATCTGCCGGCCGCGGACATCGACAGGGTGAGCGAGGAGATCGATGCGGATCTCGGGCTCGATCCCTTCGAGGCGATCCAATGTTCAGCCAAGAACAATGTCGGTGTCGATGAGGTGCTCGAGGCGATCGTCGGAAGGCTGCCTCCCCCGGGCGGGGATCCCGAGGCGCCCCTCAAGGCACTGGTCTTTGACGCGCAATACGATAAGTACCGGGGTGTGGTCATGCTGGTGAGGGTGCAGGATGGTGTTATCAGGAAGGGACAGTCCATCCGGCTGATGCACACCGGAGCCGATCATGTGGTTGAGGAGGTGGGCTACCTGAAGCTCGAGAAGGTGGCGACGGGTACCCTCGCGACCGGCGGCGTTGGCTACGTGATCGCCGGAATCAAGACGATCCAGGACATCAACATCGGCGACACCATGACGGAGACGGAGCGGCCGGCGCAAGAGCCGATCCCCGGCTACAGGGAAGCAAAGCCGGTCGTCTATTCCTCGGTCTATCCGATGTCCAGCGAAGATTACGGAGACCTTACCAAGGCTCTCGACAAGCTGAAGCTCAACGACGCGGCCCTGACCTTCACCAAGGTTTCTTCCGCCGCTCTCGGCTTCGGCTTTCGGTGCGGCTTCCTCGGCCTGCTGCATCTCGACATCGTCCAGGAGAGGCTCGAGCGTGAGTTCGGGATGTCCCTGCTGCTGTCGGCGCCGACCGTGCAGTACGACGTCACGCTCACCAACGGTGAGCCCCTGGAGGTCGACAATCCGAGCTTCTTCCCCGATGCGGGCGATGTCGAGTGCGTCGAGGAGCCCTATATCAAGGCCTCGATCATGATCCCGGAGAAGTTTCTCGGCGCCGTCATGGAGCTTTGCAGGGAGCAGCGCGGCGAGAAGACCCAGTTTGACTACCTGGCTGTGGGCCGGGTGGAGGTCACCAGCGAGATGCCCCTCGCCGAGGTGCTCTTTGATTTCTATGACAGGCTCAAGACGGTAACGCGGGGCTACGGGTCTTTTGATTACGAGGCGCTCGACTATCGCAAGACCGACATCGTCAAGGTGGACATCATGGTCAACAAGGAGCGTGTGGACGCGCTCTCGCAGCTCGTCCATCGCGACAAGGCCCGCGCCCGGGCGTTGCATTATTGCGACAAGCTCTCCGAGACCATTCCAAAGCACCAGTTCAAGATTCCGATCCAGGGAACGATCGGCGGCACCATCATCGCCCGCAAGACTATCAACGCCTTTCGAAAGGACGTCACCGCGAAGTGTTACGGCGGCGACATCACGCGTAAGCGCAAGCTGCTGGATAAGCAGAAGAAGGGCAAGCAGAAGATGAAGATGGTCGGCTCCGTCGAGATCCCGCAGGAGGCCTTCATCGCGGTCCTCAAGACGGAAAAGGAAAAGTGAGCCCGGCCGCCGCCGCGGGACTCTATCTGCACATTCCGTTCTGTTCCGCGGTCTGTCCCTATTGCGACTTTGCCGTCCTGCCGACCGCCGCCGCTTCCAGCCGTCGCTATGTGCGGGCCCTGATCGGCGAGCTCGCGATGCTCGCCGAAGAAGAGCTGGCCTTCGACACCATCTATTTCGGTGGCGGAACGCCCTCGGCCCTTGCCGCGGCGGACCTCGATGCCGTCCTCGAGGCGGCCCGGGGCAGGCTCGCGATCGAGGAAGATGCGTGGCTGGCGATGGAAGTGAACCCCGAGGATGTTTCCCCGGCCGCGCTCGATGGATGGCGAGAGCTCGGCGTCAGCATGCTGAGCCTCGGGGTGCAGTCCTTCCAGGAGGAAGAGCTGCGCTTCCTGGGCCGTCGCCACAGCCCCGCCGAGGGTGAGCGCGCGGTGCGAGAAGCTCTCAAGGCGGGTTTTGACGTCGTCTCGGCGGATCTCATCTTCGGCCTGCCGGGGCAGGAACCGGGCCGGCTCCTGGACAGTATCCGGAAGCTCGTGGAGCTCGACCCACAGCATATTTCCTGCTACCAGCTCACGGTTCACGAGGGGACCCCGTTTCACCACAGGCGTCTGCAGGGTCGTCTCCTGGAACTTGGCGAGTCCAGACAGGGGGAGCTCTACGAGCTGGTTCACACCGAGCTGTCCTCGGCGGGTTACAGTGCCTACGAGGTGTCGAACTTCGCGAAGACGAAGGCTGGGCGCTCACGCCACAACCAGAAGTACTGGGATCATACTCCGTATCTCGGCGCCGGGCTCGCCGCCCATTCCTTCTCTGGCCGCCGCCGCTGGTGGAATGAGCCGGACTTCGAGGAATACTGCGGCAGGGTGGAGGGGGGGGAGCGGCCGCTGGCCGGCAGCGAAGAGCTGAGCGATGCGGAGCTCGCGCTCGAGGCGGTAATGCTCGGACTGCGGCGCAGCGCCGGGCTTGACCTGGAGCGTCTCAGAACCGTTTACGGCGTCAACCTCCTGGAGCGAAACGCGGCTCTCATCGAGAGGTATGTAGAGGATGGGGTCGCGGTAGCCGATGGACGGTTGCGGCTGACCTCGCGAGGTTTCGCGGTGGCCGATGCGGTGGTCCGTTCTCTGGACCTGGGCCTCGACTGAGCGCCCTCAGCTGTTGTAGCCAAAGAGCCAGGAGGCCCTGTCGCTACCGATGTTGCGGACGCTGTGGGTCGCGCCGCGGGGGATGAAAAGTTCCTCGCCGAGCCGGGGGTGGTGTGTCCGGCCGTTCACCTCGAACTCCAGGTTTCCCTCGATGACCATCACCAGCTCGTCAGTGGAGTGGACGAAGTCGTTCCACTCCCGTCCTGGCGGATCTTCCCAGAGCTCACAGCTGAACCCGCGGTCCGCCCAGTCTTTCCTGACGGCGTGTGGATCTACAGGCTGCTCCTGCATGGTTGTTCTTCTTTCGGGGGATGGAGATCGCAGAAAGATGGCAATCGGACGGCTGCGCCGACAGTATAAACGGGCCGCTCCCGATTCTGAAATCCGCAGCTCACCCGAAAATGAAAATGTCCCGCCACGTTCTTTTCATCTTCCTGCTCCTGGCGCTGGCGCCGCTTGTTTGCGGCGATGCGCCAGCCGATGGGGACGCCGTGAAGGAAAAGACCCCCGGGGGCAACGGCACGAAGAGGCTGGGCGCGAAGCGTTATGACGAGGTGTGCTACGCGACCACTCACAATGCCATGAGCAATAGCGATGAGGGCTGGCTGTTGCCGAACCAGACGCATGGTCTCACCCGCCAGCTCTCTGATGGTATCCGGGCCTTCATGCTGGACGTACACGACAAGGAGGGGAAACCCTACCTCTGCCACAGCCGTTTCTTCCTCGGCAGCCGTCCGCTGAAGGCCGGTCTTGCGGAGCTGACCGCCTATCTGAAAAAAAATCCCCGCGAGGTGCTCACGATCATCTTTGAGAGCTATGTGAGGCCGAAGGCGCTCGAGGGCGCCTTCAGGGAGAGCGGCCTGTTGCCCTACGCGCACAGTCAGCGCAAGGGCAAGCCCTGGCCCAGGCTGGCCGAGATGGTCGCCTCGGGCAGACGCCTGGTGGTCTTTACTGATCGCGGCGGGGGAGAGCTCCCCTGGCTTCACCGGGTCTGGGACTTCTGCTGGGAGACCCATTTCTCGGCCCGCCGCCGGGAGGACCTGGCCTGCGCGAAGAACAGGGGCTCCTCAAAAAACAGCCTCTTTATTTTCAATCACTTCCTGACGCGACCGGTCGCATCAACGAAGCTCGCCGACGAGGTGAACCACAATCCCTTCCTCAAAAAGAGGGTCGAGGAGTGTCGAAAGGCCTCCGGTCGGTTGCCGAATTTCATAACGGTTGATTTTTATGAACGTGGCGATGCCATCGAGGTAGTAGATGAACTGAACGGTATTCGTTAGATTGGAGGTGTTTTCCGGGGGCGGGACTCCGTCCTGACAATGTTTGCCGGCTTTGATTATAATCAACGGGAATTCCCGAGCCTGGGCCTTCCGGCCCGCAGGACTGTTTAAAGGACCAGATAATGCGAACCGCTTCAGGAACCTCTTCTCGAATGGTTTTGACGTTAACGCTTGCCGTCCTCTTTTCCGCCGCCAGCTCCCTGATGGAGGCGGCCGAGCCAGCCATCGAGTTCAACCGCGATGTACGTCCCATCCTTTCCGACAAGTGCTTCGCCTGTCATGGTCCGGACAAGGGCCAGCGGAAAGGGGATCTCCGCCTCGATGTCGAGAGCGAGGCTCTCGCCGAGCGCGAGGGTCGCCATGCGATCGTCGCCGGCAAGGTGAGTGAAAGCGAGCTCTACAAACGGATCACGCATACCAGCAAGCGCAAGAGGATGCCGCCGGAGAAGTTCGGCAAGAGTCTCGGCCAGGCGGAGATCGACATCCTGCGCAGGTGGATTGAGCAGGGGGCTCGATGGCAGTCTCATTGGTCGGTTATCAAGCCCGCCAGGAGCGAGCCGCCCCCCGTGGCCGCTGCCGAAGCGGTACGCAACCCTATTGACCGATTTATCTTTTCCAGGCTGGAGCGAGAGGAAAAGAAACCGGCGCCGCAAGCCGACCGCCGCACCCTCCTTCGCCGTCTCTCTTTCGACCTGACCGGGTTGCCTCCTTTGCCCGCGGACGTGGATGCCTTCCTGGCTGACAAGGCTCCTGATGCTTACGAGCGCCTGGTCGAGAAGCTGTTGTCCTCGGAGGATTACGGCGAGCGGATGGCGATGTACTGGCTCGATCTCGTGCGCTATGCCGACACCAACGGTATCCACGGAGACAATCACCGTGAACACACACTCTACCGCGACTATGTCATCGATGCCTTCAACGAGAACATCTCCTTCGATCGTTTTACCCGCGAGCAGCTGGCCGGTGATCTCCTGCCGAAGACCTCGCCGCAGACCAGGATAGCCTCGGGCTACAACCGCCTGCTGATGACGACCCGCGAGGGTGGAGCTCAGCCCAAGGAGTACCTCGCCAAGTACGCTTCCGACCGGGTACGAAACGCCTCGAGCGTCTGGATGGCATCCACCATGGGCTGCGCTGAGTGCCACGACCACAAGTTTGACGAGTTCACGATGAAGGATTTTTATTCTTTCGCGTCCTTCTTCGCCGATATCAAGGAAACTGCCGTCGGCGCGCAGGCTCCTACGGCGATGCCATCCAGGACGCAACTAAGGCAGATTGCTGAACTCGACTCCAGGGCCGCGGAGGTCAGGAAGTCTCTCGATGCACAGACTCCTGAACTCGATGCCGACCAGGCCAAGTGGGAAAAGAAAGCCCTTCCCCGCAAGGGCGCGACCGCCTGGACGGCCATCAGCCCTGTCGGGGTGGTTTCCAAGGGGGGCGCGACCCTGAAGGTTCTCGAAGATGGTTCCATCATCGCCAGCGGCGCCAATCCCGACAAGGATGTCTATTCCCTGCGTTTTGAGACGGACCTGCGTGGAGTGACGGGACTCAGGCTCGAGCTTCTTCCTGATGGTTCACTGCCGTCCCGCGGCCCCGGCCGCGCCGATAACGGCAACCTGGTTCTCAGTGAGCTCGAGGTTCGCCAGGGTGACCGGAAGATCTCCTGGGGCGTTGTCACAGGCAGTCATTCCCAGAACAATTACGGTGTTGCCGGGGTCGCGGACGGAGACCCAAAGAGCGGGTGGGCGATTCTTCCCAGGACAGGGGCGGAGAGCCACGCCGTCTTCGAGGCCAGCAATGTCTTTATCGCAAAGGATCGGAAGACAGCCTTTACCGTCAAGATTCACCAGAACTACGGCGGCCGGCATACCCTCGGTCGCTTTCGCTTCCTGGCCACCGATTCGGCCGCCCCGATCAGGGCGGAGAACTCCGGGGGGATTCCCGTGGATGTTCTCAGCGCCCTCGAGCACAAGCCGGCTCAGCGGAGCCCGCAGCAGAAGGCGGCCATCTCTCGCTATTACCGGAGCATTTCTCCGCGGCTGGCGGCCGCGCGTAAGGAGCTTGAATCGATCGGGGCTCGCAAGCAGAAGCTCGCGAAGGGTTCTTCCAAGGTCCTGATCTCGACAGCCCAGAAGCCGCGCATGATGCGCGTTCTGCCGCGCGGCAATTGGCTGGATGATTCCGGCGAAGAGGTGCGGCCGGCGGTCCCGGGTTTTCTCAGGCAGATCGAGGCGAAGGAGGGACGTGCCACCAGGCTCGATCTTGCCGAGTGGATGGTGTCGAAAGACAATCCGTATACCGCCCGGGTCTTCGTCAATCGTCTCTGGAAACTGTTCTTCGGGAGGGGCCTCGTGAAAACCCTCGATGATTTCGGCTCCCAGGGGTCCTGGCCGACGCATCCAGCCCTCCTCGACTGGATGGCGATCGAGTTCATGGAGAAAGGCTGGGATATCAAGCATATGGTCCGGGTGATTGTATCCAGCGGCGTCTACCGCCAATCCTCCCTGGTCAGCAGGGAGCTGCGCGTCCTGGATCCCTACAATGATCTCTTCGCGCGCCAGGGGCGTTTCCGGCTCGACGCCGAGATGGTTCGCGACAACGCGCTCTCCATCAGCGGCCTGCTGGTAAAGAAGCTTGGGGGAAACAGCGTCAAGCCCTACCAGCCCGGCGGCTATTGGTCCCATCTGAATTTTCCCAAGCGTTCCTACAAGAACTCTTCAGGCGAGTCTCTCTACCGCAGGGGGCTCTATACCTATTGGTGCAGGACCTTCCTGCATCCCAGCCTGCTCGCCTTTGACGCTCCGACCCGGGAGGAATGCACGGCTGAGAGAATACGCTCAAACACGCCCCAGCAGGCCCTTGTTCTTCTCAATGACCCGGTCTATGTCGAGGCGGCTCGCGTATCCGCCCAGAGGCTGGTCGCAGAGAGTGGAACAGACGTCGGCAAGGGTATAAAGTGGGCGTTCAGGGCGGCGCTCGCGAGGCCCCCGAGCTCGCAAGAGGCGAGACTCCTGCAATCACTGTATAAGCGTCATCTCAGAGAATATTCCAGGAACAAGGAGGAGGCTGCCGGCCTCACGAGTATCGGCCAGAAGCCGGTCGCGGGCAATCTCCCGCGCCCGGAGCTTGCTGCCTGGACTTCGGTAATGCGGGTCATCCTGAATCTGCACGAGACCATTACGAGGTATTGAAGAAATGAATTTTCCCATCGAGCAGCTATTACGTGACGAGTTTCTCCGGGAGGAGACGCGCAGGTCTTTTCTGAGGAAGGGTGGCGCGAGTATCGGGGCCGCGGCTCTCGCCGCGCTCCTCGACCCCGCCTCGCTGGCGGCGCAGGACAAGAAGACGTCCGGAGCGGGCAAGGTTGAGGTCGATTCATGGGAGGGTGTCGTTAAGCCCCTGCACTTCAAGCGCCGGGCCAAGAGGATCATCCATCTCTACATGGCCGGCGGACCTTCTCACCTCGAGACCTTCGATCACAAGCCGAAGCTTGGTGAGATGCACGGCAAGCCGATGCCTGAGTCCTACACCAAGGGCCAGCCGATCGCGCAATTGCAGGGCAAGAAGCTGAATTGCCTCGGGCCGCAGCATCCTTTCAAGCGCTTTGGCAAGAGTGGCCAGTCCATCTGCGGAATCTTTCCGCATATCGGTTCGGTAGCGGATGAGATCTGCATCGTGCGTTCCCTGCGGACCAAGGCGATCAACCATGATCCCGCCCATACCTTCATGAATACGGGCACCACCATCTCCGGGCGGCCCTCGATAGGAGCCTGGCTGCTCTACGGCCTCGGCAGCGAGACCGAAAATCTCCCGGGCTTCGTGGTCCTCACCTCCGTGGGGAGAGCCGGGCAGGCCCAGCCGATCGCTGCGCGCCAATGGCATAGTGGGTTCCTGCCGAGCCGCTTCCAGGGTGTGGAGTTTCGCTCCGCCGGCGACCCGGTTCTCTATGTCGGCAATCCCAAGGGTGTCACGAATAAACGACAGCGGGACATCGTCAGCACCGTCCAGGAGCTCAACAGGATCCATGACAAGGTCGTTGATGATCCCGAGATCTCGACTCGTATTTCACAGTACGAGATGGCCTTCCGGATGCAGACCTCGGTGCCGGGGCTGGTCGATATTTCCGATGAATCCGCCAAGACCCTCGAGTTGTACGGTACCAAGGGCGCCGATGGCAGCTACGCGGCGAATTGCCTGCTCGCCAGGCGGCTCGCCGAGCGCGGTGTCCGCTTCATCCAGGTCTATCATCGCGCCTGGGATCATCACGGAGGAATCAAGAACAACGTCAAGACGACCGCGGGGGAGGTCGACCGGGCGACGGCGGCTCTCATCCAGGACCTGAAGCAGCGGGGCCTTCTCGATGACACCCTGGTGATATTTGGGGGTGAGTTCGGCAGGACACCCATGGCCCAGGGCAACGGCCGTGATCATCACATCAAGGGCTACTCCATGTTCATGGCCGGCGGCGGCATCAAGGGTGGCATCTCTTACGGCAATACCGACGAGCTGGGCTACAACGCCCAGGAGAACATCTTCGAAATCCACGATTTCCATGCCACGATGCTCCACCTCCTCGGCGTCGACCATAAGAAACTGACAGTCAAGTTCCAGGGACGTGACTATCGCCTGACCGATGTTCACGGCAATGTCGTGAAAGAGTTGTTGGCCTGATTCCGGATCCCGCCTGTAGCCTCTGAAGGTCTTCTCGGGGTGGGATTCTCCGATGCCGGCTGATCCCGTCCAGATCCACCGACAGCAGGACTCCCGCCCCGCCCATTTTCATTCCGATTCTGAGTGGACGAGGCGTTTTTGATCGGTGAAATTGGGAGGGACGAGAGATCTGCAATTGGGTTTCCGGTTGAGCGAAAGGTCTGAATCGCTCGCCGGCTTCTCCCCGGCTTTTTCAGGGCCAGCGAACCGGTCGGTTTCGCCGGCTCCGGAGGGTTCGTATGCGTTTTTCCTGTATCTGTGCATGCTTTTTGCTGACCTGGTTCACGCAGGCTTCACTGCAGTCACAGCAGGCGGCTCCAGCCGTCCTGCTTCGCGGAGATGCCAACGGCAATGGCCGGCTCGAGATCGGCGATGCCCAGTATCTTCTCGATTACTTCTTCAGCGAGGGGCGTCCCGCGATCTGTCCTCCTGTCACGGACATCAACCACAACGGCCGAATCAATATCACCGACGCGATCTTCCTCCTGCAGGCTCTCTTTGTCAGCAACGTCCTGTCGATTGATCCGCTGGAGGCCGGGGAGCTGGCCCAATGTGCGGAGCCTCTCTCCATCCGGCGTGGGGCGGCCAGGTTTTTCCAGCCTGACCCCCTCGGCAACGGGATGCCTTTCTGGACGGCCGAGCGCATGTCGGATCTCGAGCTCGAGGATCTTACCGCCTACCTGGAGTTTGCCGCCAACCCTGCCTTGCGCTCCTGTGGTAGCCGACCAGAGGAGGTTCCGCGGCTTCTTCGAGGCGGAAGATTCCAGGTCGTGATGCACGGGGTGCGAGGGCGAGTGGAACACTGGAGCGATGGGACCATCCGGATCCGGGAGTTTTTCTACGATGGACTGGGTCCGAGGGATGTCGTGGTCTGGCTCTACAATCACGACAGGAATAATTTTCACGCCATCCTCGACGGATTCGCCGTGAGTGAACACCTGGCACGCTCCCGCCCTTATCTTGGCGAGAATTTCGAGCTCACGCTGCCCGGGGACGTTCACTCCGGCAGGTTCAACGCAGTGGCGATCTGGTGTACCTCGGTCCAGTCGACCTACGCGAGGGTCATACTCCGGGCTGATTGAGCCGTTCAGAGGCTGAGGAGAAATTCGAGGAGCTTGGACTGCTCGTCGAAGCTCAGAGCCTCGAAGGCGGTCTTTGATGCCTCGGCCTCGCCGAAGTGCAGCAGGATCGCGTCACGGATGGACTCGGCGGAGCCATCGTGGAGGTAGGGGGCGGTCTGTCTCAGTCCCCAGAGCGGCGCGGTGCGGAATTCACCCGGCTCGACATTGTCTTCGGGGACGTTGAGCCTGTCTGGATGAGCGACATCGTGCAGCAGGAAGTCCGAGTAGGCCGCCACGGGACCCTCGTCGCCAACCAGGGCGCTGACGTGACAGCTGACACAGCCGATCTCATTGAAGTTTTCTTCGCCCTTGTTGATTCTCTCTCTCAGGCTGGCATCTTCTGGAAAAGAGCGCGCCGGCGGGCTGAGGTGGCTGGTGAAGAAGACGAGATCCACAAAGTCCTGGTCGGGAAGCTCGGGGTCATCGGCGGGATCCGCATCTACGGCGACGGCAAAATCCGTGAGGTTGGAGTTTACGGTGATGCCGATCTCGTTGATCATCGCGTCAGCGGAGAAATCAGCCAGGCTGGGAACCCCGGCCTTGTGGCCGAAGCGTCCCAGGCGGCCGCCGACGATGTTTGCCCGGCCTGAGATGCCATCGTCATCGGAGTCTTCGGGGTCGGCGTTGGCGAGGATAACGTCCTGCGGCAGGCGATCGATCAAGCCGAGGCCGAGCAGTGAAGGCGTCTGCCTCGTTTCAATGATGTTGGCTTCTGGGTTGACCTCGTCACGGGCGATGCCGTGTACCGAGAGCCTGGAGGAGGCCGGCCCAGAATCGACCTGGACAACGTCACCGTTTTCTTCCTGTTTAGCGAAACGTACCACGTCCACGTCCAGGCCGCCGGCTCCGCCGATAACAGGCGCCAGGTGGCAGCCGCGGCAGGAGTCTCCGTTGAATAAGGGGCCAAGTCCTTCCCCGGCGGAGAAGAAGTGGTCGAAGACCAGCTTCCCACGCCGCCAGGAGATGGTCTCGAGCTGGTCGAGGTCACGGTCCGGGCCTCCCAGGGAGCCGGTCTCGGGCAGCCCCGGAAGGAGGGGCTCTCTGCAGCCGAGATCCTGGGTCGGATCTTCTCCCGGCTCGGGAAACGGAGGCGGTGGGGCCCCTGCTCCACCCATGAACAGGAAATTCAACGCCCTGATGACGTCGGTGATGTTGACTGTCCCGTCATCGTTGGTGTCGGCCGCGGCTACGCACTCCGGCAGCTCGTCTCCAATGAAGAGAAACGACAGGGTAAAGACGGCGTCGCTGACGTTCAGGAGCCCATCGTCGTTGGAGTCGCCGCGGATGAATTCATTTACAGGGTTGTCTCCAAATTCGGCTCGGCCGCGCGCATCGGGTGAGCCCAGGTGGTAGGCGAGCAGGAGGATCCCCAGCAACAGGAATGTATTGGTGATTCTGAAGAAGGCTTTCATGTTGGGAATTCCTTAGAGAGACTCCAGGAAACGGTGGAGCATCAGGGTGTCCTGTTCGTTCAGGCCGGCGTAGGCGTTCCTGGACGCCTCGGCCTCGCCGCCGTGGAGCATGATGGCCGCGCGTACCGTCGCCGCCCGGCCATCATGCAGGAAGGGCGGGTGAGCGCAGAGCCCCCAGAGAGGCTGGGTGCGGAACTCCGTTCCGAGCGCCTGCTTCATGGTGATGCCATCGGCCAGCTCAGGACCCATGTCGTGCAATAGGAGATCGGTATAGGGATGGATCTTGCCGATCCTGGTGTTGAGGCTTGGAACGTGGCAGGCGGTGCAGTTCAGCTCCGCGAAGATACTCGCTCCCCGCCTGACGCTTGAGGTGATCCTGCCGCGCCTGGGGGCCGCGAGGTTTTCCTGGAAGAAGACCAGCGCGATCAGTTCACCGCGGCTGAGCTCCGGGTCGCTGACCTCGTCGTAGTCGACAAGCTCATCCATCGGGGCGGCGACCTGGGCATAGGCGGTCCTGGTTCTGAACAGCTCATCCAGGAAGAATTTTTCATCTTGTGATGGGCCCATGGCGAACTCGATAGAGTTGCTGGTGATGCCCATCTGGTTGTTGAGGGCTCCGCGGTTGAAGGCCTCGATGCTGGCCGTCTGGCATTTGTAGCCAAAACGCCCGATCTGGTTATCTTCATCCTCGATTCGGTTGATGCGACCCGAGATACCATCTCCGTCGAGATCCTCGGGATCCTCCCGGGAGAGAATCTCCGGGTCGGGCACCAGGCGGAAGATGCCGATACCGAACATGGGCGGCGCGTTGCGGCGCGCGATCACATCGGCCTGGTCCAGGCGAGGGTGTTCGACGCCGTTGGTTATCGGGTTGTCACGGGTACCCTTGGGGCCGTAATGCGGAATGACCATGCTGGGAAGACAGCACTCCTGCCTCTGCAGGAGCTCGTTGAATTCGGTGCAGTTAGGATAGATTTTTTCGAGCTCGCCCTCGGGAGTGAATTTGCCGGCCAGGAAGAAGTCACGATAGCGTTGCGAGGAGCCTCCCTCGACCGGATCCTCGTGACAGGAAACGCAGGAGGTGGCGTTGAAGTGGGGGCCGAGCCCTTCACTGCGCGTGAAGCTCTTCTTGAAGACAGAGCGTCCGAATTCAAATGTCGCCAACTGGCCCGCGTTGAGGCCGGGGATCGGCGCTCCGAAGTTTCCCTGGATATCAGCTTCCTCTCCCGCTGAAGAGAGAGACTCCAGGATGGCCAGCAGGAGCAGTGTGCTGAATACGGCTGAGAGGATCAGGAACGGGCGCATGGAATTTCTACCGATTATTCTCGATTTAAGAGCAATGAGATGCCGGCTCCGGCAATAAATTGGCTTGCCGGACGCGGTCAATCTTCACAATCTGCGTTCAAACCCCAAACATCCCAATGATATACCTTCGAGCTTTAGTTCGAGGATGTAAAATCAGGAGTAGAAGGGTGGGATAAGTCGTATACTGCTGGAACTAAACGACTTGCCAAATCATTAAGCAGACTTGAAGATGTTTTTCCGCCTGGCGCCGTTGGGATTCCGGTCCCCATAAAAACTGTCCGGAAACGACTGGTTTGGCTTGTCGACATCTGAGGATGAAGGCCCCCCTGAGCGTTTCGGCTGCCCAGACCCTGGAAACCAACCCGCTCACTGGATCGATTATAATGCTCCGATTTCTGATTGTCATCCCAGCCATGTTTCTCCTCCTTGTCCCGCCCCGGGCCGCTGCCCAGGAAGGCGGTGATGAGCCGGCGGCTGGGGACAAGGTACCGGAGGGTCATTCCTACCACGGTGAGGCTTTCAACCAGGGTCCCCGCCAGAGAGCCTATCTGATGAAGGGAACGGGGAAGGTCAATTTCCCGGTGGCTACCGAAAATACGAAGGCGCAGGCCTTTATCAACCAGGGGGTCGGGCAATTACACGGTTTTTGGTATTTCGAGGCGGAGCGCAGCTTCAGGCAGGTGGCGGCGTTCGAGCCGAAGCTGGCCATCAGCTATTGGGGCATGGCCATGGCCAACCCGAACAACGAGAAGCGGGCGCGCGACTTCATCGCGGAGGCCGTCAGGCTCAAGGACGGCGCCGGTGAGCGTGAGCGCATGTATATCGCCGCGCTCAAGAAGTTCCTCGATGCCGGAGCGAAGGAAATCAAGGACAGCGACAAGCGGGGGGAGCGGGAGAAAAAGCGACGTCGGGATTATCTCAAGGCGCTTGATCGTATCATCCAGAAGTATCCAGAGGACCTCGAGGCGCGCGCCTTCCTCGTATGCCATATGTGGCAGAGCTCGTGGCGTGGAGTTCCAATCACCAGCCACGTGGCCGTGGATGGTCTTGTTGACCAAATTCTCCGGCAGGAGCCCATGCATCCGGCGCATCACTACAGGATCCATCTCTGGGATAATGAGAAACCTGAGCGGGCCATCGCCTCGGCCGCCAGGAGCGGCCAGGCCTCGCCTTCGATCGCCCACATGTGGCATATGGGCGGCCATATTTTTTCCAAGCTCAAGCGCTACAACGATGCCGCCTGGCAGCAGGAAGCTTCCGCCAGGGTAGATCACGCGCAGATGATGAGAGACCTGGTCCTGCCGGACCAGATCCACAACTTCGCCCACAACAATGAGTGGCTGATTCGCAATCTCGTCAATGTCGGCAGGGTGAGCGAGGCCGCCGGCCTGGCCAGGAACATGATCGAGCTGCCGAGGCACCCGAAATACAATACCCTCGGCAAGGGGGGGTCGAGCGTCAAATATGGCCGCCGGCGTCTCTTCGAGGTTCTCTACAAATACGAGCTCTGGGATCAGCTCATCGAGCTCTCAAGGACGCGCTATCTGCCCCCGACCGGGATCGAGGAGGAGCAGGTGAAGAGGTTGAGACATCTTGGTACAGCCTATATTTGCAAACAGGATACGGAGAACGGTATCTCTGTCCTGATCAGCCTGAGAGATCGTCTCGATGACATCGAAGCGGAGCGGGAGCGAGCGGTCCAGCGCGCGGAAGATACGGAAAAGGAAAAGATAGAGCGTGAGCGGGCCGGAAAAAAAGATGGGAAAGCCGAGGAAGGAGAGGGTGGCGGAGGGCCTGGCGCGGAAGAGAAGAAGCGCATCGAGGAGGCCGGAAAGAAGGCGAGGAATCCATTTCGTTCTCGTCTCGGTCCCCTGAAAAAAGCGACAGCGGAGATCGAGGGCCATCTTGCCGTTCTCGAGGGCGACCTGTCCACGGCGCTTGGCAAGTTTCGTGAGGCAGGCGGGATGAATGAGCTCTATCTCGCGGGAATCGAGCTTCAGCTTGTCGACAGGCGGGAGGCGGAGCTCGCCGGGGATGAAAAAGAAGAACGAAAGAAAGACAAGTTCCGCAGCCGAGAGAAAATACTCGAATGGGCGCAGGGCCATGTCGCCCGGCGCAAGGGAGAGGTGTTGGCGCTGGCGGGGTACATCGAGCTCCTCTGGAGCGCGGGAGAGAAGGAAAAAGCCGCGGCTGAGTTCAAGGTGCTCAGGAGCCTTTCAGGCAAGCTCGATCTCGAGACCCCGGTTTTCAATCGTCTTCACCCCATAGCCCGTGAGCTGGGCCATGAGGGTGACTGGCGGCAGAAGTACGAGGTTCCAGCCGATGTGGGGGCGCGTCCGGACCTGGGCACTCTCGGACCCTTTCGCTGGCAGGCGCCCGTGGCGCCCCCCTGGAAGCTTAAGGACTCGAAGGGCGCGGAGCTGAGCCTGGCCTCCTACAAGGGCAGGCCGATCTGCGTTATCTTCTATCTCGGCTACGGGTGTATTCATTGCGCCGAGCAATTGCATGAGTTCGCCCCGAGACTGAAAGATTTCCAGGCGGCAGGTCTCGATGTGGTCGCTATCAGCACCGATGACCAGGAGGGCCTCGAGAAGTCCCTGGAGGCCTACGAGAAGGGGGCTTTTCCCTTCCCCCTGGTGGCGAATTCCAGCCTCGATGTGTTCAAGGCCTACCGGGCCTACGATGATTTTGAGGACCTCGCGCTCCACGGCACCTACCTGATCGATGGCAAGGGAGCCATCCTATGGCACGACATCAGCTACGAACCCTTCATGGATCCCGGGTTCGTTCTCTCGGAGTGGCTGAGGCTTTCGGGAAGCCGCCTCCCTCCCTCCCTGGAGTGGCGTAAAAAGCTCTGATAGAAGTCTTTAAATCGGGCCGGCAAGACATCTTGTGAATCCTCTGTTGTGGCGTGTAAAGTAGTATTTGCCTGTGTTGTCCGGAGGTTGGATAGTAGCGCAGTTATTCGGGGTATTTTTGACATGCGAGATTTACGGACCCTCTTTTTTACTGCTGTGCTGATGGGCTTTTTCGTGGCCTCGTCGCCGGCTAAAGCTCAGGTTGTCATCAACGAATTCCTGGCAGACAATGCCCTGACGAACTTCGATGATGATGGGGACAACGAGGACTGGGTCGAGCTGCTCAACCTCGGCGATGAGGACGTCGACCTGGAGGGCTACTCTCTCAGTGATGATCCGGACAATCCCAGCCGCTGGGTATTTCCCTCCGTGATCCTTCCGTCCCGCAGCTACCTGCTGGTCTGGCTCTCGGGCAAGGACCGCCACGTCCCTCCGCCTGAGGCGATAGAGGACAATGGCGCCACGATGGCTTTTGAACCGGTCTTCGTCAGGCGGGGAGCGCAGTGGGATTACCGCGTCGCCGATCCTGATGAGGCTGGTCCGCCCGAGGGCTGGAATCTTCCCGGCCAACCCTTCCCCGGCAGCAGCCGTGGCACCGCGGGCTTCGGCTACGGTGACGGGGATGATTCGACGGATGTTCCCGAGAACAGCAATGCCGTCTTCACGCGCCGGGAGTTCGAGGTCCCCAACCCCGCCGCCGTCACCAACCTGGTGTTGAGCATCGACTACGACGATGGCTTTATCGCGTTTATCAATGGGGTTCGTCTCGCCGAGGGCAACGCTCCCGCTGGAGAGGTTGACTTCAGCATCGAGGGCACCTCGAAACACGAAGCCGGAACCGCCGAGACCTTCGATCTGAGCGCGGGAATCGAGGCCCTGGTCGGGGGTACGAACGTTCTCGCTGTCATAGGACTGAACACTCTGGACCCGGGCAGCTCCGATATGTCGCTTCACGCCGAGCTGGGCATCGTTCCCAACGTGCTTCACGCCAATTTCAGTATCGAGAGAGAGGGTGGCGAGGCTATCCTTCTGAGCAGTCCCCAGGGTGAGCTGCTCTCCGGAATCGCCTACCCGGAACAGACCGAGGACCATTCCTATGGTCTCAGCCCCGATGGCACCGGCGAGTGGCATTACCTCCTGACCCCGACCCCCGGGGCGGCCAACAACACCCGGGCCTTCGATTCGCCGATCTCGACGAACGTGGAGCTCAACCCTCCCCCGGGTTTCTACGCGGGCTCGCAGCAAATCGTGATGAGCGCGGAACCGGATGACCTGCTCCTGATTCACTACACCACCAACGGGAGCGAGCCGACCACAGGCAGCGCACGTTATACCTCTCCGGTTCGCATAACCGGGAATACGGTTTTTCGGATCGCGGGCTTTATCGAAGGCGGCGAGAGGGCTACCTCCGTACGCTCGGCAAGCTATTTCATTCCCGGCCGGTCCTTTACGGGCGACCAGATTGACCTGCCGGTCCTCTCGATATCCATGCCAGCTAATGATTTCAGCACCGTGCACAATTCGAGCGGTGCCCGGGGCCGAGGATCGGAGCGCGAGGGGTATTGGGAGTATTTTGATGAGGATGGGGATCTGCAGATCTCAACCGGCTTCGGGCTCAGGCTCCATGGCGGCGCCGGTCGAGGTGGCGGTTTCACCACCAAGAAGGCCTACAAGGCCTATTTCAGGGGGATCTACGGCGATAAGAAAATGCACTATCCGGGCTTCATGCCCGATTCCGATGTGGAGGATTTTGACAAGTTCGTCCTGCGCTCGGCTTTCAACGATGCGATCGGCAGAAACGGCAGCGGCTCTCTGCTGCGCGACGAGCTGATTCGCGACCTCCACGGCATGATGGGCGCCCCCTATTCGCACGGCACCTGGTGCAACCTCTACGTCAACATGGCGTACCGCGGCATCTACAACATCGTCGAGCGCATGGACGAGGAGTTCATGGAGTCTTATTTCCCCGACGAGGGGGATGACTGGGACGTCGTCAAGACGGGTAACGATGTGCTTGTCGGCGACAGTCGGGAGTGGAACAGGATCGGGGACTTCATCAACCAGAACGACTTCTCGAGCAACGCGGTCTACGAGGAGTTCGGTGAGTTCGTCGATATTCCCAACTACACCTCCTACATGATCGTAAATATGTGGGCGCAGAATCACGACTGGCCTCACAACAACTGGTACGCCGCGCGTCCGCGCATAGAGGGAGGCAAGTGGCGCTTTTTCTGCTGGGA
>Ga0310342_100000074_pt1 | contig 45166 bp, 39 predicted proteins | sample S15DNA20500_MG_FD_206155 | JGI IMG/M metagenome (GOLD analysis project Ga0310342, IMG submission 206155) | Marine microbial communities from station ALOHA, North Pacific Subtropical Gyre - S1503-DNA-20-500_MG | ecosystem: Environmental > Aquatic > Marine > Oceanic | place: Pacific Ocean: North... | reverse complement strand
CCGGTTTCAACGGCCATGTTTGGCTAGCGGTGGCCGATTCTGTCTATTTGTTTGAAATATTTGTATTCCGGACTCCAATTTGTTGATGCGGTATGTCGATGATAAATCAAACTACTGGCGTTGTTTGTCAGGGTTTGCTAGATTACGGCCTAGTCGGTAGCTAGGAAAGCAAGGTAAAGACGTTCCCCAGTGATCCAAGCGGAATCATACCATGACTAAGATGCTGAACATTATTCCTGAAAAATGCACCGGCTGCATGCAATGTGAGTTGGCATGTTCGTGGGTGCAGACGGGCACATTTGCACCGTCCCAGAGCCTGATTCGCGTCTATGTCTTTGACGAAGAGGCCAGTTACGCTCCTTATACTTGTCTGCAATGTGATGAAGCGTGGTGCATGACGGCCTGCCCGGTGAACGCAATTGCCGTTGACGAGTCGGGAGGTGCGAAAGTCGTCATGGAGGAACTCTGCGTTGGGTGTCACTTGTGTACCATTGCCTGTCCATTCGGTACTGTTTTCACGTTGCCCAAGACGGCCAAGGCATCCAAGTGCAATCTCTGTGGGGGTGATCCAGCGTGTGTAACAGCGTGTCCTACGGACGCAATCGAATTCGTTGAGATTGACAAGGCTGGTGATTGGTTTGGGCCGTGGGCTGACAAGGTCCACGGAAGTTACCTGGAAGCTTCGGCCAATGGAGGAGAGTGACATGGGTAATCGTTTGGGTGGATGGACGGGAAAACTTCTGCGGGTTGATCTGTCGTCTGGAAAATCCAGCGTTGAGGCGATTCCCGAGGATTGGCGGCGTGAATACATTGGGGGCCGTGGTTTGGCCGACCGGTATTTGTATGAAGAGATGGATCCGACGGTCGATGCACTTTCACCGGAAAACAAATTGATCTTTGCCACCGGGCCTCTCACTGGAACGCCCGTTCCCTGCGGCGCCCGCTATATGGTGGTGACCAAGGGCGCGCTGACTGGGGCGATTACAACGTCCAACTCGGGAGGGCATTGGGGCCCCGAACTGAAGTTTGCCGGTTACGACCTGTTGATTCTGGAAGGTCGTGCGCCAAAACCGAGCTATCTATTTGTCTATGATGATGTTGTTGAAGTTCGTGATGCCTCCCAGTATTGGGGTAAGGGAGTCTTTGCAACGGAGGACGGGTTAAGGGAAGAAACGGGACTGCCCAACTTGCGAATTTCGTGCATTGGCCCAGCTGGTGAAAATCTGGTGCGTTTTGCCTGCATTATGAATGACAAGCATCGCGCAGCAGGCCGCAGTGGGGTGGGAGCGGTGATGGGGTCTAAGAACCTCAAGGCGATTGCTGTGCGTGGTACCGGTGGTGTTGACGTTGCTGATCCCGAGGCCTTCATGAAATCCGTATGGGAAATGCGGGCGGTGATGAAAGATACGCCCGGGAAACAGGCGTTCGGTGAGTTGGGAACGGCAGCGACCATCGATATGACCAACACCTACGGTGGATTGCCGACGCGCAACTTTCAGCAGGGCCAGTTTGAAGAGTATGAAAATCTCAATGGAAATGCTATCAAAGATAATCGTCTTGTCGCTAACAAGGCCTGTTTTGCCTGCACGATCGCCTGTGGTCGAGTGACCAAAGTTCCTGGTGAATCGATTGAAAAGTTCACGGTCAATACGCATCCTCGCAACTGGAAAATGGCAGGTGAGGGGCCCGAGTATGAAAATGCCTGGTCCCTGGGTGCTGATTGTGGTGTCGGAGACCTGGATGCTGTGATCATGGCCAACTGGTTGTGTAATGATTTAGGCATGGATCCGATTTCAATGGGAGCAACGTTGGCAGCAGCGATGGAGCTTTACGAAAATGACGTGTTAACGGCTGATCAGGTTGAACTTCCGCTGAAGTTTGGTTCCGGGGAGGCGCTGGTCCGTATGACCGAAGCGACTGCCTATCGCGAAGGGTTCGGAGATGAGCTGGCGGAAGGTTCCAAACGAATGGGAGACAAATTGGGCCACCCGGAAGTCTTCATGGGTAGCAAAGGGCAAGAGTTCCCGGCCTACGATCCTCGTGGTTTCCAAGGAATGGGAGTTGCTTACGCGACATGTAATCGTGGTGCATGTCATTTACGAGCCTGGACTCCGGGACCAGAAACATCTGGAGAAATGGAACCTCACACGACCGAGGGTAAATCAGAGTGGGTGGTTCAAGAACAACATCGTAGCACTTCCCATGACGCGACTGGTATTTGCCTGTTTGTTGGTGCTGCCGAAGCAGGATTGGAGACCTTTGTACCCTGTACGGCGGCGGCTACAGGTATTCCTTACACAGTTGATGATTTCGTAAAAATTGGCGAACGTACGTGGAATCTCGAGAGAATGTGGAATTTGAAAGCCGGTCTGACTAAGGCTGACGACACACTTCCGAAACGTTTGCTGGAAGAGCCGCACAGTGCAGGGCCATCGGCCGGTGTGACGGTTAAATTGGACATGATGTTGCCCATTTACTACAAGGAACGTGGTTGGGATGAAAACGGAGTGCCTTCGACGGAGAAGCTCGCCGAATTAGGGTTAGCTTCCCTCTGACGGTCGCACGATCGCGATTGACAAACCGAATGGATTTTTTAGAGATCCTGGTTAGATATTTGAGGTATTCACGGAAAGCTGAACACTGAGAACTGATCATCAGACAAAGGCAAGCTTAAATGGCAAGTCAGGTAATCATTGGTGGTGGCCCTGTTGCTACCAACGCAATCGAAACGATTCGGCAGTTTGATAACCAGTCACAAATCACATTGATCTGTGATGAGCCGGCGCATTCTCGGATGGCACTTCCCTACTGGTTGTCCGGGCAGATTCCACGCGAGCATACGTATACGTCAGACGACGCACATTACAGCAAGTTCGGTGTGGATGCAAAAATTGGGGTGCGTGTGGATGCGGTGGATGCAGACGGAAAATCGTTGAGTCTGTCAGACGGCTCGTCACTCGGATTCGATAATCTACTGATTGCCACGGGCGCGTCGCCGTTGCCGTTACCTGTTCCGGGGGCAGACTTGAACGGTGTCCAGAATTTGTGGACGCTCGATCATACGCAAAGCTTGTTAGATGCGATAGGTACAGAGGCCAAGCCACGGGTTTTGATGATCGGGGCCGGGTTCATCGGTTTTATCATGCTCAACGCGATGCATAAACGTGGTTGGGATTTGACCGTGGTTGAGCGAGAAACGCACGTATTGCCCAGAATGTTGGATGATGGTGGTGCCGAAATCGTGCAAAGCTGGCTGACGTCCCGGGGAATCTCGTTGCATTGTGGGGTGTCTGTGAAGTCGATCAGTGAAGGCGATGAGGGTGCCAAAATTGTCGAGCTTGACAACGGAACCACGTGTGAAGCGGATCTTGTGATCGTTGCGATTGGAATCAAACCCAATAAAGACTTTCTCGATGGATCTGGAATCGAGCTGGAGGATGGAATTCTGGTAAACGACCGTTTACAGACCAATTATTCCAATATTTATGCTGGTGGAGACGTTGCCCAGGGCCCCGTATTAGGAAGTGATGTACGAGAGATTCATCCCATCCAGCCGACCGCCGTCGATCATGGACGGGTGGCCGGCGCCAACATGGCGGGACAGGCGGTGGAATATCCTGGCAGTCTTTTGATGAACGTGCTGGATAATTGTGGACTTCAGTGTGCTAGTTTTGGCAATTGGGACGATTCGGACGCTGAGGCGATGACGATTTCTAATGCGGCCGGCTTTGTCTATCGTAAGTTGTTGTGGCGGGATGATCAGATCGTCGGCGCCATCTTTTCCGGGCGGGCAAATGATCTCGGAATGCTTAACGATGTCGGTATGGTGAAGGGTATTTTGCAGACGGGTACCCGTTTTGGCCCCTGGAAAAAATATTTGTCAGAGAATCCATTCGACATTCGACGCGCTTATGTGGCGACCGGCGTTGCCAAAAAACTTGCCGGTGTTACGCTACTTGGCCAGCCATCGCGAGGCAGACAGTACCAGTTTGGCGGTGTCCGACCGACCGTGTCTACCAACCAAGCGCACGCGGTGTTTGTTAACACCAAGGGCTGAAGACGCAGATGGAAATCCGAGTCAAGCTAATGGGTGTCTTAAGGGACAAAACGCCTGAAGGCGGTGCGCTTCAGATGTCCGAAAACGGGACCATACGAGATGCCCTGGAGGCGCTTGAAATTCCACTGGAAATTGCCCAGACATTCACCGTGAATGGGCAATTGTCACGTGATCAGTCCCTCGTGCTCAGCGACAGTGACGAGTTGACTGTTTTGCCACCGGTGGGTGGTGGTTAATGCCCTTTGCTTCGCTGGGCCAATTCCGAGACTCGTAGATTGCGAAACGAAATGTCCGTTGTGGGGTCGTGGCCCTGGATCATGATTGTGCCCGGGTCCAGTCTCAGCCCTTTACGTGGGTTTTTGTGAGCCGTTCGTTCGTCAATCCAGTCGCTTACTTGGAGTCCATTTACCCAAACTGCAATGTGGGGACCATCGGCGACTAATGTCTTTTGAAACCAGGCAAGATCATCGGCGGCAATCCATCGTGCGTTTTGCCTGCGAAAGATGCCTCCGGTACCACAGTCGGTCGGCTGATTTCGGTCATCCGCCTCGAACCCATTATGGATCTGGCTTTCATAACCATTCATCGTTTCGCCAGGGATGCAACGAAAGAAAATACCAGAATTTAAATTATGTGCATGTGTTTTGCACTCCAGTTGCATAACGAAATTGCCGTATTTGCCTTCTGTTTCCAGTTGTCCTTTGCCGTTCTTGACATGCAAATGTCCCGCATCGGTTACTGTGAATTTGCTTTCCATCTCGGGGTAGTTTTTCCAACCGGAAAGATCGGATCCATTGAAGATGGGCGTTAGCTGGACGGGTTTGAGGTGGAGATTACGAAATGCGATTTGTCCGTGATTGTGTTGGATTCCAATTCGGCCCCGACCGAGAGGTTTGTCGTCCACGTAGTCCAGGATGGGTTGTCCATTCAATGCGATGCTAATCTCAGCGCCGTTCACAGTAATATCGAAGGTTTGCCAGCCGACTGTCGGCGTGACGTTGACCTTTTGCCGACCGACAAGGCTGCCAGTAGGAAAGTCGTTCGTCGGATCAGCGATATTGATCTCGTAACAATCTTGTGTTGGTGAGCTGGGTGTGAGCGTGGTGTGTAAGAAAATTCCGCTATTGGTATCTGCTTCTGCGAGAAATTCGACGTGGAGTTGATAATTTGAAAACGTAGTTGTCGTGCAGAGCAGTCCAACATCGCCTTCGGTGACGAGGATTGTTCCGTTGTCGACCTTCCAGTTGGCCACTCCGCCAGGTTGCCATCCAAAAAGGGTTTCGCCATCAAATAATGCGATCCAGCCTTCATTTTGTCGTGCTTCAGTAAGACCGGTTTCAATATGAGTAAGCTTGTTGGGGGCAGGCACCCGTAAAACCGATTCTTTTGGAATGGGCACGGCCGCCTTGGGGTCTGCCTGCGAGCCAGGCGTCGTAGAATTCGAGTTGAAGCAGCCGGTTGCGGTAGCCATCAAAATCGTTAAGAGTGCGAACAGCTGGATGCGGAAGCTCATGATCAGAGTTATCGAATCAGAAAGTAGGTGCATGGAACAAGTTCAAAGTAATGAGATTCAATGAATTCTACAACTTTACAACGGTACGTGAAGATTGAGTGGGCCATTACCGCGACCTAATTTTGGAGCGGTCTGGATGGCGGTGGTTACGAATTGTTTTGCTTTGGAGACGGCCGTTGGGATGTCATGGCCTTTTGCGATCAGTGCTGCCGAGGCCGAGGCGAGAACACAGCCGGTACCATGAGTGTGTCGCGTATCGATGAGATCGGCTGGAAATTCATGAATGACTCCGTCGGCCAGTAAAATGTCGGTGGCCGAATCAGTGCGATGACCTCCTTTGACCAGTACACAACGTGGCCCTTGATCCGCAATGGCAATGGCCGCTCGTTCCATCGTTGATCGGTCCACAACGTCGAAGCCAGTTAACAGAGACGCTTCATCAAGGTTGGGTGTGAGTAATGAAATGATTGGAAAAAGTCGCTTTCGCAGGGTCGTTAACCCGCATTGATCGAGCAGTCGCGTCCCTTGGCTACTGAGTGCTACGGGGTCAACGACAAGTGGCGGGGATTGAGTGGCCAGACCGTCTGCGACGGCATCGACGTTCGGGCCTGTGCCCAGCGCTCCGATTTTGATCACCGTTGGCATTATATCACCCAGAACGGCATCCAGTTGATCCCGTATCAGTGAGGGAGAGAGTGCTTCGCAGCGGCGTACCTCAGTAGTGTTTTGAACGGTAATGAGCGTAACGACACTCATGCCATACACACCGAACTGGTGAAATGTCTTCAGATCGGCCTGAATGCCAGCACCTCCGCTGGGATCTGAACCGGCAATCGTGAGTGCGGTTGGTTGCATGTCTAAGGTGATGAGGTCATCACTCCTGGAGTCCCGTTTTCAGCTCGGCCAATTCCTTTTCGCTGGTTTTCAGCTGAGTTCGCAGGCGAATCAGTTCAGCCTCCAACTGCTCAATACGCTGCACGACTGAATCTTTTTCGTCGGGCACCGGTGGCGGAAGTGGATGTTCGAGACGATCTGTGGGAAGATCGTTTGTCGGAGCCAGGATTGGAGGTGATCGCGTTGGATCAATGGGTTGAGGGGTAGTCGTAGTTTCTTGTGGAAAGCCTCCCAGAATGATCTGCCTGTGAAATAACTGGCTGGCGTCGAAATAGCTGATTGCGACGACCTGATTGGCCTGGGCCAGGGTGATCCATTGAACAAGATCTTCTGCGGTTGTGATTGGATCTTCGTTCATGGCGATGATCCGTGCGCCCAATGGAATTCCATAGCGTTCCGCTGGAGAGCCTGTCTGAACCCGTGTGACGATGGCACCACTTAGCAATCGTCCTGGCAACCGTCCGACTGCGGTGGATGGTGATGCCACATGCACTCCGAGATACGCAGAAGAGGATGCTTCCAAAGGACTGACGACATTTGGTAGATACAATTCCGAGGACTTCGTCTCATCGACGGCAGACCTATCTGCCAAGGTAATGTCAGTCGATCGTAATGTCTTGCCGCGCAGGTACGTGACCGTAATCCTGTCGCCGGATGAGTAGGGGGCCAGAATCTTTGCCATTTCGCTAATCCGGGTTACTTCATGTTGATCGATCGATACGATCACATCGTCTCTTTGCAGTCCTGCGCTTTCAGCTGGTCCACCTTGACGTACTGACAACACCAGAATCCCTCGTGTAAACCCGGTAAGATCATCGACGACCAATCCGAGATAGCCACTTGAAGTCGAACGAGGGCCCCGAATTTGCGACCTTTGAAAGGACGGATCGATGGGTATCCGGGATTGTCGCTGATTAGCGACTGGAGGTTCTGTGCCCCGCGGCAATCTCTGCAAAATCCGCTGTCCATTAGTGGGGTCGGCGGCAGCGTTGAACAGCACGACCAAAGTGATATTGATCAGGCAATTAGCACGATTGCAAAAGACATGACACCTCATGGCCGAATCCCTTTGTTGTAAATCGAATTTGAATTAATCTAAACTTTTGTAAACACGTATGACGGTGCCATTATAAGGGCTCGGCGTTACTCAAAAAGAGTCACTTGAACCACGGGATTGAATTTTCAACATTTTTTTAACACCTGTCCATGGTAGTGTGCCCTTTGTGGAAGAGTGATCGATGGTAAGGAACAAGTGAGACGGTCATGCCATCCGCCTGCCAATTTTAGCAAAGATTGTATATTCTGAACCCATGTCAGATGCTCAAAATAGCCAGCTCATTCTTGAAGCCGTTGCTGCAGATCGATGGATTGATGCTTTACGATTGGTTTTTTCCGGGACAAGAGGCGAAGAATTGGATTGTCGGGTTGATCGGATAATCCAATTGCACCGGGCCGGTGAAATTTCTTTAAATGGATTATTCGAATTGCGACGTGGCGATTGTATGGTTGCTGCGAGCCTGGCCCAGGTGCAAGAGGGACGAACGGCAACGGTTTCCCCACCTCGGACGTTTCCGATGGATCGGGACGACTTTGCTCAAATGCTTTATGAAGCGATCGATGGGTTTCTTGTCAACGAAAATGTGCGACTGGCCCAAGTTTTGGTCACCACTGATGCATCACAAGATGCCAGGCGGTTGATAACTGCCGGTTACCGACATTCGGTTGATCTGATGTACCTCGTTTCGCCTCGACACCAATTTCCAGAAGCGCAACCAACCACTGAAATCAATTTTGAGCCTTTCAGCGAGCAGCAACGAAGCCGGTTGGAGCGAATTGTCGGCCTGACTTACCAAAAGACGCTTGATTGTCCCAGTTTAAATGGCTTGCGGAAGATTCATGATGTATTGGAGGGGTATCGAACCACGGGAGTTTATTCTCCTAACCGCTGGTTTTTTCTTACTAGTGAGGGCCTGGATATTGGATGCCTGTTGTTGTCCGATCACCCTGCAGAGGATCAGTGGGAGGTGGTCTACCTTGGGTTGATTCCTGAGGTTCGAGGCCGTAATTGGGGATTGGCGGCGACAAGAATGGCGCAATGGAAAACGGGTCAGACTGGCCGTTGTCGTCTGGTGTTGGCTGTTGACTCGCTGAATTTACCGGCCATTAGTATTTATGCTGCCGCGGGCTTTGAAATGTGGGACCGACGCAGCATTTTCTTAAAGTGGTTTGGGACTTCTGAAGCGGTTTAATCGTTACAATTGTAACAGATCAACGATGTCAGAAAAAATCGTTTAATATTACACTTTTCCTAAGCACCCTAAGTTGACAGTTAGAGTCGCCGGTCTAAGGTTGAATTGTCAGGGCCACGAGTCCTGACCCCAAACGAGGCTTTCTCACCCCCGTGCTGGGCAGGATCAGATAGTTTTCTGGTCCTGCCCTTTTTTCTTGAGCACCGCTTCTGGTGGCAGTCGTGCGATCTCAAAAAAACACACCTTGCTTGACAAACACCTTCGCTTTGGCTATCTGATGCGTCTATATTGTAGGTTTCCCGCAACGGCCAACGGTGTTGTCCCCGTGGTTCGGGCGGATTTTGCAAGGAACAGTTCGATGTTGATAGCAGTTCCAGGTTCAGATGTAACTGACCTGAAGTTTTTGATCTCGTCTCAGGATGATGATCAAAACCAAATGCTTTTGGTTGGAGATCTATCGGATTATGACGAAGATTTTGCCGATGACAGCGGTGATGAGTTCGACGAGGACGACTTCGACGACGACTTCGATGACGACTTTGAGGAAGAGTTCGACGACGAAGTTGAAATGGAAGATGAGTCTGGTGATGAGGATTCGGAGGTCATTCCGTTTGACGGCGACGCTGATTAATCGTCAATCGAATTTTAACGGTGTCGTTGGGATTCTATCGAAACAGGCGAAATCCAGGTTTCATTGCCGACGGCTTCAAGTTACAGGCTTGCTCTGCGGGCTGGTTGGCTCAGTCTTGGACGCATTGGTCAGGCAGCCGGCCATGGATGCTGGGTTGGTTCCCCCGATGGTTTGGAGGATGTTGGTCATCGGTATGTCGGCAAAGCCATGATTGCTTTGGAGCCATAGAATGACCTTTTCGGGAGCGAAAATGATGGATATATGTCCGTCATTTACTCTCTAAAACCACGACGTGCGATTGCATCGAATTGCCGGGCGTGTTCTACTCACGATTTCGTTTTCTGAAACCTCAGCAATAAAGAACATGTTTGAATCTGTTCCGACAAATGTCCGTTTTCCGGAACTTGAGTTAGAGATTCTTGAGTTTTGGAAGAATGCTCAGATCTATGATAAGTCGCTCACGCGTCGCAAAGGTGCGCCACGATTTGTATTTTACGAGGGGCCTCCGACGGCCAATGGGCTGCCCCATCCGGGACATTGCTTGACGCGGGCGATCAAAGATCTGTTCCCTCGGTATCGGACAATGCGAGGATATCTTTGTGAACGTAAGGCGGGTTGGGACACACACGGATTACCAGTCGAAGTAGAAGTGTGTAAGGAGCTGGGAATTCACTCAAAGGAGGAGATTGAAGAGTACGGTGTTGAGCCGTTCATTCGTAAGTGTCAGGCGAGTGTATGGCGGTACATGCAGCAGTGGGAACAAATAACTGAGCGACTCGGTTTTTGGATTCATTTAGAAGATGCCTACGTTACTTATCACCAAAGCTATGTCGAAAGTGTTTGGTGGTGTCTCAAGAAGTTGTTTGATCGTGGATTGTTGTATCAGGGACACAAAATCGTTTGGTGGTGGGCCCAAGGGGGAACGGCGCTCAGTTCGGGAGAAGTTGGTTTAGGGTACCGCGAAGTGGCAGACCCCAGCGTCTTTGTTTGCTTTCCTTTGGCCGATGATGAGTCGACTTCGCTGCTCGTTTGGACAACAACACCCTGGACACTTCCGAGTAATCAATTTGCGGCTGTTCACCCAGAGTTGGAATATGCAAAAGTCTTGGATGTCGAGCTTGATCAACGGTTGATTTTGGCTGTCGATCTGGTGGATACGCTGGCAGGCAAAGTCAAGCGGGAGTTGATCATTGAATCAACTTGCCGTGGTAATGACCTCGTAGGAAGGCGATACATTCCACCTTTCGATTATTATTATCGTGTTGATGGTGAACGTCGGGGATCACTGGTCCCAGCCGCAGAAACCACACTCACCGATGAGGGCACCAGTCAGACGGTTGCCTGGCGAGTGGTAGCAGCTGATTTTGTGACCGTCGAAAGTGGGACGGGGATTGTTCATCAGGCGCCTGCGTTTGGTGAAGTGGATTACGAAGTATTACTCTCCGAGCAGGAAAGATTTGTCGCAGGCGAAGGTCCTCAACTCATTTGCGCAGTGGGTCCCGATGGAAAGTTTACATCTGAGGCTCCCGACTACCAAGGGAGATGGGTTAAAGAAGCAGACAAGGATATTTCACGAGAGCTACGTTCTCGGGGACTGCTTTATCATCTTGAACAGTATTTACATGACTATCCTTTTTGTTGGCGGGCGGACGATGATCCCTTGATTCAGTATCCAAGGAAAAGTTGGTTTGTTCGAACGACACAATTCAAGGATCGAATGTTAGCCAACAATCAGGAGGTTGGTTGGTTGCCGGATCACATTCGAGACGGTCGTTTTGGTAACTTTCTCGAATCCAATGTCGATTGGGCTTTATCGCGAGAAAGGTATTGGGGGACACCTTTGCCGATCTGGGTTTGTGAGTCCACGGGAAAGATGCAAGCCATTGGTAGTTATGATGAGCTTCTTGAAAAGCCGGGCGTTGCGGGAATGGAAGTCTGGGACGAGACCAAACAACAATTTCCAGACTTGGTCGAAGATCTTAAAGTTCACAAGCCGTATATCGATTCTGTGACGTACGATTCGCCATTCGTATCAGGAAGTCGCATGAAGCGAGTGTCTGAGGTCATCGACTGTTGGTTTGATTCTGGTGCAATGCCGTTTGCACAGTGGGGATATCCTCACACGAATACCGAAAAGTTTCTGGAACAATTCCCGGCTGATTTTATCAGTGAGGCAATCGATCAAACACGAGGCTGGTTCTACAGCCTTTTAGCTATCAGCACAATGATGTTTGATAACGAATTAAACGCAGGGGATGAAGATGAAGCTCACGAACTTCCCCATCCGTTTCGGAATTGTATTGTCCTCGGTTTGATGTTAGGCGAGGATGGAATGAAGATGTCCAAGAGCAAGCGGAATTATCGCGAGCCGGGTGAGGTTTTCGATCGTTACGGTGCCGATGCGTTGCGTTGGTTTCTTTTTGCTAATCAAGCACCTTGGACAACCATCAGGTACAGTGAACGTTCGATCAAAGAGAGCATTCCTGAATTTTTACTGCGATTGTGGAATGTCTACAGTTTTTTTGTTATCTATGCGAATATCGACGGTTTTCGTCCGGCTGAGAGTCTCGTCGGATCTGTAGATCAACTCAACAGTGACGCAATGGTGCGTGCCGAGACGTGCCGTCCTTATTCCGAACGCAGTGAGCTTGATCGGTGGGTATTGAGCGAGTTGCACAGTACGGCAGGCGAAGTTGTCGAGCGGATGGATTCGTACGATAACTACAACGCTTGTCGCAGTATCAGTCGTTTTCTAGATGGGCTCAGTAATTGGTATGTCCGTCGCAGCCGAGATCGGTTTTGGAGTGGTGAGCGGGATTCACCTGATAAACTGGACGCGTATTGGACGCTCTACGAGTGTCTGGTTACGTTGTCCAAGTTGATCGCACCGTTTGTGCCGTTTGTGGCTGAAGCGATGTGGAAAAATCTAGCGGGCGTCTTTGGTGATCGAGCAGTGGAAAGCGTTCATCTGTGTGATTATCCCTGCGGTGACGTTTCTTTAGTTGATGAGAAACTTGCTGATCGCATGGCGGTGGTTAGAGAAATTTCGTCCTTGGGTCGCAGTGTTCGCATGAGTGCAAAATTGAAGGTGCGGCAGCCACTTGCAAAAGTCGAAGTAATTCTCGTCGATGATCAGCATCGTGATTGGCTGGAGTCCCATAATGCGCTGATTCGAGACGAACTGAACGTGAAGCAGGTTGAATATACTCAGGACGCAGATGAGTACATTGAATATCAATTGGTGCCCAATTTCAAACGGCTTGGTCCCCGCGTGGGTAAATTGATGCCGCAAGTGAAAAAGGCAATCCATCAGGCCAATGCACGAGAAATATTAGCCGAGATGGAGAAACAGGGTAGGGTAGCGATTGAACTGCCTGATGGTGACCAGGTTGAATTGGAGCCGGATGATCTCGGATCCCGACTATTGGCGAAGGAAGGTTGGGCTGCCGACCATGGTAAATCATGTGTTGTTGTCTTGTCGACCGATTTGACTGAAGAACTAGTTCGCGAAGGGTTAGCTCGCGACGTGGTAAGAATGATACAAGAGCGGCGGAAGGAACTGGAATGTAATTATACGGATCGCATTGATGTGGAAGTTTGTTTCGAAACGGAATCATCGCAACTCGAAATGGCTATCCGTGAGAATGCCGACTACATCCGCCGCGAGACGCTGGCGAGGCGACTGTCACCTCCTGATCAGGAGGTCAACATCAATAGCCAAGTAGCAAGTTTCGAGCATGAAATGTCCGACCAAAAAGTCAAGATTTTTGTAAAAGTTGTGTAGTCCTGGTAGCCAACACGCACCTTTGATCGAGGCCGAAAATTAATTCAGCGGGTTGGTGATATAGAATTTAGAAAAAGGGTTTTTGGTGACCAATTTGGCTCGGACCTCACCCATTCGAATCGCAGTGTTCATCTCTGGCGGAGGAACGACATTGCGTAATTTGATCGAAAAGATCCAGTCTGGTGATCTTTCGGCTGAGATTGCCGTTGTTATCTCAAGTGATCAAAATGCCGGTGGGTTGAGTTATGCGATCCAGGCTGACATTCCGACATGTGTTGCCCAGTGGAATTCCTCGACGACGGCAGCGGACTATCGCGATGTGATTTTTGGGGTATGTCGAGATGCGGATGTGGAACTGGTTGTGATGGGGGGGTTTTTGAAACACGTACTCATTCCTGAAGATTTTGAAGGTCGGGTAATCAATATCCATCCGTCATTGATTCCCGCGTTTTGTGGACGAGGATATTACGGATTACATGTGCATCGCGCGGTTTTGGAGCGGGGCACAAAAGTCACTGGGTGTACCGTCCATTTTGTCGATAACGAATTTGACCATGGCCCTATCATTGAGCAGCGTTGCGTGTCGGTTGAGGAAGATGATACGCCGGAGTCTCTGGCCCGTCGAGTTTTTCAACAGGAATGCGAGGCGTTACCCGAGACGATCCGCAAGTTTTCCGAACAAAAACTCGTGATCGAAGGCCGCCGCGTGAGAATCCGAAATTGACACGTTTTCATCAGCAAACGGATTGTCTCGCCTCGCCTACACGTTCTTTGACCGTCGGATATGTCGGTCACGGGACAGCTGGATGACGGTTGACTTGGCGGACGCTACCGGCAAATGATGCCTATTTTACATACCCCATTGTTTCATAAAACTTCGTAGCGGCGCGCCATTGCTGATGCGTTTCCAAATGGATCGTTCGCCAATCGTGTTGCCAACAATAGAGCTCTGCATGACGAATGAGCATCGTTGCGATGCCTCGCCGGCGCCAGTTTGGATTGACTGCTAGCCAGTGAATTGCCGCTCGTCGTTGGGAGCCGCTTTCAGCCAATGCCACGGTGCCAACGACGTTGGCCGAGTGCTCGTCAGCCCATGATTCGGCAAGCCAAAGTCGTTCAGGTTTCCACCAGCTTTGAGCAAGAAACTCGCGGCGGAAATCTACTTCACTCCAAGTACCGACCGGAAAGCTTTCGTTCGCGAAGGCTATCCGGCGAAGTTCTAACCAGTCTTGAATGTCGTGCTCACCGGAATAGTTTTTTACCTTCACGTTGTCGATTTTGGGAACGACAGGTGATTGATTTAAAGATCTTCGATATTGCAGGATTATCGACACGGCAGCTGGCACTTTGAGTGTTAACAAATCTTAAGGCTGGAATGAAGAGCATAAATTAGAGGCTCATCGAAATGTTCATTGGGATGCCCTTTCCATTTTTAATCGTGGGGATCACAGTGATTAAATAGCTGGCAGCGAGAACACCAGTTTGTTTTTGATACATTACATCCTGATAGAAAAATTATGAATTACGTTGGGGACTGCCCGTTGTTCGGCAAGGCAAAGTTGTAGGCTTCCTCGACCCACATGCGAATAATCTGTGCTTGAATCGACTCAACATGTCCGTCGGCGTATAGGTAATGTGCCTGATCCACTTGGTGTCGGTCCGGCTTAATATCGATCTTCAATTTGTACCATCGCAATTCCGGTGACGCATTTGTAAACCAAGCCGAAGGATGAACATGTTCGAAGTAGAACGACGTTGGATGACGTGTATCAGAACCCTCAAAGACGATCATTGTTTTTGATGTCGACGCCAGATGCTCGATCGTGCCGATATATTCGGAACTGCTCGGTTGGGAAACGTATTCACTGATGACGTAGCTAGTGCCCTTATTTTCCAGACGTGTCTGGTCATGCGGATCATCCGGGCAGATTCTTACTTCGTCGACGTTTTCCATAAAAGGTGCCAAAGTGTAAACCCAGGACATTTGCGGACCACCTGCGCGGTAAGTTTTGGGAAAATGTCCATGATTCGCCGTGACAAAAGCGTGAGTGGCAATTCCAATTTGACGCATTTTGTTCATGCACTGGGCTCGTCGTGCAGCTGCTCTTGCGCTTTGCACAGCGGGCAGCAGAAACCCGGCTAAAATTGCAATGATCAAAACTACGACCAATAATTCAACAAGCGTGAACCCTTGTTTGTTCGATCGCGACAACATCTTCCCAAGCTCGACAGAGGAGAGAGTTACGGGAAATACCGAAAATAACGGTCAAAATAACATGTATTTAGCCCGCTGGGCCAATTGATGGGTTGTCCTTCTGGCTGAATTTGGCCTCGCAGGAATTCACCTCAGGTGAACGACAATCAATGGTTCAGTATGTCGTCCAAATGGTCCTGAGACCTTTAAATTCAGGTATTTTGGACATGAATGTACTAATTGTACAATAAATAATAAAAAATAACTGTCAGAATATGATAGTTTTATTTCATAAAGGTGATTGAAAACATTCGTAAATGTGTCAATAATTGTAAAAATATCATCAAATATTGCGTTAATTGTTTCCACTTAAAGGCAGGACAGCCATGGTGGTTCAGCAGCGACGAAGTCGGTTGTTGGAAGTAATCCGGCGGCAAGGTTTTGTTTCATTGCCAGATCTGGCGGAAACCATGGAGGTTTCCGAGTCGACGATTCGTCGGGATTTGGACCATTTGGAAGAAATGGGGTCGGCAAAGCGGACTCATGGCGGAGTTTTTTATACAGGACCCTCTCCGAAATTGCCACATTTCGACGAACGGCAATCGGCTCAGTGGGACAAGAAACGAACCATCGCTGCTCAAGCCAATGAACTGATCGAGGACGGTGATACAGTTCTGTTGGACGGTGGCAGTACAACGTATGAGTTGGCCCAGCTGTTGGTAGGACGACCGCTACAGATTGTTACCAATTCATTACCAGTAGCGAATTTATTCATGGCCAGTTCCAACAGTGATTTGGTGATGATAGGCGGATATGTTCACACTCGTACGGGCGTATCGTTGGGGCCTTATGCTAACGAAATGATTGGACGATTGACGGTCAGGCGGGCGGTGTTGAGTGTGGCCGGGGTTAATGAAAAGGGTTATTACAACAGCAATTTATTGTTGGTGGAGACCGAGCGTGTGATGATGTCGTCAGCTGACGAAGTTGTGATTCTTGCAGACAGTACAAAATTTGGACATCAGAGCCTGGCCCATTTGTGCGGCTTGAACGAAATCGACACATTGATTGTCGACGACGGAATTAGCGAATTCTGGAAGAGTACGATCACTGCCACAAACATCAATGTGATGGTGAGTCCGAAGTTTGAAGAATTGGCTGATGAATCGGCGGCTTAACAGGATGAACAACATGACGACAGCAATGAATGTGGACCGTGGCATCATCGAACAGATAGTTCGGCAGATTGTCATGAAGGCCGACGGTGGCGTGGAATCCAACCGTGATGGGGAGTTGCCGGATGAATCACAGTGCCAACCGAATTTGGTCGTGAGTATTTCAGCGAGGCATTGTCATTTGACGGACGAACATGTTGAAACCCTTTTCGGGCCGGGGCGGACGCTGACGGAAATGAAGGGACTTTACCAAGACGGTTTCTATGCTGCTGAAGAGACGGTGATGGTTGTCGGCCCGCGTCGACGTATGCTGCCTAGTGTTCGAGTTTTGGGTCCAACCCGACCCCACAGTCAGGTGGAACTTGCATTTACCGATGCGATTTCATTGGGAATTGACGTTCCTGTGCGGGCGAGCGGCAAAATTGCCGGGACACCCGGATGTGTGCTGGTGGGTCCGGCGGGCGTGGTGGAATTGGACGAAGGAGTGATTCGAGCCGAGCGGCACGTGCACATGAATTTTCGAGATGCGGAGCATTATGGTGTTACCACTGGCGACCGTGCGAAATTACGAATCGAATCGAATTCCTGCAGTGTGGTGCTGGAAAATTTGTTAGTCCGCGTGGATGACACGAGCAAATTAGAAGTGCATTTAGATACCGATGAAGGTAACGCCTGCGATTTGGAAAACGCGACACGAATTGAATTGTTCAAGCAGGAGCCGCCATGCGGCTGTCACTAAAAGGGTCTTTTTAACTTTACGCATATTGTTTTTCTTTTTTTTGACTCAAATGGGAGTTCACAACCATGGCAAAAGTGATGGAAGCGTTAGGGATGATTGAGACGCGCGGTTTCGTCAGTCTCATTGAAGCCACTGACGCAATGTTGAAGGCAGCCAACGTAAATTTTTCAGGCTGGGATAAAGTTGGGTCCGGAATGGTCACGGCGTTTGTTACCGGCGACGTGGCTGCGGTCAAAGCAGCTACCGATGCTGGAGCTGCCGCAGCCGGACGTGTGGGTGAGGTGGTGAGTGTGCAGGTCATTGCACGGCCGCATGATGATTTGAATTCTGTCCTGCCAGCTGTAAAACGTACGGCGGCTAAATAACCTTTCTGATTTCAAACGAGGAAATGACATCATGAATACAGCTATCGGATTGATTGAAACCAGGGGCTTGGTGGGTTTGATTGAAGCGACCGACGCGATGGCAAAGGCCGCAAACGTCGAAGTTGTTAAACGTATTGGGATTGGTGGCGCCTATGAAACGACAATCGTACGCGGCGATGTTGGTAGTGTGCGAGCGGCAGTCGAAGCGGGTGCCAATGCTGCTAATCAAGTGGGTGAATTGGTATCCAGCCACGTGATTCCACGACCCGCCGAAGGACTCATCGAAGCCTACTTGTCGTAGTGGATTTCGTGTCTCGTGGCGTTTCGTAGGTGGGATTGCGGTGGTTGCTCGTTAACTTAGGAAGGCTCGATCATGAAGATTCTTGTAGCCAATCTTGGTTCAACCAGTTTTAAGTACCGTTTGTTCGATATGACGGCTCAGGTCCAATTGGCCCGTGGTGGAATCGAACGAATTGGCGCGGCGGAAAGTCCGTGTCAGGTCGAGATTGGCGATTGGCAACAGGAATGCGTCGCGCGGGTGCCGGATCACGCAGTTGCTGTACGCATATGCCTTGCACAGCTTACTGATCAAAACCACGGTTGTTTGAGCGAAGCGGCTGAGGTAGCGGGCATTGGTTTCAAAGCCGTTCATGGTGGACCTGTCAGCGGCGTTCAGCGCGTCACGACCGAATTGTTAGAGCGAATGGAAGAAATGAATTCGGTTGCTCCAGCCCACAACCCGGCTTACATCCGGGTGATGCGCCAATTATCGGAACAGTTACCAGAAATGCCATTGGTTGCCGCTTTCGAAACTGGTTTTCATGCTACCATTCCGGCACGCCAACACTACTACGCGATTCCCTACACTTGGTCCGAACAATACCATGTCAAACGTTGGGGATTTCATGGCGCAAGTCATTGTTACATCGCTGGTCGAGTGGCTGAATTGTTAGGTCGGGATGATTTACGGATCATCTCCTGCCATCTGGGTGGATCGAGTAGTTTATGTGCCATTCGCGAGGGAAAAAGCGTGGCGAATACGTTGGGAATGAGTCCCCAAACCGGGCTCCCTCACAATAATCGGGTAGGCGAATTTGACCCATTTGCTCTGCCTTTAATCATGAAACAGACCGGCAAAACGCTGGACGAGGTGCTGAACGAACTGGCAACTCAATCGGGCCTGTTGGGGCTGAGCGGATTGAGTGGTGATGTACGTGATATCGAAGAGGCAGCCATACAAGGTGACTCGCGTGCTCAATTGGCCTTGGAAGTGTTCACAACCTCGATTCGTAACCATTTAGGTGCCCAGCTAGTCGAATTGGGCGGTGCCGAAGTTATCGTCTTTACTGGCGGAATTGGTGAGAACTCCTCTGGCGTTCGAGCTGCTGTGTGTGACCGATTAGAAGAGCTCGGTGTTGTGCTGAGCCAGGAGCTCAACGAGGCTCACCAGGGCGAAGGTCGAATTTGCGACGAGCGAAGCCCGATCCAAATTTGGGTCATCCCGACCAATGAGGAGTTGGTTGTGGCTCGTCAGACTCACGAATTGCTTATGGAGAGCTGATCAATGTTTGTCGCCAAAGTTACCGGTTCGCTCGTCTCGACACAGAAGGTTGATGCTCTTGTCGGCCACAAAATGTTGATTGTTGAACCTTACCGACTTGACGCCAACGATCGGGATCGTTTGGTGACGACTGGACGAACGTTTGTAGCCGTCGATACCCTGGGCGCTGGCGAGGGAGATTATGTGATGATTACTCAAGGATCCAGTGCTCGTTTGACACCTGAAACCACGAAGCTACCCATTGACACCGTGGTTGTTGGAATTGTCGACCATGTTCATGTGGATCAACAGTGTGTTTATTCCCGAGAAAAATAAGGAAAATTTCCAACCCGCGAAAACCTCCATCCAAGATGAGTCAATAGAGTCATGCAAATTAATGAATCCTTGATTAGAGACGTCGTTACCCAAGTTTTAGCGCAAGTCGAACAACCCCCACTTGGTACAGGTAATAGCTACAGCGGCCGCCATGGAGTGTTTACTTTGGTTGATGAAGCTGTCGCTGCTGCTCGAGAAGCCTTCGAACGGTTGTCGGAACGTACCGTCGAAGATCGTCGACGTATCATCGAGCACATTCGGAGAATTTCTAAAGAGCAACGGGTTGAGCTTGGCACGATGGAAATGGAGGAGACCAAGATTGGGCGGCTGGATCACAAAATCGAAAAACTTCAAACGTTGGGTGAAAGAACACCCGGTGTTGAGTTCATGCGAAGTGAAGTTTATAGCGGTGATCATGGTTTGGCCGTTATCGAACACGCTCCCTTTGGAGTGATTGGCGCAATCACTCCAGTCACCCATTCGCTACCCACAATCACTGGGAATGCGGTTAGTATGATCGCATCAGGAAACACGCTGGTTGTGAATCCACATCCCAGTGGAAAGCGAATTGCGGCTGAGGGTGTCCGTCGTTACAACGAAGCCATCTATCGGGACGTGGGAATCGATAACCTGATTTGTGTCATTGCCGAACCGACTCTTGATACGGCCAACGAAATTTTTTCACATCGAGAGATTGCGCTGATATGTGTAACGGGTGGTCCGGCTGTGGCTCGAGCCGCACTTAACTCTGGCAAACGCGCAATTGTGGCCGGCCCCGGAAATCCTCCTGTAGTCGTTGACGAAACGGCTGATTTAGATCGTGCAGCTCGAGCGATCATTCAAGGTGCATCTTATGATAACAACCTGTTATGCATTGCTGAGAAAGAAGTGTTTGTTGTGGAACAGGTCTTTGATCAAATGATGCAGGCCATGGAACGGGCCGGTGCGGTACGATTGAATTCGGCTGAAGTTGACCGACTAACACAAGCTGCCATCATTCAAGTAGGAGAGGGAGATAAGGCCCACGATGCGGCTTCGAAAGAGTTTCTTGGACAGGATGCTGCAGTATTGGCGCGTGGTGCGGGACGTAGTGTTCCGGAGTCGACTGAATTATTGTTTGGTGAAACTGACGAGATGAATCCCTTTGTGCCTGTCGAGCAAATGATGCCTTTTTTGCCCATGGTGCGTTGTCGCAATGTGGACGAAGCAATCGATAAGGCACGTTACTACGAGCACGGCTATCGCCATACCAGCATCATCCATTCCAACAATGTCCGTAACATGACGAGGATGGGACGAATCATGGATACAACGCTGTTTGTGAAGAATGGTCCTTGTTTTTCGGCCCTGGGCGTAGGAGGTGAGGGATATATTTCATACTCGATTGCTACTCCAACCGGTGAAGGCGTGACGACGCCCTTGACGTTTACTCGTGAGCGAAGGTGCTCGCTGATTGATGATTTACGTATCTTGGGAACAAGAAAAGAATGAAAAACATTTGTCAGATTGTCACTCACCTTGTGAAACTGTGAAAAAGGTAAATCCATGCATTTGGCTCTGGTCGTTGGTGTGACTCATGCGACTGTCAAACACAACTCTCTGGATGGTGGAAAATTACTCATCGTTCAGCCCAAGTCGGCGGACGAGCAGACTGATGATGGTTATCCGTTATTAGCAGTCGACCAATTAGGAGCGGGAATCGGACAAACGGTGATGATTACCAGCGACGGTGCTGGGGCCCGGGCCCTTTTGGGTATTGATTTAACGCCCGTACGCTGGACTGTGGCAGGAATACGTGATTGATGAACGCGTCCGCTGAGGATATCCAACGAATTGTCGATGAGGTCGTACGGAGACTGTGCAATTCCGTCAGCGATGGATCGGATGTAGAACCGACTACCGTATCTGCGCCTATTCACAACAATCGAAGTGGTGATGTGCGTTTGAACGAACGGGTGATCTCACTTGAATCGTTGGATGAAAGAATTCAGGGAGTTGATCGGATTGTGTTGTCAGCTCGGGCAGTGATCACGCCAGCAGCACGGGATGAGTTGCGTCAACGTGGCATCGTCGTCACACAAGATTCCTCAGATGTTGAGTCCGGCCGAAAGTTAGTAGTTTGTCTTACAGAGCTCAACCAGGATCCCAATCTGGACGTCATCAAGCGAGAATCTTCCGGCCGATGGACAACAATAGAAATGTTGCGCAGTGATAACCTCGTGACTGTGGTCGGAACACTGGCCGATCGGTTGATTGGTGGCGGTGTGCACGGAATTCTTGTTACTTCGGTGCCGACCGTGGCAGTTTGTTTGGCGAATCGTTACAGTTCAATTCGCGCTGCCTGGATTCATGATGCCTCGGAAGTAGCAGCTGCGACACAATTAATTGGTGCTAATTTGTTGATTGTCGAAGCCAGTACTCAAGGTCACCTCGAGTGGCCAGCCATCCTTAGAGATTATTTTCAGGGTGGTTCCTTAGAATGTCCCAGTCAATACGAGAAGATTCTATGCGAATCGCGAAGATAATCGGCACGGTGACTTTGAATCGTTACCATCCGAGTTTAACGGGTGCGGTACTTAAGCTTGCGCTACCTCTGACGTTGGACAATCTTCGCGGAGTGAGCGAGCCTGATTCAGAACCGATTGTGGTATACGATCAATATGGTGCTGGAATTGGAAGCTTGATCGCATTGAGTGAAGGTCCAGAAGCTGCGCAGCCGTTTCGACCAGAGATTAAACCTGTTGAAGCTTACAACGCAGCAATTTTGGATGAAGTTCACTTACCTGACTGTTTGAATTAGGATCCTGTTGGAATATGACAGGTCAATTAGATTAAATTAGTGACGAAAGACACACCTTATGACCAATGTTCACAAGCTAAAACAAGAAATCTGCGAAATTGGACGCCGCATTTATGATAAAGGATTTGCTGCGGCTAACGATGGCAACATTACCGTACGGGTCAGTGAAAACGAAGTCCTCTGTACACCAACGATGCATTCCAAAGGGTTTCTCAAGCCAGATGACATTTCAATGATCGACATGCAGGGGACTCAAATCGCAGGTCGTAAAAAACGGTCCAGCGAGGCCTTGCTGCATTTGGAGATTTACCGTCAGCGGGATGATATTAAAAGCGTTGTACACTGTCATCCACCACATGCGACTGCCTTTGCCGTAGCGCGGGAGCCAATTCCACAGTGCGTGCTTCCAGAAGTTGAAATTTTCCTTGGTGATGTTCCAATCACACGTTATGAAACACCAGGTAATCAGGGGTTGGCCGATTCTATCTTGCCGTTTGTCCATAAATCGAATGTTGTAATCCTGGCAAATCATGGCACGGTAAGCTATGGAGATAGTGTTGAAAGGGCGTATTGGTGGACAGAAATTTTAGATGCGTATTGCCGCATTCTTATGTTGGCAAAGAGTTTGGGTAACGTTAACCACTTTACTGAAAATGAAGAACGCGAGCTGCTGCACCTCAAGACAAAATGGGGATTCAGTGATCCTCGAAATACAGAGGAATATGAGAATTGTGACATTTGCGCTAACGATATTTTTCGTGAAAGCTGGTCGGAAGCAGGAATTCAGCGACGAGCGTTCGATGCACCGCCGCCGATGACACGACTGGCTGCAGCAACGGGAAACAACGATAGCAGTCGCTCGACATCATCGCCAAACCGTGAAGCATTGATTCAGACAATTACCGATCGAGTTGTTCAGGAGATTTCACAGTTGAACGGAAAATCATGAAGCCGATTACCTTTGGATAAATACAAACGGAATATAAAAACGGGTGATAAGTTTTCATTTAAAGAATTTTTCGTGGGAATGAGATACAAAAATGAAAGTTAGCATAATCGGGGGAGGTGGATTGGTAGGTTCATGTGCAGCATTCGCACTGCAGTGTGGCGGTGTGGTGCGTGAGATCGCTTTGCTGGATGTGAATGCGGAAATGGCAGCCGGTCAGGCACTTGATTTGTTGCATGGTGGTCCAAGCACTTCCGATCAATTGATTTCCGCGGGAGACTACGACCAGATACCAAGTAGTGATATCGTATGTATCACGGCCGGTTTGCGGCGTAAGCCAGATGAAAGCCGCCTGGATTTGATCAATCGCAACGTTGACTTGTTTCTCGATATTCTTGCTAATGTCAAACAGGTCGGGCTGAAAGACAGTGCGATTGTGTTCGTGGTGTCCAATCCGGTCGATGTCTTGACTTATTTGGCGTACGACCGATTGCAGTTGCCTGTTTCACAGGTAATTGGTTTAGGGACACAGCTTGATACCATTCGATTTCGTAGTTTGATTGCTCAGGAAATGAGCTTACCCCCATCGCAGGTGTCCGCCTTGATATTGGGTGAACACGGAGACAGCATGGTACCGATTTGGTCCGGGGCTACAGCAGCCTCTTTACCCTTGGATAAGTACGCTCGCTGGAGCACAAATCTGGCCAGTCAGCTTTTTCAGCGTACCAAGGGGTCAGGTGCTGAGGTAATTCGTGGCAAAGGTGGTGCTGGGTTTGCCGTTGGCATCGCAATTCGTGATGTGATTGATTCAATCGCGCTTGATCAACACCGCATTTTCCCAATCTCCAGTTTGCAAAGCGGTTGTTTTAACATCCGAGATGTTTGTCTGTCAGTACCGACTGTCGTAGGACGTCGGGGCATTGTTGATCAACTGGAATTGGAATTGTGGCCAAAGGAGATTCAGCAAATACGAAAAAGCGGTCAGGTACTTCGCCAAACGCTTGACACAGTACTAACAAGAGTCGGACGTGGTTAGCAAGCGTTCAGGGACTTTCAGGCCTTTCTGATGACCGCAGCAATAGAATGCGACAAAAAGATACCCTAGAAAAATGGGATCAACAAGAGAATGTCGCATCAATCCAAGCGAGAGTCCACATTCTTTTGCTTTTCATTTTTCAGCCTTTGAATTTTCTGTCTGCATTTCTTGCATATTCAAAGATCGCAGTTCGCGAGGCAATGGGAAATGGACTTCTTCATTCCGGATAGATCGTGGTTGCAGAGTTGCATCGAAACGCTCACGTAAATAGTCTATGCAACGTTCGACAACCAATTCAGGTGCACTGGCACCGGCGGTGACCAGTACCGTATCGGTTGATTTAAACCAGTTGCCATCAATGTCTTCTGGACCGTCGATCAAGTGTGCCTTGACATTGTTTTCGATTGCCAGTTCCTTGAGGCGTTGGCTGTTAGAACTATTTTGACTGCCAAGGACCAGGACCACATCTACTTCTGAGGAGAGAGTTTCCACCGCTTCTTGCCGATTTTGTGTGGCGTAGCAAATGTCTTCTTTAGGTGGGCCAACAATTTGTGGAAATCGGGCTTTTAGTCGTTCAATGATTCGATTCGCATCGTCGACTGAAAGCGTTGTCTGAGTCAGATAGGCGAGTTTTGCATTGTCTGCTATTGTAAGCTGGTCGACGTCCTCAGGTGATTCGACTAACAAAATTGCCTCAGGAGCCTCACCCATCGTACCAATCACTTCATCATGTCCCTGGTGGCCAATTAACACAATCATAAATCCCTGCTTGGCAAAGCGAATGGCTTCCAGGTGAACTTTGGTTACCAGTGGACAGGTTGCATCAATAGCGATCAATTGACGCTCGCGTGCGGTCTGTCGTACTTCGGGTGATACCCCATGTGCGGAAAACAAGAGATGTGAATTGGAAGGAACCTTCGAGAGATCATTGACAAAAACTGCGCCTTTTGCCTTAAACGTTTCAACAACGTATTTGTTATGTACGATTTCGTGGTAAACGTAGACGGGAGTCCCAAACGCCTGAATTGCCAAATCCAGGCTTTCAATCGCCATGTTAACTCCCGCACAAAAGCCACGAGGACTGGCCAGAATGATGTTCATGGTTTGAGCAACTCCTTGAAAAATATCATAATACATCGCTTGTAATGGTGATAGACGGCTAGTGTGAACTGTCGATGACACAATCGGAATTTGCCAGTCAGCTCCAACGATACGGTCCCCAGCGTGAAGGCCTCGACCGGGCAACGCCGGAGGAGGCCCGCCAATACTGTGCGCAATTGGCTCGCACTCACTACGAAAATTTTACGGTTGGTAGTTGTCTACTTAGGAAGCCGTTGAAGCAACATTTTTTTAACGTGTATGCGTATTGCCGATGGGCCGATGACTTGGCTGATGAAATACAACGGCCAGAACGGGCTGAGGAATTGTTGAACTGGTGGCAGATTCAGCTGTCGGATTGTTATCGTGGGCTGAGTTGGCATCCTGTCTTTGTTGCGCTCCAAGAGACGATTGATGAATTTGATATTCCAATTGATCCTTTTCGGAATCTGTTGATTGCCTTTCGCCGAGATCAGCAACAAAAACACTATTCTACCTTTAGTGAGTTGCTTGAGTATTGTCGTCATTCGGCAAATCCCGTTGGGCATTTGGTTTTGTTTCTTGGCCACAGTTACAATTCAGATAATGTTGAATTGAGTGATCATATTTGTACGGGACTTCAGTTGGCCAATTTTTGGCAAGATGTATGTCGCGACTTCCGGCGTGGCCGAATTTATCTGCCGCGTGAGACAATTGCACAATACAACTGTAATGAGGCTGAATTTCAGATGGGTCGAGCAACGGAGGGATTTCGACAGGCTCTGGAACATGAAGTTGCCAGGGCAGAGCAAATGCTCGAGAGGGGGTTGCCATTAGTGGAACGTGTGGATAGGTCGATTCGGTTAGAAGTTGACATTTTTGTCCATGCCGGTCTTGCCGTGTTGAACGCCATTCGTCAGTGTGACTTTGACGTTTGGAGCGAACGCCCGACAATTGGTCGAATGACGAAAGCCCGACTATTGTCTGGTGCAATACGTCGCCGTTGGTTAGGTCGTGTAATGAGAGGAGCACGATGAACAGGGTCGTTCAGTCCAGTTATCGCCATTGCCAGCATCTGACGCGTCGTGCCGCGTCCAGTTTCTATTATCCATTCTTGTTGTTGCCAAGACAAAAACGTCTTTCGATGTGTGCGCTTTATGCATTTCTTCGTCACGCTGATGATTTGGGAGACAGTAACGAACCAGTAAGATTGAAACAACAAAAATTATCAAAGTGGCGCGAGTCGCTGGAAGCGGCATTGGAAGGAAAGTTCGATAGTCCTTTGTTGCCGGCTTTAATTGATACAGTTGAGCGATACCAAATTCCTTCACGATTCCTTTTTGACGTACTGGATGGTGTTGAAATGGATCTTGTGCCTCGTTGCTACAATTCTTTTGACGAGTTGGAGATATACTGCCATCGAGTGGCTTCGGCTGTAGGAATCGCTTGTATTCATATCTGGGGATTTTGTGATGAAGCTGCATTCTTGCCAGCACGTCAATGTGGTGTCGCATTTCAATTAACGAATATTTTACGTGATGTTAAAGAAGATGCTCAACGTAACCGAATTTATTTGCCGCTGGATGACATGCAACGGTTCGATTGTGATCCAGAGGATTTGATACGTGGCGAGTACAATCCGCAATTTCAGGACCTGATCCTGTATCAAGTGGCCCGTGCTGAGCAGCTCTATCTGCAGGCCGTGCCGCTCAACGATTATCTTCACCGAGATGGGCAACGGATTTTCGCTGCAATGGTCACGATCTACCGGGGCTTGTTGGATACAATTAAAAGACGTCGTGGCGATGTTTTCAGCCGACGCATTCGCTTGGGTGGCATTCGAAAGCTATGGATTGTGCTGTCCTGGCTGGTCAGGTGATACCGTTCAGGTCAGCGCGGAGTTTTCGGAACGTTCCACTCAAACTGCATGGTCTTAAGGTTCAATCATTTCTAACAGGTAAAGACAGAGATTTATATTTTCTTGTCGACTGATTCAGCGACTTTCCTGCATTGTTCGACGGTTTTACTAAATTGTGCAAAATCAAGCGACTGGTATCCGTCGCTTAAAGCACATTCAGGGTCGGGATGAACCTCGATGATTAACCCATCAGCTCCGGCAGCAACCGCAGCGGCAGCCATCGACGGGACCAGATAGGCATGTCCAGTACCGTGGCTGGGGTCAATCACAACCGGCAAATGTGTTTTATTATGAAGGTAAGCAACTGTCGCCAACGGTAACGTGAATCTGGTATGAGTTTCGAAAGTGCGTACACCGCGCTCACACAGCATCACGTTCGGATTTCCTTCATTCAGAATGTATTCGGCAGCCAGTAGAAGTTCATCAATGGTTGCGGACGGGCCACGTTTGAGCAGTACTGGACGATGTGAATTTCCAACGGCCTCTAAAAGTCGGTAGTTTTGCATGTTGCGTGCTCCGATTTGCAGCACGTCGGCATATTCAGCGACCAGATCGACATCATCGGTTCCCATTACCTCGGTGACAATAGCCAGACCGGTCGCATCTCGGGCGGCAGCTAACAGCTTGAGGCCGTCTTCCTTAAGACCTTGGAAACTGTAGGGACTGGTTCGGGGTTTGAACGCACCACCGCGAAGTGCCGTTGCCCCCGCTGCTTTGACGGCACCTGCAGTACCGAGAATCTGTTCTTCATTTTCGACCGAACAGGGTCCGGCGATGATTCCGACGTGACCAGCACCTACCCGAAGACTTCCAACGTTTACCTGGGTAGGCTCTGGCTTAACCTCGCGACTGGCAACCTTGTACGGAGCAAGAATTGGAACAACATCATCGACGCCGCTTCCGCTTGACAGAGATTCTTTTGCGTTTTCACGTTTTTCGCCAATCGCTGCGATAACAGTTCGCTCGGTTCCTACAATCACGTGTGATTTGAGTCCGAGCTGTTCGACTCGATCGACCATATGTTTGATCTGATCCTGGGTAGCATCACGTTTCATTACGACAATCATCGAACCATTGCCCTTTCGAAAGGTTTTTTAGACGTTGTAAAAGAATTCGATTAGCTTACGAGATTTCAAAAAAAAAGCCCCGAGATCCGTTGTTCGGATCTCGGGGCTTTTTTTTTGCTGGTTTTGCTATGTGTATCTAAACACTCAACCCAGCCCCACGATCCTGGGGACTAAAAAAGAAAAACCAGAAAAACGCAAATCCTATGTGATTCATTCGATCATTATGCCTGAGTTTCGTTTAACACACAAGGGGGGCATTTGGTTGGGTGAACCCGGTCGAAGGTAAGTTAATCTCGTGAAACTATGGAGACAATTTGGGTATTAAGGCATGGTGTTCGGCGGTGGGAGACGCGAAAACAGACCTGGTAGGCACGAATGAACTCTCCAGGTGGACGTTTCGCTGTTGGATTCTTTTAACGAAACCCCAGATTCAACATCGCCAGATTGATCATTGAATGTTGAGTTTTTTCAGATAGCGAAGGCGATCTTATTTATTTTGAGCGGAATCAAAACAAGGCGTGTCAAGTTCCCGCGCAGAAAGTTTTTAACGGGGGCCGTCTTCCGATTCAAGCTCGAGTAATTCGTTGTCATATTGTTCTTCGAGACGGCGGACTTGGGTAGACAGTTCCTCATCTTTTTCGATTTCCTTACTGATACCAAGTTCCCATTGGGTACTTTCGGATCGTAGCGAGTCGAGATCAATTGACAATTGCAACATCTTGGCGAGACGTCGTGTAACAGCAGCGATACACATCGGATTGGTACCCTGCAGGTAGGCGGGAATCTCAGCTACCAGAGATGTCATTGCAATGTTACTTTCAGAAGCTCGTGAGATTAAATAGCTCGTGAATGATCCTGGTCCTTCGTATCCGGTACGTCCGACGCCGTATTGCTCCATTTCACATAATAATTCAGGAGCGGAACAAGTCACATACAGTCGTGGTTCGCGGGTGTGGGGTACTGTACCACCAAAAGAGCCGACGAATAGTATCCGCTTGATACCAAGTTGATCCGCAAGTTTAAAAATGCAATCCCCGAACAACTTCCATTGCAAGTTCGGTTCCTTACCCACAAATAGAACTAAATTGGCTGCAGGGTCACAGAAGAACGTATTTGATGGCATCTCGATTGATTTTAATAAACCTTTTTCGATTTCAATCCGCGGGCGGAATAGCGCTGAAATTTCCATCGTGCCAGGAAAGTTGTAGATGTAGAATGGCTCAGGGTCGATCTGGGCAATGGGTTTGGAATCCAGTAGATCCAGTAGTCGATTGACCGTTCCGGTCGAAACTTCCCCACCGTCCATCCAACCAGAAAAAGCCAACATCAGTGTCCCATCGGTCAGCGCGGAGTGGTCATCGATTTTTAGAAGTTCGTGAGAGGGCATCATTTAAAAATAGTGGGGATGAAAATGTTGCTGAGTATGTTTGGCATAAGCAAGGATTCGGTGCTTGTAATTGCGCGCGTTGAACCCCGGGTTTTCTCCATTGCGAATAACAATGATTGGGAGGAAAAGGTGTTCGAGTGAGGCCGGATTATTTATAGGCAGTATCATTGTGTTATTGAGTTGATTGTCAATTGAAGTCAATATCTCAGGTCGATGCTGGAAATACAATGGTGCTCTATTGAAAAGTGGTTGGGTTGTGAGTGGCCAATTCCTCAACGGAAGTCGCGCGACTGGGATTTCAACTTTTGCAACCTTCCGGAAAGATCTTCCAAGCGGTTGACGACGACATGGATTACGCCATCAGAGTGTTCCAGTTTTCCAGAAGCGATCCACGCCGGGCTACGGCGAGCAATTGTATAATAACGTTCCCACACGCGTTGATGGAGAACCAGATTAGCGGTTCCTGTTTCATCCTCTAATGTGACAAATGTAATTCCTTTTGCGGTACTGGGTCGCTGACGTAATAATACCAGCCCTGCTACTCGCACGAGTTGTTGATTGCCAAGGGAGGCAAGCTGTTTGGCGGGAACGATCTGATAGTGGTTCAGAGCCACACGATGAAATGCAATGGGGTGTTGCCTTAATGATAAACCGGTGGTTCGGTAATCGTCGTAGACCTCTTTCTGAAGCCCCGCTTTTTCCAAGGCCGCAGGCCTCTCGTCGTCGTCGTTCAAATTTTCCAGCAAAGGCATCTCTCGTGGTCGTTGCTCTTGAGAGAGTGCTTCCCACAAGGCACCTCGTCGGTCTTGTTCCACAGAAGTGAAGGCATCCGCTCGAGCCAATTGTATGACCGTGGTACGATTCATGCCCGTGCGGCGCGTGAACTCTGTAATGGATTGAAAAGGACTCTGGGAGCGGGCTTCTTTGATGATTTTGACGTTTTTATAAGACAGCCCTGTAATCATCCGCATTCCCAGTCGCAAAGCGCGCGGAGATATTACTGACCCCCGTTCCCGTTTGCCAGTACCTTCTTCGTTGGTTGCTTTTTCCAGTGTGCAATCCCAGTCGCTGAAGTTAACGTCAATTGGCCGGACGGGGACACCGTGATCACGCGCATCACGAACCAGTTGTGCAGGAGCGTAGAATCCCATTGGTTGGCTGTTTAATAGTGCAGCAATAAAAGCGTCAGGATAGTAAACTTTGAGCCACGCCGAGACATAAACTAGCAAAGCGAAACTTGCGGCATGTGATTCGGGAAACCCATATTCGCCAAACCCGCGGATTTGCCGGAACACTTGTTCTGCAAATTCCCGGGAGAATCCTCGACCAAGCATACCGTTGACCAGCTTTTGGCGAAACTTATCGATAATTCCGGGGCGCCGCCATGCTCCCATGGCGCGTCGTAATTGATCTGCCTCACCTGGGGTAAAGCCGGCAGCCACGACAGCTAAACGCATGGCTTGTTCTTGAAAGATAGGTACTCCCAAGGTTTTTTCCAGAACTTGTTGGACAGATTCGTTTGGATAGATTACCGGTTCTTTTCCAGCCCGTCGGCGCAAGTAGGGGTGTACCATGTTTCCTTGGATTGGCCCGGGACGCACAATTGCTACTTCAATTACCAGGTCGTAGTAACAACGAGGTTTCAAGCGGGGGAGCATGCTCATTTGAGCCCGACTTTCGATCTGGAACACACCCATCGTGTCAGCTTGGCAAATGCTTTGGTAGACCTGCTCGTCTTCTTCGGGAATGTTGGCCAGGGTCAATTGTCGGCCGGTATGTTTCAAGATTAGTGCAAAGCATTTGCCAATGGCAGTCAGCATTCCCAAGGCAAGACAATCGACCTTGAGAATTCCTAAATCGTCCAGATCATTTTTGTCCCACTGAATGACTGTACGGCCTTTCATGGCTGCATTTTCGATCGGTACCAATTCACATAGAGGACCTTGCGTGATGACCATGCCGCCGACATGTTGGGAAAGGTGTCGAGGAAAGTCGATCAACTGATTGACCAGATATACCAGTCGCTGTCCTGTTGCCGAGTCCGGATCGATTCCGACTTGGCGACAACGATCGTTCAACAATGGCTCGTGATGAGATCCTTCAACTTGTTGGGCCAGTGCATCCACACGATCTAACGACAGTCCGAGTGCTTTACCAACATCCCGGATTGCCGACCGAGTCCGATAACGAATCACTTCCGCAGTCATCCCCGCACGTTGGCGACCGTATTTGTTATACAGATATTGTAGTACCTCTTCTCGCCGCTCATGTTCAAAGTCGACGTCGATATCGGGTGGCTCATTCCGTTCACGACTGACAAAGCGTTCAAATAGCACATCGGTCTGGTCGGGATCGACTGCAGTGATTCCCAGACAATAGCAGACGGCTGAGTTAGCAGCAGAGCCACGTCCTTGGCACAAGATGCCTTGCAAACGGGCAAAACGAACCAGATCCCAAACGGTCAAGAAATAGGCTTCGTATTGTAACTCACCAATTAATTGCAGTTCATGTGTCAAAAGCTGCCGTACTTTGTCGGGGATACCGTGTCGATAACGCAACTGGGCTCCTTGCCAGGTTAAGCGTTGCAGGTAGGCCAGTAGCGTCTGTCCATGCGGGGCCAACTCTTCAGGATATTCATAACGCAGTTCGTCTAAAGAAAACTGGCAGCGGTCTGCGATCTCACGAGTGTGCTGTAAGGCCTCCGGAATTGACGCAAAAACCAAGGCAATCTCTTCCAACGTGCGCAGGTGACGTTGCGCATTGGCGAATAATTGACCTTGAATGGCAGCGACGGTCGTGTTGTGTCGTATGGCAGTCAGCGCACCATGTAGCACCATGTGTCCGGCGACGTGATAGTGGACATCTCCTGCTGCAACTAGCGGAATCTGAGTCGCATTTGTCAACGTCTCGAGTTGTTCCAGGTGTCCCCGGTCGTCCACACCGCGATGTAACTCGGCCAGTAAATAACAGCGGTCTCCAAACAATTCTTTATAGGGTTGGAGCATCTCAGGTGTTGCTAAACAGGATTCCCCGTGTCTCAGAGGATTTTGGTAAAATGTCGTGGTGTGTTGAATCTGTCCTGGCTGTAGTGTTGGTTGCAATACGGGGATCACACCTGCTAACAGTCCTTGGGCATGTGCTGCCAAATCTTCCCACGTCAGATGACAATCCCCCTTGTCCGCTCGTCGACGTCCCACGGTAATCAATCGTGACAACCTCCCATATGCAGCACGATCGGTAGCCCAGAGCACAACCGATGGTGCATCACAAGGGGTGACCTCGGCACCAACGATTAATTTCAATGAGGCCTGCTTTGCCGCAGTGTGGGCCCGTACGATTCCAGCCAGCGTGTTGCGATCGGTGACCGCCAATGCGGCATATCCGAGTTCTGCTGCGCGGCCCCATAGTTGTTCAGCATGGGAAGCACCTTCTAAAAAAGAGAAGGAAGTTTTGCAATGCAGTTCAGCGTACATCATGGTTTCGCAAACATTGTTCTGATTTCAAGACGCCACAAATTTGGAGAAGGGTGATCGGGTTTCTAGGTGAATGACCCATGTAAAAACCACTGTCCATCCTCCAAACATTGGAATAGCCAGAGCCGGTTGCCGTGGGTGGTCTCGACACGGTAATAATCGCGTCGTACTGATTTTCCTCGCCACCAACCGGTTTCAATTCGTTCGGGGCCCCAGTGTCGTGATACCTGATAAATTTGGCCTCGTATGAGAAACCGTATGGGGGGACCGTCAGGCACCACTGCGATGATTTTCAATGGGACCGGCGGTGTGTGTAGTTGTAGAGGGCGAATTGTTGGATAGGCAGTTTTTTGAGTTTGTAGATGCTTGGAATGGACAGGTGCCCGACGGGATGAACGAGCCTGCAAACCGGTTAATTTTTCATCGCACACCACTCGTTCGGGTAATATGTCAGTGTTTAGTCTTGCACCAACAATCGCTTTCTGTCCTAAGCGTCCCTCAAGTCGTTCTACGAGTGTGGCTAACTGTTGGGCCTGGCGGCGCGATGGATCATCGAATAACTCGCCTTGTCGAATTTTTAACTTGGCAGTGGCAGTTGCTCGCAATGAAATTTCACATACCGGTCCTGGTAATCGCAGTTGTTCCAAATGGATCTGTACAAGCTTTTCAAGATGATCGACAGTCGCCCGAGGTTGGAACAGGCCGATTTTTAAGACGACGGGCACATTTCTGGTCCCCGCTTTGCCATCGACGATTTGGTCGATATGGGGAACGTTGTATTGGCAAGCCGTGGGCACCTGGCAGATCAGTTGGCATTCCAGTTCCATTGCCCCTTGTTGTCGCTGGAGCAGTTGGTTGGCCAAACGTTCGATCAACAAATACAACGCTTGATGGATTGACTGATGGTTAACGATCGGATGTTCTGCCACCCAGCGAAATTGAAATTCGGGTGGTGGTTGATAGGGGATTAGAACTTCCGGACAGGACCCTTCAATTTGCCCCAAACGTTGTACCAACTTCTGTCCCAAACGAGAGGCTAACGCTGGCCGTGGCAAGGATTGCAGTTGATGGATCTGAGAAATTCCCAAACTGGCCATCAAATTCAAGACTTTGTTGGGTAGTCGCAATGCTTCTACTGGTAGGTTGCTAAGATTTGCTTCGTGTAGCCAGGGACTGGTCGTATTTAAATTCCCATAATGAGTTGCCGCCCAGGCAGTACCCACATGGTCACCAAATCCGAGTTGTACTTTGTAGCCGAGTCGCTCAAAAGCACGACCTACCTGTTGGCTCACTTTTAACTCGTGGCCCAGTAGAGGTTCTAATCCTGTCATGTCCAGTAGCAAGCTGGAAGGCTCATCGTCAAGTTCCAGCGCTACCCAGGGACTGAATCGTTGACACCAATGTGCCAGTTCCTGTAAAGCACAACGATCAGCCTCAGGGTTGTGTTGCATTGTAAGTGGCAGTTGTGCTGAGCTAGAATGACAATGATGGGGCTTTCGATTGCTGGAACAGTTGTTCATTAATGCTCCAGCCTCGGATAATGGCATTCCCACCCGTACTCCATCCTGCCAGGCTTCGTCTGAGCAGTACATCACGTAATCCTCACGCATCACACGACCACCCTGTCGCGAGTTTCTGGCAGATAACAGTAATGCCTGCCCCTTATGCGAGGGCTGAGCGATCAGCTGTCTTTGGATGGGCCAGTTGGGAAACCAAATGCATAGGAACTGTCTCATCACGTCTCTCACGATATTCAATCACTTCCCGCAACTGGCCTGTTACTTCATTCATCTGCACTTGGATAACTCGATGCGCCAAGTGACCACGGCAACGCAATAACTCAATCTGCCAACGCCACCCTGCTGATGAGGCTAGCGGTTGGACGTGAAGCTGTACGTCCGCCCAACTGGGGGCACCGCGAATACTTTCAGGACGCAACAACAGCCCAATGCCACCTCCTTGTTCAGCTGCTAATTGCAAACGACGAAAACTATGTGGATCCAGTTCGTACAATGGAGCCCATACTGCGCTGACTGCCTCGCAACGCAGTACCTGGTCCAATGCCCAAAGTTCTTCCTTTGCAGATCGTGCCCTAACGAGGATTAAACGCGAGAGATCAATTCCCAACTGCACAGCAGCTGGAGGATAAAACCATCGCAAACGGTCCATCACTACCAGCACACCACCACGATCGGAATGTTGATTGCTGGTACACTGATGATTGTTACAAAGTGCTTTGGCGGCGGTTTGCATCGCTAACATTCCTGCTCCGTTACCACAACCATCGGCCAGCCATTCCACCAACGAACCACGACGAAAACCGTTCAGAGGCAATATTTGATCGAAAGCCTGACAACCGCTGGAAATTGGCGATTGGTCTGGTGGGTGATCGGTTTGTTTCCATTGGCTTGATGGTTTCCATTGGTTTGATTGTTCCAGGTTGTGTACCTGCTTGCGTAACATCTGTACGACTTCCGCCGGTGCCGGAACATTCTGTAAGACGATTTGTTTTGAATTTGCAGACATATCCCAGAAGAGGTTTGATTTTGCTGAGGTTCAGGAATTCGGAATAGTGTACGTTAGAATATTATACTATACATATGTATCGTCATTGGGTCAAGTCAGAGTTGAGATGTTTTTTGAGTAGGATGCCAGAGCACAGATTTGGCAGAGTACCGATCACCGGGAGTCGTGCTTAGCAGGCTGATGGACAGCCTGAGATGTTCCATGACTGCTTGCCAGGGCCAGCGGCGTTCGGCGACGCGAAGAATTTCCAGCACTTATCGTTTTTGCTACTTACCTAGACGCTCTGGAAACGGATCTTCAGAGTTCAGTGTCAAAGGTACCGATCAGTATCGAGTAAAAAACATCCGCACACTTAATCCACGTCAATTGGGGTTGCATCGACGTTCAAATCACCGAGAGCGTACTGAAAGCCGGCCAGATAATGTGTCAGTACCACGGGGTTGTAATAGATTTCGTCCCGGTGTCCCAGCGAGCAATAAAAAGTACGTCCGTGACCGTAAGTGCTGATCCAGCTGATCGGATAAAATTTGTCCTTGCGATTGCCTTTGGACAGTTGATCGAAGTTCGGATCCAAGCTCAACAACATCCGTCGGTTTGCCGGGTTGGCCGTATCGTTACGAAACTGATAAATTTCATCATGTACAGTGAAGCCTTCGCCACCGAAGACTTTCAGGAGCGGGTGGCCCGGGTCGAGCAAACGGACAGGAACGTCCATGTGCCATGGATGGCTGACAAATGCGCCGCCCATCATTTCGTTATATTGCTTCCAACTCTTATACGTATCGGTTGCGGAATGCGTGCCTGCAAGTCCTTTGCCAGATTTTACGAAATCGACGAGATTTTTCTTCAGCATCGCCTCTCGTTGTTGTGCCTTACGTTTTTCCATAGCATCGGTGGGCCACTCTTTTGGGCGGAACACCTCGCCGGTTGTATTGACCATGATCACGGCATCAAATTTGTCGAGTCGATCAGATTCAAAACTAGCGGCGTCTTCGCTGTGGACTGTAGCCCAAGCCCCGGTCTTTTCGCCGAGCATTGTGAGCGATTTTACGGCGACCGGAATCGAGCCGTGACGAAATCCGTTGGTCTTGCTGAATAAAAGGATTTGGCGAGGTTTTTTCGGTGTGTTCGCAGGTTCGACAAGTTGCAAGGCGGAGCTGATTTTTTTAACAATCTCAGGTTCCACTTGATCGTTACCTGTTGTGATGGCACTGGATACCGCGATGGTTGCCCCGAAAATGAACCGTGAAAGTTGGCGAAAGGGTAACATGATCAATTCCTTGCAGGTTTAGATTGAAGGGCCGGCACCACAGACAAAGCTTTGGCGATTAGGAGTGATAACCACAACACATAACTCATTCCGAGTTGTTTGACCAGTCCTGCGTGATGAAATGGGGGCAGTATCTAAGTGGCGAATTTCAGTGGAGAGGTGATTTTGACCGTTGCCATCGGGTTGCGATTGCCGTACCGGTTTCGACGGACTGGCCAGCTGGAGACTCCGGGCTCCCCACGAAGGTCCGGCGAGCTCTTTACTGTGACAGTGACTCAAGCATTCCGTAGGTTTCATAAGGATGATTGCACGGCGTGCCTCGACTGACGTGCATGCGTTGTTTACTGGGTTCAAGGATTATTGAGAATACTGTTTCCCAAAACCCGTATTCGTCCAAATCATTCTGGTGGCGGCAGATCGACGTTGGGTAGTCCTGGTGATCGCGCAGCAGGTTTTTGATGGATTCCAGTTCCATTTCACTGTCGTTGCTGGCGATTAGATTGTCAATTCGGCGCTTTCGATCGTAGGACTGTATCAGTTCGGGAAACTCATCGTTAATCGATAACAGATCACCGTGGAGGCAATGATTCGTATGGGAGATCCATCCGGAATCTTCTGGCCTGAGGACATGAACGTCATCGATGGTGATTTCTAAATTGGCGGGGCCTTGTGGTGTCGACAACATGATATTGGCAGCAATAGCGCGGTGTGCGCGTTGAACGGCGTGTACGGCTTCGTTAAGTGAAGTGGCTTCAAATAGCTCGCGAAGTTGGAAGTAGTGAGGGACACCCACCTCGCGAGCGGGAGCCGGCAAGGTGTTGACACATGCGCCGATGCCTTTTTCATTAAATCCCAGGTAAGAGATGAGTCCCGCTTGAGTACACGTAGTGAATGCAGGTTTTCCCGTTGGCCGTCGCGTCAACACGATTGTAAAATTGTCTAAAATGGGATCGTTATCCCAGTTTTGACCGACGATCGACCCGCGATTTACACTTGCTGCGGGTGAGAAAGAAAAGGAAGTACAGCCGAGGTCGTCCTGTGGCTGAAGTTGATTGCGAACCTGCAGTAACATCAAATCATCAATCGCAACCCGGGCGGCTTCCCCCGTGCCCCTCAGTTCGTCCAGTAAGTCCGGACGATAACGTTCAGCAAATTCCATACTGCGTTTGGCAATGTCGTACACCTTTTCACGTGAAATCGAAATGGTTTTGTCAATTCGTTCTAAGGCAATCTCCGAAAATCCACGGATTTCATCACCTGCTAATTCGCCGATCTGTCGTCCAAGTTCCCGCGGTGTACCTATGGCAACGATTTCGCGATATCGAGAAGGTTGGTTCATGTTAGTACGTCCTCTTTACCTGGTTCACCTGTTATCATTTGTCCCCACACAGTCTAACTGAAGTGACGATGGGTGTTTATTGTCCAGAGCTAACAAAGACCCTGCAGACGCAGGTCCATGGACAACTCAGGTTAACAGCTAATGTGCTTTTCGTGATCTCCCTACTTCTCAGAAAGATCGTCAGTCAGAGGCTGAGTCATGTCGCGATGTACTGAAAGTGTCTCGAGTATTCGATCAAAAATTTTGAACCGTCCCATTGGGAGGTTTTCCGACACACTTTGGATGACCAGCCCAGCTGGAGCGTGAGTCGGGTCGCAGGTTACCCATGGCTGAGAGTGGTGATTTGGCAAGCTACCGTGAGCTGAGATACCAGCTGAGAAAACCCCATTGGAGTTAGGCTTTTTAAGTCATGGTTTTCTTGAGCGTTACCACGGGAACATTTTCCGAGAAACTTTAGCCATTGTCGGTGCAATCTCTCAAGATATTGACTTATACTTTGTAAACTACTTATTTTATTCGATAGGAAATGTCTTCCTATTATACTTGTATTGTTTATTTGGTTTGCTATGCTAGCTCCGCTTTCACCGGTTACCGGGAGGTGCGGAGTTGTGAAAGACCTGCCGAATAACCCATCCCTTTTCTTTTTTGGAGCAATCTTCGATGTATCGACAATTCCTCAGCAACGTTTTGACGGTTGCCGGTGGGTGTGTCATCACGCTGGCTTTTTGCGGTGATGTCAATGCTTTTTGGGGCCATAGTGGCGGATCCAGTGGTGGCAGCTGGGGTTCCAGTGGCGGCAGCAGCGGTGGCAGTTGGGGCAGTCACGGTAGCCATGGCAGTCATGGCGGGTTGTTCAGCCATTGGCGTGCTCGACGAGCAGCCTGGGCTTCGCATGGTAGTTCGGGAGGAAGTTGGGGTAGCAGCGGTGGTGCCTCCTCCGGCGGGTCCAGCGGTGGATCCCATGGTAGCTGGGGTTCCAGTGGTGGAAGCTCTGGCGGTCATGGTGGGGTGGTTCCAGGGGATGCGGGTGATGGTCCTGTTGAAACGGCTCCTGAAGCTGAAGCACCCGCTTCGACGGACGCAGAAACCGAAGCGCAACTGTTACAAGCCAACAGCGCACAGCTGACCGTTCAAGTTCCAGCAGAAGCGAAGATTCGTGTGAACGGGAACGAGACATCCAGCACAGGTGCGACGCGTTGGTATGTTTCTCGAAGTTTACGACCCGGATTTGGTTATGCTTACACTGTAGAAGCAACGGTACAACGCGATGGCAGGCCGGTTGTGCAGACGCAAGCCATCACCTTACGAGCGGGACAACACCAGCATCTGGCTTTTGAATTTTCAGATGTTCAAGAAGCGATTGCCGAGGAAAATCACACAGATACTCGACTGACGTTGAATGTTCCCGAGCACGCTACGGTAGTTCTGGGGGGGCGTGAGACGTTTGCCACTGGTGCTGTCCGAGTGTTCGCTACGGATCGTTTGAATGGAAGTGACAAATGGGAAGACTATACGATTCGTGTTTCCCTCGAGCTTGGTGGAGAAATCGTGAGCCGTGAACAGTCGATCACATTAAATGCGGGTGAGGACAAGCAGCTTACCTTCGATTTTGAGACGACTCGAATCGCGGGAGCGACGGATCTGTCTAGCCGCTAGTTACCGATTGATTGCTTACCACAAGATTACCCGTATCCGGCTTGTCCGGGTACGGGTTTTTTGTTTGACGGTCGTTTCTTTTGACGGGTTTTAAGGGAAGATCGGCCGCGCAGCGTGTCACAATCGTTTGTCCTGGTTTTCTGGCTACAACTCCTACAGCTGTTTCATTCGAGAGAATTGTCAGCGGCAACGAATGTTTCGTAGCAGTTGTCTCTGGCCGGACGGGAAACCCTTGGGTGAGCATCGAGAATGGTTCGATAACAAGAGATGTGATGTCTTCTAGAAATCGAACATCTCGACAAGCTGACGTCAAAACGTCGGATTCAGTGTCATGGCCTGTGCCACGACGCTGGTTGGCCAGCATGCTGATATTACTGCATTTGTCAGCCGTTGTGGTGTCGCCCTGGTCCACACCTCCTCCATCAAGTGACTTGTCACGAACGGTTGCCCGGTTTTTTGAGCCTTACTTGTTGACGGCATATCTTAATCATGGTTATCGTTTTTTTGCACCTAATCCCGGGCCGAGTCATTTAATTCGCTATGAGTTAGCGGGAACCGATGGGGAATGGGACATGACGTATCGCGTGTTTCCTCTTATCGACCTGCACTGGCCGCGGTTGTTATACCACCGCCATCTCATGATGAGCGAGACAGTGTTTTCCGTAATCGGATTTCCGCCACCGTTCTCATGGTCAGATGAAGAACAGGCAGCACCTGAATTCAACGAGTACCTTGCATTTCGTCGTGAGCGAAATCAACGGGGCGAACCGTTGATGAAATCGATCGGCAGGCACCTGCAGAAAATTCACAAGGTGGATCGGGTTAGATTGTATCTCGTGGAACACGCGATACCGACGCCGCAAGAGTTGTTAGAAGGTTTAAAGCTGACGGACTCGCGGCTCTTCCGTGAGAATCAGCTGGGGGAATATTCGTCCGCAGACCGTTGGACGTGGTCGGAGGTTTATCGTGAATCTGATCCGCACATATCGTCGTGAGCTTTGCGAGGCAGTTCGGGATCGTTGGAATTATTTTTGGTTCCGTCCTGAGGATCCTGCTACGCTGGGGTTGATTCGCATCGCAGCCGGATCGATGTTGTTCTATACGCACCTGATTTGGACCAAGGATGCGGCCGCATTTTTTGGTGCCGATGCATGGTTGTCACGAGAATGGGCCAGTACCTACTACAATAACAGTCCGTTTGCCTGGACTTACTTCTGGGAAGTGTCGAGCCCGCTCGTACTATCGATGGCAAATATTGTTGCCCTCGTAGTACTGGGTTTGTACACGGTAGGGTTGTGGACTCGAGCGACTTCGATCCTGGCGTTTATAATTACCGTGTCTTATGTCCACCGCGTACCAGGGGCTTTATTTGGCTTGGACCAGATCAATGGACTGCTGGCTTTGTACCTGATGCTGGGTCCATCGGGAGCAGCCTATTCGCTTGATCAGCTCATCCGTCGGCGGCACAATCAACTTTATCGTTCGGTATCACCGAGTATCCGTGCGAACGTGGCCATCAGGTTGATTCAGGTTCACATGTGTGTCATTTACCTGTTTGCAGGAATGGGGAAACTGGCTGGTGAATCCTGGTGGGACGGGACAGCACTTTGGGGCGCGTTGGCTAACTATGAATATCAGTCGATCGATGTCACATGGTTGGCCGAATGGCCGTTGACGATTAATGTCATGACACACCTCACGCTATTCTGGGAGCTGAGTTACTGCGTATTGGTGTGGCATCGACTGACGCGTCCGATGGTTCTTGTGTTGGCGATACCTCTTCATCTGGGAATTGCCATATGCATGGGCATGATCACTTTTGGTTTGATCATGTTAGTCGGAAATCTGGCTTTTGTTTCGCCAACACTCGTACGAGCAATCATCGATCGCAAGCGATCCTCTAAAGTGGAAGACGGAACAAGTGCGAAGATGCCAGGTCGGGGTGGCCGTGTTCTAAAGGCTGGGTGAGGCCTCCGTTGCCGATTGCTCCCCAGCCGCATATACTGAAGGGCCTGTTTGCCATTGACAGGTGCTTTCATCGCTCGATTCTTATTTTCACGGGCCGGGAAAATTGACGCTTGTGAAGGCTGGATTGAGATTCCATCAAGTGACAAAGTTCAGTGTCTTGAATCACAACTCGTGGTTTTTTAGGGGCGGGTTTTTTAGGAGTCAGATTTGTGTATGAGTCGCTTGCGGTTGTAGGTGCCACCGGTGCGGTTGGCAAAATCATTCGTCAGTTGCTGGAAGAACGTGATTTTCCCATTCAGAAAGTCACCTTCATGGCTTCAGCCAGGTCGGCGGGGTCCACCTTGTCGTTTCGTGGAGAGAAACATGCGATTGTAGAAACCCGTCCAGCAGCGTTTGAAGAGATTGACCTGGTCATTGCCAGTACACCCGATGAGGTTTCCCAGGAGTTTGTGCCCTGGGCAGTGGAACGAAATGCTGTTGTCGTCGACGAAAGCGGGTATTGGCGGATGGATCCGAAAGTGCCGTTAATAGTGCCTGAAGTGAATCCTGGCGCTGTTGAAAATCATCAGGGTATCATTGCCAGTCCTAATTGTTCGACGACACAAATGGTCGTTGCCATGAAGCCGTTGCATGATCTCGGTCGTATTCGGCGTGTTGTGGTCAGCACGTATCAAGCAACCAGCGGGGCAGGTGTGGCGGGACAGCGAGACTTGGAGCATGGCACACGGGCCTTGTTGGATGGAAAGCCGTATCAATACGAGGCATTTGCCCATCCCATCGCCCAAAACCTGATTCCCCAGATTGGGAGTTCCAAGTACGAAGGCTATACATCCGAAGAAATGAAAATGGTTTGGGAGACGCACAAGATTTTTTCTGATGACACGATTCAGATTTGTCCGACGTGTGTTCGTGTTCCCGTGACCAATTGTCACAGCGAGAGTATTTTGGTCGAAACCGAGACGCCTGTTTCTGTGGACGAAGCTCGACGGGCATTTGATGTTGCCCCCGGCATCACCCTGCTGGATGATTTGCAGGCTGGCCAGTATCCCATGCCCTGTGACTGTGATGGTTGTGACGACGTGTTCCTGGGCCGTCTGCGACGCGACTTGTCCAGCGAAAACGGACTAACGTTTTGGTGTGTAAGCGACAATTTACGAAAAGGCGCTGCTACAAATGCGGTTCAAATTGCTGAGTTGCTCATTCGATCTGCGCGATAAAAGACACGGGACAAGCCGTCGTGGCTTTTCTAGGACCAATGGCATGTCCAGGTCACGTGGTGAAAGTTGACTATGGCCACTCAGTATTATGATTTTGATGTTCTTGTGATCGGGGCAGGTCATGCTGGAACAGAGGCCGCGTTGGCCTCGGCCAGGTTGGGGGCCGGTACCGCTTTATTGACGACGAATCTGGACACCGTTGGTCAAATGAGTTGCAATCCTGCCATTGGTGGTGTTGCCAAAGGCCAGATTGTTCGAGAAATCGACGCTTTGGGTGGGGCCATGGGCGAGGCGATTGACCGGACAGGAATTCAATTCCGCTTGCTCAATCGTCGCAAGGGACCTGCGATGCACAGCCCGCGTGCGCAGGCCGATAAAAAAGCGTATCAGAGTCTGATTAAACAAATTGTCGAATCACAAGAGAACGTTTCGTTGCGTCAGGAGGTCGTTGAAGATCTTATTGTTGAAGTGACTGGAGATGACACGAGTATTGTTGGTGTCCGTGTACGGGGTGACGTTGTCTATCGGGCTGAAGCAGTCGTGCTTACAACCGGTACGTTTTTGACGGCACTGATGCATACGGGAGATACGAAGACTCCTGGTGGACGCGCGGGTGAAGGCACTAGCACTGGCTTAAGCGGTGCATTGCAGCGGCTTGGATTTCGGCTTGATCGCTTCAAAACCGGTACGCCGCCACGGATCAATGGACGAACGATCGATTATGAGCAAACCGAAAGACAGCCGGGTGATGATGAACCTCAGCCGTTTTCCTTTCTCAATCAGCAGCTTGACGTAGAACAACTCCCGTGTTGGATCACTTATACCAATGACGTCGTTCATGATTTGATTAGGAAAAATTTGGATCGTGCTCCGATGTATAGCGGGCAAATTCAAACCAATGGTCCTCGGTATTGTCCCTCCATTGAAGATAAGGTGATCCGCTTTGCTGAAAAGTCTCAGCACCAGCTCTTTCTTGAACCCGAGGGCCGGGGGACCCATGAAGTTTATGTCAATGGGGTTTCTACCAGCCTGCCCCGCGATGTACAGGACGAGATGTTCCGCCATATTTCCGGTCTTGAAAAAGCCCAGATCATGCGCTACGGCTATGCTGTTGAATATGACTATTGTCCACCAGAACAATTGAAGTCCTCACTGGAAACCGACCGCGTCACGGGGTTGTTTTTAGCTGGTCAGATTAATGGAACAACGGGGTACGAGGAGGCGGCTGCCCAGGGGCTTATTGCTGGTGCGAATGCAGCACTTCATGTCGCGGATAAACAGCCAATTGTTCTTGGTCGAAGTCAGGCCTACATCGGTGTGTTAATTGACGATCTTGTGACACGTGGTGTTGATGAGCCATATCGAATGTTTACCAGTCGCGCGGAGTATCGGCTGATGCTTCGACAGGATAACGCTGATCGCCGACTGACGCCTCTGGCACGTGAAATTGGATTGGTCAACGCTATTCGTTGCCAAAAACTTGAAGAGAAAATCAAGCAAATTGAATGGGTTTCCGGCGAATTGGATCGCAGGCACATCGATGGTGTTTCTTTGAGCAAGTTCCTCAAACGCCCCGAAGTGGATTGGCAGGCGATCGTTAATTGGCAGCCTGATCTGGAAAGCGTGTCGTGTGAAGTCGCCCAACAGGTTACTTTTGATGTGAAATACGCAGGTTACATCGCTCGGCAACAGGTTGACATTGATCGACAGCGCAGGTTGGCCCGGAAGCGGATTCCAGACAATTTTGATTATGAACGTTTAACGCAACTTCGTATCGAAGCTCGTGAGAAATTGACAAGGTTCCGGCCCCACAGTTTGGATCAGGCCGGTCGGATCAGCGGTATTACACCGTCGGATATTGCTCTCTTATTGCTACATCTCGACTCCGGATAAGGAAAGTCCCAGCTGGTTGATCGTCGGGTCGATTAGTGGGATCTTGTTTTTTTTCGGCTTACATGCCGGTGGCCGGTCGATATCGCTTCTTTTCATGAGCGTTGGGAAGCCATGCC
>Ga0310342_100000072_pt1 | contig 45739 bp, 30 predicted proteins | sample S15DNA20500_MG_FD_206155 | JGI IMG/M metagenome (GOLD analysis project Ga0310342, IMG submission 206155) | Marine microbial communities from station ALOHA, North Pacific Subtropical Gyre - S1503-DNA-20-500_MG | ecosystem: Environmental > Aquatic > Marine > Oceanic | place: Pacific Ocean: North... | reverse complement strand
ACGTATCTCTTTATTGACTACAGCTTGCCGTAATGAATTCATTTCTCGGTTCTCAGAATCAATTCGAGCTAACACTCTAAAAATTGAATACACATTATCTTCAAGAATAGCTTTCCGTAAATCTTCAACTGGCATCGATAACGGAAGTTGCTCAACCTCCTGAAAATATAACAACACACGAAAAAGTGAATGTATATTATCTTCAACAATTCCTCTACGCAAATCATCAAGTATTTCAGTGTGCTCAACAATATCTGCTACTAAAGGAAGTAATCTAAAAAAGGCATGTAAATTATCTTCTAAAGATGCTTGCCGAACAAGAATAGATATATTAAGCAAATCAGTATTCTCCTCTGAAAGACTAATTCTATGTTCAATTAATCTAAACAAAGAATGCAAATTATCTTCAACTATTGCTTTTCGTAAATCTTCAACAGGTAGAGTATCTTCATTCTCAATCAGCCTAAACAATGAACGTAAATTATCTTCAACAATTGCTTTCCGTAAATCTTCCAACGGTATATCTAAATTATTATGAGTTTTACGAAAATGTTCTAACAACCTAAATAATGAATGTAAGTTTTCTTCTATAATAGTTTTACGAATATCATCCAAGTCAGCATCTTTATGCTCTTCAAAAATTCTAAATACAGCATTTAAATTTTTCTCTGTCATTGCTTTACGCAAATTGTCTATAGCCGGGCCTAACCCGGGATAATTGTACAGGCCAAGGTGTTCAAACACACGAAATATAGATCGATGATTTTTCTCTGTAATTGCTTTTCGTAGATCATCTAAGTTTTCCGATGATTCATATTGATCAAATACACGGAATATTGATCGATAATTTTTCTCTGTAATTGCTTTTCGTAGATCATCATCTTCAGTAGTTGCTCCAAGATGATCCATTAATCTAAAAACCGAACGATGATTTTTCTCTGTAATTGCTTTCCGTAAATCATCAACTGATGTAATACCAATATATTCAAAAATTCTAAAAACAGACCGAGGATTTTTTTCATTCAATACTTTACGTAGTTCATCAATAAGTCCAGTACCTAATGACCCTTGAGCAGTAAAAAACAAAAAAACTCTAAACATAGCATGTGGGTTTTTTTCCATTACAGACTTTCTTAAATCATCAACTTCATCCTTATCCATTGAAACACTAGTAGCAATTCTAAAAATACTACTAAGATCCTCATCAATAATTGTCCGCCTTAAATCGCTTAATACAGGTATCTTGTCACTGTATAACATTTCATATCTATCTAATATTTCATGTACTTCCATAAGAAATCACCTCTTTTATATTATACGAAATAAAACCAAAAATGTCAACATCAACAATAGAGTTTATATTGTTCTTGCAACCAATCTCTATCATTAATTTTATCAAGGGCTTCGGTGTTACCTTTATGCATTTCGCCATAAGTTCTTCCAGCTTTAGCACCAGTTATAGCCCATTCACCGTTTTCTCGATCTGCACCTTTAGTACACCATACATTTAACCATTCTACAATACGCGGATCATTTTCACTACTATAATATCCTTCAGGATCTTTAATAACCCTCGAAGCAAGTTTTGTACATTCTCTAAAGCCACTTTTAAATGCTGAAAATGGATCTGAATTAATATATGTTGAATTACTTATTTCTTCCATTGCTTTAAACTTACCAGCAACACTAGTAGTAAAATCGATATGCCAATCTGTTGCATTACGAACTGGCTCAGTTGGGAATAATTTTACTCCACCATACCCATACACAAGATCATTTACAGAATTTTTACAACGCCATACATGTATACAATCTGTCTGTTTTACACTACTCCAATAGAATTTATCATCTTGCGGTGTATACGAAAAATCAAAACCCTCTTCCAATATAGCATCAGCATCGACAACATAAAACATACTTGTAAGAGATTGTCTTGCACATTCTTTGTGCCCATAAAAAATTCCCTTAACTCCGGACACTCTCTTTGCCCATGGAAATTTTTTACAAAGTGCTTGATATGTCTCATCTGCAAACGGTTCATAATAACTTAAATGAAAAATTTCTAACATAATTCTTTACACCTCTCATAAAATTTAACATACTCTGGAAATGTTTTTAAAAAATTTGTTCCTTTTCGGCGATCATACTCATTAACATATTTTACAAAATCAATACGATCAATTGGAACATTATTTTTTACTTGAAACCAATTTAAAATCCGGGACATCATCTCCATTTCAGATCCTACAAATCCAGATGTTTGATCATCCTCTAAATGATTTCTCATATAACTAACACTTTCAGCAATATATTTTTCAAACGAATCATCTAACATTTTAATAGATAAAAATTCTGGGTGACGAAGATACGGAATACTTACCATTAATTGAGGATAATCATTATGATTTTCATCAATTATTAACTCCTTTCTCTTTTTATATATTGTCTTTAAAAAATCTGTAAAACTTGTTACACTTAACGCATTATATGTACACATAAAAGCAATATAAAGTCTAGGCACTTCCTCTAACAGCCTATCAATATTATTCCAGAACTGTTCATAATTTAAACCATACCGAATATATTCAGCACGTTGATAAGTTGCTTCAACACTAGTAAAGACTGAAACAACATCTAACTCTTCTGAAATAGGTTTTATAAGTTTAATAAAATCATCAAAGTTTTTATCTGGCACACACATATTTGTGTTTATTGCTAGCTCAAGTTCTTTTCGTGGATTTTTATTAATCTCTTCTAAAACCTTAAAAGTATTTTTGTTTAATAATGGCTCACCGCCGGTAATTCTAAATGTATGTAATGAGTTATATAAGTCAGGCCACCATTTCCAAAATGCTTCAACATATGGATTATGTTCTCTTTCAAGTATTGGAGTTTTATCTTGATGTGTTAAATGATCTAAACTACCAAATTTTCTACTTGTTGGATATGGGCCGTATTGTTTTGATTCTTCATACCATTGACTGCTAATGTTAGGATAACAATACATACATTTAAAATTACAAACATTACCGAAACTAACTTCAAGATATCTCGGATTAGGATTAGCATCATATGAACCATTTACAATCTCATCAAACATAGGCTCAGACCACGTTGCGGCACTTTTAAAATGCCTATCACTAAAATTCTCACCAGGACTATCTTCTACATTCCAGCAATACTGACATTCTTTAGGGCGTTTTCCATTTAACATTTCTCTACGCCGGGCTTTCTTAAAATTTGTATTATGTAAAGCTGTAGGATTATTAACTAATTCCTCTAATGGTACTTTATGTGTTCCTGGGTGATGACAACTATGTGTATGCCCATTTTGTAAATGTATAGTTACTTGCGACCATTTAGCCAAACAAAGACTACTGCTAACTCGATTTAGTTTTTTTTTAATATCAGTTACATTATTAAAAAAGGCATCGTTCATTTAGAACCTACACGCGGAGGATTTACATAAACTTTCTTAAAAAATGCTGATGCTTGGGCATTTAACTCACCGAGCTGCATACCTAATTTACCTCTCAACTCATCCCCAAGTTCTTCAATCTTTAAATGAATATTATCATCGCCAACAAGTGGCCCAACTTCTGTATTAAAAAACTCTCGAAACCAATCATAATCTCTTATATTATGATGATTAAAATGTGGATCTAAATTAGTAAGTTTACAACCAAGACGTGTGCCATATACTGACCACTGACCGTTTTCAACATCGGCACCAATTGTTGCCCATATAAGCAATCTTTTGTAATTTTTATGCCAAATCATCCTTTCAAATTCACCAGGTTCGGGTCTTACTTTCTGGCCTTCTGCTAATGACATTTTTACACCCTCACGGAAACCTGCACGGAATGCTTGATACGGATTACCATTAGGGTAATTAATACAATAAATATCATTCATCTGTTGGTAATCTAAATCCCAACAAAAATCAATAGCGGCAGTTTCATTTTCTGCAGCTTCGTGTGTTTTCATTGTAAGTGTAGGTTGTTTAGGCCAAAGTTTTATTCCACCGTTGCCATACACTAACCCATTGATAATATTCTTACTGCTCCAACTCCAAATAGATCTTTCATTTACTTCTGGATCTATCTCTAATGTTGTATCCCAAAACTTTTCGTCAACAATATTATCGCCGTCGATAGTAATAAAACGATCTGTTTTACTTGCAGTTGCCGCGGCTTTATGAGCACTATCAAATCCTTTGACACCATGTACTCGTTGTGCCCATGGTATTTTATTAACTAAATCAGCATAATTTTTTTCAGCGTTCGGCTCGTCAAAACTAATATAAAAAACATCAAACTCACTTAAATTACGTTCTGCCATTATACCTCCTCATACAAATAATTTTCATAGATTCTTTTTGTAAAAACACTAACATTATTTAAGGTTTCTGTATAATTGGTTATTACATTATTTTGAAATATATCTTCTACATTGACTGAAACATGCTTTCTCAGCATATGCGGATCATCTTTTTTTGTAAAATAAAAATGCAATTTTACTATACCATTTACAATAAGTTGCGAAGTGTTCTCAGTAGCATTTTTTATATTATCACTTAAAAAGAATGTCAAAATCTTTTCCCTTTTATTATTCCGTATCTTAATATCATATACATCATTATTAGAAGGTACTTTATACAATAAATTATCAATTGTCCTTACAACAATCTCATGTGATTCCTTTTTAGAAAGTATAATTTTACCAGTTTTTCTATCCTCAACAACAACATAATCACTCAGCCTTTTTTTCCCAGTAACAAAACCTTCAACTTCTCCTCTTGAAAAAATAGCCCACCGATGATGAGAAGTTGCATCTTTATTGCCTGACACTGAAACTAATTCATTTTTACTGTTAAAATAAACGTAAAATTTAACTACTCTTTCCATATGCATCCTCTAACTTTTTAACAATATCATCCGTTAACCATTCTTTAACATGATAATGAAATGGATAAAAAATTTGATAATTACCAATTTTAAGTTTACAATCATCTGTAAAATATGAAGGAAAATATTTTGTCCAATTCTCATCTGTTAATGCATTATTAACATTTTGCATACGAGTTTTCATATGAACAAAAGACGGAATTGCTAAATTACTTGTGCATTCATTTTCAATTCCAAGTATTTTAATTGCAAGAGCATATGCTACATCGGCACTTAACCATGTCGGTCGTGAAGCATCTAAATGTTTTGCATAATAAACTTCCCAATTTTGCATAATTTCCTGCACTAATTTTACTAGATCCCAAGTAATTTTTTCATTACGAAAATACATAAATGCTGTATAGATATTTGGCAACTTATTATTAACAAATGTTTTTCTATAATAATTATCTAATGCTATTTCATTTCTATATGTCCTAACACACGTTGTTGCCCACACCGGTTTTCTATGTAATATTTCCCACCAATAACTATAATCATTTAAAAAAAGCATATCAGCATCTAATATAACTGTTTCGTTATACGGAGTACAATGAATATACTTCCATTTATTATTAACTTTCCATTCTGCATTTTCTGCATCATCGCCCCATGGAAGTTCGACAATATGATCAAATACCCATCGTTGTTTGCCTGTAACTAAATGTTCTTCTGATCCAGGTAATGCAATACTAACATTGTTAACTTCCGTTTGCGTAACTTTAATACTCAATGCAAGAGCATAAGCCATACGTATATAATCATACTTTTTATTATTTTGAGTTATAATAAAATAACCTTTTCTCGTATCACTCATTGATACCACTCTGCTATGCTATCATGATTTTCTAATATAGTTTTCTTATTAAGAAAATGCACATTTGTATTTTTTATAGAATTAACTACAAACTCATTCTTTTCAGGTTTAGTTATTAAAACTTTAACTTGATTAACAGAAGGAAAACTAATAATTTGATCTTCTGGTTTTGCAGTAACTATCTTATTAACTGGTAACGGCAAAATATCCGATACTCCCTCATTGAAACCATTTAACATATGTAAACTTATACTAGCTGCATAATCATTTCTATACAACCCACCTGACAAATTATACAACTGCCTATAATACAAATAGTTCTCAGATACATGTTTCATAATATTAAAAAAATATTTTGGCAACTTGGTTTTTTTAAAATAAATTGCTGTAGCCCATGCCATTGTAATACCGGATTCATCAACTCGTTTATTTTCAATAAACTCACCTGCAAACAAAGGTACAATATCTGTATTAATCATTAATTCACTTTTATTACCCCATACTGCATTCAACCGATCATTCATTATTAAATAATCTGCATCAAGTACTAAAGTTTCGTCAAATGGTGATAACTCAAAAGAATTCCATCGTAACCCATTATTAAAAGATAATACCTGATTGAAATCTTTATAATGTCTTTTACCTATTGCTACATCAGTGCCTGCATCAGTAATAATATGCACCGGAACATCCATATTATACTTTATCATTAACGCATTTAATTTAGCAATTTTTTCATAGTCTATTTGTTCATTATTGAAAGCAAATATTAATACGCCTTTAGACATCAGCTAATTTTTCCAAATCTTTTTCGTCTTTTATTTTTATCCAATCATTCCAATAATCATAAACAACTTCAATATATGAAGATAACAAAAAATTTTTAAACTCTTGTAAATCATCAATCATAACTGGGGTATCATTTACATCAAGGATTGGTAACTTACTATGTCCAGAATTAATTAGATCTCCAATGAATGCAATAAAACCAGGTTCGGCTTTAAATATTCCGCCATTAATATAACAATTTAATCTTTCTTCTGTTTGCACTTTAAGCAAATGTTTTTGGTTCATTAATGCTATTCTAAAATTAGCAAACTCATATGCTTTATCAATATCGGTAGTCATAAGAACCCCCTAGTAATATTACTTATCTAGGGGACTCAAATTATAAATTTATAAATTTATATTACGATTGCGTATACGAACCAGCACTGTATGAAGGTGCATCGCTATTAACGTATGTACCTGTTGCACGTTTCTCTGAAACATTTGATGCTAATGTACCATCAACATAATCTTCAAAAGCATTCGCATGTCCATCAGTAAACGTAATGGTCCATGTATAAACTGTTTTAGCGGCATTACATGAGCATTCAATTTTATAGTTATTTGAAGCATATGCACCTGAATCAGCTTGATTGAATATAACATGCGTAGTACTAACTGCCGCAACAATATCATCAAAGCTTTTGCCTGCTGTTCCACCACTTCCACTTTGTGCAGTAGATGCTACAGTCATAGTAACTGTTCCGACAGCAGTTAATAATGCTGTCCAATTACTATTTTGTGTATGTCCACTACCGCCTGTGCGAGATGCACTAATAATCATCGCGCCACCTTGGTTGTAAAAATGCCTTGCGGCATCATAACTTGCAAAAGTTTGTGTAAAACTATGAACAGTTGATGCACTCCAATTTGCAGTGCCACTTTTGTCATTGCGAGCTGTTGTTGTCAAATTTGAGGCATCGACGTTTCCCTTGTTAGCAACAACGGTTGCAATATCCGCTGCCAAGTTACCGTCAACACCAATTGATCCGCCTGCACTGTAAGCATCAGCAGTTACGCTACCCCCAATACTTATAGTTGAACCTTGATGTCCTGCACAACGATGAATCATCATATAAAGATTATTCCATTGTGCAGCTGTGATACCAGTCCCAGCCGAAACAGCAGCTTGGAGCATAGTTTCACCATATCCGAAAATCAACGCCCCGGGAGCTACACTTCCCGAATTAGTGTCTCCAAAAATATCTTCAACACTTGTACGGAATGTATTAAAATCAGCTGCTAGGATCGTATTACCGGAAGAGTAAGCCATATTTCTTCTCCTTTCGTCACTCGATCACGTACTATGTGGCTAGTACGATTAACCCGTTTATTATAGTGTCTGAGTCTCCACACATAATAATCTTGCCACAATTGTATTTATTGTATTTTAAACACAAAGTAAAAAAGCAGGACAATTGTCCTGCTTTTTACTCGGTAAGGTTATAAACTACTATGACTTTGCGAGGATATAAGCCTCTACAATGCCAATTTCGTCATTGTCTTTATTATCTAAAGCACGGCCAATCACTCCTAACATAAATGTTGAATGATCACCATTCTCAGTACAATGTTTAATAAAATCTTTCGGAAGTGCTTGCGCTACTCCTGGGATTTCACTACTAATTAAACGATCTCCTTTATTAACTTTTCCTATTACACTAACTGGCACACGACCACATAGTGCAATATAAGGATGTGTATTTGAAGTTCCAGCAGCTGAATTCATTCTGTATGCTGGATCTGTTGATACTACACCAAAAATGTTAGTAGAACAAAAAGTTGATGTTACGGTTACTTCATTAACACCGCCTAATTCAACAACTGTTCCTGCTTCCATGGTTTCGTCTGCATGAAATCGTTCTGCAATATCAGCATATTGTGCCGATGTTGCTTGTCCATATAGTATAGCACACTGCATATCTGCATCGGAATGAGTTGTTCCATCAGTTGATGTTGTAGATCTCCAACGATCAGAAGATTCATCCCAAACAAAATATGCATCTGTTGCACCACGTTCACCCTGTATACCAATGTATGATGCGGCAGCGCTACTATTATTTTTTGCTAATTGTATAATTGCATCTTCAACTACTAAATTTGTTGTATCAACGGTCGTAGTTGTACCGTTAATATTTAAATCACCATTAATAATAACATTATTACTAAATGTCTTATTACCAGCAACAGTTTGATCACCTGTTGTTAAAACAATACCTGACAACGAAACACCACCAATTTGTGATGCAGTGGTTGCTGTAGCAGCGTTACCAGTAATATCAATTGCATACGAACCTGCTAACCTTCCTGCAGGCACTGTGCCTGACGCAAGATTGCTTGCATTAGTATAATACGACGCTGGTTGACCACCTAAAGTTGTTGAATCTGTTGCTGTATCAGCATTACCTACTAACGCACCTGTAAATGATGCACTGTAAATATTAGCAAATCTTGCCGCACCCGAGCCAACAATATGTGTATTATCAGCATTAGGTGATGAATTACCTGCTGTGCTTATAAAAGCTGCCGCGGCAGTGTTTGTAAAGTTTGCATAATCTAGATAATAACTAGGTAATTGATTACCTAGTTTATCTGCATTCGAAGCATTATTAATTGTTGCATCAGTAAATGCAGTATTGATATTCATACCACGTGTTACTTTACTATTATTTGATAAATCTGAATCGGTGTCCATAGCACCAAATATTGCTGTAACTAACTCTTGTTCTCCCTGCCCGGATGGCTCCGTTGAGGAAAAATGAAATGTTTCTTGTGCAAAAACAGCTGCAACATTACTTGCTGTCAATGTTGAAGTTGGAGTTGCTGGATCTCTAATAACCATTGCTATTAAAGTTTTTGCAGTTGCATCTGTTGATGAAGTAAGATCAGCTCTTGATGTTACTTTAACGAACATTAATTCTGTACCATTTGCACCAGGAATTGATACGTTAGCATATGCAGCTCCGGAATATATTTGTAACTGTTTATTAACAGTATCATAAAACAAATCTCCCTCAGCTGACGTAGTCGGTGATGAACTACCAACCACTACTTGTAATCTTTCAAACGAATTTATATCGCCTGTAATTGAACAAACCTTTAATACATTTTCGCCCTTATCATACCATAGTTGACCTTTAAGCGGACTGGATGGCGCAGATGTTTTTGCAAAATTTTCCACCAAGTAAACGAAGTTACTTGCAATGATTTGACCATAACCACTATAATTCTTACCAAGTAATGATAGAGAAGTATTAGTATCGACTGTTCCTGGCGCTACATTCGTTAAAAAATTACCGTCGAATGTATTAATTGTGTAAGTCATAATTTTCTCTCTCTATTATTGCATCTGAATTCGGACTGTATATACAATCTCAATAATCCTATTCAATGATTTTTGTACTGGATGAAAAATAACATGTGTTAACATGTAACATTTTGAATTAAAATCCAACAATGTTGCGGGCAAAGTTGCCGTACCTGAAATTTCATTTCCAGTAGTAACATCTAAACTAAATAATCCCAACTCATCAAAAACAAAATCATCTGTAAAATCTGTGCTATTGTCAAATGATGATTGTGTGCTCGGCTCACCAAAATCTAAAGTACAAGTTACTTTAATATCTGTATAACTTGTAGTACTAGATAATATTTCAATTTTATTCTTTGTCGGTGTTGAATTCGATGATGCTAAATTATCAACAACCTTAAAATATTTTAATCCATACAAATTAGATGTTGGTGTACCTTCGTCGGGTGCTTCACTTACATTTGCCGCTTTGTAAGTAATTTTTCCTAAATTATTAACATTTGAACCGCCATTACCAAAACCCATATAATGAATATCATAATTTGCTTTACCAGCAATTGATTGTGCTAAATGCTTAGCCATATTACCAAAATGAATAGCATTTCTTTTGTTTACTAATTCAACTGGCTTATTCTTATCAGTTACATCACGAATTAAAATATGCCCATCCATTCTGACACCACCAACTTCATCTGGCTTGGTATTTTTTGGTTCAACTTGTTTATCTTTCATCCCATAAACCTATGTTATAATTATTTATCTTAAATCTTTATAATAGTATATAACTTATGATAATGCACTTCCTGTTCTGTCTTTTAAAAATACTGCTTGAGCACTCAACGATGCATACAATCCATGTGTTGCATCAGGACTCCAAGTAGTTTCTGTATCATAAGTTAATATATTATTTTCTGTTCCACTGAATACTTTAGTATTGCTACTATGACTTTGTGCACCGGTTGTACCCGTGCCTCTACGACAACTTAATAACTTATTATTTGTAATATCAATATTAAAATATTCTATTCTTTCGTTACCAATAAACACTACTCCAGGTACCGGATGACCCGATATGTACGAATCAGCATTTGGTATTGGCAATAATTTAGCATTAGTTACAGGAATTTCAACTGTATCCCTACTAATTGCTGAACTAGTTGTTGTACTTGTTGCATCAGGCAATGCATAATATTTCGTCTCACCATCTGCATCATAATAAATTCTAAAACTAATTGGATCACCCGATCCTACAGTATCATTTGTCTGTACTGTAATCTGTAATCCTTCTTTTGGTGTAATCGGAACAAACTCTTCTGGCCATTGCTCCCATGTTGGCCGAACTAATCCTTTACTATCTCTATCTTGACGATCAGTTGAAACATTCGGAATACCATTATCATTAGATAATAATTCTTCAGTTTGATATGGTCCAGGCTCAGCACTGTAATTTGTTTTTTCAGGAGCACCATAATACTTTGGTCCAATTACATAAGGATAAACAGATTTTCCAAGTTCGTCTACTGTTACAAAATATGCATAAACTCCATCTGGGTATTCAGGTGTTACACAAATTCGACCATTGTGCTCATCAAGATCACCTAAACTTGCAACATATTCATAATCTTGAACATAATATCCATCATAGTTACCAGTTGGAACTTGTTCACTTCCAATAGCAGTCCTAGCACCAGACTTTAATCTATAACTAGATCTCATTAACCTAATTTCTCCAGTACCATTTATATTAGCAAAACTTTGAGGCCCATAAATTGGAACTCCATCAAAAGCATATCCTAATAACGGACTATGTGCATATGATTCATCTTTGTATATTTCTTTAGGATTATGGTAATAATAATATTGTCCAAGCGGACTTACATTTCCATTTGCACTATCTGTACCATAAAGATCTGGCTCTCGATTAACAAGATCATGATACCAAACCTTTTCACCTTCATGAGACCAATTAGAAACTGCATTATATAATATAACACCATTTCTAAATAATCCTGCAGGTGAATCATGCGGTAAACTTTCTTTATCTGTAGCACCCGGGACAGTTACAATTAATGGTATTTTCCAAAATGCATTTTGATGCAATACTTTAAAAGTATTATTTGCATTTGGGAAAGGACCATGCAAATGATCTGGGATACCACTTGCTGTTATATAAATATTCTTTTCACTATACTGAACTTTTTCAACACCGGTTTTAGCTTCTAAATTATAAAGATGCCATGGCGCTTTATCATTTGTTATATCCTGCTCACTACTATAATTTGGAAACTCAGAAAATATTTTATCAAGAGTACCACCAGAATCCCATGGACTTAATGAAACTTCTTTTTCACCTTGTTGCTCATGATAATCCCATGCTACACTATCCCATCCCCATTCTTGTGGTTCGGGTGTATCTTCTTCAAATGCTGTTAAATCAAATCGATTTGCATCATCAAGTTGAAGTTTTCGTGTATCATGAAATTCCGCCTCAATGCTTTTATTCATTGCTTCGTGTTTATTATTATAATCATTTATAAATGAATTAATCGTTATTTGTGCGGTACTTTTTTCTCCAGGTGAAGGATTACCGGCCGCAGATCGATAAACTTGATTAACATCGAAATCATATCTTTGAACTGCTTCAATAACTGTTAATGACAAATCTTCATGATAACCTTTTGCAATTGAATAATAAACATCTATGCCCATTAATTGATCATACGATATAGTAGTTGCTGTATGTAAATCATTCATTATAATAACTGGATGTACATTTATATTAGTGTCAACTGTCAATGTTGATTTTGCTAATTCTGTTAATGTTGCACCAATAGTTGATGAATATTTTGCAATACGATGTGCCGCCCTGTCCGTAATACTCAGCAAGGAACCAACATTCTCTCTAACATTAACATCAATGATTGAAGTACGCTGCCGTTCTTCAATTGTCGACGTTGGCGTATAAACAAATGTTCCAGTAATTGCACCAGTTGACGTGTCTTTTGTTGTAAAAACTCTCGAATCGGTTCCAAAAGCAGTAGTACCAGATGTAAACCTTTTAGAATATGTTTTTGTCGAACTAAACTCTGTGCTTACACGATCGAATACTACACTAACTTTAGACGATCTTATTAAATTATTATTAGTATAATTTTGAAGATAATCGGTGTAAATTCCTGTTGCTAATATTTCATCATATGACGGTGAAGTATTTGTATATAACGGAACCACATCATTAGCAGTTCCAAATAAACCTGCTGTATCGATATATGGTGGATTATCAAAATCTGTAATATGCGTATTTGCATCCTCAAGTGTAAGCTCTTTAACACCAACAAACTCTCTAATTTTTGTTGAGTACGGTTTAACTTCTGTTATATACTCTTGTACATTTGGTATTAAATCAACTTTAAATTTTTCTGTTTGTTTTACATCAGATTCAGTTGTTGTTACATTTATATATGTACTCTTAAATACCCAACTTACATCATTTTGTTCTGTTAATACATAATTTATCATATCAAAGAACAACTGATTTTTATAAACTTCCCAATTAACTGTAAAAACATTATTAAAAATAGCTTCAATAACACTACGTAATTCTGTACTGTCAGTTAATGCTAAATCATTTTTATACACTGTATCTTTAAGTTTAACTGTTTGTTTTTCGACACCTATCTTTGTAAATTTTTGTGCTGAAGTAGAATACTTATATACCCGCCATGTATTTCCGCCTGCATTTAATACTTTAACAACTGGATCAACAATATCACCAAGGCCAAGAGTATCTCTCTCGGCTTTTGTATTAACTGTAAAATTAACAACAGTATCATTACTATAACCAGTTTCCCACCAATCAATATATTCTAGCATTGAACTAGTATAAACATCAAGATCCCATCCTGTTTTCTCATCGATAGTATCCAAAACACTTAATATTAAATTAAGTTGCACTACAAACTCTTTTCTTGCATTTTTAATATTAACAAACCATGACTGCCGTGGCCGAATACTCATACCATATCTTTCAACTTCATGTAACAAAGCAGTATCTGGCACAGACAATCCTGTCTTATCAAATCCAACTAAACTATCAAACATCTTGTTTATAAACTCGGTTGGAATTTTACTACGCGAATCATCATTACGAAGCAATATCCATTGTTTATGAATATTATTTTCTGTTTTTTGTATATTATAACTTAATTGCAACGTCGAACTATCCGCTGTAAGCAAATGATCAACATTGTTTATAACCATTGCACCACCAGGTCTCTTAAAACTAATTCTTAAAACATCATTAATTGTTGGTAATGATGCAAGAACAATTGAACTTATTTTTCCATCTGCATCAGCAGTGCCGGCAGTGTAATTCCAAATTGCAGTACCATTTAATGTAACTCCTACAATTTCAGTGGGTAATACCAATGCATTAAAACTTTGTGTTGCACTTGTGTTAGGAATGGTAACTTCTAACGTCCATTCATAATGATTACTTACTGGTGAATACCATGAAATACCTTGTCCGGATGGGTCGCTAATATATCTTGCGACATCAAACGCACTACGTTCTCTACTTCTTGTCTCTGGAATTGTTGTTTTACCTTTAACCCAGAAATAATATTTTGTATCAAATTGATTTGTTTCAATATTCCATTCATCAATTTGACTATACTGATTAGCATTTCGTACTGTACCTGTTCCTGCATACGAGCTAGGTCTTACAATATCACTAGCCCATTCATATATATCAACTGTTGCCCCCGGAAACAAACTATTCCAGTACTGCCGCCTATAACGATTATCACCTTGTTCTGCATCATAAAATGAAACTGTGCTAAGATCCCACCAAAGTTTTCCAACTTGTTTATGATCCCACATATCATCTTCTTCTACTAGAAAACTTATATTATCTGTTACATTATACCTTGCTGGATCTCGTTTTTCTTTATACGTAATTTCTGTATTAGCCAATCCACTAATAACACCTTTTGAATGATCAATAAGTTCCATTTTTGCATCAACTGTTCGTGCATCACTATCGTATAATTTCGCACTATTAAATAATCCAGTATTAACACGTTGCTCTTCTTGCCGGGTAACTGTAAACATAGTATCAAATGTCGTAGCATCTTTATTAACAAGTTTTGCAACAATCCAACCATCGGGATCATTATCAACCCAAACATAATCTGTTAATTCATAATACTCTTTATTTCCTTTAACACTATCAAGTGCATCAGTCTTTGTTACAAATCGTCTGGAATGCCACCAAAGAATATTTGCTGTACTTTTTCCAGTTTCTTCGACTAATAAATTAATATCAAAAATACCCTTCTTCTTAATTGAAATTAAAACATCCATGCTCCCTGAAGTAAAATTCGAACCAGAACTTGTCTTAATACTAATATTACCACTTCCATCAATTAATGCAGTATAAGGACCTATTTTTCCTGTAGCATATTGCCCAACATATGGAACAAATGCAGAAAATATTCTAGTTGCTGAAGTTGCTTGATCTGTTGCATTACCAACATAACCTGGATCGCCCATTACAATCTCATTTGGCGATACTGCTGTCTTAACTGTTATAAGAACTTTTTCAATAAAATCTCTTTCGGCTGAAACAATATCATACAAAGAAATAATTCCAGTACTTGTTAACGTTGTTGAAGTTCCAGTAGTATTATCTGCAACTGTGATAACACTATTAAGAATAGTTATTGACTTATCAACTACTTCTGTTTTTTCTTCAATAAGATATCCACCATCAACAGCCATTGAAACTCCAGTAGAATTTTTAACATCTTGCAATACTACAGCATCCTTATGTGAAAACGGATGCTCAGTAACTGCACTCGATGATAATGTTTTTGTTTGTGCAAGAATTCCTAGACCAGACAATGCTGTTCCAGTAACACCTAGAGATGCACCATTATAAGTTAATTGTAAATAACCATCAATAGTAACTCCGGCGGAAAAATCTTCATCTAATCCAGCATCATTTAAATCAGCAATTACGTCTGACATAACAATTACTCGATTATCAATTGATGTAACTGCTTGACTATCACTGTTCCTAAAAAATAACGAAGTAAAGGCTCTACCGACACCTGCCGTAACTGCAATAGTGCTATCAGTATTCGATAATTGTATTTCGTCTTGTATCTCATCTTTTGTTGCAAAAAGATTTGAAACATTAGCAGCTAAAATATCTGTATGTACCTCGGATACAGTTATCGGATAATGATGACTACCTTCACGTATTCCTAACATTCCTGTAATACCATTGCCCTGATCGACAATAATAATTGTGCTTCCTGTTGTTGCAAGACGCAAATATCCATTATGACTTGTTGCTGTTACATTTGTAACTGCGGCAGTAATATTAGCAATAATACCACCTGCAACACCACCAGTACCAGCAGTTGTAAGAGTGTCACCAACAACAAAATTTATAGTCGTTCCATCAATTGTAATCGAACCTGCACTTGTAATTGATGGCTCAATTTCACTTCCTATTAATGTAAACGGACCAGCAGGTACTGAACTAAAAATAACTTCAGTTCCATTAATAAAAATACTATCATCCTTTTGAATATTATCTGCGGCAGAACAACCAACTACCATTAAAGGTTCATTTTCTATTGTTGATGAGAAGCTACTTAATGTAACAGTTTGCCCAGCTCCTCCATCAAGAGAAATAACAACAGTATCGTCGATTTTAACAGAAATATCTGTTATATTACCAACAACAGTTGGAATATTTTCATCAATAACACTAATTTCTGTTTTTCCTGTATCTAACAATACTGCTTTATAAACTTGAAAATTAGTTTCAATTAATTTACATACAGAAAACTCATTATTATTCCATTGTGCTATTTGAGCCATAGCACCTTTTGCTGGTTCAGTACTATAGCGTTGAGATGTATTTAATGCAGCTAATCCTGCATTATCAAATACTTTAAATGTAATATCATCGTCATGCACATAACCGGCGGTTGGTAACCAATTAAACGTATCGCGATAGCCGAAACTTAATTTCGGCCAAACATTTGTCTTAGCCATTTTTGGCTTTTGAAACCATCGATTATCATTATTATAATTAATTTGAATTACATCATCATATATAACATCAACTGAATTATCCTCATAAGTAAATTCTATTAAAGGATTCTTTACCCTAACATCACCCGACCGGATCTTAACTTCATTATCTGTTGTAGTTCCTAGCGCACCAAATTCACCAACCTTAAATGCAAATTCCTCAAAGAAAGAGATACTATCATTATTAAGTTTATTACTTCTTAACAATTTATCAATTGCTCCGCTTGTTCCTTTTTGTTGTAACATACCTTTATAAAAATCAAACGAAATATTTGAATCTTCTGTAATATTATCTAAGTAATCTCTCTTCTGATAACCAATTAAATGTCGAGCACTATCTACTTGTGCAGTTGACGTTGCAGTATTATACACATTATGAAACTTACGATAATTATTTGCAGTTGATTCAAAGTTTGGAATAATTGTATCATCCTTAACAATATAACCATCAGCATTAACAGCACCAGTCCAATCGGCTGTCTTTGTTATATTAAGTTTTAATCTATCTTGACGTAATCTTAACAAAGGATCATAAATTAAATCATTGAAACTAGTTGTATTATCAAAAACAATAGCATGTTCTGATTTAAATGTGTTAACCTTAAAACCATAAATTCCTATACCTGAGACACTTGTAATAATAAAATAATCTGCTTCTCTACTAATAGTTAAATCAGTAAAAGGAATCAAGTTACCATTTTTATTCAAAATAGAATATGTATTATTAATAACATCTTTAACATTTGAAATACGTCCAATAGAAGTAGTAGATAATTTAATTCGACTTGCTGACGGACTTAATGTAATAAACGAACCAACATCCCATGCTGTCATACTTGCCCAAAATACAAATTCTTTTCCAGCATGTGTCCAATCTAGCATAGAATTTAAATCATAATCATAATTATCAAACACAAAACCGACTGCTAGAAGATATCGTTCATACGAGATAAGAAAATCATAAATTTCGTCAATACTTGCAAATTCTTGCCCATATGGTACTTCAGTTACAACATCATAATGAGAAATATATCGAGTAACTCGAACACCTTCTACTTCAATAACAGTACTTTCACCCGTATTAACACTTGGTAAAATATAGAATGATTGATTAAATGAATCATATCCACTAACACTAAATCCAGATTCAGTAATAGTAACAATAACGCCACTATAAACTCTCAATCCTTCACTAGCACCGTCATGGAGACGAACTGTCTTATTTTCTTCTGGAACAAAAATACTATCGCTTGTACGAGTAGTACTATAAGTATCAGCAATAACCTTAAAGTTGTTACTGATAAAACCGCCTGCTTTATATCCAAGAGAAACTCCAACAGTTTTAAAAATATCATTCATTACAAATTTGTAATCCCTACCTGAACCTACAAATAAATTATAAAGCCATTGCTGGTATCCATATACATAATCCGAACTGGTTTCTTGATGAAATCTAAAATCTTTAACTTGTTTTCTTTTCTTAGTATCATTAAAAACAAATTGTTCTTTTTGTGCTTTTGATCTATCTACATTATATGTGTCCCAGTTCTTAACAGCAAACTCTGCAGGACGACACAAAAATGCTAATTTACTCATTATAAATGGCCAAACAGAATCAATTCTTGCTCCATATTCTGCTGGAGTTATATCACCAAACACCCACGGATCGCCTCTTTCGGTGCCATGTGGAGCCGAATACACACCACCAGAAATAAGTGTTGTTGGATCGCCGAAAATTCCGGCCGCAACTGGGTCAAGCAAAGCACCCAAATCATCGACTGGAATAAAATTACTTAAACCAATTCGTTTGAATGAATTATCAATTAAGTAACTACTATCTGTATAATTTGCACGAACACCATGACGAATAATACCATTCTCTAAATCACTCCAAAGATGTGTATTAGTCTTAACTGTTGCTCCATATTCATTATCCCACCATGAAGGTTTATCAGTAAATCCAAGCATTTCCCATACATGAGTGTGGGGGCGCACAGTATCATAAAAATGTAAATAAACTCCTCGCCAACTACCAGGCACTAGCTTACCATCACGATCTAACTGCGATGAATAGTTCCAAGTAAACGGGAGACTTTCATCAAATGTACGATGTGTTAAAAGATCTACTTCATGTTCTTTTGCCCAACGCTGGACAATTGGCTCTAACATATTATTATATTCATCTGTAATATAATCAATATCTCTAAACTTGCCTGGTGTAAATTGATAATGATTCAACTGTGGCAAATAATCATTAGTAAACTTATCAGGAATTGCATTATAAATTCTCTTTTCAAGTTCTAATAATACATCGTCTCGATAATCATTATATCTCAATGTCCGAGAACCATCATGCCCAACAATAAAATCTTGACTACCATCAACATAAGTGTTGTCAGTCTCAAATTTTGGAACCCATACAGAATACATTCCTAGCATACTTGGTGTTGCAGGAACAAATGCATTTTGTATATTCTCAAAAATACGAACCTCAATTTTCTCATTGCGTAACAAAGGTTGAATAAAAATAACCCGTGTAACTTGGTTACCGACTTCATCAATATGTGTTTCAAATGTATAATCAACATTCTTTGTTAATAATGTATGATATTTTCCAGCTTCTCTTTCTGCTGGAGTTGTACGATAAATGTAAAGTATTTTTTCCTTGTTTACTATTTCAGTAACTGAAAGTAAAATATTTAAATTAATATACCCAACATCATAATTTGGATAGTAAACTGTTTCAACATAGTTAGTACTATAACCAACTGCTTTAGTATCATTAAAAACTTTTAATTCACTGCGTCGAAGATACAACGCTTCTAATATATGATCAACAAAAGCACTAATTTCATCAATTGGTTCTTGTATTGACAAAGTCTCAGCTTGCTGAATAAACCTGCTCTTAAAGCCAGCATATTCATTCTGTCCATATCGAATACTTTCAGTAACATTAAAAATTTCTTTATTCGAAAGCAAATACATTAAAGGAAGTAATGTACTTTCATGCTGTAAAATCCTCAAACCACGACTTCTATCTTGCTTTGTATCACGATAATTGTTTGTGCCTATAGCATTACCAATAACTCCGGGCTGATTTTCAATAATAGATTTAAAATGCTCAAGAAGTTCACTTGCTGTTGCACTAACAAGATCTAAATTATCAGGGTTTGCTTCTAAATTGTTCGGAACTTCAAAATAAGCTTCATCATTTAAGTTAATCAAATCTGCTGTAAGCGATTTTACTTCAATAACTTGATTTGCCGTTATTGGTTTATTAGTCGAAAATGTTAATGTTTTCTCAGTAATACTATAATCTTTAGGAGTACCTGTTGTAGATTGTGTTGCTCTAACACCATCTACTGTAACAACAACATCAGCAGGACTATTTGTTAATGGTAAAACACTTAAAACATGATCTTGTGCACCATCAGTTTCAGGAATAAATCGATCTACAACTCGTTGCTTACTAAAAACATTTGTTGGATTCCATCCATTATTATAAGAAGAAATTAACTTATCTTTAGGTGGAAGAGTTGCCGATGCAGTTGAATCAATACTATAATGATGAGCATACTTATAACCAAGAACAATATCAGTTGAATTATATGTAATAACATCTTCAAAATTATTAGAAAAAACTATATCCGCAGTCTGCCCAAATTCTTTATATTCAAGTGGCTTTCCAATAAAAGCATCATTTGTTCCAATTGATTCTTTATAACTGAACAACGGACTGCCAACAAATATACTATCAGGATATAAACCACTATCATCAACTTTCACTATTTCATTATCATACAATTGAAACAATGGTTCATCATTTTGTTTAGCTTTTAACTGACTTAAATTCCAATCACTACCATCCCAATGTAATTCTTTACCTTCATATATTGCTCCGGCCTTAGCAAAAACTTTTTGTCCGACCATTACTTCTTTATTAACAGATAAAGTACAAACTCCTGAACTCATTGTAACTTCGTAAACTACACCCAAGCTTTCAGCACCTGTCTGTAATGAAACATCCCAATCACCTGATGTTCCTGCAGGCATATCTAAATATGGTCCGGGCGAAGTTTGCTGACTTGTAGGATGAGAACCTGGATCCCATTCTGTTCCATCCCATGGATTGAACTTTAACAAGTCTACATTTAAAAATATTACTAAATTACCAGTAACTAATGTGTGCTCATCAATAACAGGATCAGTAGCTAAATGAATTTCATCGTATGTTTTATTACTAACTACAGTTGTATACCCTATACCTTCAAGCCCATAATCATATAACTCTAAATCATTACTAAATTCTACAATAGGCCTTTTTGCCTGCCGTAAATTATTTAAAGAAAACGTTTCATTAAAAGTTGCAATTGTTACATCCCACGGAGTTGAATCATACAAAGCATTATCCCACATCTCGGATGTTTCTGTTGTATAACTTTTTCCAGTTGCTTTACCAGTTGCCCTTAAAAGAACATCTTTATGAAACCATCGATTAGTACGACTCCATGGATTTTGATTCGCGGCACCTCGTTTAATTGTTACATAATCTATTCGATCTTCTAATTCAGTACCTTCTGTTGTAATTGTAGCATCCCATACTACTTCATCCCAAAAATCATAATCCCACATGTGTGGGGAATCCTTTGACGAAATTACATATGGAAGAACTGGATCCAAATCATTACTAGTAAGTTCTAGTAACTGAATACTAGTACCTACTCCTTCGACAATATATTCTTTATTAACATAAGTCGATGGCGTAATATTAGAACCACTAAATTCAATTTTTAATCCATTAGTAAGTTCGACACCATTTACTGATGTAAAAGATACTTGTCCAATAATGTCTGTGCTAACGTTAAGAGGATTTGTAGGTGTTGCTGTAACATTAATTTTAACTGGGCCGTCATCATACCAATAATAATTTTCATAATTAAGAAATTTGTCAATATCAATTGGTGGTGCCCACGAATATGCTTTTGATTTAAACAATCTATCATGATTAAAGATATTACTACCTTCAATCGATAACTGTCGAAGTACATCATCATAAAAGAATGTATTAACAATTGATGCTGTATCTGTTTCTTTAACGGTAAGTATTGGCTCAAGTTGATAGTTTTGTCGTGCTAAATCAACCTCAGGAAAATAAAAATCCTTTACTGGATTAAACATTCCTCCATTTTTTTGTCCTACATAACCTAACGACTTAACTGCACTGTCTTTAGTAAACCATTGGTCTATTGTAGCCCTAAAAAATTTATTAAGGACTTCTGTTTGGTGAGTTAAAGGTAATTTTTTAAATACGCGATCATTCATTGTCATTTAACTTTTAAATTCTGCTCAGTAAATCCTTTAACTACTTCAACATCACTAACTTGTGCAGTACTTAAAAATAATTCGTCAGGGTCTGCTTTTACTTGAAACAGATTACCAAAATTACTCTCTGTTTGTGTTGGCACAACTACTATACTACTTAGATGTGTTGGCATAGTTTGATGTATATAAGCAGCTAACTCAGTATAATAAAAACTTTCTCCCATATCCCAATTAGCAATATTAAAGAAATCATTTACTGCTTGGACAACTAGGCTTCGTAGTTCATTATCACTTAAATTACTACCTACCATTTTAACAATTTTAAAATTTGCTCGAAGTTCTGGTATAGCATTAGAACCAAATAATATTTTAAATCTCACTGGACGATAAATAATCTCATCACTAATACTCTTAAAATCATTCAAATCAGCTAATAAAATTGCTAATTCTGAACTTGATGGTGTTTCTGGGAACTCTGTTATATCTTTATTGTTTGATTTCCATGACACAACATTATTATAGTATGCTAATGTTAAAACAAAAACATCAATTAAATTTGTAATACTCGGATCAATACGTTGATCAACTGGTGCATAATGCTTCCATTGGAAGAATATATTTTCTTCAGTCTGTGCTGTAACAGTTTCGTCTGCAGAATTAATGATAGGTGTTTGATAACCACTTCGTCCTATAAAAGCACTAAATTTCTTATCACCATCTGCATTGTTATTACTCAATGTTGTTGCAATATAACTACTTCCTAATAACGAGATCTTCTTAAAAACTTCTAAATCACTTCTATAAATATATTTTCCGTTGTAATCTGCACCACTAACGAGAATAATATTTTCTTCTAACTGATTAACTGCCTGTAGCACATCCTTACTGAGTTTGTAATAAACATATCCGTCAAAATCAGTAAATGTTTCTTGGAATATATAACGAGTCGTATCAACAAAACGATCAAAACTTAATGGATCATCAGGGGTACCATCATTATTACTGTCAACGAAAGTAATTAATGCTTTGCGTGGATCTTGATATCCATCTTCATATGTCAAAAGGTCTGATAAATTAAACTTAATATCACTTTCAAGACTCTTATTTGTTCTTAAAATCGGAGCTCCAGTAGCATTAACTCCACCGGATCCAGTTGGTGTTGAAAATACAACTGACGTAGCATCAGTGTAACCTTGCCCTGCATCAGACATTTCAACATTACTCACAAATCCCTGTACAGCTAATGTTGTTGCACCAACACCTCCAGCTGTCGTTGCGTATGTAAGTACTGGTTGCCCACTGTATCCAAAACCTGTGTCAGTAATATCAATAGACATAATCTCACCACTTGCGCCAATAATAACCGCCGCACTAGCATCTGCTACTGTATAACCTACTCCACCATTGTCTACTGTAACTCCTGTTACATTACCACCGACACTAACTATAGCAGTACCTGTTGCGGTTACTGCTATAACACCAGCTGGTGGATTAGAAGGTACAGGAAATGTTACTGCTGGTGGACTTGACGAATTATAACTTTCACCACTTGCAATAATCGTAACAGTAGAAACACTACTTGAAAGAACTGATGTTCCTATCGCTCTGTCTGCTTCAAGTGTAGTTGATGATAAATCAATTGTTACAGTTGGTTCTACAGTATATCCAGATCCTGGATTATCAATATTAATTGCAGTTACTTTACCATTAACAGCAGAACTTACTGTTGCATCTGCTCCTGTACCACAAGTACCTGTTCGAGAACCAAGTGTAATAATTGGTGCTGTTTGATATCCATCACCTACATTTGTTACTTCTACTTCCTTTACTTTATAATTCAAACTAACTGTTAACTGATTATCTCCAGTTCCTGTTATTGTTGTAGTTGGACAAGCAATTGGCCCATCTAATCCAAGTGCTTCAGTATAATCACCACCTGTTAACACTGTACCAGTTAACACTACACCCGAATTAACAGTTGCAACTGTAAAAGTACAGTGACTAGTAGTAGTACTGGTTCCATTAAGTCGAATTTGATCTCCAATATTATAACCACTACCACCGTTAACTACCGTTATGGGTTCACAACTAGTCGATGCTGTTGAGTCGTCTCCAACTTCCATATGTACTACACCAGCTGCTTGTATTTGATTTCCAAATAAGTCTCCGCCTGAAATTATTACCTTACCTGTTGCTGTTGCTGTTGCTAAAAATGTTAATGTTAATTGATTCCCATCAATAAAATTAATTGTCGGAAAATCATAATTTCCTTTAATATTATAATATAAAGATGGGGTAGCAGCTGTATCATAAATTGCTGAATTAATTTCACTACCTAATACTGCAACATCAACATTTAAATCTTGTTTACCTAAATTATGAGTAATAGTAGCTTGCCATACACCGGTTGACACTTCTGATGTAGTAAATGTACCAGTATATGCACTACCTACTGTACCACTTTCACCAAATTTATTTGTTGCTACAATATATCCAGAAGCTAAAACACCAGACGGAAACCTAACTGTACAAACAGTTTCACTTGAATATTCAATTAATGGATAAGAAAGCCCACCTTGTGCAGCGTTATCATTATCATATATGACTTCAACAGTGACAAGCCCATCAGTACCAGTTAACCCATGATTAAAAACCCATTCGTTTGCTGACGAATGTAATGGGCTAATAAACTGTGATTTAATAATATCCATAAAACCGGTTTGTGAACCAACAACTGCTGGCCACACAACACGAAGTGTGTTAGCATCTAAATACGTAACTGTTGGTGCATCATAAACAGTATTCACAACATTGTGACTAGTGTTTATAATTTCAAAATTAACAAACTTTTGACCTAATCCATGAGCAACTGTCCATACTTGCCCAGAAAAACCCGGAGGCGAGATATACAATGATGGTATATTTTGATAACCACCTCCTGCATAAGTCGGAGCTACCAACGATGTTCCTGATACCTGTGATGATACAATTGCTGTTGCTGTTGCAGTAATACCACTAGGCGGAGCCGAAAGTGTAACACTTGGTGTTGCTGTATATCCTGATCCGCCCTGAACTAGATGTGTTCCATCTGTTGTAAGTACTATTGTACCAACCGATCCTGTTGTTATATTAAGTGTTCCTGTTGCCGCGTCGGACAAATTAGCTCGTAACTGCACCGATCGGCCAGTTGATGATAACACACCCAAATTATTAATAACAATTTCTGTTTGTTTTCCGTCAGCATCTACAACATTACTATCTAAATAATTAATGCCAGAAGTTGTTGGTTGATAACCAGAACCACCTGTTCCACCAATTATAGTATTCCATGATAGCGATGCTACTCCTTCTGCTGGTTCAACTTCACCAGGAAAATTAAAAGTAACTGTTGGAGCAGTAATATATCCATATCCTGGACTTGTTACAGCAACTCGTTCAATCTCTGCTCTCTTATCTAAGTTAACTTTTAATATAGTAATAGAATCTTTCTGCGCTTGGCCCGTTTTTATATCAATAGTTTTAAATGCATTATTAAAATAGAACCGAACTTCTTCTTCACTTTCAAAAACATATCGCAAACCTCTTGTAGTAATAACATAACTTGCGTCTGTTGTATCCGTTGCTTCATTATATTCTGCTTTAATAATCCAACTATTATCTTTATTTGAACTAGTATTATCTTTTTGGTTTGATAAACTAAAATTAGTCGATGTTAAATCTAAATTATTTGGTGCAATAACATAAAACCCACCTAACTTATAATCGAAACCAATACCGAACGTATTCTTTAAATTAAGTTGTGTATATATTTCTGTCTTTTCTGCGGTATTGAATAATCTTTTAAATCGAGGATAAAATCTAGCCAGAGTATAACCTCTAGGAATCTCAACATTTAATTCTACCGGGCCAGTAGCTAATCCAATCGGATCACCATTGTTTATAATATTCTCAGCAGTAGCAAATTTAATAATTTCTCCAGTTGGATCCTTAAATTCTAACAAACATTTCTCAATAAGATAAGCATATTTTCCTGTTGCAACTGCTCCAATTGAAATTGAATTTGCACTAACAGCATCTGCCCCATTTAATATAAGATATCCTTTATTTGATTGTTTTGCATCTGGCATTGTAACCCATTCAAGTTCTTCAGATGCTATTAATTTCCATGCAGCGTTTCCATCAACAATTTGAACTTCTTTTCGATACATATCATAATAAAAATTTGTTAATTCATCTAAACTCAACTGAGGTTGAATATAATTCATAATAATAGTATTTGGTGTTAATGATGATGTTAACTTAAAAGTTGTTTGATTATTTTGCTCATCTTTAAAAATAATACCATCTTCTGCAAAAACATTTAAATTCTGTAAAGTTCCAGTTGGATCATTGATATCAATATATCTACTATGTCCTGCATGAGTACGATTAAGTGACTTTATTTTAACAATATTTGCATTCTTAAATGCAGGATAGATATTATAATCCTCTCCTGTAATCATTCGATCTTGAGTATAAAATACTTGCGAAGCATTTGTTTTAATTTCAGCATTTGTTTCTGCTGGTGCATTATTACTAATATTTGATTCAAGCTGTAATGCCACACTTAATGTTTGTTTAATAGAATTCTTATCGAGATAAGAAACTTGTATACTTTGTGTTCCAATATGCTCAGGTTTAACATTTACAGATACACTGTGACTCTGCCTATACCACACACGAAGGGTTCCATACGGTACATCTCCAAATTCACCATCAGCAAAATTTAAACTAATAGTTCCTTCGGTATCAGAATTAACTGCAAAAATCTTTCTAGTACCTCTTGCAATACTATTATAAACAACATTATGTCCTGAAACTGCTGGAACTTTTTCCCAGGTATCTAATACAGTACCGGCCGAATTAATTGTTTGCACCCATACATCAAGATTATTAATATTCTCTTGTGCTATATTAATTTCCCTATTAGGAAGCGGCACTTGAATATCAAAATCTTCAAATTTCAACTGACCTTGTTTAACATATGTAAAAAATCCAGTATTATTACTACTGTTTCCTAGTCCATCATTTAAGTAAACAATACCAAAAGAACTATCTGGGTTAGGTTCAACTTCTTTAAAAAATAATCCATCATCAAATGTAACATTAACTACTTCAAAAGGAACACTTACACTATTCACATTTGCCTGGATCGGGTATACAATCTTTACACTTTTTACATTGTTAAAATGATATAACTCTGTATCGACACCACTTATTGTTCCTTTCGCAACAGGAGTTCCAAATGAATTTTGATTAATAAATGCCGCATTTAAAACTAAAAGAATTTGCTCTAAATAATCTGCATTATTCACATCATTCCATATAAGTGTCTGATTAGATATATCCTTTCCGTTACTATCAAAAATCTCTTCTGTAGTTCGGATTGAATATAATTTAAGAAGACCAGCGCCTGGGAGATTTCTTTTAGGCACATAATTTAACATCTTTGCTAATCGCAAAATGCTTTCGTCTCTTTCAGCAGTATCAAGAAAATTTTCTCTTGTATTTAAGTCCTGCCTAAAAGCAATTGTTTGCCCCATATACGCGAGTAATTCAATGATTGCAATAAATTCACTGCTCTCAATAAAATCATTAAACTCCTCAGGAAAATTACGAACTAGATACTCAACCATTGACTGCTTAATAGTATCAAAATCATATGCAGTAAAATTAATCTCACTAAAAGATCTATAAATTGTTCTAAAATCTTCAGCGGCAAATAAATTACTATGTCGTTGTGCTTGTGCCATTTAAATTATTCCTGTCCTTCCGTATTAAATTGTACAGCCATTTCATACGTTATCCCATCTGGTAAGTATAATAACTGAATCTCAATGAGAAGTGCTTGTTCAATTTCAGTTACTTTTATATCAGAAGATTTAACTCGAGGATCTAACTGAACAATACGTGTAACATCATCGATAATTAATTTCTTAACTCTTGCATCCATTGGCTCCATTAACAAATCATAGATAATAGTACCAAACTCAGGAACCATTACACGTTCACCTTTTCGAGTACCAAAATGGTTCATCAAATCAACTTTTACTAGTTCAATATCCGTTACTGTGTAAGGTGGTTTAAACTTATCAGTTGTACTAAATCCTACAAAGTGTAATGCTTCGACCATTCTAATATACCGTTTTAATTATTTATCGAGAAAAATTCTAAAGGGTTATTATTAAATTACGAATTACTCACTCTCTCCCTTCATCAATAACCATAGTACTTTGATACTTTCCAGTTATGTTATTAGGCACTAAACTAGTTTTAAACTTTGATACACTCTGAGACAAAATAGAAACATTCTGCGAAGACTTTACTAATTTTTTATTTGCAACAGTAGTTGGTTGTGAAAATAATCGTGCTTCTTCAATACGTCTTTTATGCAAACCTTTGTGAAACTTCTTTATAGGAACTTGCTTCTTTACACCATTAACAACCTTTTCTTCAACTGTATTTAATTTGTTATAACGCATAAATTCATGAGTAACATTTGACATATTATTACCGTTAAGTTCTTTTAAAAGCTTACTTTTCTTAAATTCTGCAGGACCAATATTTCGTGTAAGGCTTACTAATGAATCAACTTGATTTTGATTAACTGGAACTGTAACATTCGTTCTAACAGTATCAACTGCTTCTTCCATATCTCGATTAAATAATTCCATTGCTTTAGATTTTGTAATATTATTATAATTTTCACCAGAAAAAGTAATATTACTCATTGCTTTATGCATCCTAGCAACAGTTCCTCTTAATCCTCTTGTAACCCCTAACAACTTTGTATGGGTTATTCCTTGATACGAAACTACTTCTGGTGGATTTAAAATAGCTTCACCTGTTTGTTCAAAGCCAGCAGTTGATCCAACTGTAATCTCATCAACATGTGACGATATATCTGTCATTATAGTTGTTACTACCGATTCCTTTTTTAACTTATGTCCATATCCAACTACATCATTACCATGGACATCTTTATGCTGATGTGAGTTAAATCCTTCAAACTTTTTAATCATATCAACACCTTTACCACCTAATTGTGCATTAGCAGCTGCTTGTGCAGTTGTCTCACCTACTTTCTTATAAACTGGATTACCTTGTTCGTCATATCCAGTACTGGCATATTGTCCTGGTTTCATTCCAGTACGAGGCACACCATCAACTGGATGCGCTGCTACAGCATTAGGACTTACACTTCCGGGCCTAACTGGAACATCGAGAGGATCAGCTGGGATTGGTTCCTGTTCGGGAGTTATAGCACCAACTGCATCATTTGTTCCTGTAGTTATTACATCTATATGGTATTCTGTTCCTTGTCCCGGTCCAATAATTCCTCCCCATGGTTCCATAGTTGGATATCGAGTTACTCGTATCGGATCTGTTGGTTCAAGCTCTGGGCCAACACAACTTTCATATGCTAAAACATCAATCCATTCTGTTAACTCTGGTAACACAGGAGGTTCTGCAGGATTTGCAGGAAATGCTTCATTTGCTATTAACGCTGCATCTGCAGGATGTGCTGGACTCACACTTGTACTACCGGGAGAAAGAGTACCGTAAATATTATTAATATATGCTGTTCCATTATGCAACACTCCATCGATATGAAAATCTGGAGCAGAGCCTCTAATCCCAGCACTTGCTCGTGTAAAATGATAACCAGATATTGCTTCATTATGAATACTACCTAAAGCCTTAACATGAACACTGTTATCTGCAGATTCAATATGCACTGCCTGATTGGCTCGTACATCTACACCTACATCAGCATTATTAACATAACTTCCTTTAGTTTTAATATGGGTGTCTTGTGCAACAGTTAAGTCATAATATCCACCATCTAATAAATGATCAACATTACCTGCTTTGAGCCATCTGGTGTAATCACCAGCATCTAATGTATGTTGTACATCACCGCCTTTTAAGTGTCTATAGTAATCACCCTCATCAAGAAGATTATGAAAATCTCCTTTAATAAGTCGTCTAAAAACATTACCCTTATCTATTTGCCCATGTATTTCGCCTTCAGGTAACCAGTAAACAATTGAACCGTCCGGCACTGGAGTTTTTAATCCTTCAATTTTTTCATAATCAAATGTTTTCTTAATATCTTTATGTGCTGTTGGTGCCTTTGAAACATAATTTGCTGGCATATGTAAGTTTATATCTCGACCAATATCAAGATTTAAATCTCTATCAACTCGAAGATTTAAATCTTCATTTGTTCTTAAACTTATAGTGTTATTACTAAACAATTCAATATTTCCAGCTTGATCAAGTTCAACCCATGCTGAGGCATTTTTATTACAAATATAAACAAATCCACCACTATCATGAATAAGAATTTGAGCACCACCTCTAGTTCGTAATCTAATAAGTCTGTTCTCACCGTTTATATCACCATCATCCATAACAAATTGATGGCCGCCTGCTCTTTTAAACGTTTCGTTTACGGAAGCTGCTTCTTCATCAATTGGACCAGGTGTACTCATACCATATACATGACTGGGTGTTTCTCGTTGAGCAGAACTTGTTGTCCACCCGCGGTAGGGATCTTCTAACTGTGCTGTTTGTCCTAATCGTTCTAATTGTCTCTTATGATATGGTCTAACTGGAGGGATTAATGGTGTCGTAATTCCATGATCAAATTTATTATATTCCGAAGTTGGCATCTGCGGATAATATGCACAACCATTATGTTTATCATATGCAGCTAATCCAGGAACAGCAAAATTCATATAACTATCATACAACACGCCTATCCAAATTCCACGTTGCTCTTCACCATTAATAAACATTACAAGAACTTTATTACCAATATCTGGTGGTACTGCCCAAAAACCATAACTTGTAGGAGTAAAATCATAATCACTATGACCCCTATCCCAATGCCTTTCCATTCCAGGCGTTGATCCACCAAATGGCGCACAGTAACTAACAGTTTTCCAGATTCTAGGATTATCTTCTTCTCCACCCCAATCTGGTAACCAAACACTAAGACGACCCATATGTTGTACATCTTGTGTATTTTTCACATGGCCAATATAAACACCGTAATGACGTTTCTTACTTGCAACATCATCAGTATAATGCCCTGCTGTTTCTTTTAAACGTCTGAACGATGGTCTATCAGTTTTTTTTATTCCTTCTACCATTACTTTTATTCACCCATATGCAGTGTCTCTGCTTCATCAATTTCTCTATTATGTGCATCCATTGCCTCTCTGAACTTTTTAGGTTCTGAAAGAACTAGATTTAAATCAATTGTCGGATCACGAACACAATTTAATGTTTGGTTAAACTCTCCGCCTTGAAACGAATTTTTTACCGTTATAACACAATATACTCCGTTTAATGAATTTCTATCATTAATAGTCATAAGCCCTGTATTTGGCTCCCATTGCTCACCTTGGTCAGCAATTAATATCATATAAGATTCTTTCTTATTTGGTGAAATACTTGTATCAGCATTATCTCCTGGAGAATTTGGAATCCACCATGAGTCTCCTCGTATTTCTAATTCAAGTGAAATCATATCACCACTAGCAGCTTGTTGATAAATTTCTGCTATAATATTACGACCTCGATCATATTCATCCCTAAGACCGTCTTGCATTGTCTTTGCTAATCGAGTATCAGTATATGCAACCGGAAATAACACTGACTTAAACTTATCACCTGCTAAATCTAAATCATTTAAATATACTTGACCAGTATATTGTTTTGTAGCACCTCGTTGATATGAAATTGGTACGTTATATTGTACAAAATATTTACCGTCTGCTGTTATTGATACTTCAGTCGGGGGCATCCACTCTTCTGTAAGATCACCAGTCTGGTTAAGCATTGCTAGAATTTTCTTTTTAGCCTCTAAACTATCTTCTTTTGATTTAGCAATCTCGGCTTCGTTTTTAGCTTGCAGTGCTCGATTTTTTTGGGCAGCTCGAAGAGCAACTGCTTTATCTATTCCACCGGTGTTTGTCATTCTCTCTTCTGCTTTTTTGGCTTTGGATACAGCCATTAAATTTTCAGATTGCTTTTCAGTTCTTAAATCATGATTTTCTCGTAATTCATTAACCCAAACAGACCCTTTATGAACATCGTCTTTTGCGTTTGTTCCATGGTCCCTTTTATATGAATCAACTAGTTTTGAATACAAACCTTTTGCTACAAACCATGCATTATCAAATTTAAAATCAACACCCTTTACTTCAGTATTCAGCCCTGTATAATAATAATGATACGCCTTCTTAACCATATCAAAACCTAATAAACCATGCAAACGATCCATACTTGTTACTTTATCCTGTTGTGTATTTGTCTCAGAATAAGAAAAACGAGGATTTAAATTCTTATGTACTCTATAAATTCTTTTTGCCGCATACCTCCGCCTATTCGGATCATACCCAAGCAATTCGGTTTCACTATCAATCTTAATAAAATATCGTTCGACATTTGCTGGATTAACAGTTGGCTTCACTTGCTGTGCATCGTCTCCTTCAGGTGCTGGGACATCTGATATAAGACGTTGAAACTCAACCGTCCCTGCAATTATATTACGAATTATTGTCGGAATATCCGTACCAGCTTTAAAAGTAGCAGTTTGTTCTATTTTTGATTCTTGATCATGTTTCTGTGATATTTCTGCTATCTTAGTAGAAGTATCTGTAGTCTGTTCATCGTTCGGTTCACGAGCATTACCAATTTTAGATTCTAATTTTGTTACTTCATAATAATTTGGTAAAGCTCTAACTGATGACAAATATTCTTGAAGCCCTATAACTAATGGCAGTTCGCCCATGTCTCCTTCTAACTCTATAGCATAAACATCAGGTACTAATACAGTATCAGATGCTTTAGTTTGTTGACGTGACATTTCAAAACAAACCATAGCCAAAATTTCTCCAACTTTTTTTCCGCCAACTTTTACATCTTCTTGTAATGATCCAATTATTGAATTAAAATTATGCTCACTATACGATATTGCTTCAATGCTATATGTTGAACCACTTTCATCATATGTTTGCTGTATAGCCATAAACCGTAATGCTAAACATCGACTAACGCCAAGATCTGTTACCGGGGCACTTGTTACATCATCTCTTGCCTTCCACTCAATTAACATAAAAATTGGAATATCATGTTGATTAGTTGTTTCAAGTGCTATAGCAGCTTTTAAAATGTTATCAATTAAATCAGCTTGAAATGGACTTCTAATAACTAAATCAACATTAGTTGCTGTAACCGATGATGTTGATCTTGGACTTAAAGCAAGAACACTTTCAAATTCGACACTTTCTATATAATACTCATCTGTCCCTGCACTCTGAGCAACTATAACAGATCCTGCATTTTCAACATCTTTAATTGATTTAATATCTGCTAATATCTTACCCAATCGTTGACCAATAAGTTTACCTTCAGGCAACATGAATAAAGTTATATTATATGCAGTTGATACAAATCCTTTATCCCCTTGAATATATAATTCATTTGGCATGATTTTATTATCCAACGCATCTTGTATCTCAACCCAACTTGTTCTTTCTCGTCGTTTTCCAGATCCCCGGTTTGGTTGAGCTTTAAACCTATTAATATTAATTACTGCACTGGCATCATTCATATTTTCACTGCCATGTTTTCGGGTTTGCCTTCTTTCTTCAGCTGCTTTGCCCTCTGGCGAATTTAACCAGGCTTGGTAATCCAGTAGTTGCTGAGAGGCTTCACTAACTCGATGTGTTCTTTCATCTGTTAAAGCTGTATCTCGTTCCCTGGCAGCAATTTGTTCTGGTGTTAACTCCTTAACATCAGTACCTGTTTTATCAGCGGCTTTAGCTCCTTCAGTTTCTGTATTAGGCTTGTTAACTCTGCTGAGGTTACCTCGTCCGAGTTTGTCACCAAGACCGACTCCTATACCTTCTCCCAGGCCTACACTGTTCGTAATTATATTTCTAGTAGAGATACCTCCAGTGGACTCAGGAACTGGAGTATCGGTTTTTGTATTTACAACCTGAACCGACTGGTAAGCTTTAGCTCTTGCGGCAGCTCGATTGCGATAAGAATTAGCAGGGCGAGCCATTATAATAGACTCTTAAGGCCGGCTCTCGACGGCACAATTATAGATACCCCTGCTTTAAAGTCCTCAACCGGATCAATTAATATATTCTTATTTTTTATAGCAAACACCCACCAATAATTTGAGCTACCATACAACTCATGTGCCCATAAATCAGGGCGCCGATCATACCTTAAAGGAATTTCTTTAGTAGTATCGCCTTTCGTTCCAATAGTAACATCACCAGGCCATAGATCAAGATAAAACTCTCGAACACCTGTACCTGAATAAAAACTATCACTGCGATACGTTGATTTTTTTGGCATTATATATACCCCTTCTCAAGTAACCTTCCATTGACAAAATCTTCAAGAGTATGTTCAGTACGAGTTTGTCGGGTATTGTATTGCGGAAGCAAATCTAAAATAGCTTCGAACTTTATTGGAGCCAATATTTCTTTTAAATGTACATCATTGAAATTAACATAATCTTGATTAGAATCAAGGTTATATGTGTAATTGGTAATAACTACAGGAACATTTTGAAACCAACCATGACCAAGTGCATTAAAACTTAATACAGGTGGTGGAACTCCTCTATACGGATCGCTCTCTCCGAAACCCATTCTCATAGCGGATTTAAAAAAGTGATGAGCTCCCATTGCATACCTTGCTTCAGCTAATGTACCTGAAGTAAATGTTGCAGTACACGTAAAATTTTGCACACCATAATTTTTAAAAAACCTATACATAAAATTACTATGTGTCGGATGATGCTCTGCATAATTTGCAGTATGTGTTGCCATTACTACAGGCATATACGGAAATACAACACCGTTATCTGGTCTTAATGGAAGCATAGGCCCAGAATCATATCCAGGAAATATTACTCCCATATCAGTTAAGCAGGTAAGACTTGCTCTTAAATCACTTGTTGTTGCCATGTAAATTCATCCCTTTCCGAATTGCGTTAAACATTTCTTCACCACCCCTAAATCCACTTGGAAGTCCTTTCTTAAACGAGTTATAATCATCTTCGGTAGCAGCTACTCTCATCTTGCTTGCTGACATGCCTTCGGCACCTTCAGCATCCGGATCACGTTGCCCTGCACTTTTAACTTCAATTGAATCAAAATTATAATACCCATGTGGTTTATCTTCAACCCCATTGTAATCATTTAATAATCTTTCAAAATCTGCAACACGATCTGATCCTACAACTAATACGACATTTTTCCATCCTTCGTCATACAAATCCGTAACTATTTTTAAAAATGTACCAGCTAATTGAAATTTTACACCTGGGAACATTGTTTTTAAATACCCTAATTTTTGATCAGAGTGTAACGGATTTTTTTTCGGATCCTGAGATTGACTAACATAAACACGATAATTACTAGCACCTGCATTTTTTGCAGCGTCAACTAACTTCTCATGCCCAATTGTTGGTGGATTAAATCTACCGAACGTAAAGGCAATACTATCTTTATCTTCAAGTAATTCTTGTGCTCGCATAAATCATAAACTCTTTACTTTATTTATCGTTTAATTAAACCTCGATTTTACTTGACTTATTCATCAAAATCCTTTATAATTTTGTTATTGTATAGCATATCTTGTAGGGTAAATATTAATGAGGACAATAGGAATTTTTAATGGCAAAGAGAGTAAATTATTTAAACAACAAAGATATGTTAGCAGAAATACACAAATCAAAAACTAGTTTTTCTTATTACACTAACAAAAACTATACTGATTTTGATGTTATTGTACACAACATTAACGAAATTACTAATGAAATAATACAACTTGCAAGAGAAAGTCAAGCAAAACGTATGCGTGATGGCCTAATAGAAAAAGCAAAAAGTGAAGCAAAAGATGCTAAAGAAAAGAAAGCAATTAAAACATCAGAGATTGTAGTAGACCCAGCTTCAATTGAGTTAAAAGATTTAGTATTTAGAGTAATGGGGTTTGATCATATACCAGAGGATCCAGGAAGAAAACGTAATCCAAAAACAGTAGCAGATAGACATATTAAACTACCATTTCCTCCATTTAAACATTATGCTTATATTGATAAAAAATTAACAGAAGTTGGAAGAAGTCATTGGCGAAGAGGATTACAAAAAGGAAAATTTTCATTAACTCACGGAGAAGTAACTAACAAACTAGCATTAATGTATATAAAATTAGTCGAGCGATATAGCCAACGAAGCAATTGGCGCGGCTATACTTATGTAGATGAAATGCGAGGACAAGCATTATTACAACTATCACAAATTGGATTACAGTTTGACGAAAGCAAAAGTCAAAATCCATTTGCATACTATACTGCGGCAATTACTAACAGTTTTACTAGAATATTAAATGTTGAAAAAAGAAACCAAAATATACGAGACGATATGTTACAACACGCAGGCGCAATGCCTAGTTTTACAAGGCAAATGAAACATGAAGAAGAACAAAAGGCACTCCGGGCACAAAAACTAGCAGATGAAAAAGGCGAAGAAAAAGATACAACTGTTTGAAAAAGTAGCATGTTTTACTGATATACATTTTGGACTAAAAAATAATAGTCACTTACACAATCAAGACTGTTTAGACTTTGTTAAATGGTTCATTGAACTTGCACACGATAATGGATGCACAAAATGCATCTTTCTTGGTGACTGGCATCATCAGCGAGCAAGTATTAATGTCAGCACAATGAACTATACTTTAGAAGCATTAAGTTTGCTCAACGATGCATTTGAAAATGTATATTTTCTCAACGGCAATCATGACCTATATTACAGAGATAATCGAAACTTAAACAGTATTGAGTTTAACAAACTTCTTCAAAATTTTACACAAATCAATGAACCACTTGTTGAAGGTGATGTAGCACTTATTCCATGGCTTGTTGGCAACGAATGGAAAAAAATACAAAAAATTAAATGCAAATATATGTTTGGGCATTTTGAATTACCAAGTTTTTATATGAATGCTATGGTAAAAATGCCAGACCATGGTGGATTAAACGATGATCATTTTAGTCATCCAGAACTAGTGTTTAGTGGACACTTTCATACGCGACAAGTAAAAGGTAAAGTTGTTTATATAGGCAATGCATTTCCGCACAACTATGCAGATGCATGGGATGATGAAAGAGGTGCAATGATTTTAGGGTGGGGTGAGGAACCTAACTTTTTTGCATGGCCTGATCAACCAACATATAGGACACTACGATTAACTACACTGCTTAACGATCCTGAAAAGTATTTGCGTGAAAAAACACATGCGCGAATTCATTTAGATATTGATATTACATATGAGGAAGCAAATTTTCTTAAGGATCTATTTACTGAAACTTTTCTTTTACGAGAATTTTCATTACTGCCAGGGAAAGATACTGAACACGAAGAAGGCGATATTATTGGGCAGATTGAATTTAAAAGTGTAGATCAAATTGTTATTTCACATTTGCAAGATATACAAAGTGATACATTTGATCCAAGGGTATTAATAGCAATTTATAATTCTCTATAATGTTAAAAATTAAAGACATTACATTAAAAAACTTTATGAGTGTTGGCGCAGTAACACAAGGCGTTACATTTGATAAAGACGCACTAACATTAGTATTAGGTAATAATATTGATTTAGGTAGTGACGGCTCCAGAAACGGAACTGGTAAAACTACACTTGTCAATGCTATTAGTTACGCATTGTTCGGTGCGGCAATAACAAACATTAAACGCGACAATCTCATTAATAAAACCAATGGTAAGCAAATGGCTGTCGCTTTAACTTTCCAAAAAGACAATCACACATATAAAATCGAACGAAGCAGACGTCCTAATAAATTTAAATTCTATGTTGACAATAAAGAAGTAGACGAAGCTATTGACACAGCGCAGGGAGAAAACAGACATACACAAGAAGTAATCGAAGACATCATAAAAATGAGTCCAATATTGTTCAAGCATGTTGTTGCATTAAACACATATACTGAACCATTTTTAAATATGCGAGCACATGATCAACGAGAATTTATTGAGGAACTATTAGGTATTACTGAACTCAGTCGTAAAGCAGAAGTTTTAAAAGAACAAATTAAAGAAACTCGCGAGTCTATTACTGAAGAAGAATATAACATAAAGTCAATACAAGATGCTAATGAAAAAATCGACAAGCAAATACAACGAATTGAAAAACGAAGTGAGGACTGGGTTGAAGAACACAATAACAGTATTACAGCATTAGAAGAAGCATTAACAGAACTTGAAAAAATTGCTATTGTAAAAGAAATACAATATCACAAAGACTTAGAAATTTATAATCAAAAAACAAACGACTTGCATAGGTACAAGCGTGAAATGTCTTTGCAAAAACGACACCAGCAAAATTATCTCTCAGGAATAGATACAAACAGTGATAATTTAGAAACATCAAAAGATCACAAATGCTATGCATGTGGACAAGAAATACATGACCAACGGCACAACGAAATTATTAAAGAACTAACAAAGAAAATTGCAGAAGCACAAAAAAATTTAAATGAAACAAATACAGCAATTGCAGTTATAGAAAAACACATTGAGGAAATTGGAGATCCGGGCGACAAGCCAGAAACATTTTATAATAGTATTGACGATGCATATCATCATCAACAAAGTATTAGACAAACAAAAACTGAATTAGAAAACGAAGAACAAGAAGAGAACCCACACATTGAACAAATTAACGAATTACAATCAGGTGGACTACAGCAAATCAGTTATGATATACTTAACAAGTTTAACGACTTAAAGAATCATCAAGAGTTCTTACTTAAACTTCTCATTAACAAAGACAGTTTTATACGCAAAGGAATTATTGATCAAAACTTATCGTACCTTAATGCACGATTAGATCATTACTTAGTAAAAATGGGATTGCCACATGAAGTTAAATTCCTCAATGACTTGAATGTAGAAATAACGGAACTTGGAAGAGAACTTGACTTTGACAATTTAAGTAGAGGCGAACGCAACAGACTTATTTTAAGTTTAAGTTGGGCATTTAGAGATGTGTTTGAAAACTTACATTCACCAATTAACTTAATGTTCATCGATGAACTCATTGATAACGGAACAGATACAAACGGTGTTGAAGCGGCACTTGCAGTATTAAAGAAAATGTCAAGAGAACGCAGTAAAAATGTTTTCCTCATATCGCACAGGGAGGAACTTATTGGACGAGTTTCCAATGTGCTTAATGTTATTAAAGAAAATGGATTCACAAACTTTACTAAAGAAGACGACTGACATTACTCGTATATACGAGGAGCATGGTAACGCATCAGGGTTACCAGTATTCACACTTGCTGAATGGAAAACGTTTTTAAAACAATTTCCAGCAGATTTAGAAAAAGAATGCCTCGTTAATTACATTACTGAAAACAACATACCCTTTCCATTACAGGAAATTAGTAGGAAAGAAGTAGTCTCAAAGTTCTATAAATTAAGAAGTTGTCCACTTTCTAACTTCCTATCACCCACTCCTGCGGCCATCACAGATAAATTTAATGACTATAAATATCAAGTAAGCGAATATTGTAAAACTGTACTTGAATTAGGACATTATTATAACAATATTAGTAACTATTTTCATCAAGAGACTCGTTTAAGATGTGACGGTTATGATACTTTAAGTCCATTGAATACTTGGAAAGATGCTCATGCACTAAAGAAGTTTAACTGGACATTTTGGAGACCGGGAGACATAATAAAGAAAATTGATCCGGGTGCATATAGAGAAGCATTTCGACTTGGCGCATATACAGCAACACAGTTTAAACCACATGTTGCAAAATATATGTACGATAGATTTAATGCTAAAGCAATTTTAGATAGCAGTTGTGGTTGGGGCGATCGTTTAGCAGGTTTTTATGCAAGTGACGCAGAAACATATGTAGGTTGTGACCCGAACCCTGCTACATGGAACATGTATATTGAGCAATGTATATTTTATGAAAAACTATTAGGCGACGATTGGAACATAAGCAAACACGATAATTATTTTACAATTACAGGAAATAAAGAAGTTATTATTTACTGTGAAGGTAGCGAAAATGTTGAATGGCCGCATTTAGATTATAATTTAGCATTCACAAGTCCACCATATTTCGGAACAGAAAGATACGCAGAAGGAAGCAACGATGAAAAACAAAGTTGGTTCAAATATCCTAAATATGAAGATTGGCTCTCTGAATATCTTTTTAAGACACTTGATAATATTTCAAAAGTAATAGCAATCGATGGAGCAATAGCAATCAACATAATTGATGCTAAAATAAAAAATAAGAGATACAATATTTGTGATCCGATGACAGAATATATGAACTCTATTGATATGCCATTACAAGAAGTAGTTGGTATGAGAATGATGCCGAGACCCAAGAACGAAGAGGGCGGTAACATTGAGCATATGCAAGAGTGTTTTGTTGAGCCAATTTGGATTTATAGTGCTGAGAAAGCAAATATCGAAACTCCATTTGATAGGCTATTTGTGATGTAAACTAACGCAAAGCCGCGCGGAGTCAAAGACGGCAAGTAGTTATAGGAGTTATTATGTTAAAATCATTTTGGTGGAATAGACAATGGGCCTTATGGGCTTGGGGTGGTCTAGTTCTACTAATTGGTTCATTGTGGTTACAAGTACAAATGACAGTGGCCATTAACACATGGTATGGCGGATTTTATAATTTGTTGCAAACAGCAGGAGATTATATAGACAACCCACAAGAAGGTATTACTCAATTATATTCACAATTGATTTCTTTACAGTATACATTAAGTGGGTTTGATAGCGAAATTGCTCAAGTATCTTTTACAGAAATTGTATTTCCGTATATCGCACTTGCCATTTTTACAGGTTGGTTTGCACGAATATATGGACTGCGTTGGCGCGAAGCTATTACATTTAGTTATATTCCTCGTTGGCGTGGAGTCGATGGAGAAATTGAAGGAGCATCACAACGTATTCAAGAAGACTGTAACAGATGGGCAAGAATTATTGAGTCATTAGGACTGCAAGTAGTACGAGCAGTAATGACACTAATTGCCTTTATTCCTATTTTGTGGGGTTTCAGCGACAAAGTCGACATACCAGTTATCAGAGATATTGAAGGTTCTCTTGTTTGGGGAACATTAATAGTATCACTAGGCGGTATGGCAATAAGTTGGTTTGTCGGTTGGAAACTACCGCATTTAGAATATAACAACCAAAGAGTAGAAGCGGCATTTAGAAAGGATTTAGTACTAGGCGAAGATGACAAAACAAACTATGCCCAACCAGAAACATTAGGCGAATTATTTACAGGAATTCGTTATAACTATCATAGGCTATATCTTCATTATGGATATTTTGACTGTTGGGTTGTATTCTATGATCAGTTCATGATTATTGTACCTTACCTTATTATGGGTCCAGGATTATTCTCTGGATTAATTACTTTAGGTATTATGGTACAAGTAAGTAATGCGTTTAGTAGAGTGCATGGAGGATTTGCATTATTCCTACACAACTGGACAACCATTACTGAACTACGATCGATTTGGAAACGTCTACATGAGTTTGAAGATAATCTAGTGAGGTATGGACAATGAACGAAACGATATTATTAAGTTTATGTGGAATAGGATTTGTTACTTTAATACTGATTGCACATTGGGTCGATAAAAGAATTGTAAAAAAGATCGAAGACTATGAAGACCGTATGGTTGAAAAAGGTATCTACTCAAGACACTATACAAAGAAAAGTAAGAACTAATTATAAGTAGGTAAGTATTATTGTGCCGACAATTGTCGGCACAATATTCTTATGAGATGGAAACGAGAAACTGCACAAGAACAGTATAAACGACTAACAGACTGGCATGAATGGTTTGCTTGGCGTCCGATACGACTATCCACTATAGATCAAGCATCACAACAATTAATCGACACCACAGAAATTATATGGTGCGAAACTGTTATGCGTAAACTTGATCGACATGCTCACAAAACATACGCAACTAAAGAAGACGCACTCCTCGATAAATTAACTGAGAGAGAAGAACGCGAAAGCAGTGTAATGCGAGATGTGCGAAATATTAAACAAATATTCCAACGCGAAACTGATGACGAATAAATAGTAAAATGAACATCAGTATGGATGGTTTTTATTTAAAAACCTCAGGAACTACAGGTCCTTCAAAGGAAATCTGGCAATCACAGGAAAAGTTAAAAGCGGCTAATAAGACAGCAATCGATTCTCAAGAAATAACATCTAAATCAAGAATTTTAACAGTATGCAAAATAGGTCATGCTGGAGGAGCAGTTGCACAAACACTACCTGCTTTAGACATTGGTGCTCATGTAGATATCATACCGTTTAATGCTTTTTCATTTTTTAAAGATGTTAACGGTTATACACATACACATTTAACACCAGGGCATTGCGAACTTTTACTTAAAACAAAAGCAATTAAGAATATAGATTTATCAGGACTATGGATTACATGTGGATCTGATCCGGTTCACAAAAGAATTATTATTCCGTTTGTCGAACATGGTGCAACTTTTATGACTAATTGGGGCATGACTGAAATTGGACCTTGTGCTATTAATCATGTGTTTCGGACTGTTGATCAAGTGCATGAAACAATACAGTGGGATGACAATGACGAAACATTATTAGGAACTAGATTTTATTGTGATCACAATGTAATAAACGATGAACTTATAGTAAAAGGAGACATATGCGTATACGACGACTGGTTCAACACAGGAGACAAATGTGGATTTAAATTTGATAAAATGGTATATAAAGGCCGGATTACAAAAAAATAAACTAGTAACAACCCGCATACCAAAAAATTTCGATCTTACAGAATTTTGTAGTATATGTGACAAACTTGGATGGTTAAACAATCGCAGCCCAGAGGCTTTAAAATTTAATGAAGTTGCATTTTGGGGCACATTTTGGAATCGTAAATTAATATCAATCTCTGGTTGCCAATATGTACCAGAAATAAGTGACAACACTTATCGTATTTTATTTCGCGGGGCACAACTTCCAGAATTTAATAAAGTTTTTAGCACAATGTCACGATATCATTTTAACAGCCTACCATTTTACTGTCATGCATTACCAGCAATGAAATGGGCGGGATTAAAAAACAACTTTGTTATTACAACAAGTGCAGAGTATGATAGGTCTGGGAAAATGGGCAGAACACATCGAGCACTAGAATTAATGGCTAAACTAGGTTTAGTTACATATAAAGGAATACAAAAAGTCTCCTACACAGATCAAGCAGTATGGCAAGTAAATGTAAAAACATATATGGAAAAAAGAAAGAATGCTAAAATGGAGCAAAACCCGTTATTTACTTATAACGGCTAATCCCGGTGCTGGTGGACATCGTCTTGCAAGACTAACTGCATGTCTCAATAACGTGCATTGGTACTCAAATGAACACAACGGTATTAATCCATGGGATACTCCTCAACTAAAAAGCTCAACTCCTGATTTTATAGCAGGCCCAAGAAAAATTGCACCATATCATTTCCAAAGAATAATGGGAAAAAATTTATATGTTCCTCATATCGGCGAAAGAACAATAAAATTTTGGAATAATATAAACGAATGGAAAGGCATGTTTAATGAACGCATGGAACGAATAACGCCGCCAAAAGAAAAATATCTTATGTGGCTTACGCACGATGATCCAAATTATCTTATAACTATTTTTCCCGAAGCAATTATTATTAATCTTATCGATTCTGATCCGACACAAGTTGCAGAAAGATATTTAAAAACTACTGCTAAATTTCCATATTACTATGCATTCCATGGGCAACATCCACGGGCATACATAACTGATTATGATAAAGAATTATCATATCTTCATGCACAATTTCCTAATATGACATTTGAGGATTACTGGCTTTATACTAATAAAAAGGTATATCAATGGAATGAGTTGCTTAAATCTGAATATAAAAATTATATACATAAAGAAATACAGCAGTACACCCGTTTAAGAAAACAATGCAATCATTCTAATGTACTAAACATTACATGGCTTACTGCTAAAAATGAATTAGTAAAGTTTTTAGATTCAACTCTCGAAGGACAATACGAAAAATTAGTGTGAGAAACTAATGCTTATGTCTGGCCAATAATCTCTCATACCTGTTTCTAAATCATACTCATCGGTTCCATAAATTAAATTATGTAAATTTTTTGGATGATAATAATCCATAATCAAATGTGCTCTTACAATATTAGATCCATTGTATACTGTATGAGGTCTTAAATTATTAACTTCATACAATGTATGTTTTTGCAAATAATATGATTCGCCATCAATTTTAAAATCAACATTAGGATGTGTTACTAACGGTATATGCAATCTTCGTGAAACAGTAAATGACGGGTCTTGATCCCAATGCAATGGTATTCTTCCATCGGGTTTCATTAAAGCAATCATGCATTTATTTAAAAACCCTTTCCCGTAAAATTGATCTTGCACCCAATCTAAAAGAGGAGTAAGGATATCTTCCCATTCATACCACTCAGGATAATAATTTGTAGTTTGAGGATCAGGCATTATTACTTCTTTGCCTTCTAAACTATCTTTTGGTTTCCAGTCAAGAGCATTGATACAAAACAAAATTGTTTTAATATCTTTAGAAATATGATATCGTTTGCTTCGATACTCACCAGAAACAAAATCCTGTTCTGTAGCATTATGATATCGTTCAATAACAGGAAGAATATATTCATCAGGGACCATTGCTACTTTTCTTTTTACTTTGTCGCCTAACATTCTCATCTTACAAATATTTATAAATACTATAAATACTGCTACTATTAAATAATAGGAAAGACAATGAGTATAAAACAAAAAATTACTAGTATAAAAGATGGAGCGAATTTTGATTCAGCTGACGCTGCTCTTGCTGAAATAAAATCTGTTTTAGGTTGGGATGGTTCAAACAATGCAGATAGCACTGACCGAACTCTTATTGGAACAACAACATTAGTCGAAACTCGTATATGGGCTGAAGAACAGTTTGAAGCATATAGAAACGTTAGATTTGCAGGTGGTATATTTCGTACTAATACAGCTAAAATGGCGGATGCAGGATGGGTTATTATCGAAGAAGTCGATGACGTCATAACCTTTAGTCATTAATTTTATACTTTTCTTCATACAAGTTTTCATAATTATTAGGTAAATTTAAATTATCTACAGAGATGTAATAATTTTTAAATTTATCATATGACTTTTT
>Ga0310342_100000071_pt1 | contig 46088 bp, 57 predicted proteins | sample S15DNA20500_MG_FD_206155 | JGI IMG/M metagenome (GOLD analysis project Ga0310342, IMG submission 206155) | Marine microbial communities from station ALOHA, North Pacific Subtropical Gyre - S1503-DNA-20-500_MG | ecosystem: Environmental > Aquatic > Marine > Oceanic | place: Pacific Ocean: North... | reverse complement strand
GCGTTCACAGTATGATGCTAAGCGAGGGTCGGGCACTGCGTACTTGCCTGTCTTAGCCTCTGCTTCGGTCCTATCATACCATGCTTTAAATGCAACGAGTCCTTCGGGGGTGAACTGATACTCTCCCGTGATGCCACGCATATCTTTAAGATCCTCGATGAGTGCTAGGCGGGTCTTAGCATCCGGTGGTGGAGGCATAGCGATGCTCCTGTACTTTTGGGACTCTACTACAAAGATACATCGGGAGGTGAAGCCACCGCCTACTGCCTCCAATGGCAGTATCTGAGGTATCCAGTCAGGTGCGGTGGCAGCAAGTATATTGAGGAACATACCCTCAATTATATCTATGCCTTTGTTCTTGGTATCGTTTACCCATATATCATGACAGTCGAACCAGTCAGTGAGGTCAGCTAGGAACTTGACCTGACGTACTCCGGTAAGTGTGGTAAGCTCTTTGGAGAACAGGGTCAGGCTACTGTGAGTCCCTTGAGAACTGTCTGGATAGAGGAAGTTCTTCTTAGCTTTCCCCATCCGTATGAGCAGAGCCTCCCTAGTGATAGCCTCGGCAGCTATATCCAGTCCAGTCTGCCTAAACAGATCCTCCCCCATACCCATAGCTACACCCTTTCTCAACTTACCACTCTGTCCTACTAACAGAATGTAGAAGTTAGGGTATATCTTTTGCGAACCCAGAGTGAAGTGTACCTTACGACCGAGTACACCAGCTATTATACTTATAGCTGTCCATGTGTGATAAGACTTTGGACTCTCTGTTTCTTCTGTGTACTGTAGGTATGCGGAGATCCAGTTGCCTTTAACTTTTCTTGGCATTATTCCAGCCTCTCATGCAGCCACAGCTTCGAGTGTGACCACGCTTGAGATCGGACTCACGCACTATAGTCTGCGACCCACATCTACAATCGCACTTCCAAAACTTGCGACTGTAAATATCTGTATGGCTATACTCTAGTATAGTCAACCATCCTATCCTTTTGCCTCTCGCAACTTCCATGCTGCATCTCCTACGTCTTGAAATGTTGTTTCGACCATATGTCCCCAACTAAATCCTATCTTAATGTCAGTCTCTACTCGGAAGTGGAGACCAGAGGGTGCCGTTAGTTCAGGTTCCATAGAATGCTTCACTATGGTACAAAAGCGAGCTAACTGATCTATCTTTTCATAAGGGTACTGGAAAAGGATACTATCATGTACGTTGGCTAGCATCTCTCCCGCAGCAACCTCGTGTTGAGTGCTACGATAAATCTCATTCATTGCCATGTTTACCATCCATGCAGAGACTGATTGGGGCAGGTGCGCTACGGCATCCTTGAGCAAAGCATCATCGACAACACCAATGAAACCACGGTACTGGTTGCAGATGTTACGGAGTCCCCGATCATTATGTAGTGTCTTACGTACACCAGCCCACCAGTCAGGCAACTTGCTGTACCCTGCAAGGTACTTATTCCGAGCCTCTACACACTCTGGCTCTGCCATCCCAGTCTCTAAGCTAAACTGCCGTGCCCCCATCATGTAGTTCAAAGCGTGGTTACACTTCTTGCCCATCTGGCGGACACTGAGGGTACGTGGTACAAAGTGTCCCTCGGCTATTAGATTAAACGGTGCGGATAGGGAGTCTACTACTAGGTCATCTCGTATCCGCTCGATCTCTTCGGGGTTGGTAGTGTGACCTATAGCTTTGTTCTCTGATGCAATGGCTTCAAGTGGGATGCCTGTTACCATGTGTGCAGTAGCGGAGTGTGGGTCAACTCCAGTATTGATGATAGCTATCATCTCGGAGTCGTTAGCTAGGTAAGCTGTGATTACCCACTCAGATTGTCGTTTGTCCATCTCCAGCAGGAGGTGTCCAGGGTCCGCGACCAGAAAGGCTTTCATCTCGGGCGGTACGTTCTGAGCGTTCATACCACTGCCCCAGAAAGTCTTACCGGAGGATAGCCTGCCAGTACGTGTGCCTCTGGGACGGTACTCCGACCTGAAGCGTTGATCTTTGTCGAACTCTATATCTAGGTATGTGCTAAAGAGTTTGTTGCGGTGCCTGAGCTGTTGGATAAGCTGGGCAGAGTATAAACCCTTGCGAGCGGAGGTAGCTTTAGCAAGCTGAGCGAGAGCTTTGTCATCTACAGTAGGCTTGCCAGCTTTCCGATAGGGAGGTAGTCCCATTACCCCGTAGTAGTACTCAATGCACTGCTTGGGAGAGTTGTAGTTGATCTCCATGCACTCGTGGTTAGACTCTTGCTGGACTACACCCTGCAAGGAAGAGTCGATAGATGCTATCTCATCCTTGAGCTTCTGCTTGACTACTTCCAACTCAGTCATATCCACATCTATCCCTCGGTACATCAGGTAGATGAGTGGTTCGTACATATCAATAGTCTCTTGGTACTGGGAGATGAACTTCTCACTGAGGATCTTATCCTTCAGTTTTTCCCAGACCCTGTACGTAGCTATACAATCCTTGCCATTATAGTAAAGGAAGCTCCTGCGGTCACCTATGCCTTTCTTCCAGAACCCACCCTCATCCTTGTAGTATGGTATGGTTGTGTACATGGAGGTCAGAAATTGTAAGGACTTCTCGAATTCAGGATACATGATGTGGTGTGCTATCATAGTGTCATGTATTTTGGCGGAGACTCGTAGCTTGTCGAGTCGCCAGAGCATATTCATATCGTAGATAAAGTTCTGGCCCACTACTGTCTTGGTAGGATCATCAAGAAACATAGCACAGAGTTTCCACATAGCTATGCGGTCTGACATAGGGCGGTTGTCTAGGTTGATGACGAGCGCTGAGTCAGCATCCTTGGAGAATCCTATACAGAATACTTGCCCACCTGCGACCTCTATGTCACAACTGACTAGCTCGGCATCCTGAAGGTAGCGTTCGGCTACTGAGTATGCTGGATCTACTATTATGTTGAGGTCAGGAGGGATGTAGGGGGAGGGATCACAATTAGCCTTAGCTTTCTGTATGTCAGCGGAGATAATGTAACGGTCAGGTGGATTGAACCCAGAGGTGAATGGGTTCCTAGTAGGTATCACCTTGAACCCATTGTACTGAAAGCATGAGCCTCGGAGTTTGTCCAGCCTGTGATCTTCTAGCAAGAGGGTACAGCTCACACGGCCCATAGGGACCACCATCATAGGCTCCAGCTTGACTAGAGTACTACGGAGGTTGGCCTGTAACTGCAAGCCAGTCTCCGTAAGCACTCCCTTTGTATTCATTATGGTATTCTCAGGTGCATCCCTTGGATTGACACATAGTATGTAGACGTCTTGGGATGATAGTCCAGCGTGAGACAAGATGAGGTGGAGGTTCTGCCCACCTCGTCCTGATATAATACTACCGTCTGTGTATGCTCTGCTAGCTGGGCGATCTACTATTAGGATTAGCTTTGCTTTAGGATTACCCCAAGTCATGATATATTCTCTCGTAAGTGTGTTAGGAACTTGGTTTTGTCCTCATCGGACATAGACTCCATAGCTTTTAGGATGGAGGAGTAGTCGTTGAGTCTAGTCTTGCTTACAGTACGCTTGGTACGCTTGCGTTCCTTGCGCTCGTAGACATTGACGTACTCCGCCTTGTCCTGATCATTGGTGCTGAGCATAGCTTGCAACTCAGAGTCACTAAGCTCAAGCAGGTGTTTACTGAGGTGTGTTAGACGCATCAGAATGGTAGCTCGTCACTGAGTCCATCACCATGGTAGCTAGCTAGAGCAGCACTATCGTCTTCTTCTGGTATTTTGTAGAAGTGATCAGTGCGACCTTGGGGGCAGTTTTGGGACAGCATCCAGCAGGATCTAGATACACTACGAGGCCCATGTCCCCAGCTTTCTTCACTATGCCCACAATTGGAGCATTGTACCACTACCTTAGGTTGCTCTATCCCATTATCATTTGTGTCTTCAGTGTACTGCACTGAGCACTTAACTGACTTTTTCTTATCCATGTTAGTTTACTAATTCAGAGGGTTCATCATCACGAGTGGACAGTTCTCCAATTATCTCTTCCAGTATACTACCAGACATAGTTATACGAGCTATCATACGACGAATCTCTTCCGTTAGTAGCTCGTCACGATCAAGTAGGTTATCCATTAACTTAGGTATATCTTTTCTAATCCACAGTTTAATTACCATCATAAAGTAGTGCTGTAGTTCATAGGAGTCCATCTTCTTAATATCCTTGCCTAGTATCAGTGCTTCTGGGCTCATAAGCGTTCAGCTCCATCACCGTAGGACTCATCCATACCATGTCCAGCACTTGCTAATGCTTCTTCATCATCCGAAAGGTCAAAGGAGCCTGGAGGCTCATCATCGTACTCTTCATCTTCCTCAGGTGGAGGTAGGTCACCCCACTCTTCGTCTGTGTCCTCTTGCTCTTCGGGAGGAGGCACTACTTCTAGTGTTACTCTGTTCATACTTATCTTTCTAGGTCGCGCACAGCAGACACAAGTCTGTCTAGCGTACCACTGATGAGGTGTAGTTCGTAAGAGATTTCTCTGAGGTGCTTGGTTTGCTGTTGTTCTAGCGTGGGTTTAGAAGTTTCGGTTACCAGAGGTAACGCATCAAGATCAACATCAAGTGACTTCTTTGTCATTGTATCCTCGTTAGTTAGTGTGTGGTTGGTGGGAGTAGACCGCTGACAGTTCGCCAAGCTCTAGAGAAGCTCAGGCTTGGCAGGAGGGCGCATCTACTCCCGGTAGGAGGTTATTAATTGCGCCACCTCCTACTGGGCGCTGAAGAAGTATCTCACACCCAACTACTTCTTCTTTTTCTCCATGTCAGCGAAAGGATCAGGATCAGCATCAGAGGGTGCAACAAGTTCTGCATCCGCTGAAAATTGCGGGTAGCGTATTCTGTTGCGGTTGATACCGTTTTCATCCTGCTCTACTACAATAGAGCAACTAGCTTCCTTACCTATTGCCATGTGGACAGCAACGTTGGTACTATCAGCAGGAACACTGAAGGTAATGCACCATCGCTTGAGATCAAGCAGTCTGCGCTTTGCCATCTCAGGTTCCATATCCGAAGTAGGAAACATAATCCAGTCGTTTACCAGACTGAATTCATTGCTACTACCGATGATTTGGTAGGACACAGCAATCATTGGAGCACCCTTCTTGGATGCCTTAATGTCTGCTTTGATAACCTTGACGTCATAGAATCCAGCAGGTGCTGCTGCACGTTCTGCTACTTCACCTATGTCGGCAAGCAGGATTGTACTAAGGTCTACAGATTCCATATAGATCTCCTTTATGGAAGTTTGAGTTTAGCTAGGACAGAGCCTAGCCCGTACTTGGTAGGTTCACCCCCGTCCTTGATGGTAGCATCCACGTAGTACGAGACATCCTCAAATGATCTGCGTATACGTAGGTTCTGCTCATCCGGACGAGTCATCAAGATAAACCTGTCCTCTTCCTCAGTACTCTTGGACATACACTTATATATGTCACTAAAGAGCATCGGTACACGAGTCTTCAGCTGACCTGTGAGTACTAAGTCCATGATCTGCCTGCCACTAAGTTCATCCCGCTTTAGCTCATCATGAGCAGTACAATACAGGATGATAGGTAACGCAGCCAGCTTCCGTACCACGTTCTCTACATTTACTATCTGGGCAGACCAGTCATCTTGCTGAGGCTGGCAACCCATACGGTTGTTGATGTAGAGAATCCTATCCATAATGGCCTTGCTCATAGAGGTTAGGCTGTCTATGGCTACTACGTCAAAGCCGAGAATCTGTTCGGACTTAATGATTTCATTGAAGTCCTGGCGGAAGTTCTCGTATGCAGTAGGTGCAGTGCCTTCTTCTGGAGCTACTCTGCCACTCTGGTTAGCTTTTGTAGACAGCGAGCGTGTAGCTATCTCAACATCATCAGGTAGGTAGAGCTTATAGCTAATGCTAGGATCTCCAGCTAGTGAGTTGATGCTGTTCTGCTCAAACGCAAACACCAGCTTCTTACCAGGGATCGTGCGTAGTTGCATAGTCTTGCCACTACCTGCTGGTCCTATCATAAGAAAGCTGGGATGCTCACGTTTGTATGCCCCTGCACTATTCAGTTCAACTGGCATCAGGCACCTCAACGTAAGGTGTCCATGCCCGCTCGACAAAGCCTGGAGGTGCGTTACCATCGAGTATCCCATTCTCGTTCAACAACTCTTCATGATCAGGATACATACGACACAGATCCACATAAGCACACTTACCGTACTTACCTTGGCATGAGTCTGTGTTGCGTAGCCAGTGGTTAGTCTCCATAGCTTTGTCAAACTCAGCAACGTACTTAGTAACCTCATGATGCCACTGCTGTACTAGCCGTTCATCATAATAGATTGGGATACGTTTGAAGTAGAACTGAGTCTTGTGGACCAGAGCAGCATCAACATAGACACCTACTATGGGCCGTGGGTCTTTAATCTCACCTTGACTCTGTAACCAATGTAGGGCAAACATATACCCTTCTATCTGAGAGTTAGGTGAAAACGAGTCTACAAAAGCAGACTGGAAACCAGCGGTCTTGGAGTACAAGGAGGAAGTTTTATGCTCTACTAGCCATAACCCCTCATCGCTTGCGATTATCTTGTCCATCCTACCACCGTACCAGTACTTCGTAGACTTGTCGTCCAACGGTACTATGAATGGTGCCTCACTCTCGACTAGCTCCCAGCTATCCAAGATTGTAGACATATCCATATAGTACTGTATAAGCATATTCTTAGCACGTATCGGAGTGCGCTTGGGATCACTTTCAAGATCCTCAAAGGTTGGTTCAGCAGGATAACCTGCTTCAGTCCAGTCCTTTAGAAATGCCTTATATGCTACGTCAATCAAGACTTCCAGAAAGCCATCACTAGCACGAACCTTATTCCATTCGACTTTAGACATGGTAGCAGTCTCTTGTCTGGTCGTATAGTATAACTTATACAACGCATCAAGAGCACTATGCCACCCTCTACCGAATGTAAGGCTTGCTGGCTCAGGCCCGTCTGTAGCCCAGTCTTTGACGTAACGATACAAAGCCCTTCTACGGCAATCACGAAACGAACTGATAGTACTGTTATCCAGCACTAACTCTGTTTCATTGCGTAATAACATAGCTTTGTATGGGAAGTGAGGCGACACACAGGGCCGCCTCGTGGTATGTTAGCCCTTGAGAGACTTGATAAGAGCAGCTCTGTCATCCGGAGGGAGTTTGTCTGCTTGCTTCAAGAGCTTCTCTAGTGGTGACATCTTCTCACGGCCACGCTTGGACAGATCAGCATTACCTACTGCCTCACGCACTTCGTCAGCGGACTTACCACCTACAATCTGCGCTCTACCACGCATACCGAGGTATGACTTAGCTCCACGCTTGAAGAAGTACATCACATTATCTTCACCGTGTAGTTCAGCAGCTTGCTGAATGTCATCACCAAAATCGAACCCGCACTCTACTGACACAGGTTCAGTGTCCCCTGCTGGAATAGCAGAGAACGTCATGTTTTCATTAGCCATATATACTCCTATTGGCTGAGATTAAACTCGTACAAAGCACGAGCAACGGAAGTACCCCACTGCTCCTTACGAAGCTGGGTGTACGCATCTAGGAGAGCAGACTTGGCTTCTGCTGTTCCTAGCTTAATGACCTCTTGTACTAAGGGATCATCAAGACGGGAGAGGATCTGCTCTTCATCAGAGCTGGCCTCTATATCTTGTGTATCTATGGATACTGCTGTGGCTAGACTAGAAGACGTTGTTTGCTGTGGTGCTTGTGGCACCTTAGCGAGTGCTTCTTCTATGGCTTGTGATATGTCTTGGGGAGGTGTTTCTGTGGCAGGCTGGAGAGTCATGGAAGGTAGTGTAACGTCCATGCCTAAGTTGCCTCGCATTCCTGTCATCCGCTCTGCTACCTCCGCAGTGGTACGCTCAGGTACATGACCGTCCCTACGGAGAGTAGCAATAGCTTCAGTGAGAACGGTAGTGAGCACACTAGCTGGGCTTTTACCTGTGGTACTGGAACCAAAAGCCTCTATTGCATCGTATGCTCCGACCACTGTTGAGTGGGAGACTCTTATGTGGTATACGCTAGTACTCACGTTGTCTATAGCCCTTTCGAGTTGGGAAGTCGCACCTTTACGATCTTCCCTGTTTCTGTCTCGTTCCCTCTTTCTCTCTGATGCGTCCATTTTAGCATATCCTTATCTGGTGTCAATAGTTTTTTGTATATAAAATAGATTGCAATGAGTGTGCCGTACATTAGGTACATCTTGACCTTTCTAGCTCATCGGCCCACTCTGCCATGTCTCTGTCCTGTTCCCTGTTGCGTGGAGTTTCGACAAATTCAATATAATCATTGTGAAACTCTTCATAGTTACACAGTACGTCCTTGTAGAACCGCTCAAGCAGCTCTACAAGTTCTATTTCAATCCGATCATTTGCCTTGAGCCAAGCCATCTTAGCCTCAATGAGATCACCTATAGTGTCATCATTGACCTCTGGACCTTCAGGCTCATCCGGAGGCTCTAAGTGTAGATCCATCATTTGGTTCCTTTCAGTAAGTGTTCTAACAATTTAGCTTTATCACTATCTGATAGCCCGTCTGTTATATCCTTTGTCTCTTCCACGGTAGGCTTTTCTCTGTTCTCCAAGCCTCGCTTCATCATCTTAGCATGATGCTCTGCTCTAGCTTTACCTTCATCACTATGATACCAAGGTATAGCATCATTAAGGTATTCCTGTATATAGTCTTCACAGGCTTGCCTCAATCCTTCACGGTCCTTGAGGGTGATCTCTATCTTGGGGTGCCAATACGGTAGGTCATGACGCTTGTTTGCTATGTTGATTAACTCACAGCATAAGCGTGACATAAAGCCATCCATGTCAGTCTTGATTATCTGATATGGGTGGACTCCATCTGCGTAGCCTAGCTTACGTAGACGTTCCTTAGTTTCTCTAGCGTCTGCTAGGTACGGGTAAGTTCTTGCGTGGGTCGGCATGATCCCTTCTTTAGAAAGTTCTTAACTAGCTCAACAGCTTCTTCCCTTGTGAACTCAGGGTCGAGTGTTGGTCTGTAGTATTTGTCAAACAAGTCTAGTTTGCCAGTGTGTGTGGCATGGATTTGGTATGCTAAGTCTGCTATGCGATCTTTGAGAGGTGCGTACTGGAGCTGTCTCTCGAGGTATAGGTTGATGCAGTAGTACAGACTGGGCTCTCTTTTAGGTAGCATGATCTATGTAGGGTAAAAATTGTGTACCTGGTAATAGTCATGCAATCGGTATGCCAAAGTTGGCGATAGGCAAAATTAATTTTATTAGGATACACCCTGTGTAGTGACCTGTGTCTTACCACCTCTCTTTGTGTAGTAAGGCTCATCTATCAGGGCAGTTGTTATACCATCATCACTTGTGGAGAACCACTCGCTATAAACATGACGGTTAGCTTCGTCATCCTTCACAAACAAAAACCAATCATCCGCTTCTATAGGTACTCTGTGCCTGTGCTCTATAGTGCCAGCTTTCTCACTTAGCCCATAGTAAGTAGCATTCTGCTGATGCTTTTTGCAAAGTATAAACAGCATCTGCTCAAAGTTCTCTTGATAGTACCTACAAGGAATATTGAGCCAGTCCAGAATACCATTCAGACGTTCACGTGTGGTTGGTGTTCCCCAACCAGCTAGTGACAACATCACAGCTTTGTACCTGTTATCTGTCTTGCGACAAATCGCATTATTATGTAACCAAATAGTATTACCATCAGTCTGTGTGTTACCACAGATTTTGGTATTACCTTTGGCCCAGGCACTTACCACGGTTTCTGTTACTTTCCTCATGGTGTCCTTTCTGCCTACCGCCTAAGGTGGGCACTGAGCTGTTATAGTTTTATATCTTTGTGATACTCGCACTCCAAGATCTCTCTAAACCTTGGGTGCTTTCCACCCCCTTGCATTAGTGACCATGTGCTCCAAGACGCTAGATAGTCTTGGATTGCACATACTGGGATTATACGGAGGCATCTTCCGCATATGAGTCCCCGTAGCCTAGTCTCTCCAGCTACCCCATCATGTAGCATTTGAACTAAGGTGCTTCTAAGCAACTCATCATGTAAGACTCGCTGTTTAGCGTACTGAGCGGTCATGGTATTGTAAGACTTTATAAACTCATCTAGTTTGCTAGACATAGTGTCCTTTCTGTCCAATGCCCACCGTAGGCGGTGCGGTGCTCCTGATAGCATGGCCGTTGGTTAGTTAAGAATTGATTAGGACTGGCTTGGTGTTGTGCCATGTATAATGGCAGCAATCATACTGTTGTAAAAGGACTGTTCTCTGTAACCAAGGGTCGGGGCAAGGCGTTCCAGCACCTTGTCTCTATCAGCTTCAGCTACAGCATTTATAAGCTCAGTGAGCCCATATGTGGAATTCTCCTGTATCTTCTTGATACAGAGTTCAAAGCTCTGCACAGCCAGGGAGGTTTTCTGCTTTGTATCACTCTGCTCTTGCAAAGCAGCGAGATACTGCTCCATGAAGACACGTACAAACTTACATGAATACTCCCACTTGTCCACGGTCTCAGATACTTGCTGAAACCGTACTGCAGTCTCTTGATCTACACAGACTTGGTGGACCTTATTTGCTACTATCATAAGACATCTTTCTGGCCATGCAACCAGAAGCACCGCTACGTCTGTCCCCTACTGGGAGGCTAGTGATTTTATTTAGCAAGCAGAGCCTGCAAGATTCTTGCCTTATCCTCCGATGGCAAGAGTTCTATTTGTTGTTCCAGACTGTTTCTGTAGAAGTCCAGCCTTTCCTGCTTGGTAAGAGTTCGCATCTTACCATTCTTTGGCTCGATAGAGCGGGGTTTGGCTGTGCCTTCACAGCCCTTACAAAACTGTTTCAGGAACCCTTTGAGTTCATGTTGCTTTTTCTCAAGCAACTCCACGTTATACCCTAGACCCGGTAGGTCTGAGTATATAACCTGCGTAGTATATTCATCTAGCGTCTGTGTCATATGTCTCCGTTGGAAGTCCCTGCATGATAGGATGCTAGACGAGGATGGGTTAATTACTTACCTGTTTCGGGTACTGATAGTGTATTATCAAGCCCTAGCTGGGCTTGCAGGTCCGCGATAGCTTTGAGCTTTTCCGAGTCTGATAGCTTGGAAATCGCAGACGTCACCTTGCCTAGCGGAGTCTGACCGATTACCGGGTCAGAGTCCAGCATCCCACAAACCTTGAGACTAGACCCTTGGAATGCCTTATCGATGTCAGCATCACTGACATTCTCGTTCAGCTTGCGCTGGTCCCGAAGGAATTGGCCCCTACTACCTTGCATGACCTTAGCAAGTTCCCATGCTATCTTATAATAGCCTGAGATACCATGGGTGTTCTGGCTGAACATCGAGGCCATTTCCTTGACTACGGACTCACAATCCTTTGAATTACCAGGATCAAGGTCCAAGGCTGTTACACTACCTGTGCTCTCACACAGGTCGTCACCTGTCAACCGATAAGGATGCGTGACATCACTCAATGTCACCATCTTTTCCGCACTACCACACGTTAGTTTGCTAGTTTTCATATCATATCCTTTTAAGGAATGTTATGTCTAGCACCCTACCATGCAGGGTAGCCTCCCAATGGGAGACAGACGTGGCTTGACTTAATGCCCTAGCAGACTAGCCTAGTAGATTAATGTTATTCTTCGTAAATCCAGCTGTCTTCTGGTGTAGCGAAAGCGTCTGCGTCCTCCCACGGTTCAGGCTCCAAGAAGACGCCTTCTTTAATGTCATACATTCTATCACCTAGGTCTTGACTATAATCAAGAGCTTTCCCAAAGGTGACTTCACAGGTTACACAAAGGTACTCATCAATCCTGTGATTGAAGTGAAGCTCAGTTCCTGAGCCTTGTCTGACTAGCACGGTATCGTGATTTCTAAAGCAATTCCAAGACATACTTTCCTTCCTGGCTAGCCTACTAGGACATTAAGCCATTGTTATATTGTTATATTGTTCCCGTCGATTTGCCCAGGGGGTGTATGGTTTTATGTATAATTTTTTTTTCATACACTCACACACCGCCCCCTTGATTCAGCGGGAACGTTATAACTTTATAACAATTTGTCCAGTATCTACTACCGAACCTTGACCACTATGCATTTAACTGCGCTACCGTCTGCGCTAGGTCATGGCCGCTCGTCTATTGCTAGAGTTATGGCAGCTCGCCTGCTATGTGGACCCTCAGTCTATTCAAAGATCATGCTATGCTGGCTTATAGTCTGGATTTATGCTTTACGCACCACACATACCAGCATCCATCTCGGATAGTTTAATCAGTTATGTACCTCCTTTGAAACACGCTTAACTAAGTATACTCAAGTTTGGCTACTTGTCACGGCTGCACCGGATGCTTGAACCTCATTTGAGTATGGTAAATTGTAGCAAATTGACCACATAACACAAGTAAAAAATGCACATAAGTTAGGTGGCTGCATTTTATTTGCTGTGCTTAGTCTACTTGCTGCTTTCCTTAGCCTGTACTAAGTCAATGGCTTGCTTTGTACTAAGCTGAAAAGTTAGCACGTGCTAAGCTGATCCCCCCCTTCGGCCCGCGCCTTTATTTTCGGTCCACTCTTACAACCAGCCTAGTTGGGTACTTTTCGATGGCGTGAGAGTCAAGCTTCTAGGTGGCGGTGATTCAGGTGTAGTAGGGGCGGACTATATCACGCGCCCTATTGACTTGACGGAGGGATGTGTTATGGTATAGTTATACAAATGAAGGAGGACCATGAGCGATATGAAAGCCTGGGAAACAGAGCGTATGTATCAAACAAGGCGAGAAGCCGAGTATCCTACTGAAGAGGATATCGAGAACGAAGAGATTGAGAGACAGATAGAGTATGTTGAGGAATGCCAGCGTGGTGAGAACGGTGACCTTGCTCAAGACTATTCTAGCTTATATGGCACAATGCATAATTTCCACATCTACGAGAGGATGCAAAAATGACCACATATAAAAACATCATAACAGGCAAAGTCTCTAATGCCATCCTTGCAAAGTACAAGCAGCTCCGAGCTAAGATTTCCTAACGGGACTCTGGACGGGTTGCTACTAGAGCAAAAGCAGTCTGCTCTGGTTCCAGCTTCTATATCAAAGCTGCGGCCTAAGCACCTTGAGATTGTAAGCCTACATTTGGCGGGCTTCAAAAATAAGGATATTGCAAAGCGTCTAGGTTGCGCAGGACAGACTGTAGTAAATGTACTACAGAGTGAGGCTGCTAGGGATGTCATTGTCTCTGCTATGGAGCGGTACTATACTGACTTCATGGAGTTGGCTCCAAGTGCTGTATCGGCTTTGAAAGATGCATTGCGTGACGATGGCAATCCTGACCTACGCTTGCGAGCCGCTGGTATGTGGTTCAAGGGTGCCGGTTGGGAACACAGAGAACGTACTGGGTCAGCAGAGGCTGAAGTAAGGCAGATACTGATCCAAGCAGAGAATGTACAACTGAATAACTAGTATGGGACAAGAGGTACCAAAAGATCGCAGATATACTATGAGCCCTGAGTGGAAGGAGGCTTATACAAAGTTGATGGATGCTTACTCTCAGTGGGAGGTTCAGGATACAATTAAAGATCTAGGTAGACTTAAGTTGAAGGGGGCAGAGGCAGAGAACTATATGCAAATGACTCGGGATAGAATTAGTAGAGATAGGGAGACGTATAAAACCTTTAGTACTAAGAGGTTAAAGGAGTTATATAAATCTTGGACAGATACTAGTAAAGATTCTGTTCCTGAAGGATACCATTTGGATGAATTAGTGAGAGATAGACCTACAAAATGGGCTTAACTTAGTGGGAGATTTCTTGAACAACGGACGAGCTTTTTTTATATCACATACCGGAGGGGTCGAACCCGATGAAGGTTATGGTGCGGAAGAAGTGTTGATTGGGCTCTCCCACTATGTCTAAGTGGCTAACAGATAACTACGGGGCTTCCCACAAGACAGCTATAGAGAAGTTCCTCAAGATTAGTAATAAAGCAGGGATCACAGTACCATTTAACCTTAACCATGCACAGCAAGAGATTCTCGGTGAACTGACGGGGCGTGATATTATACCTAAGCCTAGACAAGAAGGGATCTCCTCGCTATTCCTAGCGTGCTTCTTTCTGGACTGCTTAGCATACGAGAATCTCCGCTGTGTAGTAATTGCTCATGACTCAGACAGTACGGAAAGACTCTTCCAAAGGGTCCACTTCTTCCTCAACCACTTCCAAAGTGGCAAGATCGAAACCGAAACAAGCACCAAAAGAGAAATCCGCTTTGTCGCAACAAACTCCACTTTCTACGTGGAGACAGCTGGTACTAAAACTGCGGGCCGTTCGGGTACGATTAACAGACTACTTTGCTCGGAAGTAGCTTTCTGGCCTGACCCAAAATCGCTAACTGCTGCCCTACTACAGTCAGTACCTCAAGAAAACTCGATGATCGTATTTGAGTCTACAGGAAATGGTGCAGAAACCTGGTATCACAGGAGAGCCATTGCAGCTCTCAATCCTCGTAACGAGTATAGTCTACACTTCCTGTCTTGGAAGAACTTCCCAGAGTACCAAGATGAGTGGTCCCAAGAAGAGACATATAACCTAGATCGAGAGTATGAAGAAGAGCAGGTACTCACAGATTATGGGCTCACTCCAGGGCAGATGTCTTGGCGTAGACGTAAGATTGATGAGATGGATGGCGATCTCGGCCTCTTTCGTCAAGAGTATCCGCTAACCTTAGAAGAGTGCTTTCAGACCCGTGGGCAAAGTTTCTTTCATAGAGTCAGCTACGAAGACATTGGTGACAGGTGGCAAGAGCATCCCGAAAGTCAGTACCTCTGCTATGATACAGAGCACCCTCGGCCCCACAACCACTACGGTATTGGAGTTGATGTCGGTGGAGGAGTTGGAGGTGATAGCTCTGTCGTTGAAATCTTTTCGCTTGAGGATTTTAGACAAGTCGGGGAGTACGTTAATAATAACATTTCCCCAGACGAGTTCGCAAGAGTTCTTAGTTGGATTGGAGGACTCTATAACCAAGCACTCATCAATATCGAAACTAACAATCACGGCATACTCACCTTATACCAGCTTATTGAAGAGTATCCAATCAACTGTATCTACCGTGATGATAGATTTAGCCAAACGACTTACGACAGAGGTACGCAGACTACTAGGCGTTCCAAGCCGCTAATCATAGGAAACCTGCGACGGGCTCTGGCATCTGGTCTAACCGTAGTTTCTACGTACCTCCGTGGTGAGTTGTCTAGCTTTATCGAGAAGAACACAAGTGATGTTAACACCAGGCTTGAAGCACGGGACGGGTGTCATGATGACTCCGTTATAGCTACAGCCTTGGCTAACGAAGTACTGCTGCGGCAAGCAACACAGTTAGCATACGATGTTGACATACCTGTGGTAATCAATCCTGAAGCAGACTTTACATTCGGTGCAATACTAGCCAAGCACAGGCAACCCAGGTATCCGATAGCACATAACTTATTGTCCTAGTTCCCCGAGGGAGCATGAAAGTACTCTTTTTGAGTACTGGCATCGGCCTAGCACTGGCGACTCGACTGTCCCAGGAAGGTCACGAAGTCAGAGTATTTATACATAACGACTATTCAGATACTGGGGATGGACTGTATGAAAGAGTTAGTGCTTGGAAACCTTACGTTAACCGTAGTGATCTCGTATTAGCAGATGACCCTATATTCGGGTATAAAGAAGTCAGGTTCGAGGACGCGCCCACTAGGACTCTTGGCCTTAGTCGTTTGTTTACCCTTGCTAACAGGAGTCGTGGTAATCGTAGGAGCCTACTGGAGCTTACTGAAATTAGCATCAGTGATACTAAATCCGAGTATAGTGTGGAAGCGTGGTGGAATGGGCGCAAGTGGTGTACTCCATTCCTCCTTATCAAGTACCACAAGGAACTTATCTCGGATACAGTCGGGCCCAGTTTGGGTGCAATGGTCACAGTATGCAAGACGTTGGAGGACGTACCTCCAACCATATTCGAGGGATTCCGTAAGCTAAAGCCACTATTTGAAAAGAACTCTTACCGAGGTCCGGTAAGATTAGACTTTGATGGCACAAGTATCACAGATATCTATGCAGGGTTCTCGTTTGATAATACTGAAGCAATGCTGGAAGGCGTACAGGAACCGCCTATGGATATTCTGCTTGAACTCGCAGGTGGCACTCGCTCCGATCTCAATCTGATACCAGGATACTATGTCGCAATTAGACTACAACACATTGGATGGCCTACTACCACAGACTACAGAATATATGGATTGGTGGATGCCAACCTTAAGCATTGCGGACTTAGTAATGTCCTCATCAAGCGAGGAGTCCATTATTGTTCTCAGAAGTTCGGCCCTATCCTTAAAGTCACTGCAAGAGGGGAGCAAGTTAAAGACGCCTTTGCCAGAGCAAGCAGAACTGTTGCCAATCTTAACATCGAGAACATCTGCTACCGAGCAGATCTTGTTACCAAGTATTCCAAAACCAAATACACAGAGCTAGATAGCATATTAGATAAATGGAAGGTTACAAAGGCACCAAACCCGAAGTAGCGTGGTGGGAAGACCAGATAAAAGCTGGTGAAACCTACCGCAAGCAGTGGGCTAACGAGGACGACTGGAAGCTGTGGCAAGCATACTATCGTGGTGACTACGATACTCGTAATGTGCTTCCTAAGAATATTGTGTTTATGATGCTTCGGATGCTTACCCCGAGGATATACTTCAGGAATCCAGGTATCAGCATAACACCGAAGAAGCCTGGTCCAGAGGCTGCCGCAGTAGCTAAGGTTATGGAACGAGTGAGTAACCAAATGATGACTCATATGGGCGTCAAGCACGAGAGTAAGCGTCAGGTTCAGAATGCTTTCTTCCACGGAACTGGCATAGGTAAGTTTGGCTTTGGTGCTCAGTACACTCCCACACCCGAACCTATGGGGACAGACGCACCCACTACAAAAGGAGGTGACAAAGTAGAGTGGGGCGAGAACGTGATGGACAATATGCCCTGGTATCGTACTGTGGATACGGGTAACTTCGTGGTGCCGTTCGGCACAGATCGGTTTGATAGTGCATACTTTACAGCCGAGAAGATCACGAGATTCACAGATGATGTAGTGGCAGACACTCGCTTCAGTAATACCAAGGATATTGCAGATCAAGCGGTTCGTAACAAAGACACTATGGGTCTTTACGAGGTTATCACAACTAATCCTCGTAACATAGTTGACCTGTGGGAAGTGCGGGATAAGCGAACAGGGAAGGTCTTCGTCATTTGTCCTAGTCTAACGGACAAGATCCTCTACTATGAGGATGACGAACTCCAGATGGATAATGGGGTGCCGTACTTCCCTATGGTCTTCAACCCGGATAACGAGTGCTTCTGGGGAGTACCGGACATTAAGATACTAGAGCCTTTCCAGCGTGAGATTAATGAGATCAAGACTCAGATGATGCAACATCGCCGTCTTAGTATCGTTAAGTTCATAGTAGAGAAGGGTGCAATCAACGAGGAAGAGGCTGCAAAACTACTGGATGAGAGTGGACCTGGGTTGGTTAGAGTGCTTAACATGAACGGGATCAAGAATATTGAGGTAGCACCAATACCCGACAGTCTACTCAAGGCTGAAGATAGGATAATGACCGATATTCGTGAAATCATGGGGCTTAGTAGGAACGAAGCAGGTTCATTTGGTGAAGGTTCAGCAGACCGTACAGCCACCGAAGTCCAAGCTATCCGTGAGGCTGCTAGCATACGTGAGGACGAACGTAGAGACGTTATAGCGGATGCACACACCAGCATGGTACGTCTTATGCACGAAGTAATATACAGACACTGGAGTGAAGAGCAGGTTATTCAGGTGGTAGGTCCAGACCAGCTACCTGTGTGGGTTAAGTTCGTAGGACGAGAGTTAGCAGGCTACAGGTTCTTTATCAAAGTAGATCCAGACTCTTCCGTAGCAGAGACTCGCAAGGTTCGGGAGGAACGTTCCATCCGTACATACCAGATTCTAGCCCAAAACCCACTGGTAGATAATGTCAAACTAACTAAGTATCTACTTGACAACCAAGTAGGAGTACAATTCGATGATATGTTACAGGAGCAGGCACCAGGAGCACCGGGAACTCAACAGAACCCAATGTCTGTATCCCAACTAGGACAACAGATTCAAAAGGCAGCATAGGTGGACTATGAAGTACGAAAGTAAGCAGAAGAAGAAGCCTAACTACAACGGTGATCCTCACAACGATCCTACACACTATGACTCAGCTGCAGTATACTGGCTCAGGGACATGGCTAAGATGAAGGGTCCATACAAAGTAAAGGTTGACTTATGAGTGGATTAGTACGCTTGTTTGCTTTATTTAGCAAATTAGGTAAGAGAGCATCTCAAACGACACAAGTTAAGAAGGGTACGCACCCACAGCTCAAGAAGGGTAGAAAGCTCACTAAGAGTGAAACACCTGTTAAGGAAGTACAGACTAGACCGAAGCAGTCTTTGCAGGGGCAGCAAGTATCTAAGAAGGCACCTTACTTGAAAGGACCAAAATGAGTAGACATAGAGTTAAAATAAACACCTGGACCGATGAGGACAAGAAGGGTTTTCCAGCGTGGTATGCTAAGTTTGCAACCACCCATGGGCTACCAGATGATCCCCAAGGTCAAAAGTACGATTCTTGGGCGCACTATAAGTCAGGTGCTGCCTCGGATACTGTCTTCCCAAAGTATCAGACAAACGGATGGTGCTTTGTGAGAGAACCCCTTGCAGTTTTGAAGCAGCCCTCGGTTGCCGAACCTCCAGTTGCCCAGAAGCCTGAACCTATAGAAACTAAATCAGCACCAAAGCAACGTGGCAGACCAAAAAAAGCGTAAGCGTAGCGACAGAGTAGCTGAGTTCCTTCGTAGGCATCAAAGCCTATCAGTGGACCCAAGTAAAGCTACAGTACCTAAAGCACCATCTGATCATTTCGGTCCTGGCACGTTTGAGGAAGAGAGTGGTGCACTACGGTATCTCAAAAAGTACTATCCTAAGTTGTATAGGGAACGCAAGGCTAGAAAGACACGAGAGCATAGTGTGCAACAATCAAAGCAATATACTTCAACAGCAACAAAGAGACTAAGAGGTGCCTAGCTACGATTTCAGGTGTGAAGCCTGTGACACAGTTTTCGAGGATACTGTGACCTACGAAGATAGACTCGACGTCAAGTGTAATATCTGCGAAGGTCCAACCACGATAGTATGGTTTAAACTCGGAAAGCCTGTCCTCTTCTATGAGGGCAATTATCAGATCGAACCTGGTAACCGGGAGGGCGTCCATTGTACGTCCAAGCGTAAGCTACTAGATGCGATCAAATATGCAAACGATAGAAACCCTAACCCAGTCGAACTGACGAGTGAGTATTATGGCTGAATGCAAAATCATAGTAAACTATAGTACCAAGCCCGAAGGCTATGGTATTGATGTCACCGTAGAAGGTGACGCAGGTTGCATACCGATGGGTATGCTGGAAACTATCCGTGATAAGATGAAGAAAGCGTTACATCAGTGGCGTTATCATGGACAACAAACTCAAACGATAGGAGTCAAAGATGGCAGAGCAAGAAGAGCAAGGTCAACAGGTTGATTTGCAAGCACTGGTAAACTTTGTAGAGGCTGCTAGTGCTAGGATGGCTACACAGGATGAACAACTTAAAGCACTTACTACTAGACTTGAGGAGGCCACATCCGAACCAGCCTACGAACCAAAGGCTGAGATGCCTGTGGTATCAGAAGAGGATATAGAGAGTATGTCAAATGCACAACTCTTAGGTCATATGGAGAACAGGTTTAATGCTGCGCTTAACAACACACTACGTGATGCTATGACGCCTCTTCAACAGGGTATGCAAAACCAACAACAGCTTAACGTGGACACTCAAGTACAGTCAGAGATCTCACAGCTACGAGATCGGTATCCTGACTTCGAGCATTTTGCAAATAAAGCTGCTGACCTTGTAGAGACACGCAACAGTGCTGGGTTCAAACTCAGTATCGAAGATGCGTATAAACTCGCTAAGGCAGATAATCCCGATATGGTTAATGAGTTCAAGACGAACTCCAAACCACCTGCACCGTTAGCAGGTGGTCTATTGCCCACTTCCAGGCTGATAGGAGAACCTAGTTCCGGAGGAGGTGACCTCGACTTTGATCAAGCAGCAGAACGTGCTTTCCAAGAAGAAGTCACTAATGAGGGACTAAACAAGCTATTTAATACTGAGGACACATTTTCGCATTCACCGCCAATACAGGAGTAACATATGGCATCAGTGCGTACATTTAGTGAAGTCCTAGATAGCATGGCCGTGGCTACCTGGAGACATATGAAGAAAACGGTAGTAGATCAAATCTTTGAAGAGATTGTGTTCTACAACTACCTACGGAGTAAGGGTAAGATCCAGCCGTTCGTAGGTGGTAAGTATATCGAAACCCCGGTAAGTAATGCCGAGAACGATACACTGGCCTGGATTAACGAGCAGGATGCTGTGAATATTAACGATCTCGATCCGATCAGTTCGGCTCAGTGGGATTGGAAATATCTCGTAGCTTCGGTTACTCGCACTCAAATTGAGGAGCAGAAGAACCGTGGCAAAATGCAGCTCATCAACCTGCTAAAACACAAGATGCAAGTTACTAAGGACACCTTAGTAAAAGAGCTTGAGTCTAAACTTTTTGCTGATATTGATTCCAATGGCAAGCAAATGGAAGGCTTACAGCATCTAATTGCTGATGACGGTGCTGGTACTGTGGGACAAATAAACTCTGCCACATATACGTGGTGGAAGAATAAGTTCTACGGATACTATGCTGGTTATGGTGGAAGTGGTAGCTCTCAAGGTTTCGGGACTGCTCATGCCTCCGGCCCTGACCGTGGTATTGTTGCTATGCGTGACATGATTGACTCTACATCTAAGTCACTCGGGAACGCTCGTCCTGACATTATTCTGACGGACAAAGCAACCTATCGGCTGTACAATGCTTCTATTGACGACAAACTGCGTATCATTACTCAGAAGGTCGGTGATATGAGCTTCCAGACACTCACGTTCGAGGGTCTACCCATCCTGTCCACAGATACGTGCCCGACATCCAGCAATGGTAGTCGTATGTACTTCATAGACTGTGACCATGTTACTATGTTCTATGATCCAGGTATGTTCTTTGATATGACAGAGTGGAAGCCAGTTCCTAATCAGTTGAAGCGAGCAGCCCAGATTGTTACTGCTTGTAACATGATCACCACTATGCGTCGTTCTAGTGGTGTAATCTTTGACATTTATTAGAAGGAGCTATTATGGCCGAATCAACCTTTGACGACAAAGGGCAAAAAGTCGTATGGGCAGCAGCGGTAACACAGGTCGATACTACTGCTAAGGAAGTAATTGGATCTACACGCTATCATGGTGTGAAGGTGTACCGCTATCTAGAGTACACTGCTGGGTCCACTGGCGTGGCTGCTGCGGATGGTGTTATAGTAGGTTACTTGGCTGCTGACCGGACTAAGGTCACAGCTGATGTATCTACTTGTGACGCTACACCGATACCTGCGGGAATGCTGGTTAGCGCACCTGCTGATGGGCAGTTTTGTTGGGTTCAGGTTAAGGGACCAGCCACTGTATCTCAGGCTATCGCTTCTGGTTCAAATGGTTGCCCTTGTAAGTTTTCTACTGATGGTGCGCTGTCAATTCAAACTGCTGTTACGTTAAACAACGCAGCTGTAGCTTCGAATGCTAGTGCTAAAACAGTAATCTTAACCTGTCCAGCGTAGTTCTATGGGAGACTTAACTTTAAGCCAAATGAAAGACCAAGTACGGTTGGCACTTGGTAATAGGGAGGATTTGGATGTACATCTGACTCCACTCGTTAACACTTGTCAGCTACGGGTAGCTAGATTCTTTGATTTTGAAGAGTCCATCACTACCACAGCGGTTGACATCACGTACACTGGTGATGCATTTGTCGATGGTTCTGTCTCCTTGCCTACAGGCACTCGGGAACTACATGGTATTAACATTTTGGATAGTGGTGATCTCTACCACTTGCAGGCGGTAGACCATAAGCAGTGGAAGGATCACTACTACCCTCTTTACGGTAACACTACGGGAAGACCCGACACATACTCGTTATGGGGTGAAACAGTAGAGTTATACCCACCTCCAGATGATGCGTACTCTGCTAAGTTTAGGCACTCCAAATGGCCAGCTGACCTGTTCTCAGACGATGAGAAGAGCGAGCTAGTAAAGAAGGATGACCTCATTATAGCTCTCACTATCTGCTGGGCATTGTATCATCTCAACAGTCCAGATCGAGCTGGTGCGTACTGGGCTATATTTAAATCTATGGTCAAGGAAGCTATAGATGCTCAGAACATGAAGCCAGACCTTTATATGAAGATAGACAGCATGGCATATGCTCCAATGTCAGACTACTGGAAGCAACCATTCATTAAATCAGTTAGGTAACTATGGCTAATAGCGTTCCGTGGCTAGAAACTAGCCCAGCAAACACAGATGATGTATTAGAGGGTGCTCTTCGTATTAGAGAGACTAAGGAAGCTATCCGCGAGCGGATGAACAGAGACCACATGGTTGGTGGCACTGGGGAACCTAGTGCTGGTACACTAGCTGGTATGGCTGCGAATGAAGATACAGGGTTCCATCGTAGAGTTACACTCAAAGAACTCAATCTAGATTACACTCCTACAACTGGTCTAGGTATTCTTAATGCGGGTGGCTCTCCTCCCCCTTTGGGTAGCAATATTACATTCGGTGAACTTTGGCTGGGAGTAACTGGTAAAGATAGTAGTGGTGCAGCTAACAAAACAACTGAGCTACACTTTCAAGGCTCTGCTGCTGCTGACTTTGGTAATTCTAGGCATACTGTAGTAACTCTGGACCATACGCAAACTCTTGTAAGCAAGACCCTTGACAATCCTATCATCTCTAACCATGCCAACCTTGAGATAGCTGATAGCGGTACAGGAAAGTTGGACAACATGGATATTGGTAGCAGGGAAAGATGCACGAAGGTTATAACAACTAGACTCGCTGTAGGTCCAAGTAAGAGTATACCTGGCACAGATGGTAATTGTGACATAGAGGGTAACCTTGGTGTTGATGGTAACATTACAACTTTAAGTCACATAACTGCTCTAGGTAATCTTACAATCAATGGTAACACTCAGTTAGGTAGTGACCAGGCGACTGATGAACTTACTATATACGGAGTTTTGGCTGCTGCCTCTATAACTGGTAACGGGTTGGTGTTGAATGAAGATGATATGGACTCAGACTCCACCGCTCACCTAGCCACACAGGCAAGTATCAAGCAATACGTTGATGACCAGGATGCTCTTAACGACCTTGATCTGAAAGGTGATAGTGGAGATAATATGGCTATTAACGCAGCTAGCCAAGTACTTAAAATAGCAGGTGGGACAGGGATCGACACATCTGGTAGCAACACTGCTGATGGTGGAGTTAAGACACTTACTGTCGCTATTGATTCTACAGTCTACCGTTCTGGTGGTACTGATGTTGCTGTTGCGGATGGTGGTACCGGTGCTGGAGGTGGAGCAGCTTCTTGCCTTAATATTGGTGCAGTAAACAGTGTTAGTGGGTATGGTACCCAGTCAAATTTTAATACCGCTAATACTAGTTACATAGCCTCTAATATAATATCAATAAATCATACATCTAACAATACAGGTTCCCCATCTGACTACCTTTGGTTCCAGAATAGCTTAGGCACAAACCCTGGTGGGAATGACCCCTCTACTGGGGAAGCATGGGTGACCAACTTTGGCATCTATCCTAGCTTTTCTGATGAGCGGTTAAAGACGAACATTGAAGACTATACTGAATCTTCTCTAACTAAGATTGCTCTCATGAAGGTGCGTAAGTTTAACTGGAAGAAGGATCTCACTAGGGATACCTTTGGGATAATAGCGCAAGAGCTTGAAGATATTTTACCACAAGCTGTTGGGTACGTACCACAAAATGATGGTAGGGATTTACGAAACTTAGACATCCAATACTTAGTATTCACACTTATTAAAGCAGTTCAAGAGTTAGATGACCGTACAAAATCTTGACGTAAACAAAGCCAGAACACTACCTAACCGGAGTGCGTACTCAAGTGATGAGTTATACTATGAGATGGTACGTATCACAGATCGCTACGATGAGCGACTCAAAGACTTAGAGAATTACATAGAATCTTTTAGCATACCACATTACACTACTACGGAGCGGGATGCACTCTCTGCAATTAATGGTAGAATGATTTATAATACTACAACTGGTAGACTAGAGGTATACCAAAGTAGCGCTTGGTATTACATAGGAGGTCAGGTTTAATGGCTGAACAACCGGAACAACGAGCTTCTGGGCAGTTCCAGTACAAGCATTTTCCAGAGTTTACTGGAGGTATCCGTAGGGATCTACGTAGCGATACTCTTCCAGACAATGCTTTGATAGACTGCCATAATGTCAGTATACGCAAAGGTAAGCTAGAGACTGATAAAGGCTATGCACAGTTCATGGGCTCTGTCCGTGGTACACCACAGCACATCCAAAACATACAGTACAGTAACGGCACTACGGATATGGTGTTATTCACTACTGATACAATCTATGAGCGTAGATCAGGGCAGTGGGTATACGCTATTAATCGAACAAGTGCGGGTTCTGGGGACCAGTATGATACAGTACGAGCTGAGGCAGCCTTCCAAGCAAAATCAGTTACTATAAGCAAGGCTGTGGCAGAGACGCTTCGTGCCGGAGATTATGTTGGCGTTATGTGCAAGACGCAAGACCCAAAGGATGTTGTGTCAGTTAGTGTAGATACGCCAGATGCATCACATACCACATACAAGTTACTGCAAGCTGATGCTGAGCACTTTAATGTGGGCGATGTAGCACGTATGTCTGGTAATGTAGAGGCACAATTTAATGTAGACCAAGCTGTAACTGCCACAACTAGAATAGGTGGTGTAGCCACAGTTGACACAATTACAGATCAGAATGATCATGCTAACAATGAAGGATACACCAGTGTCTCTCTAACAGGTGGAACTGGATCTGGTGCAGTAGCCACCGTGGTGGTTTCAGGTAACAACGTTACCTCAGTAACTATAACCACTGCTGGAACTGGTTATGCAGTGGGAGACACTCTAACCATTCCACATAGTACAATACAGGGTACTGGGCCAGTTGAGTGTGCTGTAAAGACTCTGGATTCTACCACACATTCGAACATAGTAACTAGCTTTGATAGCACTGGGCTTACTTCTAGCGGTAGTCCTAAATTAGAACTCTTTGCTCCAGCTTCCCAGCATACTAGTCAGGTACTACATAGCTATGATCATACAGATACATCGAGTGACACTACTATTAGTGGTGTAGTTTGCCGGCCTGTACCACTCAATGACGAATTTGCTGGAGTCAAGTCGGGCATCACTTACGTTGCTCATGGTGTGCTTATTGGTAGAGCGGTGGTGGGAGCAGGCTTTGTCAGAGCACCTACCCTTAACGGTGTTGTGGATGGTGCCGTAACTACTGACTCAGTGTTTGTACCTGACTGGGGCTCCGATACTCTTACTGGTGCTACCAAAAGTGGTGTCACAGTATTTACTAACGGTGTTGATCCTCCAAAGGTAGTGTTTGCTGGGACTGGTGGTATTACAGTTCGTGACTTTGTGCTTACTAAGATAACGCAAACTCCGTTTAATAATGGTAGCACTGCGCTTGTTGGTGGTGTCTTTGTCGCCAAGACTGTTTCACACTTTAGTGGCAAATTAATCTTTGGTAATACTATTGAGGGTACTGCTACTCCCTTTGTGAACCGCTTAAGATTATCTAAACTATATAAGTACGAGAACTTCTATGCTGATGAAGGCGGTGAAGTGGTTGATCTCGTGGATGGTAACACTGGTATAGTAGCTGTCCAACCTATGGCAGAGTTTATTATAGTTTACAAGGGTGACATTATCTATCGTGGTGACTGGATTGGTAGCCCATCTTTGTCTATCCGGTTTGCCTCTACCATCCACACGGAGGGTCTAATAGCCACTAATGCTGTAGTCCCCCGGCCAGGATTCCATTACTTTGTGGGTAATCGTAATATATACAAGTACAACGGTGGCCGTGAACTAGAGGCCATAGCAGATCCTATACGAGAAGTACTCTTTGAGTCAGGACGTACCTTCACTATCTCAAACAAGCATCAAGTATTTGCTACCTTCGATGATGAGCTGAAGGAGTTTACTGTATTCTACCCAGAAGGCATTAATGTAGGTTGTCGTAAGGCATTCCGATACTATGAAACCTATAAGGCTTGGTCTAGTCGAACATTTAGTAATTGGTTCATCAATGGTACTTGCACACCGGCTTACACCACCTTAACGTGGGCACAGTTAACTCAACGTTGGACCGACTACACACAACCGTGGTCTACCGCATTCTTTACAGCTGACAAAACACATAGGCTTCTTCTTGCAACTGGCAAATCCTTCTACATCACATTCTACGAGACCCTTGTGGTAGATGGTGACAAGTACGTGTTTGATCAGAATCACGTTAAGGACACTGACAATGGTGTTCGTATATACTGGGAGCTAGAGACTAAGGACTTTTACTTGCCAGACTCATTTATCAGAGTAGACTTCCTTGACTTGTACTGTGCTGGAGATGCTATCAATGTACACTACAGTAATGACATTGGCAAAAGCTACAAGCGTGTCAAGCAGACTGTGCCTAGAGATGATATAGAGGCAGAGCGAGTCCACATGAACTTTACTGCAAAACAACTGCGGTTTAGGTTACGGGGGAATGTATCGAACTTCCAGCTAGGTTGGGCTGGGCTATCTTTTATACCCGAATTCACATGGTGACGTATGGCATTTAACTTATCAGATATAACTAACGTAGACAAATGGATGAAGGGATTTGGTGCTAAAGATCCCACCACAACTCAGACCCAGGCATCAACTACTAGCGATGTACAGCAAGACTTTTTGAAGAAAGCTGGTACTGACTTGGGTACTATGTTGTCTGGTATGAAAAAATCTGATATAAGTACTACTGGTATCGACAAAGCTGATATGCCTAGTTATACCGCCCCAGGAATGGTGGCACCTGGGGTGGTTACTAAAGATCAGGGTGGATACGGAGGTATTGATGAGAGCGGGGTATCTCTAGCAGGCTTGGATAAGCTAAAGACTACAGAGGCTTTAGGTGGGTTGCAGTCCCAAATCTCAGGATTGCAGGAGGTGGGAGGTACAGCGGACTATGGTGCCAGAAGGGACCGGGCTATGGTGGCAGCACAAAGAGGATTGACCCAAGACCTTACTAAAAGTGGACGAGCTACATCCGGAGGTGGTGCTAAAGCTACCAGTGCATATAACGAGGCTACTGGTGCGGACTTTGAAAAGTTTGGCCAAGCTGTAGCCAATGCCACAGCACAGTATGAGTTTGACTCAAGACTGAAAGCTGATGAGCTGAAGCTCAAAGGGCTTGAAGCATCAGGTAGGTTAGCAGCGTCTGGTATGACGATTGATGTAGATGCTGCTGCAAAGGCAGGGACTCTGGAGCATAATGCGTTCGCAAAAGCAGGTGATCTGGATATGCAAAACTGGAAGAACCTTATGGATGGCTCTGTAGCAATAGACCAGAATAGCATCAAGAACGCTATGGCAGAAGTAGATGCTGCGTACAAAGCTGGTGATCTTACACTACGGGAGCTTCAGATCATTAATCAGTCTATACTTATGAAGGACAAAAATTATACTGATGCTCAAGTACAAGGGCTCACATCTTTGGGTGCAATGGGTACAGCCCCAACTATGGAGAACATAATAAAGCAAGATCCTGGCAGTGCTGGATTGCTACCTTCACTTATTGAAGGTGGTTCTAATTTAGTGGGACTAAATATGCTTAGTAAAGCGACAGACAAGACCTCATAATGGCTACAGTAGTAAGAGTAAAAAACGATCCGTATAAAAGGCTAGGCGAATCCCTGTCCAAGAGTGCTGACACTTTGGCTAGGTTTGTACAAGCCAGAATGACTCTTGACAAGCAAGACGAGTGGAAGCGGCAAGATAGGGAGTTCCAAGACGAGCAACGTAGGAAGAGCCAAGAGGATATACTAGCTAGACAGCGGGCAGCTGCTGATCGAACCGTCAATGCAGCGACTTCGAAGGCGGAAACACAACGAGCACGCGACACTCAGTTATACCGCCTCTTCACAGATAGCACTACACGAGACTCAAGGGGATACCGAGTCTTTAAAGAAGAAAAGATTCCTCAGTGGGATTTCTTCGCTCCCGCTCTGCTAGCTTCAGCAAGTGATGATGTTCGGGATGATGTGCATACTAAGCTAGGGAAGCTGCAAGAGAATTCTAGAGAAAGTGCAAAGAAGGCTGCGTTTGTGAAGATTGGTAAGCCATTGGGACTGACCGCAGAAGAAAGTGGGGCTGCAGAGAGTATTTCAGAGTTGAACACACTGACTGAGTTTAAGGAGGAGCGGAAGGTGCCGGGTGTGGAAACTATTAAAGCCTTCATTGTGAAAGGTACCCTTAACATTAACGATATAATGGAGACTAAGGTACCAGCGCCTGGCACTGAGGCTCGTAATGCATACGAAGATGCTACACAAAGGCTCGAGGAGGCAGGGATAACTAGGGCGGACTTTAAGAAATTTGCTGGCAAGTGGGCTAGCGACCGTTGGAAGAACCAGAATAACCTTAGAACCTTACAAGAAAGTTTAGCAAAAGAGTTTCCTCATCTAGCAGAATCACTCGATACTCCTATTGCACTGAATGTGGATGCAGACGTACTAAAGGTAGCTATTACTGCACTAAAGGATGGCCAGCTTGAGCAAGCATTCAGAAGAGTTACGGGTGCAGTTGGGTCCAACATAGAACCTGCTGAGGCAGATGTCTATGCTCTCATGAGCAATGACAAGACCAAACAGTATGCCCTACAGGTGCTAAATAAGTTTGAGGAGAAGAAGGATCGAGAATTTGATTGGTTTGGTGGTAGAGATCTCGTAGAAGAGATAACGAAGTACCCGCTAAAAGATCATAGTGGTGACAAAAGACTACTTACTCCTGGTATTGGTAAAAATGTACAAGTACAGAGTGCTTTAAAGATGAGTGCTATGCTCAAGTTAGTTCATGCAGACGCAGAGACTTTAGGTGCGCTTGGTATTCTTGAGCCAGAGGGGGCCGAGAGAGAAGAACAGATGACTAAGTGGTTTGACACATACCTTGGTCAACCAGAAGAGTTCTGGAAGCAAGTGATCCAAGACAAGATTCAAGGTACTAACCTCGCCAGACTTACTACCTTACTGCAAGATCTTTCCACCACAGGTACAGTAGATCCAGACAAACTGAACGAGTTTTATGGGCTACTAGCTAAGACCCCTAATGATGAGTATAAAGGCTATGTTAAAACACTTATAACTGCCTTCTCAGAGCCCAGATACCAAGTGAATGTAGGTGGGCATAAACTATATGTAGGTGGAAGTCAGTTAGTTACCTATCTGGAGTTGGGTAGGAAGTTTGACATGAACCAAGCAGATGATGAAGAGAAGCAAGCTATGGTTAGGATACACCGTTATATTAGCGGTGACCCTAGTCATCCAATGGATAGCCTTAAATTGTATGGCGAGTTGGGTAAGCTAACTCCAAACAATCAGAAAGATATGGCAGCTCTTATAACGGAGACTGTTGTTAGGAATAACCTTGTTAGCCGTGCTATTGCAAGCGGACTGCTACCTGCAGATCAAGCTGAAGAGCTCAGACTGATGCCCTTAGCGTCTGTGAAAGACAGGATAACAAATGCAGAAGGAACACTGACTACAAAGCATAATGCAACCTTATCTGCGGCTTTGCAGAAGGGAGAACCTTTGAGTGTTACTACATTTGAGTATGCGGATGCTTCTATAAAAACTGCATACTATGATATGCTTGCGGCCCAAGGGAAACGTGCTCAAGACAAGAAAGATGCACAGATATTGTGGGAACGTGATAGGAAGTATCGAGTACGGTTACTGCAAAGTATGCCGTATTGGCCCAAAGCAAACAACACTAGGCATTCTGATTGGGCCATAGTTAATGCTGCATCCAAAGATGAGACGCTTACTACCACTCTCATTGACATGGCGAATAAGCGGGCTGCTGATTCTACAAAGACTGCTAAAGAAAAGACTAAGGAACTTGAAAAGGCTAACCGAGAGTTCCTGATAAACAAAGTATGGACTCCCTTCTTGAAAGACTTTCCTGAGACTCAGGGTGGCTTAAGGTTGGATGCAGAGGTAACGGGCTGGGATACTACGAACAACGTGCCAAGAATAGTAACTGATGGAGGTAAGCGTGTATTAAAACCAGCTGAAGTTCAGGATCTTAGGGCTCTCCATACTGAGTATCAGCTCTTTGATAACTGGCTGACACGCCTAGGTATAGATCAGGGTATCTTAGGTTCTAACAAATGGTATGAGAAAAATGCTAAAGGTGAGAGACAATACAAAATAGCAACTGCTGGTTTAATCAAAGAGTTGTTTCGCGATACAATAAAGAACAAGAAAATACCGAGCTTTGATGACATATACACGTATGCTCACGCGCAGGCTGCAAAGGTAAAGTATGTACAAAATAAAGATGGTAGCTTTAGTGTCGATGCCGCTAATTGGAAAAAGCTCACAAATATGCTTAATATAGATAAAGACATCACAAACGTCTTTGCAGATCATACTATAGGTATACGGGAGCAGGGGCCATCACTCATAAAGGGTACGTTGGATGTGCAACGTAGACGGTATTTTGAGCACTTTGAGAGTGCTCCCTTCCTTGATTCCCCAGACTGGGCTAAGTTCCAAAATATGCATGGAGGTGATGAGACAAATAAGCAGAAACAATTGAAGGTGATTGACTACATAATGCGGATGACTACTGCTAGCGAGCGGAACCATGAAGGCAAGTTTGATACGCCAGGAGTGGGGTCTTTCCGGGGTACTATGCTTGCAGGGTACGCACTACAAAACCTACTTACACAGTCCTGGCCTACTGGCTCAGGACAACAGATTGAGAACTTATTTGAATCTGAGATGCAGAGAGAGTTGGATGGGCGTAAGGGCTTGGTTCCGAGCTTTAGGATGCTAAAGTCAGGGCCGGGTTTTGTAGAAAAAGCTATGGAATACATTACGGATAGTGAGGCTACTGCAAGCACTCAATGGGATGATCATCATCCTTACAAGTTCATAGATAAGACTCTGCTTGATAAGCATTTACGACGTAGTGACTACGAGTTTAAGGATCATAACTACTGGATGGCCAGATTGGCTGTGCTTAAGAAATTAATGAATAATCTTGGTGGTGGTGAATGGCCGACCAACAACTGACAACTGGGGAAGAGCTAGCGGACGCTTGGGATACTGAGACTCCTGCTAGTCGAAGAGAGCATTTTGAAGAGGGTCTTATGACTGGTCCAGAGCCAGTTCCTTACGACCCTGGACTTAATGATTACCGTCCCCCTCATGTAACTAAAATAAAGCCTACACCACCAGTAATAGTACCTGATGCAGACAATTCAGGGAACTGGTTAGCTAATGCTTGGGATGCAGCCGAAGAGGACACTTGGGAGTTTTATGAGTACACCAAGGCTAACAGTGCAATGCAGAGTGTTCAGCACATACTGCGTGAACTTTTCCATGAACCTTTGGATAACTTTGGCCGTGGGTTTATTAGGGGAGGGGCAGAGTTGAGTGCGGGGACACTACTACTTGCTAGGGACATAGCTGGAATGTCACCTGATATGCCAGGTGAGAATGTACCTGACTTCATACAGGCTATGTTGAATGTTGCTAAGTCCATGGATGCCTATGATGGTAATGATCGAGAAGCTCAGTTTTTTGACCGAATGTGGTATCACCTTGGCCATGCTGCTCCTGGTATGATAGCTGCCCTTGGTGTAACTGCAGGTACTGCTGCTGCTATGCCTGTCATAGCACCATATGTGGGATTGTCTGCATTAGTTAAGTATGGTAACAGCTTTGGTAGAGCAGCTGATATACTACTTAGAACTGGTACGATCTTTACGGTAGGTAGCGAAGTGAGTGTAGCCAATGAGTACGCTAACGCTACTATGGAGAAGCGTGAGCCACAGGGTTGGGAAGTTTTTAAGTTAGATATGGGCTTTAACGCAGCAGGTGCGCTAACATTTGGAGCATTGAATGCTCTGCCAGTACATCCATTCTGGAAGATCAGTACAGCAGGTGCTATAGGTACTGGTGTGACTGCTGCAATGGGTGGTGATGAGGCTGAACAGGCTGCCATGGGTATTATGTTTGCGCTTATGTCTGGTGGCATGATTAAGATGACTAAAGACAATCCTAATCCATCTAGCGTTAGGATGGCGTACAAGCAGATTAAGAATTGGATAGCAGCCCGTAAAGAAGCTAACAAGAAGTATGATATAGAGTCGTACTATAAAGAGCACAAGCCCATTACGCACTTTCAGGCATGGCAACATGACACTCCATATAACCAAGCCAAGATAGATTTTAGTCCACAACGTAACTATGATACGAGTCCTTGGGATCTGTTCATCCGCTCCATAGAGAAGCAGTACGGCCTTGACAAGATGGAAGGAGCTGAACCTCATCAGCTAGCAGAACAAATGTTCCAGTCTCATCTAGCTGCTAAAAGTCTAACTCAGCAAGATCGCCAGTGGTACATACCGATGTCTCACGGTGATATACAAGCTAGACTAAGGATTAACGAGCAATGGTTGCAGGATTATAGGAAGAGGCATGGGTTTGACTACGATCCTGCTGCATCAATACAGGGAAGTAAATATCTTGAGGGAGTACAAGAACCTGTTAGACAGCTAAAGCCTAAAGAGATTATTGATATAAACGACAAACGAATGCTACGGCAGAAGGTGGCTGTTGAGACGTACACAAAGAAGAAAAAGGATAGCAAGAAGGGTGAGACTGAGACTAAGACTAGAGACTTACCGCTGTGGAAACTAAGCCAGGAAGAAGCTGTTCGCCTGTTTTCAAAGGAAGCAGATCCAGCTGTTGCCGAGCTTACAGGTGAGGCAATGATCATACGAGAGGTGCATAAAGAGGCGGTAGAAGCTAAGTTGAAAAGAGGTCAGCGAGTTCCAGTCCATGCACTGTATGCATACAAGGATACATTAGGTACAAAGTATGCAGAATTGTATGCCAAACGTAAACCCATAGAAGAAGTGCATCGAAAGGAGACAGGCTGGGGCAAGCTAATGCGTGAGCATCTTACTGAGGAAGAGATAGAAAACTACTCTTACCGTAAGCTTACCGACTGGCATGATGAGACTATGCGAAAGGGTAGGCTTAAAATGTTGGAAGAGCAACGAGGGTTTATCAAGCAGCTTGCATACGAAGCAGGTAAAGGTTGGGACTATCTGTATGAAGGTCTTGTAGATGCTGGTGGGAATATAGCATACAAGTGGAGAAAGAAGGGGTGGAATACTCTTGCTGACGCTTATCACAATCACTATGGTGCATCCAGTAAGACAGCATACGACTGGTTAAAGTTGGACCAAGAAACAAAAATATCTGAGTGGTCACCTGACTTTCTAGCAGAGGTAAATAAATATGTGCGATCGGTAACTATGCGAGCGCATACTATCAGAATGGCTGGACAACGTGGTCGTAAGGTAGATACTCCTATGAGTAATGCTGAGGTAGAGGCTGCTGGTAGGGCAATTGTACGGAAGGCATCTAGTCCCGACTCAAAGTGGACTCCAAAGGATCTAACAGACGCCAGTGATGCTATCTATCATGTATTCAACCGCTCTCTACAGTATGCCTATAACAACGATCTGATTACACCCAAGGTGTATGGTGAAATTAAAGACTTTCCGTACAGTCCTACTTATACTACCAGACGGACTATGGAGGCTATCTCTAAGTTAGGTAGCGACAGCAATCGAATATCTGTAAAGGGTGTACTGGACTATCTCGCTAAGGATGTAGGGGATGATGTAGAGTTTGACATACGGAGGCTTCTGCATAGTCACCTAGCTAAGACTAATGCTGCTGTAGCCAAGAACAGGATACTTGTAGAGGCTGCTAGAGTAGCATGGAAAAACCCTGAACAACGTGTATTTGTAGGAGACTGGGACCCAGTGCCTGGACATATAGAAACTCATGTTAAGTACCAGTATTTACAGGATGGTAAACCTCGGGGCCTTTGGATTGACAAAGAGACCTCTAGATTGGTAGAGAGTGGATTGCTTACTAACTTAGCTGACACTGGCAAAAGACCCCTGACTAACGCGGTACTTCAGGCATTGTCGGGTGCGGCTGTAAAGCGTGCTCTAATAAGCAGTGATCCAACTTGGGCAGTTAGTATGATTATACCAGATGCTATGCATATTGCTATGGCGCATCCTGAGTTTCATAGTAAAGGAATGAAGATTGGTACGTGGTTCGACCTATATAAAAGAGGAATAGAGTATGCTAAAGGTGATAAGAAGGCTGGAGTTGACCCATTCCATAAGAATGTAGTTGATGCATACCGTAAGATACCGGGTGGTGTGTTTGACGAGGCAGTACAGAGTGGCCTAGCTGTTATTACACTAGCAACTGAGAGCATTGATGATGCTTTGGTGAATCAGATCGTCAAACAGGGCCTGAAGAGTAGTGGTAGGAAGAACTACCAACCTCTAAAGGAAGTCAAGCAGGCATTCCACCAGTATCAACGTCTGTCCAGTTCCCTTGAGATGGGTGCTAGATTGACTGAATACCAGATGCTTAAGGCTACTGGTATGAGTCCAGAGGCAGCAGCAGCTGCCGTTAATGAGCGACTTAACTACGGTAGAACAGGGAAATGGATGCAGGGGCCACGAAAATACATGGCCTTTCTTAATGCTGGAGTACAGGCTACTGACAGCATTGCGAAGATGGCGATTGATAACCCAAAGATGGTTATCAAAATGATACCTCAACTCATGCTATGGAGTGCAGCTGTACGAGGATGGAATGAGTTTGCAGCTCCAGGTGCTGACATGGATCGCACTATGGAGGATCGTATCTATAAAAGCATGATCTTCGTTCCGGGCCTGTCAAAGAAAGAACGGCATGGTAACGACTTTCATACTATCCACTACGGGTTCCCTATCAAAGATGGGATGAATCCGATAGCTTCTGCAGCTAAGTTACTGACCATAGGTATTGGGGACTATTGGTACAGTCTAGCTAACCCAGATAAGTTTCCAGATGGTCCGGTGCTGTGGGACAATGATAGAATACATGCACTTTACAGTGGTATAGTGGCATCTACACCAGCAGAGTTGCAAGGCTATATGCCAGCTGCTGTGGATATAATCTCAATCTATGCACAAAACACTAAGCTCTTGGGAAGGAGTGAGATATGGAAGGGTCAGGAAACTTATCCAGGTGGAGAGATTGTAGAACCGTACTCCACTCAACCTGGAGAACCTACCTCCCCACTAGCCCAGCATATAACCAGTGTTGTACCTGGTGATAGTATACTGGGTAGCCCAGAACGGGGCGAGGCCGCATTTGATACATACCTCCCTCGCAGTACGATGAAGGATACGATGACTGGTCTGCTTAAGCTGATGGGTAACAGGGCCAAACCAGAGTGGGATGTCATAGGAGTAATTAGTGAAGATATACCTATATTCAACAGGTACATGGAAGGTACAACACCCTATCTCGCAGAATACCACAGGGGGAGGCGACAGCGTGACGTTAAATGGGAAAACTATGATAAGCACGTTATGACCAAGGTACGCCCATTGTTTAGAGAAATGTATGGAAAGTTCTCAGCAGCCTCGAAGAGGGGTGGGAAGTACGCACCATCTGTCCTGTTGAATAATGAGGAGCAGTTTAACAAGTGGGCCAAGGAAAAATTGCATGATGGTATGTGGCCTACTCCACATGGCACTTCCTATGCTAAGTCTGCTTTGAACGAGGTAAAGCGATTCCGAGAGACTATTCTGGAGTGGGTTAAGTTTGATGAGTTGATGTATACTAAAGGCCCAGAAGGACCATACCCTGATGCACACGTAGCTATTGGCCCATTGAGTGCTTGGATGAAAGCCACAAGGGGTGAAGGTATTACTCCTGCTGACAAAGCTCAGTACATTTACTATAAGTGGAGGGAGTTGTATAATGTTCATGTTGAAACTCCTGGTGGCATACCTAATATTATGAACACCTTTAGTAAGTTTATTAGAACCCATGTAGTTACGGATAAGAACGTTGGGGATCAGACCTTAGCTATCTTTGATGAGCTACGAAGAAACTACAGAAAACAGAAAGGAGACTAACAATGAGTGCAATGAGTGACTACCTTGAGATCAAGGTTATAGATATTTTGTTTGATGCTGATGGTAACTACAATTCTGCAATATCTGCACTACCTAGCACCTTCTACATCGCGTTATTTACTACAGCTATAAACGATGCTGGTGGAGGCGGTGTAGAAGTAGTTGGGAGTGTGGGCTACGCTAGGATAGCTATAGGCAGAGGTTCAAGCCACTGGACACGAGCTAGTAATGTAGTGTCTAATGCTGCTGTTAAATCTTTTGGAATACCATCAGGCGATTGGGGTAGGATTAAAGGGTTTGGACTGTACGACCATGTAAGTAATAGTAGTAACTTACTTCTGCATGGCACCCTGACCAACTTTAAGAATGTGAACCTAGGAGATCCACAGCCTAAGTTTGCTATTGGAGAACTTAAGTTCACACTAGACTGAGATAGATTATGGCGATTCCTAGTCCACAAGTTCCCGCTGTTCCAGGGTCTTTATACGACCAACGTCTGGACATCGACAACGCTACGTGGCAGCTTAACAGCATAACTAACGAGTCTGTTATCTTGTATGGGATAACAGCTGAGGGTGGTACTGCATATGAAATAGGTTACCTTGCAGAGCGTCCTGCTACAGCAAACTTTGAGGGTAGTAACGCTGCTCCAACAGTGTCTGGCTATACTGAAGTAGCAGCCATAGGCTCAATGGCCTCTAGCAAATTCTATATAGATTATGATCGGGCTTTCATTATATTTCCTGATGGTACTAGTTCACCAAAGAACGTTACCTACAGTGGCATTGGTTCTATCCAAAGGGCCTTAGATTTTAACGAGTCCTTGTATGCCAGAGACTGGGCTACTAAGATCACTGGTGTTGTAACGGACTCCGAGTACAGTGCTAAGGCATACTCGTATCTAACAGACAGTAACGCTCCCTTAGTCGGGTCTGCTAAAGAATGGGCTACAGTGCTCGCTGCTACAGTTGGCAACTCTAGTGAGTATAGTGCCAAAGAGTATGCACAGGGTACAACAGCTACTGGAGGTACTGCTAAAGAGTGGGCTATTGGTGGTGGTGGGACTATGGCAAACGTAGTTATCTCTGGTGAGTACTCTGCTAAGTACTGGGCAGATAAGGCGGAGACGGCTTTTGATAACTTTGATGACAAGTACCTGGGTGCTAAGGCAACCGGATCACCTAATCCAACACATCCTACTGCGGATAATGACAGTAACGCACTCACCGCTGGAGACATCTACCTGAACACTGATGACAACACTCTGTACTTCTACTCCGGTTCTGCTTGGGCGTCCTTTACCACACAAGCGAATACTCTAGCAGCTACTACCAACTCTACTCTGACTCTGAGTACACCGGATAATGACAAGGATATAATTCTGAACCCTCATGGTACAGGGAATGTTGACTTCTCTGGTGCAGACTTAACTAACACAGGAACCATAGCATCCACTACCTTCACTATCACAGATAGTAACACTAATGCTACAATGTACCCGGTGTTCTCTAGTGTAGCAGCGGGTGCTGGAGTCGGGCTGAGTGATGCTAACCAACTTACTTATAATCCACAAACTGGACTGCTTAGCCTTGTTAAGCTAACAGCCTCTGGAGATATAGAAACTAGCACAACAGGTAAAATTAAACAGAAGGGTGCTTTCATGCAGAGTTCCTTTCATCAATCTTTAGTTTTAGGATACTAATATGGCTATACCAAGCGGAAGTGGGACTGAGGTAGCAAAGGTTGGACAGGCTAGAGCAGTTACAGACGGATGGGCTAACTTGATAACTGGAGTGGCCAACCACATATATATCGTTAAAAGCGTCATTATTACAAACACCAGTGCGGCTAATGATGAGACCATTGCGATGTATACACGGGATGATACTAACGACACTAATTTGCATTTTTTGCTAAATGGGCATTCTCTGGCTGCTAAGGAAACATTTGTCTGGAATGATGTTTTTTTCATAAGTGGTGTGAAATTGCTTAGTTTTATAGCCGGGAATACTGCGGACATAGACATATGGGTGTCATATATTGATCAAGACTGGAGTTAATTATGTCAGGAATAATCGGAACTAGCGGAGCACGCTCCGGGATTATAGGGTTACTTGCTGATTTGGAGGTGGACTCACCTACTCTTTCAATAGATACAGCTAACGATAGAGTCGGCATAGGGACAACAGATCCCAAACAGTTGCTTCATGTGTATCAGGGTGATATACGGATGAATAGCCCAGCATCTGCTAATAATTATAAGTCGATAGAGTATGATGCTAAAACTCACGGTACTACCATTTCAGCAGCAATTAAATTCAATAATCAATCAAATTCTGGGCAGGCATATTATTACGATGAACCCGGGAATATTACATTCTGGTCAAGGCCATCTACTAACGAATCTGGTTCTACGTTAACTCAAAGGATGGTAATTCATTCGGATGGTAAAGTCGGCATCGGGACTGCTTCTCCCAGTTCTATTCTTGAAATCGTTGGTGCATCATCTCCACAATTACGAATAAAAGATTCTACAAATAATCATATTGTTGGGATGCAATCATACGATACTGCTGCAAATGTAGGAACGATTTCAAATACTCGTTTTGATATAATTTCAAATAATTCCGAAAGAATAACTATTTCAGCCGATGGCAAAGTCGGCATCGGGGATACTTCCCCTTATGCCAACGTATCAGTCAGGACTACTTCAGATGCACAGGATGATTGTGATCAAGATAAATATGCATTATTTATCAGTAATCCTGCAAATGATGATAACGAAGAATTAGGTATTGGATTTAGGATTTCTACTGATCAAGATGCTGATGATAAGGCAGGAGGTGCAATAACATTTGAAAGGACAGCAGGAAATTCTGTCGGTAGTTTGCATTTTAAAACAAGCCCATCAATAGGTCATACTGATACTAGGATGACAATTAATTCCTCTGGCAATGTCGGCATCGGAGCATCCCCTTTAGCAACTCATGCCGATAAAAGGAGTCTTACTTTGGGGAACACTGGGTTCTTAGCATGTGATACCGCTGTTGGGGCAAGTAAAATGTTGCTTATACTTCAGAATGCATACCTCAATACATCAGGAAATTGGGTACGAGTATATGAGGACGAAGCCACCCTATATCAACAGTACGCTGGAAAACACATTTTCCACACGGTGGGTTCAGCTTCTGTAGGTACTAATATCACATGGGATGAGAGGATGGTAATCACAAATACTGGCAATGTCGGCATAAACGATTCTACACCAACAGAAGGGAGGCTGGTTGTAAAAGAGGCTGGAACTCAACCTGCAATACACATTGCTCATACAGGTTCAGGTAGAGCATTTGAACTGTTCAATTCTACTGGTGGTACAGGGATGTACATTGAACAGAACTATGTAAATTATGGTTTAGAGGTGAAAAATACTACTACTTCGTGGGGGGCTGTTATTCATAATAACCACACTACTGGTGGTTATGGATTGTGGGTGCAAGCAGGTAATAGTACAAGCAATCAAAGTTTTAAGGTTACCAATCACAACAATAGTGCCGACCTTCTAATAGTGATGGGAGATGGAGAAATTAGAATCCCTAGTGGTCCTATCACCATGGGCCCTGAAGAGACTATAAGACTAGGTACAAGGGCTCTGTCTGGGTATGAATCTGGTAGTACTGGGAATGTTGCAATAGGTTACGAGGCTCTTCATGCTACGCTGAATGATGCTAACAATAATGTAGCTATAGGGACGAATGCTTTAGCTGCTGCAACAACAGGCAATAATGGAACAGTAAGTGGTGATAATAATGTAGTGATAGGGACGCAAAACTTACCATTTCTTTCATCTGGTTATGTAAATGTAGTACTCGGAAAGGACTCAGGACGCTCGATATATGGAGGCTACTATAATATCTGCATTGGCTCATATGCTGATGCTAGTGGCAATTATGGTGTAGCACTTGGTAAAAGTATAACCGCTGCTACAGACAGATGTGTCATTGGTAGATCTAGTAATGTTGCAACTCTTGATTTTACTAGTTCTGGAACTTGGAGCCAGTCTTCAGACATACGAAAGAAGACAGACATACAGGACTGTGACTTAGGGTTGAGTTTTATTGATGCCCTACGAACCACTACCTTTAGGTTCAAGCCAGCAGAAGCGTACCCTGAAGAGTGGGGAGATTTCGAGGATGAGCTTGATGATGATGGTGAGTTGGTGAAGCGAACGTATGCAGACATGGATACTGTTAAGAAGAGGCATGGGATGATTGCTCAGGAAGTTAAAGATGCTGTAGCTGCAGCTGGAGCAAGTGATTATTTTACTGGATGGAGTGAGGATGAGAATGGTCAACAAATGCTTGGTTATAGTGATTTTGTATTACCTCTAATCAAGGCGGTTCAAGAACTTAGTGCAAAGGTAACTGCACTAGAAGCAAATGCTTAACAAGGAGAACAAAATGGAATTGAAACTAACGCTGGAACAGTGTGATAAGCAGATAGCTGAACTTCAACAGGCTAATGCTAAGAGACAGCAAGAGAGTAACGCTGCCATCGTCCAGATAAATATGCTGATGGGATACAGGGAAGCTCGGGTCGAAGTTGATACTTTTGTGAAGGAAGAAGCCGAGAAAGCTAAGCCTGACCTTAAGGTAGTAGACGAGAAAGAGGCTAAGAAGGAACCTAAGGCAAGCTAGGGGTAATATTAAATTAATGCTAAGTAGGCAACATAAGTATTCTCGTAAAGGTACTTGTTATAGTACCAGCAATTATACTCTCCTGCTTAGCAGTGAGGAGTGCCGTCCAGTATGGGGCGGACAGCACGCAGGTGGAGTGCATGGCTCTTAATATCTATCACGAGGCTCGGAATGAAAGTACCGCAGGACAGATCGCAGTCGGGCAAACAGCTCTTAACAGAGTTAAGTCCAAGCGTTTCCCAAATACTGTCTGCGATGTTATCTATCAGGGTATGCACAGGGGAGGCCGGCCTATACGTGATGGGTGCCAGTTTAGTTGGTACTGTGATGGTATTGATGACCGTCCTCGCAATGGACGTGCTTACCTGAAGGCTGCTGAGATAGCAAGTTGGCTACTCATAGCTAACAGGTGGATACCTGATATAACGGATGGTAGCCTGTGGTATCATGCAGACTATATAACACCACGTTGGAGTCTAGAACGGCATAAAACTCTAACCATTGATTCACATATATTTTACAGGTAGCTATGCAATTACCTACACTAAGGTGGGCGACAAGGACAGTCATAGCCATAGGTGAGTTGTCGCTGATAGCATTCATTATTAATCTCATCTTCAATCCTGATAGGGCATTGAACCCTGAGATGACTAACGCACTGAGTGTGCTAGTAGGTGGACTGTTGCTTAACTTTGGCAAGACATCAGGGTACTTCTTCAGTCAGGAGAGTGAGACTATTGAGAGTGCCAACGATAAGAAGACTGAGGATGTTGGACAATCTAACAAGACTATTTGAGTATGTTACACCAGAGACAGCTAGTACGATTGTATGTGTGCTAGTTGGCTTCTACTTAGCTAGGGGATTTCTAAATGGCTGAAAAAATAAATGATGAGCCTGTCTTAGCTGTACCAGTCTCAAAGGTTATGTGGGTGCTGGTCATAGTTATTATTTATCTAGCATATGCTGTACTTGGGTTTACGGATCATGTTGAGCGAGTGATTGTGGATCGGGCTGAGAAGCTATATTCTGTAATTGATCATGAGATGGATGATACCAATGACAACTATGAGGAAACTTTACAACTCCTCTTACAATCCGAGTGCGAAGAAGCACTGATAAAATATAAGCAAATAGCCTGTCAGATAGAAACAAAAGAGCAGGTACATGATATTGATTATCGTACTCAGGGCACACATCCTAGAAAATAAATTATGGAAGAGACGTTTAGTGTATTAGACTATTTTAATGGTGAGCTGAACCTAGTATTGATGATTATATTCATCTTCTTCTACTCGGTGCTAGTGTTCTTCAACAGCTCGAAGACTAGGGTAGCAAACTTCTGTAGGAATGTAGTGTTTATGGCATCGGGGATGCTGTTTGTATATTATATATTTCAAATATCCTATCTTGAGGACTACAAGGAGTTTGAATATATCATTGCATTCCTTATAGCACTCAGCTTTAGGGACTTGTTGCCAGTGATCATTGATTTTGTAGTAGATGTTTGTACGGTTAAACTTAAACAACTTGATGCTAAGATAAAGAAGGAGTGAAGCTAGGAGAGCTTGTCGAAGGAACAAGGCTTACGCCTATAAGGTACTCACATATGGGAAGGAACCGGATCTCGTATTATGTGTATAAGTGTGCGTGTGGAGTTGAGAAGACAATCCGAAGATACCATGTCAAGGTTAGTAGGACAAAGTCTTGCGGTTGTTTGAACAAAGAGAGTTATTTAAAGAACTTACCTAAGTATCAATTTAAAAAAGGTGATGGGAAAGGCATTTGTAAGAACCCTGAGACAGCGTTTAAAAAAGGTATGGTTCCCTGGAACAAAGGTAAGAAGACCGGGCCGTCATGGAAGCGTGGTAAGAGAATGGTTAGGTATCCTAATGGTAGTTTTATTTGGATCTAAACTAAAGAAGGAGTAATATGCCAGTATTAGCTATGTTGGGACAGGCACTTGCAGCTATTGTTGCAGATACATTACAGACAGCAGGCAAGGAAGCAATTATGAAAGCTATTAATGATAACCTTGATGATGCAGGTAAGAAACTACTCGATGATGCTATCAATGAAGATGGCACACATGGGTACAAGAGTCTAGACGAGCTGCTCTGATGGCATTGATGTTTGGGAACGGAGCACTGTGGTACGGTAGCTCTGCAGAGGCTGGGTCTTTTACAAGCACTGGGACTGGTGCCTCTAGACTTCATCGGGAGGCTGGACTCATAGGTGATTCTTATGAGTTGTTTACTATGAATTTTGGAGACATCACAGGGTCAGCAGTAAGTTCAGATACATTAACCACTGAAATAACTTGTCAAGGTAATCAGGGTACTGTGACTATGGTAGGTATGGACCCAGCAGTAGATGGTGTACCTCCAACGAGTGATAGGGACAAGGGGTTGGAGACATCGATTATTATTAGTGATGCTGAAGGTGCCTCTCCAACTGTACCTGCACCTCTTAACATGATAGGTGCAGGGTTTATAGAGATTAGCATCACAGAGTTAATGGAGGAGCCTACAATCAAGGACATCACACATGATCTCCAAGTAATAGATCACTTGGAAACTGATGAACGTACTTCACTACAAACTGAGGCAGTATGAGTTCTACAACTAGGACGTTATATAATGGTATGAATAGTAACATTACATACCAGTTACTTGACAACGGGGAAGTGCAGGATCTGTCTAACCTAACACAGATAGATCTTGTGTTTACTGACAAAGTAAGATTGTCCGCTAACTCAACCGCCACTACACCATTGGATTTTGTTACATCTAGTGATAGACTGGTGCTGAACTTAGGTACGTACACAGTGCCTGCCGGGGCCTACCCTAACGTGAAGGTTATAGTTTATGATGGAGAACACACATCAGGGTTAGTCTGGGATACAATTAGTCTGCTGGTTAAAGACGATCCTTACACAGGGAGTTAAGGTATGGCAACATATTATGAAACTAAACCAAGTGCTGCAGAGGTAGGCAAGCGGGCGATTTCTCGTGGGCTTAGCAACTATACTCAATTGCTGCTAGACAAGAATTTTAAAGCGATGGTAAGCGCATATACTCCAGTACCAAAGGCTGTAATGGAGACACCAGAGGTTAGTGCAGGAAGTGGATTAACAGAAATGACCGAACATGGTACTCCAATGTACTCTACTGGCCATGCCTTCACAGGTGACGAGGGAGCAGAAGGTTGGGAGTTGGCGAAGGCCATGTCTGATGCTGAAGTAAAAGCAGCAATGGTGGTACGTCCTACGTGGGCAGTAGGTCGCACCGGGCCTATCGGAGAAGTACCTAAACTCACGCAGGCTGCAATGGAGAGGGCAGAGAATCCTCTCACTAAGACACAGATAGAAAACATGATCGAAGGGCATAGGGAGGGTGACAGGCTAGCAGAGGCCGCACGTAGTGCTGTAGCAACCCGACAATCTATAACTAACTTGCCACTTGGAGAGCTACCACCCACTCTAACACCTCAGCAAGTAACGGGCTGGGGGAAAGGTATGAGACAGGCAGCTGAGATAGAGGGTAGTCTAGCTGCTACCGAAGCATCCAGGACTACTGATTTCGGCACACTCCCACAAGTACCTACCACAGCAGAGCGAGCACTCAGGGAGCTATACTCGGAAGGTGGTAAGCCACCTAGTGCTAAGCAGTTAGCAGATGCGGAGTCGTTTGGTAAGGGGGGTAGGGATGTATATCAGATGAGTGCAGCTGAACAACGAGAGGCAATAGAGCATATGACAGACGAGGAAGCAAGGCGCTTTTCGGAACAGAAGGCAGCAAGAGATACAGCTGCGATAGATAGGGAGCTATCATTAGAGAAAGCTCATCGAAGCTACGGTCCCAGAGACAGGCGTAAGGGGTACGAGTCCATGAAGCTAGCCTATGAACTCAGAAAACTGAACGAACCAGAGTCCTTATTCAAACTTAAGAAGAAACTCTCACGATGAAACTAACAAAGAACTTCTATCTTAAGGAGCTAACGGGCTCTAGTACAGCGGAGCGTATGGGTGTGGAGAACCAGCCTAACTCCGAACACTTGGTAGCTCTGACTATCCTTACTAAAGAGATACTTCAGCCAGTGCGGGATAAGTTTGGTGTAGTTACTGTGACCTCGGGATACCGCAGCCCAGAGTTAAACTCCGCCATCGGTGGAAGCAGTAAGAGTCAGCACTGTAACGGTGAGGCAGCCGACTTTGAGTGCTTCTCTGTTAGCAACCCTGAGTTAGCCAAGTGGATACAGGATAACTTGGACTTTGATCAGCTTATCTTGGAGTACTATGTTGCTGGTGACCCACACTCTGGTTGGGTACACTGTTCGTATAGTAGGTTTGGGGACAACAGGAAGAAGGTATTGAACAAGCAGAAGGGGAAGGGGTATGAGCCTGGGCTGGGGAAGTGAGGGGTCTACCATCTTGGCACTCTACTGAGACCCTTCACCAACCCAGACATACTTGTTAGTCCTGTTCGCTAGGTCATGCTCTATCCGCACCACTCCCATGTTTACCATAGTGGATTCGATAGTCTGTAGATCGTTCCAAGACATATCCCGGTAGAATTCTCGCAGTACCTTAGCTTGGGTAGTTACCTTCACTCGTTTGATGTAAGCGAGCAGGTGATGGGTGATTTGCGCCAGTTCGCTCATACCCACGCCACCGAATACCTCTGACATCCTGGGTTCGATGTCTTCTAGTGTCTCGATAGCTAGCTCAAAAGTCTCTTGCCCTACCATTCTGTTAGCATCCTGGGCAGCTTGTAAGATGATGCTTAGCTTGAGCAAGTGGACTGCCCTGCGTTCACAGTATGATGCTAAGCGAGGGTCGGGCACTGCGTACTTGCCTGTCTTAGCCTCTGCTTCGGTCCTATCATACCATGCTTTAAATGCAACGAGTCCTTCGGGGGTGAACTGATACTCTCCTGTGATGCCACGCATATCTTT